>ERZ772889.1-NODE-1-length-354940-cov-7.673342_pt1 | contig 354940 bp, 317 predicted proteins | sample MGYA00512127_ERZ772889 | MGnify/ENA primary metagenome ERZ772889 (study PRJEB29015, sample SAMEA2737689) | human gut metagenome | biome: human gut; feature: human-associated habitat; material: faeces | place: China | collected 2012 ...
GCGACACGGTACACTTCTACCAGAATCTAAGCGGCGAGAACGCAGACGCTCTTCCAGTTCTGGACAAGAGCCACGGCGTAGTCTATTTCTATACTGACTGCACCGACAAGACGTATTACGCCAACAGCGAAACAGCGAGTGGAGAACACGACTTCGACGAAAACGGTTTCTGCACCAAGGACACCACCCACTATCAACCGGCAACGCTGAACGAGACAACTGGAAACTATGAGATCTCCAACGCCGGTCAGCTGTACTGGTTCGCAGACAAGGTGAACAACGGTGAATACAGTCTGAACGCTGTCCTCACAGCGGATATCTCCGTCAATGAGGGCGATGTCTCCGGCTGTGACGGCAACAAGGCAGAAGGCTGGAGAGATTGGACACCCATTGGAAATGTTAGCAACATAGGAAATGCTAGCAACATATATTCTGGCACATTCGACGGACAAGATCACACAGTCAGCGGATTGTACTTTAATGATGAAGACGCTGAGTATGTTGGTTTGTTTGGACGTTCATGTGGCAACATAAAAAATGTTGGCGTTGTTGATTCCTATTTCAAAGGAAATAATTTTGTGGGCGGTGTGTGTGGATGCAATGACCGCACAATCACAAACTGTTATAATGCAGGGAATCTTACCGCTATTGAGTCATCTGCTACTATAGGCGGTATATGTGGATACAATGATGGCACAGTCACAAACTGTTATAACACAGGAACTGTTACCGCTACCGGCCAAGTAGCTTCTGTAGGTGGTGTGTGTGGTTGTAGTACTGCACCAATTTCAAACTGTTATAACATAGGAACTGTTACTGCTACTAGCTCAAGTACTGATATAAGCGGTATATGTGGATACTATTTTGGGCCAATCAAAAATTGCTATTACCTCGCAGACACAGAAGATGAAAATGGCGGCAAAACCGCCGCACAATTCGCCAGCGGTGAAATTGCGTATCTCCTGTCACAGGGCTGCTCAACCGGAGAAGGTGATAACACTGTGACTTACGATGGCTCCATCTGGGGACAGCCCATCGGGACAGACACATATCCTTTATTACATGGTGAAAAGGTATACAAGAACATAACTTATTTGGGCTGTAACGATTTGTCTGACGTTGTCTCAGTTGTGTATAGCAACGAAGATAAGACAACTTACGGAGACCATGACTATGTTGACGGAGTGTGCAGATACTGTGACGAAGAAGCATTGGCATCCGTAACAAGTGGTGAGATTATCACATACTATCCATCACTTCAGGATGCTATAGATTGTGCCGAAAACATACCTAGCAGTGTTGTTGCTGTTATTGCAGATACAGAACATAAAACTTGCTATGTAAATAATCCTGATTCCGATTTTACCATTGATATAAACGGAAATAATGTAAATGGGGTTACAGTAAACAATGGGAAAATAACAATAATTGATTCCAAAGCGAACGGTGAAATGCAGGGCGGCAGCTTAGTAGTAAGTAGTGATTCAATAGTAACGCTTGGCGATGTGAAGATATCAGAGTTAATAAAAGTCCATGGACAACTGGTATTAAATGGCGGAGATTTAGAAAGAATAAATTTATATGAAAACAGTGCGAAAGTATTCTTTAACAACAGTGATATAAAAATCAACAATTGTATATATTGGTGGGATGAATATTTTGAAGGACTGATTATAAATGCCGAACTTCACAATATTATTCCTATTATTCCAAATTGGTCTAGACTTGAAGCAAATACTCCACTTGTCGGGGCAGGAAATAATATTACATTGGATGTAAATTGGTTCAATATATTGTCAGGGGTTACGGAACGTGATATGACATCCAGCATAAAGGATAATAAACTTATAATTGGAGCATTGATCAATGAAAAAGTGAAGACCGGATTTGAGGAAGGCGCAACGTTTACTTATTCTGGCGCTGAATTAAAACCAACTGTTAAAGTATATATTAATAAAGTTTTACAGGATGATGAACAGTTAATAGAAAACACGGATTACATCGTATCATATTCCGACAACATCAATGCCGGCACAGCAACTGTAACCATAACAGGAATCGGCGCTTACTCAGGATCAAAGAATGTCACATTTACCATCGAGCCAAAGAAGATTGACAGTCCAACATTTGACGGACTTAAGTCTGAGTACACATACACAGGACAGAAGGTAGAGCCTGAGTTTACCCTTTGGGACGGCGATACAGTCATTCCACCAAGCGAGTATGAAGTCATATACAGTGATAACACAGAAGTTGGAACAGCTACAGTAACCATCAAAGATGCCTCCGGCGGAAATTACGAGGTGAATTGTAAGGCTGAATTCAATATAGTTAAAATTGATACAGTTATTATAAACGAACTTCCAGTGGCAGATGCTGTAAGCTATGATCCAAATAAAACTTTAGGAGCTATAAACCTTTCTGGTGGAAATGTACTTGACCCTTCAGGGAAAAACGTACCAGGAAGCTGGAGCTGGGCAGATGCCTCTGTTGTACCGACAGTGGACAATTCAGGTTATGATGTTGTATTTACCCCGGATGACCAGGAGCATTACAATTCGATCAGTGGAACTGTTCAGGCAAATGTCTCAAAGGCCGATGTAGAAGTAGTTGAATTACCAGCGGCAAGCGGAATAACATACGGTGACAATTTTGCAAAAGCTGTTATATCTGGAGGAAGAGTGTCCTTTGATGGTATTGATCAGGTTGAGATACCGGGAACATTTGCATGGAAAGATGAATCCATAAAGCCATTTGTATCTGACAGCGACAAGACGCTGTACACCGTTGTGTTTACGCCGGCTGACAGTGTGAATTACAACACAGCAGAAATTGAGATCACGGTAAATGTGAGCAAGGCTGCAATGCCGAATCTGCTGTTAAGTGTAGATAATACACATAAGACAGTCGGAAGTATAGCACTTCCGGGTGACTGGACATGGCTTGATAAAGACACTGAGACTGTGATAAAGGCAGGCGGATCAGTGGAAGCAATCGCTATATACGTTGGCGATGACAAGGAAAATTATGACAGCACAGAGCTTAAGATAACCATATACAGAGCGGCATGTTCAGAAGGTGAGACTGTAAAGTATACACTAAAAGGAGATAAGGCTCCAACCTGCACAAGGGCAGGAACTGGGCATACAGAGTGTTCAATCTGCGGTGATGTCATGAGCACAGGTGTATATGTAAAGGAACTTGGACATAAGTGGAATTCTGGCAGGGTGACAAGGAAACCGACATACACGGCGACAGGTGTGAAGACATTCACATGTACCGTGTGCAAGGCTGCGAAAACAGCAAGTATTGCCAAACTTGCAACAACAGATATAAGCAAGAAGACAAGCAAGATCACTGTTTCTGGAATAGAGAACAAGATCTACAACGGAAAGGTACATACCCAGAAGTCTCTTGTTGTAAAGGCTGGTGCAAAGACACTTAGACTGAACAAGGATTACACTGTAACCTACAGCAAGAACAAAGCGGTGGGCAAGGCGAGTGTGATAATACGTGGTAAAAATGCATATTCAGGAAAGATAACAAAGACATTTACCATAGTAAAGGCTGCCAAGGGAAAGACATATACAGTTGGAAAATTCAAATACACTATAACCGGAGCAAAGACAGACGGCACCGGAACAGTTGCAATTGCCGGTACAACGTACTCAAGGTCAGATAAGAAATTTGCATCACTGACCATCGCAGATACTGTCATTATAGGAGATGTAAGGTTTAAGATAACATCTGTAAGCGCAAATGCATTCAGCAGATATACGGCTCTAAAGAATGTCACTATAGGTAACAATGTGACAAGCATAGGGGCAAACGCATTTTTATCATGCAAAAACCTTAAGAAGATGACGATAAAGTCAGCTAAACTTAAGAGCGTTGGAGCTAAAGCCTTCAGTGGAACATACAATAAAATTACATTTGCTGTACCTGGGAATAAGGCCACAGCATATAAGAAACTGATAAAGAAGGGCAGTCCTTCTGCGAAAGCAATCTATAAATAACAAATATATAAATTGCCTGCAAAAACAAGACTTTCAGACCTCTTGTACATGTAGCGTATTCGCCATTTTCGATACGCCACATGTATACAGAAGGCTGGAAGTCTTTTTATATGTCAAGGACAATGGCATATTTTTTCAGCCAGTAGTCTACCTGAAGCAGATATGCCATCATCTGAGGGCCTGCCATGAGCTGACCGAACCAAGGTCTGCCGTAATCCTTTGGCGCATTTATGAAACTTTTCACATATTCTCTGTCGATGAGAGGCAGAAGAGGACTTTCCGGATCGTTTAGCACACAGAGAAGCCTCTTTGCAAGCTCCTGCTCATAATGAGGGTCATATGACTTTGGATAAGGGCTTTTCTTTCTGTACATGATCTCGTGCGGTACATAATCCTTCATGGCCTCCCTGAGAAGCTTTTTCTCACAGCCTTCGGAATATTTGTACTCCCATGGAACGTTGAACACATAATCAAGTATTCGTGGATCTGCAAATGGAACTCTCGCCTCAAGTCCGCTTGCCATGCTTGTTCTGTCCATTCGGTCAAGCAATGTCTGCATGAACATCCTGATATTCAGATAAGATATCTGCCTGCGCCGCTTTTCCGTGTCGGATTCCCCCGGAAGAAGATTGATCTCGGACAGGAGAGAATTGTACAGTGATGACACATATCCCGGTATATCAAGACTTTCACGAAGTTCGGGCGACAGTACGGACAGTCTCGGTGACAGGTCTTTCATCCACGGAAATGTATCAGATGAAAGCAGTTCATCCCTGTAAAACCAAGGATAGCCTCCGAATATCTCATCTGCACATTCTCCGGTCAATACTACTTTGTATTCATTTGCCACAAGTGAGCAGAAGTAGAGAAGGGAAGAATCCACATCCGCCATGGTAGGCATATCCCTGGATTCTACGGAAGTGTAGAGGTAATCTGCAAGGTCACTATAATTGCAAGTCAGATATGTGTGGTCTGAATCTATGTGCGAGACCATCATGTCGACATATGGCCGATCCTGCTCCGGCTGAAATGCGTTTGACTTGAAATATATGGAGTTGTCCTTGAAGTCAAATGAGAATGTGTGAAGCTGCTTTCCCTGCTCCTTAAGCTTTGCCGAACACACACTGCTGACGATTGATGAGTCGATGCCGCCTGAGAGAAATGTACATACAGGCACATCCGATACGATCTGTCTCTCTATACTGTCCTTGACAAGATAACGGACTTTTTCCACAGTGTCTTCATAGCTGTCAGTGTGAGGATTGCTGGTTATGCGGTAATATGTGAAGTCTGTCATTCCGTAGGGTGAGAATTTCATGAAATGTCCCGGTTTCACTTCATCTATGTTCTTGAACACACCGCAGCCGGGAGTTTTGGACGGACCAATTCCAAACACTTCACACAGTCCATTTGCATCTATGACAGGTCGTATGCCCGGATAGCATAGTATCCCTTTTATCTCCGATGCAAATACAAGAGTCCTGTCGTCTGTCACTGAGTAATACAGTGGCTTGACACCGAAGTGGTCTCTGTACAGATATATTGTCTGGATATGCTCATCATATATTGCAAATGCAAATATACCGTTCAATCTATGTACAAAGTCCGGGCCATAATGTAGAAAGCAGTTGAGTATAACCTCTGTATCAGATGTTGTGTCAAATGTATATCCAAGGGCGAGTAGCTCCGATTTCAGCTCCTTTGTGTTGTAGATCTCGCCGTTGTACACTATGTATATATCATTTTCTCCGATTGTCTTTTTCATGGGTTGTTCGCCTCTTGTCACGTCACGTATGGATAGTCTGGTGTGAGCAAGCCCACAGTGGGATGACAGCACTGTATTCTGTGCATCCGGACCTCTGTGAGCAAGCGCCTTATTCATGTCGTTCAATATGTATGAGTATCGTTCATGTTCGGTATTGAAATCCCTGTTGGAGTTATAGAATCCTGCGATGGAACACATATATTTACCTCTTTTTGTGGTATCTATATATTATATTGGGGAGTTGATTTTATAGAACTTTTAGATGATATGCGGTTGTAGTATGATTAAATAAAAGTTATAATCTAAACAAGATTTTTATATGAAGGACTGACATTGCGCTTGGAGAGGCACATACAGGAGGACATATAAAATGACGATATTTAAAGATAAGACTATAACGGACAATTTTATTTTTGGCGCTGTAATGCAGAATCCGAAATTGTGTAAAGCACTGCTGGAATGCATTTTAAACATAAAAATACGGGAGATAAAATATCCAGAGCTTGAAAAGACGATAAGCAAAGGCGTAGGCTCAAAAAGTGTTCGACTTGATGTGTATATTGAAGATGAATTAGACACAATATACAACATTGAGATGCAGACAACAAATAAGAAAAATCTTCCTAAAAGGATGAGATATTATCAAGGTATAATAGATATCAATATCATCGACAAGGGCGAAGATTATAACAAGTTAAAGAAGAGTTATGTAATATTTATATGTGATTATGATGAATTTGGCATGGGTCGTCATATCTATACTTTTGAGAATACGTGCATTCAGGAACCTGCACTTAAGCTTAATGATGATACTGTAAAAATTATACTTAATACAAAAGGCACTATGGATGATGTGAGCGATGAAGTAAAAGAGCTTCTCCACTATATTGGTGGAGATAAACCATCAAGCACTCTAACAAAATTGCTTGATGAAGAGGTTAATAATGTTAAAAGCAATAAGAAATGGAGGCGCGAATTTATGACATTGTTGATGAGAGATAACGAAAATAAGCTGTTGGGCAAATATATGCATCTGATTGATCAGGTAAAGAAGCTAGATGTAAAAGATGCCGAGATTGCTGCTAAAATACTGGGAATCAAAGAACAGCAAATATATGAGATAAAAGATTACATAGCAGAACATCCTGAGATGGACGAGGATGATCTTGCTGAACATATAGCATATTGGCTTGATCTGGACTGATAATTTGTAGATAAATGTATGTAAAGCAAAGTGCATGAATCGGTTTTTCATGCACTTTATTTTGTTATATCACACCACAGGTGTAATGCAGAATAAAGCATGCGTTGATATAATTGAATATGCTGTCATGTTATGATTATTGCGACAATAGAGCTTGGAGTTTATAGAAATACATATCCATAAGAAACAATACAGAAAGAGGAAATCTATCGTGAAAAATACAATAATACAGACTAATAAAAAATACCTTCCGGGACTGTTAAATATTGCGGTTCCGATCATGCTGAGCAATCTGATATCACAGCTTCAGATGCTTATAGACAGAATATTCTTAGGACATGTAAACAGCATGTACATGAGCGCACTCGGCAATGTGACTTCGCCGATGTGGACAACCATGTCGTTCTGTTTTTCCATAGTGACAGGAGCGTCCATACTTATAAGCCAGAGTGTTGGTGCAGGAGATAATGAACATATAGAGGAATACTCCGGTGCCATGGTGAAATACAACAATATCATACCGATACTGTTATTTTTCTTCTGGACATTCTGCGCTGAATTTGTATTTAGACTCATGGGTGTGTCAGATGGCCTGATGCCGATGTGTCTTGATTATTCCAGGTATTATGCGCCTGTATTTCTGATAACAGGACTTGGCGGTGCTTTCAGTGTAATACTTCAGACGTCTAATTATACAAAGCCGCTTGTCATATATGGAATATTAAGATCTGGTGTAAATATATTCCTTGACTGGGTTATGATATTTGGAAGATTCGGGCTTCCGGCCATGGGGATAAAGGGTGCAGCCATAGCGACTACAATAGCGGAGTACTCTGGACTTATATTCGCAGTGATATTCGTGGTATCAAGCAAGAAGCTTAACACTAAACCATCAATGAAATGGGTGTTAAAGGCACATATAAAGCCGTATCTTTTGTCTGCGAAGCTTGGTGTCAACACAGCTCTTGAGGATTTTGCGTGGAACCTCGGTAATCTGCTGCTTATAAGGATTCTCAACGCCATAAATGAGATGGCTGCCGGAATTTATTCCATCATATTCAGTGTCGAGGTTCTGGCGGTTGTCATCATTGGAGCGATAGGAAATGGTACAATGACACTAACCGGTGAGGCAAAAGGAAACAATGATCTGGGTAAATACAAGGGAGTATGTGTCTGTGCGTATGGCTTGTGCATAGTAGTTGGAATCATTACACTCGGTGTCTGTTTTGCGTTTCCGCAGCAGATCATATCACTTTTCACCAACGACAAGAGTATAATTGCATCGTGTGGGATATATCTGATCTTTATCAGTATCAATCTGTTCGCAAAATCAGCAAACATAGTTGTTGGCAATGCGATCAGGGGCAGCGGCAACACGATATGGATGCTCATAACACAGCTGTTTGGCACGGTGTGGGTGGTTTCTGTGGCACTTTTGTTCGTGTTCGTCCTTAAGCTTGGAATCGCAGGCGTTTTCCTTGCAGTCATAGTGGACGAGATCGTGAGAGCATTTATCAATCTTGGTAAATATCTGAGGATAGTGAAGAACTGGGAAAGCACAGACTGGGGGAAAGAAAGTCTTATATGAAAGGGGATATATGATTTGATTTTAGAAACTAAGAGATTGATATTACGTCACTGGCAGGAGAGTGACGTAGATATATTATTTGAATATGCAAGTGACCCTGATGTGGGACCTATAGCTGGCTGGCCTGTGCATGAGAGCAGGGAGTACAGCCTTGATATGATACGGAATGTATTTAATGGGCCGGAGTGTTATGCTGTGTGTCTGAAGGACAGCGGTCTGGTTGTCGGTGCCATCGAATTACTGTTAAATGGAAGGACAGATATGACAGACCGCGATGACGAATGTGAACTTGGATACTGGATAGGAAAGCCTCACTGGGGCAACGAATACGCACCGGAGGCGGCTGGGAGGCTTATAGAACATGGATTCCTTGATCTGGGCATGAGAACGATATGGTGCGGTTACTACGATGGCAATTCCAAGTCACGCATAGTACAGGAAAAGCTCGGATTTGTGTTTCATCATACCTGTGATGAAGTGGATGTGCCTCTTTTGAATGAAGTCCGGATAGGACATACGAATATTCTGACGAGAAAACATTGGCTGTCTGGAAAGATGAAGAATGCACTGTATGATCAGCTGGCCAGGGATTACTGCTGTGATGCGGCCGATATATATTCCAGTGACAATATATTTTCTGAATACAGACAGATAGCAGGGCAGAGGCAGTTCAAAGGACAGGAAAAGTGCCCGCTCAAAATAGCTGTGGTAAATGGCAAGCTGTTATTTACCGGTCGTAGAGAGATTGTAGATGAATGCAGAAAACGCTATGAGAATACATCTGGCAAATGGTTCATGGATATAGAGAAATTTCGTGAGCTTGACAGTATTCTTTCCAGATACGGATGTAAATTGAAATCTGCCCACCCATTTTACCTTCCGACGGAACTGAGCGAACAGGCAGTGAGAAAATATATTACAGATAAACTGATTGATTCGAAGTTTAAAGAAGATTTTAACCTTGTCAGGTATACTGGGGATGAAATCCTGCAATTTAAAGGAGATGACAGATGGGATGAAGCTTTCTGTTTTGATGATAACACACCTGATGTGCTGGCTGTGGCTGCTGTATCAGATGGTGAGATTATTGGTATGGCTGGCGCAAGCGCTGACAGTGACAACTTCTGGCAGATTGGTATAAATGTTGTTCAAGAAGCTGAGGGAAGACATGTGGGCACATCGCTGGTATCTGAACTGACCAAGGATATACTCAGATGTGGCAAAATTCCATATTATGGAACTGGCATGTCCCATATAGTCTCCCAGAGAGTTGCCGCTGCGGCAGGTTATGATGTGTTCTGGTTTGAACTGCTGGCGGGCAAGTAAAAGAATCGTTGACACATCTTCATGTTAATGATAAAATAATCACATCTAAGGGTCGTAAAACGACCGGGAAATAGTCAAATGCTATGACGAGGAGGAGTACATGCATCCCCCAGATCAACAGAGAGAAGACGATGGTGAGAGTCTTCATCAGGAATGTGTGGAAGGTAGCCTTCGAGCAGTGGATTGAAAGATTGCAGCATACATATTTGTCGGCTGTTGTCGAGTAGGTTTCAACGGTTTTCCCCGTTACAGGAATAAGATATTAATAATGATTACAGTGATAATTTATTATAGTATCTGATGAGTGCAGACATTTGTCTGAATTTAGGTGGTACCACGGATATGAACATATTCGCCCTAAGCGTAAAACAGTTGCGCTTAGGGCTTTTTCTATGCATGGGGTGCATATATACATCCCGAGGCGTAAGTTTAGATTATCATGAACTTTACAGGAGGTATAAGATATGGAGATCAATGGAGCAAAGATGTTTGTAAAAGCGTTGCAGGAAGAGGGGGTAGACACTCTGTTCGCATACCCTGGTGGAACGGCGATAGACCTGTTTGATGCGTTGTATGATGCAGAAGGTATCGATATGATACTTCCAAGACACGAGCAGGCGCTTGTCCACGCAGCAGATGGATATGCACGTTCAACAGGAAGAGTTGGAGTGTGTCTGGTAACAAGTGGTCCGGGTGCGACAAACCTTGTAACGGGAATTGCCACAGCCAACTACGACAGCGTGCCACTGGTATGTTTTACAGGACAGGTTCCAATGAATCTTATTGGAAATGATGCTTTTCAGGAGGTTGATATAGTTGGAATCACAAGAAGCATATGTAAGTATGCAGTCACAGTAAGAAAGAGAGAAGATCTTGCAAGGATCATTAAAAATGCTTTTTACATAGCAAGAACCGGAAAGCCAGGTCCTGTAGTTGTTGATATTCCTAAGGATATACAGCTTGCCATGGGAAGTGACGAGTATCCTACAGAAGTAAATATCAGAGGTTACAAGCCTTCAGAGGGTGTACATGTTGGACAGATCAAGCGAGCCCTTGCGGAGCTTAAGAATGCAAAGAAGCCTGTGTTCCTCTGCGGCGGCGGAGTCAATATCGCACATGCGAGAAAAGAAATGCAGGAGCTTGCAGAGAAGACCGGTATACCTGTAGTTACTACAATTATGGGTAAGGGTGCTATACCTACTGACCATCCACTCTATGTCGGTAACATCGGTATGCATGGTAACATGGCATCCAACAAGGCTATCATGGAGAGCGATGTTCTTTTCTCCATCGGATGTAGATTCAATGACCGAATAACAGGTACTATAGATACATTTGCCAAGAATGCCAAGATCATACATGTTGATATAGATGCAGCGTCCATATCAAGAAATATAAAGGTAGATATACCTATTGTTGCTGATGCCAAGGTTGCCATATCCAAGATGCTTGAATATGCAGAACCTCTTGATATCAAAGGCTGGGTGGATGACATTATGAATGTCAAGGCTGAGTATCCTATCAACATGAACAGATATGATGGTGTGACCCCTGAGGCTATCATCAGAACCATAAACGATATGTACAGCAATCTCATCGTTACAACTGATGTTGGACAGAATCAGCTCTGGACAACGCAGTACATTGATATAGACGAGAACAAACAGCTCTTAACTTCTGGAGGCCTTGGAACCATGGGTTATGGATTTCCTGCTGCCATAGGCGCAAAGCTTGGCAACATGGATAAAGATGTTATCTGTATATCCGGAGACGGCGGAGTCCAGATGAACATTCAGGAGATGGCTACAGCTGTTGCGCTTGAGCTTCCTGTTACCCTCTGTATACTGAACAACGGCTATCTCGGCAATGTACGCCAGTGGCAGGAGCTGTTCTTCAATAAGAGATACAGCAGTACATGTCTCAGATACAGAAGAAGATGTAACAGAGACTGTCAGAATCCGGATAAATGCTGTCCAAAGTATTCTCCTGACTTTGTAAAACTGGCAGAGAGCTATGATGCAAAGGGCATCAGAGTTACAAAGCCTGAGGAAATCAGGCCGGCATTTGAGGCTGCCAGGGCAAATACAAACGGACCTACAGTTATAGAATTCTTCATCGATCCTACGGCCAACGTATTTCCTATGGTTCCGGGTGGAAAGTCACTGAATGACATGATACTTGACTGCTGATATTGATAAATTGACTTTATATTGGTAATAGAATGTACATATATATATTTGTATATTATCCAGATGAAAGGGGTATATAGAATGAGCGTAAAGAAGAGATGGATATGCCTGTTCGTAGAGAATGAGGTAGGTGTACTTGCAAGAATTTCAGGTTTGTTTTCAAGCAAATCATACAATATAGATACTATAACCGTTGGAGTAACCGAGGATGAGACAATATCCAGAATGACCATCGGTTTCACCAGTGATGACAGGACATTTGAGCAGGTGAAAAAACAGCTCAACAGAAGTGTGGAGGTTATCAAGGTAGTTGACTACACTGATATAGCCATTCACAACAACGAGATTTTATTTGTCAAGGTCAACAGCTGTTCAAATGAGGATAAAGATGAAGTATTCAGAATTGCGAATGCATTTGGATACAAGATAACTGACTACAATAAGAAATCTGTGCTTGTAGAGTGCGTTCAGACTGATGCAAAGAATGACAATGCCATAAAACTGTTCAAGGAGAGTTTCCCTAACAGGATAGAAGTTGTAAGAGGCGGCAGTGTTGCAGTTGAAGCGATAAGCATGTCGGACAGATAGTATGACCAGAAAATAACTGTCACAATGATATTTTTGAAAAAATAGTCTGTAAAAAGATTATGAAAGGATCCGTAAAATAAAATGAAATTTGTAATACAGCGTGTCAATCACGCATCAGTCGAGGTAGATGGAAATGTGATAGGCAGCATCCAAAAAGGTCTTCTGGTGTTTGTCGGAGTATACGATTCGGATACCAGAGAGAGCGCTGACAAGATGATAAACAAACTTGTGAAGATGAGGATATTTGCCGATGAGAACGGCAAGACGAATCTTGATATAAACAGTGTAAAAGGACAGCTCCTGATCGTATCTCAGTTCACTCTGTGTGCAGACTGCCGAAAGGGCAACAGACCATCATTTACTGGTGCAGGAGCACCTGATATGGCCAATGAGATGTATGAGTATATAATTGAAAGATGCCGTGAGTTTGTGCCTGTGGTTGAACATGGAGAATTTGGCGCAGATATGAAAGTAGATCTGTCCAATGATGGGCCATTTACCATATTACTTGACAGTAATGAATTGTAATATATCCATGATTTGCCGAAAAAATTGTAATATATTGGGAAAATTTTATAAAATCCAACAATATTGTTGAAAAAATGAATATTTGTTAATATAATTACAAGTGGAGTTTCTATATGCAAAGGATAATATTATAGAGAGAACTAATACTGAAAAGGAGAACTATACAATGACAAAGGATCAGATTGAATCTAAAACCTTTAAAAAAGGACTTTTTGGATATAATAAGGATGAGGTTAACAGCTTCCTGCGCTCAGTTGCAGAAGATTATGCAGAACTTGAGACAAAGTATGCAGCTCTTGAGTCAGAGAACGAAGTGTCAAAGAAGAACCTTATGGAGAACAGCGTAAAGATTTATGAGCTTGAGAAGCAGCTCGAGCAGGCTGCTCCTGGTTCCAAGAAGGAAGCCAACGCAGCAAATGCTGAGGCTAACAAGATAATAAACGACGCTAAGAAGAAGGCTAACGAGGTTATCGCAAATGCAAAGGCTGAGCTTGCCAAGCTCAAGGAAGAGATGGAGACACTCAAGAGCGGATCAAGTGCAAAGGTTGCTGAGGCTGCAGATAAGGTTGAAGCTGCAGTTGAGGCGGATCCTATAACAAAGCTTAAGATGAAGTCGCAGGGCGGAGATGCACCTCAGAAGCTTAAGATGACACCAAAGGCTGCTCCAGAGGCAGAGCCAAAGCCGGCAGCATTCACAGGTAAGAGTGCTCAGGCTGCTCAGGAGGAAGAGGAAGAAGAGCTTATCATCGGAGAAGTTGAAGAGGGCGTTAAGCGTAATCAGGTACTTATCGGCGATGGCGATGAGGATGCAGATTTCGAGTTCTTATAAGATTGGGTGTTTATATGACGTATAAAGAATGCGTGGAGTGTATTGACGGCGTTCTCAGTTCTTTGGAATTGGCGGATATTGGTGATTGTTGTCTTCAGTTCAATGTTATCGGCAATGATAGTGGGGTGTTCTACATAGATATAAGGGATCATGTTGCCAGATTAACAGAGGATTCGGACAGGGAGTATAAGGTTAAATATGTATTTACAGTTCCAGTTCTTTCGAGACTTTTGAGAAGAGTTGTCGATCCGATGTATGCGTATACTACAAGTAAATATAAGATGATGGGAGATGTGTCTTTGGGAAGATGCATACTCGTCAAACTCTGCGAGGCTTCGGCCTGACAGATAAATAAAGAAAACCGGTGGTATCATGATAGATCCGCCGGTTTTTTTTGTTGTATAAGCACAGCACGTGTAATTGTATAAGCGCGTAGGCTTAAAATGTATTTTTTACAGAAGATCAGCAACTTCTTTGAGAAGTCTCTCTGTCTTATCCCATCCAAGACAAGGATCTGTGATAGACTTACCATAGCATCCACCATCTACTGGCTGGTTGCCATCCTCAATATAACTCTCAACCATAACACCCTTTACAAGATTCTTGATCTCAGAATCGTAATTCCTGCTGTGGATTATCTCTTTGACAATTCTTGGCTGTTCAATAAATTTCTTGCCAGAATTATTGTGGTTGGCATCAACTATACATGCATGATTTACGAGGTTGAACTTCTTGTATGTGTCAGCAAGGAGCCTGAGATCCTCATAGTGATAATTGGATATAGACTGTCCATGCTTATTCAGTGCACCTCTCAATATACAATGTGTCAAAGGATTTCCGTCTGTATGTGCCTCCCATCCAGAATAGAGGAATGTGTGGTGATGCTGTCCTGCTATACAGGAATTCATCATAACGTTGTAGTCACCACTTGTAGGATTCTTCATACCTACAGGAACATCCATTCCACTTGCGGTAAGTCTGTGCTGCTGATCCTCAACAGAACGTGCGCCTATGGCAACGTAAGAGAGGATATCATCTACATACTGCCAGTTTTCTGAATAAAGCATCTCATCAGCAGCGGTGAGTCCTGTCTCCCTGATAGCTCTTATATGCATTTTTCTGATGGCGTAAAGGCCCTCGAGCATGTCTGATGCCTTTGTAGGATCAGGCTGATGGAGCATTCCTTTGTAACCATCACCAGTAGTTCTTGGCTTGTTAGTATATATACGTGGAATGACCAGTATCTTATCCTTAACTTCATCTGCAACCTTTGCAAGACGATTCTGATAATCGCAAACAGCATCCTCATTATCTGCTGAACAAGGTCCGATGATAAATATAAATCGGTCATCATCGCCTACGAAAATTTTTCTGATCTCTTCATCTCTTCTGGCTTTGATGGCTTTCAACTCGCTTGAAAGAGGGTATAGTTCCTTGATCTCATCGCCAGTTGGTACTCGTTTAACTAATTTCATACTCATGAAACATGTCCTCCTTTTTTCTAGCCATTGATTATATCAGAAAAACTTTACAAAATAAAGAAAATAATACTATATTGGTGGGATAAAAAGTCATATTGCCGGATAAATGCATAATATAATATATAAACAGAAACTGAAAGAGGAGTTGTATGCAGCATTTTCCGGATAGAAAAAAGATGGGCAGGAAGAAAAATATCAGAAGATTATCTGTTATAACGGTACTCATCTTTATCATATTTGCAAACACAATGAGTACGAATCTTATGGTATATGCAGAGGAACAGACAGAGACTCAGGCGGCAGACCAGACAGAAGTTCTGGAGGTGGAATCTCCAAGCTGTATACTCGTTGAGGCATCCACAGGTCAGGTGTTATTTGAGAAAAACTGTGATGAAGCCATGGCTCCGGCTTCGGTTACAAAGGTTATGACGCTTCTTCTGGCTTTTGAGGCGATAGAGGCCGGACAAATGACTCTTGATGATATTGTAACTGTGAGTGAACATGCTGCGTCCATGGGCGGATCGCAATGCTTCTTTGAGGCAGGAGAAGAACAGACTGTTGAAGATATGATAAAGTGTATTATAATTGCATCCGGAAACGATGCGGCTGTTGCCATGGCGGAAAAGGTTGCCGGAAGCGAAGAAGCGTTTGTGAAAAAGATGAATGAGAGGGCTGCTGAGCTGGGGATGACAAATGCAAGTTTCAAAAATGCATGTGGCCTGGATGCGGATGGACATAAAATGTCAGCACGGGATATCTCCATAATGTCCAGAGAACTCATAACAAAATATCCTGCCATCTTTGATTATTCAGGCATATGGATGGATTCGATCATACATAAAACACGAAGAGGCGAGAGTCAGTTTGATCTCGTCAACACAAATAAATTTTTGAATATGTATACAGGAGCAACCGGCCTTAAGACAGGTTTCACAAATACCGCAAAATATTGCATGTCGGCGACTGCTGAGAGGGACGGCATACAGCTTATTGCTGTCATCATGGGAGCTGATACAAAGGATATCAGAAACAAAGACGCCTGCAGGCTGCTTGATTATGGATATTCGATGTGCCAGAAATATACAGATCTGAATATTCTTCAGGAAAAAGAGATTTCCATAGACAATGGCACCGAAAGTTGTGTTACAATTAAGACCGACTCACAATTCACCGGGATCCTGCTTGCGGGAGAACACGCGGAGGATGTGAAGAAGAAACTGGAGATGAGAGATCCTCTGACTGCCCCGGTTGACAGTGGTGAAGAGCTTGGAAAGATGAGCTATTATATTGGCGAGAAGTGCATCGGTTCAGTGCCGATATATGCGGCGGAGAAGGTTGATTCCATGAGTATGAAGTACGCTTTCGTTAAAGTGCTCAAGTTACAATTTACATATTGAGGTTAAATACATGAAGATTTTTTTAGTTGTAGTTATCGTACTATGCATTATAACGCTTGTTAATGTTTTGATAGAGAGTTACCGCGAAAACAGAAGAATCTCGTTTTCAAATTATCAACTGCATGACAGGAGAATAAGAAAAAAAGCCCGGATAGTCATGATATCAGATCTCCACAATGCGGAATTTGGAAAGGACAACGAGAAGCTTATAAGCTGTATAGAAAAGATCAATCCGGATTTCATACTGGTGGCGGGGGATATAATAGTCGGGAAGCCGGGACTTACAGTAGATATAGGTATACATTTCCTGAATGAACTTGGCAAGCGTTTTCCTGTGTATATGGGAAAAGGAAATCATGAGATGCGCGCATCCATATATGAAAAATATGGTGATATGTGGAACAGGTTATATGAAGGAACAAAAGATAACATCACCTGGCTTATAAATGAAAGTGTTCATCTTGATGAATACAATGTCACGATATACGGACTTGACATGAAGACGGAATATTACAGAAGATTCAAAAAGCTCGATATGGATGAAGAGTATCTGCTGAATGAACTTCCACCGATAAGCAGATCCGATTACAATATACTTATAGGACATGATCCCGATTATTTTGAAGAATATTCCAGATGGGGCGCTGATCTTACTGTATCCGGCCATGTACATGGCGGACTTGTGATCCTGCCATTTCTCGGAGGCGTGATATCGCCTATGATCAGACTGTTTCCGAAATACTATAAGGGGTTATATTCCTGCGATGGACATAATATGATAGTCAGTGCAGGACTCGGACTTCACACTATCCGAATCAGAGTTAATAACGAACCGGATCTGGTGACCATCAATTTGTCCAGATAACAGTGCGTTAGCCTATTATATTTAAACATAATTAAGAGTTGAATTATAGCAATATAGCATATAATATTATGTATGTTGGACATAAGTTCGCATGGAATTATGTGCGAAGGGGAAGAGCGTGATTTTATGAACAATAACACAGATGATAACAATATAGATAAAGATAATGTGAACACTGATGCCACTGAAGAGACAGTTGCTGAAGAGACAATATTCGGAGGGACAGAGACCGAACCGGAGACTGCGGCATCGGATGCAGCCATTCCCGATGGAGCAGGGATACCGATATTCCCAGATAATGAAGCTTCTGATGAAGCGGACGAACCGGATGACAAGCCTGCAAAAAAGACTCACAGAGCTTTGAAGATCACAGCGGCTATATGTGGAGCGGTGGTCGTATGTACATATATAGTTATATCGATATGGTTCATGTTCCATTACAACTACAAGACATACATCAATGATATAGACTATTCGTTTTACTCACTTGATGATGTCGATGCATACATAGAGAGTTACATACAGGATTATTCCCTCGCACTCAAGCTCAGGGGCGGTGAGGAACATGTCATAAAACCAGAAGATATATCGCTTGATATAAAGCCGAATATAACAGCCAAGAAGATCATAAGCGAACAGAATGGTTTTCTCTGGCCTTATTACATGCTAAAGAGAAAAGATTATGACCTTTACTATTCAGCGTCGTATGACAAGGATGCTCTCGAGAAGCTTTTGAAGAGCTATGACAGCCTTGACGAGTCCAAGATGGAGAAACCGGAAGACGCCTATGTTACGATCAAGGATGGAGAATCAACAATTATTCCTGAATCTGAAGGAAATTATCTTGATTTTGACAGATTATGCTGTATAATAGATGAGGCTATTGTTAAAGGTGAATCCGTGCTTGATGTATCGGAAAGTGACGCATACGAGAGTCCTGAACTCACAGCCGACAGTGAAGAGATAGTAAATGAGCAGAAGGAACTTGCAAAGATCCTTGAGATGACCATTACATATGAGATAGATCAGGTGTCATGGAAGCTTACCAGCAAGGAATATGGCGACTGGATCAGCAACGTAAAAGGAAAATGGAAATTCTCAGAAGACAAGGTGCGTGAGTATGTCGAGAATATCGCAAGCAGATACGATACATACGGTGTGCCGAGGAATTTCAGAACTCATAATGGTGATGTCATCACTCTGGCGAATACCTGGTATGGCTGGATGATCGATGTGGACGGTGAGACAGAAGAGCTCATGAAGCTTCTTGAAGCCGGAGAGTCTACAACACATACACCGCCGTTTGACTGCTACGCTGCAGTTTATCACGATGGCGGCGATGATATCGGTGATTCATATATCGAATGTGATTTTGGCCAGCAGCATGTATATGCATATGTAGACGGCAATCTTGTGTGGGATTCCGACTGCGTAACCGGAAGCCTTGCAAACAATGGCAAATACAGAACACCTGAAGGTGTATATACGATCCTGTATAAGAAGACACCTGCTGTGCTTATCGGCGATGACTATGAGACTCCTGTAACATACTGGATGCCATTCATAGGCGAGCTGGGAATCGGATTCCATGATGCATCGTGGAGAAGTTCATTCGGCGGTGATATATACAAGAACAGCGGATCCCATGGATGTGTAAATCTTCCTGTATCCGCGGCAGAACAGTTGTTTAATATAGTATATGACGGAATGCCTGTCATCTGCTATTATTAAAGTGTAATTGGAGACGTACCCAAGAGGTTGAAGGGTCCGCACTCGAAATGCGGTAGGTCGGGCAACCGGCGCGAGGGTTCAAATCCCTCCGTCTCCGTTATAATTTATATAGATCCTGGTCAGGAATAATATCCTGACCTTGTTTTGTATTATGGGGGTGATGATTTGGTAACATACGATCAGTTGACGGAGGCTGCCTCGTATTTGAGACATGCGATAGGAGATGTTCCTGATATAGCCTTTATCCTGGGCAGTGGTCTGGGACATATGGCGGACGTTATTGAGAACCCTGTGTATGTGGATTACGGAGATATTCCACATTTTCCTGTATCTACAGTAGCAGGACACAGAGGCCGCTTCGTATACGGATGTATCCACGGGAAAAAGGTCCTTATCATGCAGGGACGGGTCCATTATTATGAAGGATACGATATGAGCCAGGTTGTCATGCCTGTCCGTGTCATAGGGCTGCTTGGTGTAGATAAACTTCTGCTCACAAATGCTGCAGGCGGAATATCTGAGAAGCTTGAGCCGGGCGATATCATGATGATAAGTGATCACATTTCAACATTTGTACCATCGCCACTCATTTGCAGTTACTACAATAAATTGGGTGTGAGATTTCCCGATATGACACATGTCTACGATGTGGAGCTGAATAGCTATATCAGAGAAGCATTTGCTGAAAATGATATTGATTTCAGGTCGGGTGTATATATTCAGGTCACCGGTCCTCAGTATGAGACTCCTGCAGAGATAAGAATGTTTGCGGGAATGGGGGCAGATGCAGTTGGAATGAGCACTGTATGTGAAGCCATAGCTGCAAGACATATGGGAATGCGTGTCGCAGGTCTTTCCTCAATATGCAACAAAGCTGCAGGCCTCGGCGGAGAGCTTTCGCACGAGGAGATCATTGCGGCGGGCGATGAAGCGTCAGGAAGACTTGTTCGTATCATAGACTCATTTATACAGAAAATATAATTATGGAGATCATATATGGATGTAATATTGTACACTGATGGATCTGCCAGAGGCAATCCAAATGGACCTGGTGGATATGGCGCTGTTCTTCAGTTTATCGATGCAAAGGGACAGCTTCATGAGAGAGAATACAGCCAGGGATATATAAAGACAACAAACAATAGAATGGAGCTTATGGCGGCGATAGTCGGGCTTGAGGCTCTTATAAAGCCATGTAATGTGAAATTGTATTCAGATTCACAGTATCTGTGCAACGCATTTAACCAGCACTGGATAGAGGGCTGGATCAAAAAAGGATGGAAGCGCGGCAAGAATGAACCGGTCAAAAACCGGGATTTGTGGGAACGTCTGCTTGCAGCAAAAGCACCACACAACGTGGAATTCCTGTGGGTCAAGGGTCATGCCGGCAACCCTGGAAATGAGAGATGTGACATGCTTGCAACAGCAGCCGCAGACGGCGATGGAAAAATAACTGATGAAGGCCTGGATCAGGCCTGAGTACGAGGAGATAAGACATGAAAAAGACAGATTTCAGAAAACTGTTTGATGATAAGATACTTATACTTGATGGAGCCACAGGAACAAATCTTATGAATGCAGGCATGCCTCTTGGCGTGTGCCCCGAGAAATGGATACTTGAACATCCACAGATAATGTTTGACCTCCAGGTTGCATATCTGAACGCCGGCACAGATATTCTGTATGCTCCAACCTTTACATGTAACAGGATAAAACTCAACGAGTATGGGCTTGCCGATGACCTTGAGGACATGAACAGAAGACTTGTAAAATTGTCTAAGGAAGCGGTCAAGGCTGCAGGCCATGGCCTTGTGGCGGGCGATATCACCATGACCGGCGAGATGCTCTATCCTATGGGAAAACTGAAGTTTGAAGAGCTGGTCGACGTGTATAAGGAACAGATAAAGGTCATAGACGAGAGTGGTTGTGACCTGCTTGTGGTCGAGACCATGATGAGCCTCGCTGAGACCAGAGCTGCGGTTATTGCGGCAAATGAAGTGTCAGATCTCCCTATAATCGCCAGCCTTACATTCAACGAGGATGGACGTACCCTGTATGGAACCGATCCTGTGACAGCAGTAAATGTTCTTCAGAATCTTGGAGTGGCAGCTATAGGTGTAAACTGTTCCACAGGCCCTGATAAGATGGTCGAGCTTGTTAGACAGATGAAGAGCATCGCATTTATCCCTGTATTTGCAAAGCCGAACGCCGGAATGCCGGAGCTTGTAAATGATAAAAGCGTATATCGGATGACCCCTGAGGAATTTGCTGAAGATATGAAGATGATAATCGAGGCCGGGGCCGGAATGGTTGGTGGCTGTTGCGGTACAAGACCTGAACACATAAAGGCTCTTGCTGATATGGCTTCCAAGATGCCTGTTCCTGAGATAAGTTCAGAGCATGTCAGATGTATATCATCTGAGCGTTCATCTCTCATAATAGATCTGGATGCTCCGTTTAAGGTTGTTGGAGAGAGAATCAACCCGACTGGAAAGAAGAAGCTTCAGGCTGAGCTCAGGGAGGGATCTCTTGAGCTTGTCATGAATATGGCCGAAGAGCAGGTAGATAAAGGCGCTTCAATACTTGATATCAATGTCGGTATGAATGGTATCGATGAGAGAGATATGATGCTTAAGGTAGTATATCAGGTATCGCAGGCTGTAAACCTTCCGTTATGCCTTGATTCCAGCTCACCAGAGGTACTTGAAGCGGCACTTCGTATCTATCCGGGACGTGCGCTTGTCAATTCAGTATCCCTTGAGAAGGTGAAGATGGAAGAGATACTGCCTCTTGTAAAGAAGTACGGAGCTATGTTTATTCTTCTTCCTCTGTCGGATAAGGGGCTTCCGGAGAGTCCACAGGAGAAGGAGGACATAATCAACACGGTGCTTGGCACTGCGTATGAGATGGGATTTACGAAGAATGATGTGGTTGTGGACGGACTTGTTGCAACGGTCGGTGCCCAGAAGGACGCTGCCATCAACTGCCTGAAAACCATAAACTACTGTTATAACAACGGACTTGCAACCATCTGTGGTCTGTCCAACATTTCATTTGGACTCCCTGAGAGAATGTTTGTAAATACAGCATTCCTCACCATGGCTATTTCTCGTGGACTTACGATGGCTATAGCAAATCCTTCCCAGACCATGCTTATGAATGCTGCATTTGCTTCTGATATGCTGCTTTTCAAGGAGGAGAGCGATGTTCGTTATATTGAGAATGTCAAACCTCTTGAGCTTGCCTCACCGGGAGCGGGTGCATCCGGCGGCAAAGCAGGATCTGATCTGGAAGGAAAAAGTCAGATTTATATAGATGTTCTCAAGGGAAATAAGAGAACCATACTTGACGATGTACATGCTGTGCTTGACAGCGGAGCTGATCCCCAGTCCATCATAGATAACGATCTGATAGGTGCGATAAATGAGGTGGGCAGGCTGTTCGAGAAGAAAAAATATTTCCTGCCACAGCTCATATCAAGTGCTGAGACCATGGAGATGGCGATAGGTGTTATAAGTCCACTTGTTCTGAAGGACAAGGACAGCTCTGATATGCCTACCATAGTCGTGGCGACAGTTGAGGGCGATATACATGATATAGGTAAGAACCTCGTGGTTCTTATGCTCAGAAACTATGGATTTAATGTTATAGATCTCGGCAAGGATGTTCCTTGTGATGTGATAATACAAGCGGCAAAGGATAATAACGCCAGCATAATCGGACTGTCAGCCCTCATGACAACCACCATGGTCAAGATGAAGGATGTTGTTGAAGCTGTGAAGGAGAATGGCCTGGACAGTAAAGTTGTTATAGGCGGTGCAGTTATAACCGAGAGCTACGCCGAGGAGATCGGTGCGGATGGATATTCCGAGGATGCGGCAAACTGCGTGGTTGTAGTCAAGAATCTTCTGGGCATAGAGTAAATATTTGGAAAAATCCGGATATCTCACTATAAGTTTTGGGGTATTTGTAAATACACAACAAAAATTATCAGAAATAACAGATAAAAATAATTACAAAATTCACGTTATAAATTGACATTAAAGTGGTTTATAACTATAATAATTTAGTACATTTTAAAGAGACGAGTTGAAAGGTGGTACATATAGATGGGTAATATTGTTTTGTCACTGCTTGTTGACAACACATCGGGAGTTTTGAGCAGAGTGTCAGGACTGTTCAGTAGAAGAGGTTATAACATTGACAGTGTGACAGTAGGAGAGACTGAGAATCCCGCTTATTCCAGAATGACTGTTGCAGTTAGCGGCGATGAAGCCAGCCTTATCCAGATCAAGAAACAGCTCAACAAGCTTGAGGATGTAGTGGATATAGTGGAGCTTGAGCCTGGCAAGTCTGTATGCAGAGAGCTCGTTCTTGTCAAGGTTAAAGCGAATCCGTCCGAGAGAAAGGATATTATCTCAGTTGCAGATATTTTCAGAGCAAATATAGTTGACGTTTCAAAAGATTCGGTTATTATAGAACTTACGGGAACAACAACCAAGTGTGAGGCGTTCCTCAGACTGCTCGATGGACATGAGATAGTTGAGCTTGTACGCACAGGTCTCACAGGTCTCATCAGAGGTTAATACGTTTTTAATTATCCAAGTGGTAGTTAATATATAAGTCATTTTATACATATTTAGGAGGATTAAAGAAATGGCAGAAGCAAAGATTTATTATCAGCAGGATTGCAATCTTTCATTACTTGATGGAAAGACAATCGCAATCATAGGATATGGTAGTCAGGGTCATGCACATGCCCTCAACGCTAAGGAGTCAGGATGCAATGTCATCATCGGTCTTTACGAGGGAAGCAAGTCATGGGCTAAGGCTGAGGCACAGGGATTTAAGGTATACACAGCCGCTGAGGCTGCAAAGCAGGCTGATATAATTATGATTCTTATCAACGATGAGTTACAGGCAGATATGTACAAGAAGGATATCGAGCCAAACCTTGAGCCAGGTAACATGCTTATGTTCGCTCATGGTTTCAACATTCACTTCGGTTGTATCAAGCCACCAAAGGATGTTGACGTAACAATGATTGCTCCAAAGGCACCTGGACACACAGTACGTTCAGAGTACCAGGCAGGAAAGGGTACACCTTGTCTTGTTGCTGTAGAGCAGGATGCTACAGGTAAGGCACTTGACCTTGCACTTGCATATGCACTTGCAATCGGTGGAGCAAGAGCCGGCGTTCTTGAGACAACATTCAGAACAGAGACAGAGACAGACCTCTTCGGTGAGCAGGCAGTCCTTTGTGGTGGTGTTTGTGCACTTATGCAGGCTGGTTTCGAGACACTTTGCGAGGCTGGTTATGATCCAAGAAACGCATACTTCGAGTGTATCCATGAGATGAAGCTTATCGTAGACCTTATCTACCAGTCAGGATTCGCTGGAATGAGATATTCAATCTCTAACACAGCAGAGTACGGTGACTATATAACAGGTCCTAAGATCGTTACAGCAGAGACAAAGAAGGCTATGAAGCAGATCCTTAAGGACATCCAGGATGGTTCATTTGCTAAGGAGTTCCTCCTTGACATGTCACCAGCAGGACGTCAGGTTCACTTCAAGGCTATGAGAAAGCTTGCTTCAGAGCATCCATCAGAGAAGGTTGGAGAGCAGATCAGAGCACTTTATAGCTGGAACAACGAGTCAGACAAGCTTATCAACAACTAATTTCTGGTTATATATTTAAACGTATACACTTTACCCGGTAATTACTGCATGCAGTGGTTGCCGGGTATTTTTTTTGAGGGCCGTATCCGCACTGGATACAGGCAGCCGCTATGATAACCAGTGCAGCAACACCTCATTTTACTTTGAATGGATTTTGTGATAGTATATATAAAGTATTGCGTTAGATTTGGAGGCGTATCGATATGGGTAAGCAGCTTACAAAAAAAGACATCGAAAAGATGGAACAGGAGATCGAATATAGAAAATGTGTAGTCAGGAAGGAGAAGCTTGAAGCCGTAAAGGAGGCCAGAGCTCAGGGGGATCTCAGTGAGAATTTCGAATATTATGCAGCAAAGAAAGACAAGAATGCCAATGAGCGAAGAATCAGATATCTGGACAGGCTTGTCAGGACTGCAGATATAATAGATGATACTTCAGCAGACGATGAGGTTGGAATTGATAACACGGTAACCGTTTATTTTGAGGATGACGACGAGGAGGAAACATACAGAGTTGTCACAAGCGTTCGTGCTGATGTGCTTGACGGAAGGGTGAGCAACGTATCACCTATAGGCAGGGCGATCATGGGACACAAGGTTGGCGACAGAGTCCAGGTCGTTCCAGAGAAGGGTGAACCGTATTATCTAGTCATAAGAAAGATTGAAAACACACAGGATGATGGATCATTTGAGATTAACTAGGTGGATCATATGAATTGTTTGGAAGCACAGTCAAAGATAATGGCGTTTATTGAGAATAAACTCCCTGACGATGAACTCAGAGAGTTTATTAAGCATGTCAGATCATGCAAAAACTGCTATGAAGAGCTGGATATCTATTACACGCTTATAGTTGGTATGAAACAACTGGACGAGTCTGATAATATATCTACAGATTTTAAGAATGCCCTGGATAAGCATCTTGAGGAAGAGATGAACAGACTTACCACGGTAAAGAGAATAGCAAATTCCACGATACTGGTCGGAATTGCAGCCGTTGTTGCCGGACTTATATGGTTGTACAGCGGTGCTCTTGACAAGGTCTACAACTATGAACAGAATTCCAAACTCAGTGAGCAACCTGAATACTATTATGCTGAATTCTTTGGCTCAAGACTTTTGGACGATTCCCGCTATGATCTCAGTGATATCGACAGATATTACGAAGAACAAAACAAAGTCAGGGATGAAAGTACGGAATTTATGCAGAATATCAAAAAATATAATGCAAATCATAAGGGTATCGAATAGTCAGAATACTCTATGGCGAGCGGTAAATAAGAGGAGGTTTTCATGCCAGATAGAGGTAAAAAGATATTGATAATAGATGGACACAGCATACTTAACAGAGCTTTTTACGGGCTTCCGGATCTCACCAACTATGAGGGACTTCACACGAATGCTGTCCTCGGTTTTCTTAATATTATATTCAGGATAATCGACGAAGAGAATCCGACAAATGTATGCGTGGCATTTGACGTTAAACAGCCTACATTCAGACATCTTGTGTACAAAGAGTATAAGGGCACAAGAAAGCCTATGCCGGATGAACTGCGGGAGCAGGTACCACTCATAAAAGAAGTCTTGACAGCGATGAACGTAACCATAGTTGAGAAGGGTGGGTATGAGGCTGATGACATTATAGGAACATTGTCAAGAGTTGCAGATTCTGCCGGATACAAAGTCGTGATAGTATCGGGTGACAGGGATCTTCTGCAGCTTGCAACAGACAATATCCTCGTCCGTATTCCGAAGACAAAAGCAGGTGGAACCACGATAGAGAACTATTACGCAGATGATGTGAAGGATCTCTACGGAGTTACACCAGTCCAGTTTATAGATATGAAGGGACTTATGGGAGATACGTCAGATAACATCCCAGGGGTTCCCGGAATAGGCGAGAAGACCGCATCCAAGATCATTCAGCAGTGGGGATCTGTGGCCGGAGCTCTTGAACATATAGACGAGATCAAACCTCCTAAAGCCCAGAAAAATCTTGCGGAGTTCTCAGAACAGGCAATAATGTCCAGGGAACTTGCAGCGATCAAGCTTGACTGTGAACTGGATTTCAAGCTTGAGGATACCACATATGAGAACGCGTTTAATGACAGTTCATACAACATTTTCAAAAGGCTGGAATTCAAGAGTCTCTTAAAGAAGTTTGACAACAAGCAGACCGTAAGTGAACTGAAACCGGATATAACAGTGGTAAATTCTACAGCCGACTTTGCTTATATTGAGGATGCTGCAAAGAAATCAGAAGCTGTCGGTGTATACGTTGCCCACAGTGATGACATGATGCTCGGCATAGCCGTTGCCTGTGATTCAAAGAATGTGTATGTGATAAACTGTTCATCGGGTATAGATCCTGATGAGGCAGTCAAATTCATATACGATTTGAAGAATGCCGGAATCATCATATGCATGGAGGATCTTAAGAGCGCGCTGAAATATGTAGATTTTCATGAATGTGACACAAATGTACTTGATATAGGAGTGGCAGCATATCTCCTTAATCCGATGGAGGATTCATACGATTATGATGATGTCGCAAAGGAATATCTTGGCAACATACTTCCTTCTGAGAAGGAACTCATCGGCAAAGATGAATTGAATATATTTACATTTATAAGTGATAATTTCCTTGAAGTATTTTCGTACAAGGCGGTCGTTCCGCTCCTTGCAAAGGATATCGTCATGGATAAGCTTGCCAAAGAAGGCATGCTTGAATTGTACAATAAGGTTGAGCTCCCTACCGTTTACACCTTATACGACATGGAAAAACGCGGAATAAGAGTCGATAAGGCAGAGCTTGAGGAATACAGCAAAAAGCTTGAGAAGAGGATTCAGGAGCTTCACGATTCGATAATCGGTTACGCAGGAAAAGAGTTCAATATCAATTCTCCGAAGCAGCTTGGACCTATCCTTTTTGAAGATATGGGCATACCGGGCGGCAAAAAGACCAAGACGGGCTACTCAACAAGTGTGGATGTACTTGAAAAGGTCAAAAACGAACATCCTATCATCGGAGATATTCTGGAATACAGACAGCTCACAAAACTCAATTCCACATACGCAGTGGGACTTGTGAACTATATATCGGATGACGGACGTATTCACGGAACCTTTAACCAGACTATCACGGCAACCGGAAGAATAAGCTCAACAGAGCCTAACCTTCAGAATATACCTATGAAGCTGGAGCTTGGAAGACTTATAAGAAAGGCATTTATCCCTAAGGAAGGATATGTATTTGTAGATGCCGATTACTCACAGGTAGAGCTCCGTGTGCTTGCCCATCTGTCAGGAGATGAGGTTATGAAGAATGCCTTTCTGAATAACGTGGATATTCATGCCACTACGGCATCTGAGGTGTTTGAGGTTCCGATTGGTGAAGTGACACCTCTCCAGAGACGGCATGCCAAGGCTGTCAACTTCGGAATCGTGTACGGAATCAGCGCATTTGGTCTGAGTGAGGATCTGGGTATATCCAGAAAAGAGGCTTCCGATTTCATTGCAAAGTATTACGACACCTATAAGAGTATAAAAGCGTATTTGGATGAACAGGTAGCCCACGCAAAGGAAAAAGGCTATGTGACGACTATGTTCGGAAGGATCAGGCCTATCCCTGAGCTGAAGTCATCCAACTTTATGCAGAGGAGTTTTGGCGAGAGGGTTGCCATGAATTCGCCTATACAGGGAACCGCTGCGGACATAATCAAGATCGCCATGGTGAGAGTTAACATGAAGCTCAAGGAGCTCGGACTGAAGTCACAGCTTATCCTGCAGATACACGATGAGCTTCTTATAGAGGCTGCCGAGGATGAAGTGGACATAGTGAAGAAGCTTCTCGTTGATGAGATGATGCATGCCGCAGATATGACCGTACCTCTTGAGGTGGGCGTTGCATCAGGAAATAACTGGTATGAGGCAAAATAATATGAAGATCATAGGAATAACTGGTGGTATCGGTTCTGGAAAAACCGCTGTGCTTGATATAATGCAGCGAGACTACGGAGCATTCATTATGGAGGCCGACGCCCTGGCTCACAGACTCATGGAACCGGGACAGATATCATACAATGACATAGTGGAACACTTTGGAAGAGATATTCTTGATGAAGACAGCAGGATCGACAGAGCAAAGCTTTCAGCGGTCGTTTTCAGCGATCAGAAGCAGCTCGATATCCTCAATTCCATAACTCACCCAAATGTAAAAAAGGCCATTCTTGAATCCATGGAGGAGCAGAAAAAGTCAGGATGCAGACTATACGTTCTTGAAGCTGCACTGCTTATCCAGGATGGGTATTTGGACATCTGCGATGAGATGTGGTATGTCTATGCAGACGTTTCAAAACGAATTGAACGTTTGTGCGCTTATCGCGGGTTTACCGATGAAAAAGCAAGAAAAGTCATCGCTTCGCAGGAGCCTGACAGCTATTATGAGGAAAATTGTTCAAAAAAGATAGACAATTCAGGCAATTTAGAAAAATTGAGAAACCAGCTTAAGCTGGCGATGGGAATTGAGTGTTAGATTTTTTTAGTTATTATCACGGATTGTACGGATAAAAAGACAATTTTTTTGGCTATTTCTATTGAGAATAATGGGGCAATGAGTTAAACTTTAACTATGTGTGTTTTCATTATTTCAAAGGGGGAAATAAACATGAAGTTTATTGATCAGTTAAAAGAAAAAGCCAAACAGAATAAGAAAACGATCGTACTGCCTGAGACATCAGACATGAGAACAATCGAGGCAGCCGGCAAGGTATTGGCAGAGGGCATTGCGAACATTATCCTGGTTGGAGACAAGGAAGATATCATGAGCAGAGCTGGTGATATCGATCTCAGCGGAGCATCATTTGTTGACCCTAAGAATTATGAGAAATTTGATGAATACGTGGATGCTTTTGTAGAGATGAGAAGAAAGAAGGGCATGACCGAGGCAAGAGCCAAGGAACTGCTTTTAACAAACCCATTATATTTTGGATGTATGATGGTTAAGCAGGATGATGCAGACGGTATGGTTGCCGGTGCGATCAACGCATCAGCAGATGTGCTCCGTGCAGCACTTCAGACACTGAAGACTGCTCCGGGAACAAGAATCGTATCAGCATTCTTCCTGGTTGTAGTTCCAGATTGTCAGTATGGTGCCAATGGAACATTTGTATTTGCAGATGCAGGACTCAATCAGAGCCCGTCAGCGTCAGAGCTTGCAGATATCGCAGAGCAGTCAGCGAAGTCATTTGAACTTCTGGTTGATGAGACACCTGTTGTGGCTATGCTGTCACATTCAACAAAGGGAAGCGCAAAGCATCCTGACGTTGACAAGGTTATTGAAGCTACAGAGATCGTTAACGCTGAGTTCCCTGACCTTCTGTGTGATGGTGAGCTTCAGTCAGATGCAGCACTCGTTCCTGAGGTTGCAGCATCAAAGGCACCTGGAAGCAAGGTTGCAGGACATGCGAATGTTCTTGTGTTCCCTGATCTTGATGCAGCGAACATCGGATACAAGCTTGTACAGAGACTCGCAAAGGCTGATGCATATGGTCCTGTTACACAGGGTATTGCAAAGCCTGTAAACGACCTGTCAAGAGGCTGTGTTGCAGACGATATAGTTGGAGTTGTTGCCATAACAGCTATCCAGGCTCAGGCTCAGGAGGACGGCAGAATGAAGGTAACTCCAAAAGAGAGATAGTAAAAGATAATTTTTAAAGATGATTTATTTACACATAAGTTGTGCAGGAGGATTGAAATGAAGGTTCTTGTAATTAATTGTGGTAGTTCATCACTGAAGTATCAGCTTATTGATTCTGATACAGAGGCTGTTATAGCAAAAGGACTGTGTGAGAGGATCGGTATCGACGGAAAGCTCACACATCAGACCATGGGTAAGGATAAATATACAGTGGATGCCGCTATGCCGGATCACAATGCTGCTGTAAAATTTGTTCTTGACGCTCTTCTTGATACAGATAAGGGAGCTATCGCTTCACTGTCAGAGATCGACGCTGTTGGACACAGAATAGTTCACGGCGGTGAGAAGTTTGCGAATTCAGTAGTTATAACAGACGAAGTAATGGCGGCCATAGAAGAGTGTAATGATCTTGCACCACTTCACAACCCTGCCAACCTCATTGGAATCAGAGCATGTCAGGCACATATGCCGGGTGTTCCTATGGTTGCGGTATTTGATACAGCATTCCACCAGACCATGCCTGATAAAGCATATACATATGCAATACCTTACGAATATTACGAGAATTATAAGATAAGAAGATACGGTTTCCACGGAACAAGCCACAGCTTTGTATCCAAGAGACTGGCAGAGCTCATAGGCAAAGATATCAAAGATACCAAGCTTATCGTATGTCACCTTGGAAACGGATCAAGTATCACTGCGGTTGACGGCGGTAAGTCAGTGGACACTTCCATGGGACTCACACCTCTTGCAGGTCTTCCTATGGGAACAAGAAGCGGTGATATAGATCCTGCTATCCTTGAGTTCATTGCCGGCAAAGAAGGCAAGAGCGTTGAGGAGATAACAACTATTCTTAATAAGAAGTCAGGTGTATCAGGACTTTCGGGCGTATCAAGTGATTTCAGAGATCTTGACGCTGGTATGAAGGAAGGCAATGACAGATGCCGGCTCGCTCTCGATGTATTCTGCTACAGTGTCAAGAAATATATTGGAGCATATGCAGCTGCAATGGGAGGTCTTGATGCGATAGCGTTTACGGCAGGAATCGGAGAGAACAATCCATATGTAAGAAGAGTTTCAACAATGGATCTTTCATTCATGGGTATCGATATAGATGAGACTAAGAACGAGATCCGCGGCGAAGAGCAGAAGATCTCCACTGACGCTTCAAAGGTTCAGGTATGGGTAGTTCCTACAAACGAAGAGCTTGCCATTGCAAGAGAGACTGTAGAGCTTGTTACAAAATAAGTCTTCTGTATAACGACAGGATTCTGTTGACGGAATTGTATAAAAATTTTGCAATATTTTGTTGACAATAAATATCTGTATATGTATAATAGCAGATGTGCGATTTTTAGGAGATATTATGTTAATTGATTTATCTGAGATTTTATCCACTGAGGGATTGACTAAAAGCGTTGAAGTACATGTAGACTTTGATAATTTCCAGTTTAAGGGAATGGACTACCGGATTGGACAGGCAGATGATTTTCAACTGAATCTGTCGAATGACGGCAAGAACAGAGTCAAGGTTACCGGAAGCACTGATGTTGTCATGGAGCTTGTGTGTGACAGATGTCTGGAGGAGTTTGAGACAACTTTCCATATAGATATCGACACAGTTATTGATACTTCCGTTTTGGATTCTGATAAGGTAGATGAGATAGATGAGTTAAGCTATTTTGAAGACTGTAATATCGATATGGACGCACTGTTGAAAAAGGAACTGATGGGTTTAGTTCCAATACAGATTCTGTGCAGGGATGACTGCAAGGGACTCTGTAAGGTGTGTGGAACGAATCTGAATCATGGTACATGTAACTGTGATGATTTTGTTCCTGATCCGAGATTATCAGTTTTTAATGACATCTTAAAGAATTGAGGAGGTGTGAATAATGTCAATTTGTCCAAAGAATAAGAGCTCAAAGGCTAGAAGAGATAAGAGAAGAGCTAACTGGAAGATGTCTGCACCAGCATTAGTTAAGTGCAGCAAGTGTGGCGAGTTAATGGTTCCACACAGAGTTTGTAAGAACTGCGGTTCATACAACAAGAAAGAGATTATCTCAGTTGCTGAGTAATTTCCAGTTCTCACTCGGTATTTGAGTAGTAGAATAAACAAGACCTTTCTTATTTTTATAATAAGGAAGGTCTTTTTTCGTGCACATATATACATAGCGGTTTGTATATTTGTACTGAAATATTTGACTTTGACAATTCAGAAATATATAATGACCTTGTGCGTTTGCACCTAAAAATAATTATATGGTGGGATATCCCATAATACACGTAAGATAGGAGAGTTTTGATATGGGCGATACAAGAATTGTAGTAGATGCTATGGGCGGAGATTATGCACCGGAGTGGATCATAAGAGGTGCTGTAGAAGCTGTGAACGAAGGGGCAAAGGCTCATATAATTCTCACTGGAAAAGAGGCTGTCATAAAGGGTGAGCTTGCAAAATACACATATGACACCTCCAAGATAGAGATAAAGAACTGTACTGAGGAGATCACATGTCACGATGCACCTGTTCAGGCAATCAGAAGCAAGAAAGACTCATCACTTACAGTTGGAATGAATATGGTGAAAAGCGGTGATGCAGATGCGATAATATCTGCGGGAAGCTCAGGAGCCATACTTGCAGGAGGTCAGCTAATAGTTGGAAGATCTAAAGGTGTTAAGAGATCACCACTTGCGCCTCTCATCCCAACAACAAAAGGATACTCCCTGCTCATAGACTGTGGTGCGAATGTTGATGCAAGACCTGAGCATCTTGTTCAGTTTGCTAAGATGGGCACTGTATATATGGAGAACATAGAGAAGATCAAAAAACCTAGAGTAGCCATTGTGAATATCGGCGACGAGGAAGAGAAGGGCAACGCTCTCGTAAAGGAGACATACCCGCTTCTTAAGGAATGTAAGGATATCAACTTTATCGGAAGTATAGAGGCTCGTGAGATACCAAACGGTGCTGCAGATGTAATTGTCTGTGAAGCATTTGTGGGAAATGTAATATTAAAGCTTTATGAGGGGCTTGCAAAAATGCTTCTTGGAGAGATAAAGAAGGCGGTCATGTCCTCATTCAAATCCAAGATCGGAGGCGCACTGATAAAAGGTTCACTCGGCGAGCTCAAGGAGAGATTTAATGCCAAGACTAAGGGTGGCGCACCGCTCCTCGGTCTCAAGGGTCTTGTTGTCAAGATCCACGGCAATTCACATAACGAAGAAGTTAAAAGTGCAATATTCCAGTGTATCAGTTTCAGCGAGACCGGTGTAAATGCCAAGATAGCTGATAAGCTGAGTGAGGAGCAGGCATAATGAAGAAGGATTATGGTGAGCTTGAAAAAAGAATAGGATACGAATTCAAGGATATAAGACTTCTGATAACGGCTCTGACACACACGTCATTTGCAAATGAGCTTAAGGTTAATAAAACTGAGTCATATGAGAGACTTGAGTTTCTCGGGGATGCCATCCTTGAGTATATTGTGAGTGACTATCTCTTCCACAAGAAGAGAGAATATGAGGAGGGAAAACTCACAAAGCTGAGGGCAAGTCTCGTATGCGAATTTACTCTTTCACAGATATCCGAGAGTCTTGGATATGGCAAATTTGTCCTTCTTAGCAAGGGTGAAGCCCAGACAGGCGGAAGAACAAGGAAATCCATTCTGTGTGATCTCTTTGAATCCGTTCTCGGTGCGATGTATCTTGATGGCGGAATGGATGTCGCCAAGAAGTTTGTCCATCAGTTCCTGCTGGATGACGTTGAGACAAAATCATTGTTCTACGATGCAAAGTCAACCCTTCAGGAATTCTGCCAGAAGAATGGAAAAGAATTAAAGTATGAGCTCATAGAGGAGAAGGGGCCTGAACATAACAAGATATTTGTATCGGATGCCATGATAGATGGCCAGGCTACAGCCAGAGGTGAGGGTTCAAACAGAAAAAACTCCGAACAGATGGCTGCATACAAAACATTGTTACAATTAAGAAAAAAGCAGGATTAATTTATGTATTTAAAGAGTATAGAGGTAAATGGCTTCAAGTCATTTGCAAACAAGATAGTATTCAAATTCAATCACGGAATAACCTGTATCGTTGGACCTAATGGTTCGGGTAAGAGCAATGTAGCGGATGCAGTGAGATGGGTTCTGGGTGAACAGAGTGCCAAGAGTCTCCGTGGTTCCAAGATGGAGGATGTCATTTTCTCGGGAACACAGCTCAGAAAGCCGCAGGGCTCCGCATATGTTGCCATAACTCTTGACAACAGCGATCACAGCCTTCCTATAGATTATAATGAAGTCACAGTTGCAAGACGAGTATACAGATCAGGAGAGTCTGAATATCTGATTAACGGTACTGTCAGCAGACTGAAGGATGTATATTCTCTCTTCTTTGACACTGGTATCGGTAAGGAGGGTTATTCAATCATCGGACAGGGCCAGATCGAGAAGATCCTCAATGGTAAACCTGAGGAGAGACGAGAGCTTTTTGACGAGGCTGCCGGAATCGTAAAGTTCAAGAAGAACAAGGCTGCTGCGGAGAAATCACTTGAAGCAGAGAGGGACAATCTCAGCCGTGTCAACGACATTCTCAAGGAGCTTGAAAAACAGGTCGGACCACTCAAGGAGCAGTCTGAGACCGCAAGGAAATACCTGGCATTTAAAAATGAATTAAAAAAACTCGATGTGAATGCATTCCTTCTCGAGACAGAGAAACTTAAAACAGCTCTCGAGGAAGATCAGAACAGGCTCACTATCGTAAACGATGATATAGATGAGAGCAAGCAGGCGTATGAACAGACAAAGGAAGAATACGACCAGATAGAGACTGCTATAGAGCAGCTCAATTCCATAATTGAGTCATCTAAAAACGAGATTCATGAGAACAGGCTTGCAAAAGAGCGTGCTGAAGGTGAGATAAATGTTATCAACCAGCAGATAATCACACTCAAAATGAACGATCAGAACATACATGATCAGATAGACCGAATCAACAGTCAGATCGAGTCCGGCGAGAAAGAACTCACAGATTACACATCCCAGAAAGATGAACTGGATGACTCTATCTCAGAAGTTGAACAGGCACTTAAAACAGCCCAGAAGGAAAGCTCCGACATGACCTCCTACATAGAGGCCTGCCAGCAGGAGATTGAGAGCTGCAAGGCTGACATCATAGAATATATGCATGAGAGCGGTAATCTCCAGGCAAAGGTCGGAAGATATGACGCCATGCTGGAGAATATCAACTTTAGAAAGACACAGCTCAACCAGAGACTTCTGCAGTTTAAGAGCGACGATGCCGAGGACAAGAAGGACTATGAGTCACTGTCATCACAGCTTGCCGAACTTGAGGCGGGAGCAAAGGCCATTCTCGCGGGATTGGACAGTGCAACCGATCAGCTTGCCCAGAATCAGAATAGAAACAAAACTAACCGTGAGCTGATCCACAACACCAACGAGAAGCTTTCGGCAACAGAGTCCAAGATGGAGGCTCTCAGAAATATAACTGAGAGATACGACGGATACGGCAACAGTATCAGACGAGTCATGGAACAGAAGCAGTGGAATCCGGGTATAATAGGCGTTGTTGCGGACATAATCACGGTAAATCAGAAGTACGAGGTCGCTGTGGAGACTGCCCTTGGCGGAAGTATACAGAACATTGTCACTGAGGACGATGCCACTGCCAAGAGAATGATCTCATATCTGAAGACCAACAGACTCGGACGTGCAACATTTCTTCCGCTTAACACCATAACAGACCGCGGTTCCGTCAGAAATGATGTGCTCAGGGAAAAAGGAGTCATAGGAGTTGCATCAGATCTTGTTGAGGTCGATTCCAAATTCAACACGCTGGTAAAGAACCTTTTAGGCAGGATCATAGTTGTCGACAATATCGATAATGCCCTGGCTGTAGCGCGTAAGAACAATCAGTCGCTCAGACTTGTCACCATAGAGGGAGAACTGATAAATCCGGGCGGATCAATGACCGGAGGTGCATTCAGGAATTCCAGTAACCTTCTCGGAAGGAAGAGGGAGCTGGATGAACTCAAGGAGCAGATCGATAACCTGAAATCAACAGCGTCAAAGGCTGCGGCTCTCGACGCACAACTTAAGACTTCAAGAGATCAGCTCAGACAGGATATAGACAAATACAACTCCGAACTGCAGCAGGCATATCTGAAAAAGAATACTCTGACCATGAGTATTGAACAGGTCAAAGAAAAGCTTGCCGAATCTGAAAGAGTATTTGTCTCGATTGAGAAAGAGGTAGCAGAGCTCAATAATCAGATAACGGAGATAAACAACAATAAGAATTCTCTTGCCGACAACAACAAAAAGCATGAAGCCATGAGGCTTGAAGCTGAGGCAAGAGTGGAAGAACTTGAGGGACAGGGACAGGAGAACAAGGATAAGCTCACCGCTGCAAACGCAAGGGTATCTGAGCTTATGATTAAGTTTAATTCCGTCAAGCAGAAAGAGGACTTCATTGTAGAAAATATCCGAAGAATAAATATGGATATCGAAAAATACAAGGAAGAACTTGAGGGCTTTACAAGCCGCGTGGAGTCATCATTCAGTGAGATCACAGAGCTGGAAGACAGGATAGCTGCTATAAAGACAGATATCGCAAGCAGAACCGGAAGTATCGCTGACAACGAGGACAAGGTAAACGAATTCTCAGTCAAGAGAGAGGAATTACAGCAGAGCCACAAGGAATTCTTTGCCAGACGAGAAGAACTTTCCGAAAAGATTGCAGGACTCGAGAAGGACTCATACAAGCTCACATCGATAATCGAGAAGAACACTGAGAAAGCAGACGAACTCAGCAACTATATGTGGGAGGAGTATGAGCTTACATACAGCAGTGCCCAGGAACTCAAGGACGATAATCTTCCTGAACTGCCGGCACTAAAGAAGGAGATCGTTGCAGTAAAGGCCAAGATCAAATCCCTTGGAGATGTCAACGTCAATGCCATAGATGACTACAAGGAAGTCTCTGAGAGATACGAATTTCTCAAGGGACAGCATGACGATATAGTCAGTGCGGAGACCAACCTTGTAAATATCATTGCGGAGCTTGAAAAATCAATGCAGGAGCAGTTTGCCGAGAAGTTCAAGGAGATACAGGTCATGTTCGACAAGGTATTCAAGGAGCTGTTCGGTGGTGGACGTGGTGCACTTGAGCTGGTTGATACCGAGGATCTTCTTGAAACAGGTATCAGGATCATAGCACAGCCACCTGGAAAGAAGCTCCAGAATATGATGCAGTTGTCAGGTGGAGAGAAGTCCCTCACCGCCATAGCACTGTTATTTGCAATTCAGAGTCTGAAGCCATCACCTTTCTGTCTGCTGGACGAGATAGAGGCGGCTCTTGACGACTCGAACGTAAGAAGATTTGCACAGTATCTCAACAGGCTTACAAAGGATACGCAGTTCATAGTTATATCACACAGAAAGGGAACCATGGAGGCTGCTGATATCCTGTACGGTATAACCATGCAGGAGAAGGGTGTATCTACCCTCGTATCAGTCAACCTTATTGAGAACGATCTGGATAAATAACAATAGAAGATATTAAACAGGAGGTATGTCATGGCAGAGGAAAAAGAGAAAAAAGGATTTTTTGCGAGACTTAAGGCAGGTCTTGCAAAGACAAGAGATAATATAGTAGAAAGCTTTACAGATGTATTCGGTGCATCCCATATAGATGATGATTTCTATGAGAATCTTGAAGAGACATTTATCATGGCTGATATGGGATATGAGACGACTGAGAAGGTTATAGAGGGACTTAAGCAGAAGGTTGAGGATTCACACATCAAAGAACCTGCTGCCTGCAAGGAACTTGTGATCAATATAATCAAGAACCAGATGTCTGTGGACGATTCAGCGTACGACTTCGAGAATAAGAAGTCCGTTGTGCTGGTCATCGGGGTAAATGGTGTCGGCAAGACAACGACCATCGGAAAGCTTGCTGCCCAGTACCGCCAGAGAGGCAAGAAGGTTCTCATGGCTGCTGCCGATACATTCAGAGCTGCCGCCATAGATCAGTTAAAGACCTGGGCTGACAGGGCACAGGTTGATATAATTTCACACAATGAGGGCGCTGATCCCGCTGCAGTTGTATACGACGCAGTGGCTGCCGCCAAGGCAAGAGATACGGATATCCTTCTCGTTGATACAGCGGGAAGACTTCACAACAAGAAGAATCTCATGGACGAGCTTGCAAAGATGAGAAGGATCATCACAAGGGATTATCCGGAGGCAAATGTTGAGGCGCTCATAGTTCTGGACGGAACAACAGGTCAGAATGCCCTTGAACAGGCAAGACAGTTCAGCAATGTAACTGAGCTTGACGGTATAGTTATCACCAAGCTTGACGGAACTGCCAAGGGTGGTATTGCGATAGCGATCCAGGCAGAGCTTGACGTACCGGTCAAGTTTATCGGAGTTGGTGAGAAGATCGGTGATCTCCAGAGATTTGACCCTCAGGAATATGTCAACGCATTGTTCGCAGATTTTGACGAGGACAGATCCGAGATCGATATGCTCATCGGCGATGACATGTAATACTACGGCATATATAATGATCATATGTATGTATGTCAATGTACTTATATCTGTGCACAACCATATATGATTTTCAAAAGGATTTTTACATAAGGAGACATTAACAAATGGCAGAACAGAACACAACAGACAAACTGACACTTGCGAAATTTGAGGAGGCCTACGACATTGTACATAAGGTGGTTCTCCCTACAAAGCTCATATACAGTGACTATTTCAGTGGGATAACAGGCAACAAGGTATACTTCAAACCTGAGAACCTTCAGAAGACCGGTGCATACAAGATCAGGGGTGCATATTACAAGATAAGCACTCTTTCAGATGAAGAGAGACAGAAGGGACTGATAACAGCTTCTGCTGGAAATCATGCCCAGGGTGTGGCATATGCTGCAAAAGCATATGGAGTAAAGGCGACCATCGTTATGCCTTCATCTACACCTCTCATCAAGGTTAACAGAACTAAGGCATACGGCGCAGAGGTTATACTGTATGGAGACGTATATGATGAATCATGTGCATACGCTCTTGAGCTTGCAGAGGACAAGGGTTATACATTCATTCATCCGTTCGATGATCTCGATGTTGCCACAGGACAGGGCTCGGTTGCGATGGAGATCATAAAGGAGCTTCCTTTCGTTGACTATATCCTTGTTCCTATCGGAGGTGGCGGTCTGGCAACAGGTGTGTCCACACTTGCCAAGATGATGAATCCGAACATCAAGGTCATAGGTGTTGAGCCTGCCGGAGCAAACTGTATGCAGGCATCACTGAAGAACAAGAAGGTTACAACACTTCCATATGTCGACACCATTGCAGATGGAACTGCAGTAAAGACACCGGGAAGCAAGATTTTCCCATATATACAGAAGAACATAGATGATATTATAACTGTAGAGGATAACGAACTCATCGTTTCATTCCTCGATATGCTTGAGAACCACAAGCTTCTTGTTGAGAATTCAGGCCTTCTCACAGTGGCAGCACTTAAGCATCTCGATGTAAAGGGTGCCAAGGTCGTAAGCATACTGTCGGGCGGCAATATGGATATGATAACATTTGCCTCACTTGTACAGCACGGACTTATCGCAAGAAGCAGGATCTTCACAGTTTCAACACTTCTTCCTGACAAGCCGGGTGCACTCATGAACATTTCAAAGGTTATCGCTGATCTCCAGGGAAATGTTATCAAGCTTGAGCACAACCAGTTCGTATCCATCAACAGGAATTCAGCAGTTGAGCTTGTTATCACTATGGAGGCATTTGGCCCTGAGCACAAGCAGCTCATCATCAACACACTTGCTGATAAGGGCTACAAGCCAAAGGAAGTCATGACAAAGGGAATATACAATTAATTGTAGTTGATATCGATGATTAACGATGAACTCACTTTAACCGTAAATGACAACAAAATAATCGCCTGCAGACGCGGTGACAATCTGTTCAAGGTGCTGTGCAGCGCCGGATATGTGTTCAGTGGAAACTGCGGAGGTCTTGGAAGGTGTCAGAGATGTCTGGTGGATGTAAAAGGTGCGGGCACGGTAAAAAGCTGTACCTACACTATCACTGATAACATACAGATAACCATAGGTGAGGATAACATGTCAGTCCTTGCTTCGTACAAGGGTGCTGATGAATCCAACAACGTATATAATGGCGATGGTTGTGGTATAGGCATAGCTATAGATTTAGGCACCACCACCATCGCCATAGAACAGATAGATATGTCTGATGGAAGTGTCACGGGCAGATGTGGATTTATGAATCCGCAGATTGAATATGGCAGCGATGTCATATCGAGGATCCGAACAGGCTCCACAGAAGATGGACTGGCAAAGCTCAGAAGCTCAGTAGTCACAAGGATTTCCTCAGAGTTGGCCGGAATGGGGTATGCCCCTGCAGATATATCAAGGATAATTATTTCCGGAAACACCACCATGAATGCAATACTTGAGCGGCTGCTTCTGGACAATCTCGGGCATGCACCATTTGAGATCAGGAATCCTGACAGTATAACAGTATCAGGGAAGGATTTCTTTGATGATGATAGATTTTGCAGTGCGGAAGTCACATGTCTTCCTAATCTCAGCGCATTTGTTGGAGCTGACGCATTGTGCGGTGCAGTCGTCTGTAACATTGACAGGTCTGACAAATATCAGTTGTTTGCAGATCTCGGAACAAACGGAGAACTCATACTTGCAAAGCAGGGCATCGGTTATGCCACCTCATGTGCATGTGGTCCGGCATTTGAGGGAATGCTGAGGAGAGGTGTTGCAGCTCCAACCACAGCCTTTGATCTGCTGAACAGACTTAATTTGCTACACATAGTGAATGACGATGGAGTCCTGGTTGATCAGTATATAGACGGAGGCTACAGACTTGCGGGTGGAGTGACAATTGACATGGATATGATCAGAAGCTTTCTCCTTGCAAAGGCAGCCATATGTGCAGGGATAGAATCCCTCATGGATATGGCGGGGATAACGGCAGAGGACGTATCACGTGTATATCTGGCAGGAGGCTTCGGGTGCAGTCTTAATATATCAAGTGCGGTAAGCCTTGGACTTTTTCCGGACAGTTTTCAGGAAAAATCAGAATTTGCAGGAAATACATCCCTGCACGGAGCACATAAGTGCTTGATTGATAAGAGTTTTATTGATAGAATATATGCGTTTAAAGAGACCCTGACTGCTGCGAATCTCGGTGAGCTTGAGGGCTTTGACAGAAGATATTACAGTCATATGGATCTCAGACCATGGACCGCACAGTCACATGGTACAAATAAATTACAACAGAAGAGTAGATTATGAAATTACTAAGTATAGCAAGCGGTAGCAGCGGTAACTGCTATTACGTCGGCAATAGCGATACCCATCTTCTTGTGGATGTAGGCATAAGCTGCAAGAGGGTTGAAAACGCCCTTAAGGATGAGGGAATAAAGCCGTCTGAACTCGATGGTGTTCTTGTAACGCATGAGCATATAGATCATGTGAAGGGCATAGGTGTTCTGGCAAGAAAGCACGGTGTTCCTATATATGCCACTGCAGGAACCATAGCTGAGATGAAGAAGATGACCTCCCTTGGCAGTATCGATGAGGGACTGTTTCATGAGATTCGTCCTGATGAAAAGATACTGATAAAGGATATAACCGTTGATCCGTCATCCATCTGGCATGACGCAGCGGATCCGGTATGCTACAGCCTGTATGGAGATGGCAAAAAAGTGTCCATAGCGACTGATATGGGCAATTATAATGATTATATTGTAGATAAGCTTGACAACTCAGATATAATGGTAGTTGAGGCCAATCATGATGTCAGAATGCTTGAGGCAGGACCATATCCTTATTATCTCAAGAGACGAATCCTTGGCAACTATGGTCATCTGTCCAACGAATTGTCAGGGCAGCTCATATACAGACTTCTGAATGACCATGTGAAGGGTATCCTTCTGGGACATCTGAGCAAGGAGAACAATTTTGAAGAGCTGGCATACGAGACAGTCAAGCTGGAGCTTGAAAACAATTCATACGCCAACGATGTAAGGGAATTTGGGCTGGCAGTAGCCAGAAGAGACATGCCTATGGCTGCCATAGAGGCATAGGCTGATTTTTAGGAGTGAATAAAGATGGGTTCTGTATGTACAGGCTCCATCATCAACAAGGAGGATAAATGAAATGAAAAAGAGAATCATAACTGTAGTAGGTAAGGACAGCGTGGGAATCACAGCTAAGGTATGTGTATATCTGGCAAACAACCAGATCAATATACTTGACATATCACAGACTATAGTTGCAGGGTACTTCAACATGATGATGGTGGTTGATACACAGGAGTCATCCAAATCAACAGAGCTCATCGCATCAGAGCTCGGACAGATCGGAGAAGAGATTGGAGTACAGATAAAGGTACAGCACGAGAAGATCTTTGAGACAATGCACAGAATCTAATAATATACAGTCTGACAGACAGAAAAGAGGATATACATGATTAGCATAAATGAAGTAATCGAGACCAACAAGATGATCTCAGACATGAATCTGGATGTTCGTACCATCACAATGGGAATCAGTCTTTTGGATTGTGTAGGTACAGATGTGGATGATACATGTACAAAGATATATAACAAGATAACAACATATGCCAAGGATCTTGTATCAACAGGTCAGGAGATATCAAGAAGATATGGTATACCAATCGTCAACAAGAGAGTTTCTGTAACACCTATAGCACTGGTTGGTGGTTCCGTATGTAAGACCACCGGAGATTTTGTAAAGATCGCAAAGGCTCTTGACAAGGCTGCAGACACCATAGGAGTCAACTTCATCGGAGGATATTCAGCGCTTGTAAATAAGGGCATGACTCCTGCTGATGAGCTTCTTATCCGTTCAATTCCTGAAGCACTCTCAAGCACAGGAAAGGTGTGCAGCTCCATAAATGTAGGTTCAACCAAAACCGGTATAGATATGGATGCAGTCAAGATTCTCGGAGAGATGATCAAAGACACTGCCGAGCTCACCAAGGAAGCAGATTCCATCGGTTGTGCAAAGCTTGTAGTATTCTGTAACGCACCTGATGACAACCCATTTATGGCCGGTGCATTCCACGGTGTTACCGAGGGAGACTGTGTCATCAATGTCGGAGTCAGCGGCCCTGGTGTTGTAAAGAAAGCCCTTGAGAAGGTAAGAGGAGAAAACTTTGAGGAACTCTGCGAGACCATCAAGAAGACAGCTTTCAAGGTAACCAGAGTTGGACAGCTCGTTGCAAAAGAGGCATCCAAGATGCTCGGCGTACCATTTGGTATAGTTGACCTGTCACTTGCCCCTACTCCTGCAGTCGGAGACAGTGTAGGTGAGATTCTCGAGGAGATCGGTCTTGAATACGCCGGAGCTCCTGGTACAACAGCAGCACTTGCGCTCCTCAACGATCAGGTTAAGAAGGGTGGAGTTATGGCTTCATCATACGTCGGAGGACTCTCCGGTGCATTCATCCCTGTATCTGAGGACCAGAGAATGATCGATGCAGTTTCCGCAGGAGCATTAACTCTTGAGAAACTTGAGGCCATGACATGTGTATGTTCAGTAGGTCTTGATATGATAGCAATTCCTGGTGATACATCACCTGCAACCATATCAGGAATTATCGCTGATGAGATGGCTCTTGGTATGATCAACCAGAAGACAACCGCTGTAAGACTTATCCCTGTTATCGGTAAGACAGTTGGAGATCAGGCTGAATTTGGCGGACTTCTCGGATACGCACCTATCATGCCTGTCAACAGATTTGCATGTGATAAGTTTGTCAACAGAGGTGGACGTATTCCAGCCCCTATCCATAGTTTCAAAAACTAATATTGGATAATGCGGTATAGGATCACAGTTCCTGATACGATATAGATATATAGAGGATGCGCACTGAATACGGAAATTCCGTGCGCATCTCTTTTGCTGTAATTGAATATTTCCATTTGGAGATATCAGATAATATGATCACAAGAAAATTATTTAAGGATATTATTTTATGAGAAGATTAGCTTTACCGGATGAAATACTGATGAAGGTTGAAAAGCCCGCCAGATATATAGGTGGAGAATACAACAGTGTTATGAAGGACAAGGACAAGGTTGATGTGCGTTTCTGCATGTGTTTTCCTGATGTATACGAGATAGGTATGTCCCATCTCGGAATTCAGATACTGTACGATATGTTCAACAGGAGAGAGGACACATGGTGTGAAAGAGTTTATTCGCCATGGCCTGATCTGGACGCGGAGATGAGAGAACATGACATCCCTCTGTTCGCGCTGGAATCCCAGGATCCTATAAAGGATTTTGATTTCCTTGGAATAACACTCCAGTACGAGATGTGTTACACCAATATTCTTCAGGTGCTTGATCTGGCTGGAATCCCACTCCGTACAAGAGACAGAAAAAAGGGAGACACACTTGTTATAGGCGGAGGCCCATGCTCATACAATCCTGAGCCTATAGCAGACTTCTTTGACATATTCTATATGGGTGAGGGCGAAGTATCATATGATGCACTTCTGGAGCTTTACAAGGTGTATAAGCACTCTGATATGACCAGGGAAGAATTTCTCATAAAGGTGTCCAACATTCCGGGATTATACGTTCCTGAGCTCTATGAAGTCACATACAAGGAAGATGGCACGATAGCTTCATTTGCTCCTAGATTTGAAGATGTGCCTGCCACGATAACCAAGACGGTTGTCATGGATCACAGCAAAGTCACATACCCTGAGAAGCCTGTTGTGTCATTCATGAAGCTCACTCAGGACAGAGTTGTTCTTGAGATCATGCGCGGATGTATAAGAGGCTGCAGATTCTGCCAGGCTGGAATGATATACAGACCAACCAGACCTAAGGATGTCAATCTGTTAAAGGGCTATGCTGAGAAAATGCTGGCAAGTACAGGACACGAGGAGATAACCTTCAGCAGTCTGTCGTCGAGTGATTACGAGGAGCTTCCGGAACTCACAGACTGCCTGATCGAGAAGATGGACAATGAGCATGTAAATATCTCTCTGCCATCGCTCCGTATAGACGCCTTTTCTCTGGATGTCATGAGCAAGATCCAGGATGTGAAGAAGAGTTCACTTACATTTGCCCCTGAGGCAGGAACGCAGAGACTCAGAAATGTTATAAACAAGGGTCTCACAAAGGAGAACATAATGGATGGTGCCCTGAAGGCCTTCAAAGGCGGCTGGGATAAGGTGAAGCTGTACTTCATGATGGGCCTTCCTACTGAGACATATGACGATATTGCCGGGATTGCAGACCTGTCGGAGGAGATCACTGAGCTTTTCTTTGCAAATATCCCAAGAGAAGAACGAAATGGACGTGTCATGGTCACCGCATCGGCATCATATTTTGTGCCAAAGCCATTTACTCCGTTCCAGTGGGCTCCGATGATAAGGCCTGAGGAATTTGTCAAGCGTGCATACTTTGTGAAGGACAGATTCCGTGCAGAGAAGAACCATAAGAGTCTTAAGTTCCAGTACCACGAAGCAGATATCACCATACTTGAGGGACTGCTTGCTCGAGGCGACAGGAAGCTCTGCGATGTAATATATGATGTCTATAAGGCCGGTCAGATATTTGACGCATGGACAGAGTTCTTCAAAAAAGAAAACTGGGACAACGCCATGGCAAAGCACGGTCTGGATATAGATTTCTACACATACAGGGACAGAAGTGTTGATGAGATACTTCCATGGGATTTCATTGATATAGGAGTCACAAGAAAGTTCCTTGAGAGAGAGTGGGAGAACGCCCAGAACGAAAAGGTAACCCCTAACTGCAGACAGCAGTGTTCCGGCTGTGGTGCCGCAAGATTTGGAGGAGGTGTATGTTTTGAAAATAAGAATTAAATACTCCAAGCTCGGTAACCTCAGATTTATAGGACACCTTGACGTTATGAGATATTTCCAGAAGGAGATAAGACGTGCCGGTCTGGATGTGAGCTATTCCAAGGGATATTCGCCTCACCAGATCATCTCGTTTGCCGCTCCGCTGGCCATGGGGATCACTTCTGATGGCGAATACTTTGACGGAGAATTTGAATCCGTTACAACATCCAGAGAGATGATCGACGCATTGAATGCCGTATCGGTTGATGAGATGAAGGTCACTGAGTGTGTACTTCTTCCCGATGATGCAAAGAACTCCATGTCAGTTGTGTCAGCATCGGACTATGTCATCTCATTCCTTGACAAAGCAGGAACTGAAGAACGGCATAATATACTGGACAGTGTGGAATCCTTCATGTCGCAGGATCAGATCGTCATTCTGAAAAAAACAAAGAAGAGCGAACGCGAGGAGAATATAAAACCTGGTATCATGACCTGCGAGCTGAGGGACGATCAGATATATATGCTGCTGTCAACCGGAAGTGAATACAACCTCAAGCCGGAGCTCGTCATGCAGGCTCTCTGCGCGTATGCGGGTGTCAGTCACAACCAGTTCCATTATCATATTCACAGACTGGAGACGTACATGGATGGCCCTGATGGCAATATAATACCTCTATACAAGGCCGGTTCACCATTCTAAGAGTCTGCCTGACCGTATATTTGAAAGATTATAAGGGGAATATCACATGAGAAAGCTGGTAGTTACACACTACGACAACAAAATATTACAGGCTGTTATACAGGATGGCAAAGTCACAGATCTTAACCTGTCAGAGGGCAGTACAGTCCTCGGCAATATCTATGTGGGCAAGGTGGCCAACATCGTAAACAATATAAATGCCTGCTTCGTGGATTACGGTGACAGACTTCCCTGCTACTACAGTCTGGATGACAATGATATTATATACGCCGATGGCAGGGAGCACACAAAGCTCAGGATCGGCGATGAGATAGTCGTTCAGATCAGCCGTGACGCAGTCAAGACCAAGAACCCTGTTGGTTCATCGGAGCTCACCCTCCGCGGGGATTACTGTGTGGTCCACACCGGGGAACAGATCGGTGTATCGAACAAGATAAGCAGCAGAAAGCTCCGGGACGAGCTTAAGGACATCGCGCGAAATACCCTCCCGGCGGGTATAGGTTGTATCATTAGGACAAATGCTGTGGATGCGGACCCTGAACTCATAAAACGTGAACTGAATGAGCTGGGCGGTCGTCTCACGCAGATCCTGAAGGCCGCAACAACCAGAAAATGCTTTTCCTGTCTGTACCGGAATCCACCGGAATATATAGAAAACATTACTTTCATGGGAAGTAATAAGCTAGATTCACTGGTAACCGATGATGAAGAAATATTCCACGTATTTGAGGATTACATAGAGAAAAAACAGCCTGGAACAATAGACTTAACGCTTCATACCGATACAGCATGTCCGCTTACGGCAATCTACAATCTCAATAAAGAAGTGGAGGGAGCTCTAAAGGAGAGAGTATGGCTTAAGTCAGGTGCCTACCTTATAATCCAGCAGACTGAGGCCATGGTAGTTGTGGATGTGAATACAGGCAAGGCTATATCAGGCAGAGATATGGAACAGCACATGCTGAAGGTCAACACCGAGGCTGCCATCGAAACCTGCCGTCAGTTAAGACTCCGCAATCTGTCAGGGATAGTAGTCATAGACTTTATAAACATGAAGAATCCCGATGATATTCTCAGGATACGTGATACCCTGATAAGAGAGCTGGCAGACGATCCTGTACCAGCCAAATTCGTAGATATCACCAAGCTTGGACTTATAGAGCTGACCAGAAAGAAGTTAAAGAGACCGCTTCACGAAATGGTTAAGCTTTGATGAAAATAAATCAAAAAATATTGTAAAAATATATCAGAAAATTATTGACAAATAATCATCTCAATGGTAGATTATATGAGTATGCCGCACAGTTAGGTATAAGTGTGTCAACAGACACCACCAAAACTGGCGAGTTTGATTAAGGAGGTATTAACCATGTACGCAATTATAGCAACAGGCGGTAAGCAGTACAAGGTAGCTGAAGGAGACGTGATCAAGGTTGAGAAGCTCGCAGCAGAGGCTGGAAGCGAAGTAACATTTGATGATGTTATCTTAGTAAGCACTGATTCAGACGTTAAGTGTGGAGATGCAGTTGCTAATGCATCTGTAACAGCATCAGTAGTTGGTGAAGGCAAGTCTAAGAAAGTTATTGTTTACAAGTACAAGAGAAAGACTGGCTATCACAAGAAGAATGGTCACAGACAGTCATATACTAAGGTTGAGATCAAGAAGATCAACGCTTAATTGGTATTGATTGTATCGATTATAAGACATGATTGATGTAGTTATTTATCAGAACAGCAATTCGGAATATATAGGATTTAAGACGGATGGACATGCGGAATATGATGATCCTGGACAAGATATCGTCTGTAGCGCAGTTTCAGCGATCACGATAACCATCCTGAACTCTGTTGAGAAGCTTTCAGATGTGAATTTCACACTTGACTGCGATCAGGAGAGCGGACATATGGATTTCATATTCACAGAGGAGCCGGATATCAAGGCACAGACTTTGATGCAGGCGCTTGTGATCGGTATATCCGGAATCGAAGAATCCTATGGCGATTATATTTGTATGACCTTTAAGGAGGTGTAATTGACATGATGAAGATGGAACTTCAGTTTTTCGCTCATAAGAAAGGTGTAGGTTCTACAAAGAACGGCAGAGACTCAGAGTCCAAGAGACTTGGCGCTAAGAGAGCTGACGGTCAGTTCGTAAAGGCTGGTAACATCCTTTACAGACAGCGTGGAACAAAGATTCATCCAGGTCTTAACGTTGGTATCGGCGGAGATGACACACTGTTCGCTACAGCTGATGGTATCGTTAGATTTGAGAGAAAGGGTAGAGACAAGAAGCAGGTTTCTATCTATCCAGTAGTTAACGAGTAATATTGGATATATATAAGTAATACTATCAAGAGACTGGAGTAATTTTTATTATTCCAGTCTTTTTTTACAGACAAAAGTGCAGATATGGGGTATACTATGAAATAGTGTGCAGATGTATCTGCAGAACTTGACACAGGTAGTTTAGACATTGAATATTCGGTATAGAATATCTGACATAGAAAGGCGGTATATTATGTTTGCCGATAGAGCCAGAATATATGTGAGATCAGGCAAGGGCGGTGACGGACATGTATCCTTCAGAAGAGAGAAATATGTTCCAAACGGCGGTCCTGACGGCGGTGACGGAGGTAATGGCGGTGACGTTATCTTTGTTGTCGACGAGGGAATGAACACGCTCACTAACTATAGACATGTGACAAAATACAAAGCCGGAGACGGTGAAGAGGGCGGCAAGAAGAACTGCCATGGCAGCAATGGTGCCGATATCGTGCTCAAGGTTCCACCTGGAACTGTTGTCAAAGATTCAGAGACAGGTAAGGTTATTCTCGATATGGCATACAAGAAGGAACCTGTTGTTTTCCTTAAAGGAGGCCGTGGTGGCCGTGGCAACAGAACATATGTAACTTCGACCATGCAGGCGCCAAAGTATGCACAGCCTGGTCAGCCAGCCAAGGAGCTTACAGTAGATCTTGAACTCAAGTGTATAGCTGACGTAGGACTTGTCGGATACCCAAGTGTAGGTAAATCAACCTTCCTTGCAAGAGTTACGAATGCCCGTCCTAAGATCGCGGCATATCATTTTACCACTTTAGTTCCGAACCTGGGTGTGGTGGATCTCGGGGATAAGAACGGCTTCGTGATCGCAGACATTCCAGGCATAATTGAAGGTGCGTCAGAAGGAACAGGTCTTGGACTTCAGTTCTTAAGACATATAGAGCGTACAAAGGTTATAATCCACATCGTGGATGCAGCCTCGGTGGATGGAAGAGATCCGATCAATGATATCCACGTAATCAATGAAGAGCTCAAGAAGTACAATAAAGACATCGAGAACCGTCCACAGGTTATAGCAGCCAACAAGGTCGATCTTCTGGATGATATGGGCTATGAGACTGTCATAGAGATGCTTAAGGAGGAATTCCCGGAGGATGAAGGATATAAGATATTCCCTATATCTGCAGTATCAGGAAAGGGTATCAATGAACTTCTCTGGTATGTCAATGACCTTGTAAAGCAGTCTCCAAGGGAGATCATCGAATTTGAACCTGAGATAGATCTGTCCATGCAGGATGATCCTGAGCTTCCATTTGAAGTCAGAAAGTCAGACGAGGAGGAGGGTGTATATATCGTCGAGGGTCCACGAATCGAGAAGATGCTCGGATATACGAACCTTGAATCTGAGAAGGGCTTTGATTTCTTCCAGAAGTTCCTCAGAGACAATGGAATACTTGCACAGCTTGAGGAGCTTGGCTGTGTAGACGGAGATACTGTAAGAATGTATTTCCTTGAATTTGATTATTATAAGTAAAGGAATAAACACGTATGAATAGCAAACAGAGAGCATATTTAAAGGGGCTGGCACAGACCATCCAGCCTATACTCAACATAGGCAAATCATCACTCACACCTGAGTTCACAGAATCTGTTGCAGAGGCTCTTGAGGCGAGAGAACTAATCAAGATCTCTGTTCTCAAGAACTGTCTTGACGATCCTCGTGAGATAGCAGCTATGCTCGGTGAGAGAACACACTCACAGGTAGTTCAGGTGATCGGCAGAAAGATCGTTCTGTACAAGGAGTCAAAGGAACATAAGAAGATCGAACTTCCATAGGGGGAATAAGCCATGCTGGCACAAAAAGCAGGACATGTAGGTATACTCGGCGGAACATTCAATCCTATACACTATGGACATATAGAGCTTGGCGTACAGGCACTGGAACAGTTTAGACTGGATAAAGTGCTTGTGATGCCCAACAATAAGCCTGGTTATAAAGATATTTCCAACGAAGTTACAACAGATCACCGGGTCAACATGATAAAACTTGCCATAGATGGCATAAAAGGGTTGGAGTATTCTGATTTTGAGCTCAGACGTCCCGGGATTACATACACCTCAGATACGCTTGAGGCCCTTCATGAGTTATATCCTGACGTTCACTGGTATTTTATCATGGGCGGGGATTCCATTATGTATTTTGACCACTGGCACAGACCTGACATCATATCAAGGCATGCAACGCTGCTTGTCACAACAAGAAGTGGAGCTCCTGAGGATATGATCAACAACAAGATAGCAAGCCTGCACAGCCTGTTTCCGGCTTCTGATATCCGCCGGGAGTACATCCACCAGCACGATATATCCTCAAGTGATATAAGAGCTGCTGTGCGGTCAGGAGAAGATATCAGGGATATGGTTCCCGACAGCGTGATAACATATATCAAGGACAATGGTCTATATCACGTTTGATCTGGCAGGTATAACAACATATATTGAATATTACTTATACTTGAACATTTGCAACAGATAGGAGATAAGATGAACAGATTTGAGATGCGTGAGCGCCTTGAAAACAAGCTCACAAAGAAAAGATTTGAACATTCACTTGGTGTGGAATATGTATCAGGCTGCCTGGCCATGGTTCACGGAGCAGATGTTAACAAAGCTTTGACTGCCGGACTTCTACATGACTGCGCCAAATGTCTGCCTGCAGACGAGAAGATAGCAAGATGCAAAAAACACGGACTTCCAATAAGCCAGGTCGAATTTGCTAACCCTGAGCTTTTACACGCAAAGCTGGGAGCATATTACGCAAGAGAAAAATACGGAGTTGACGATGAGGACATCCGATCGGCTATAGAATTCCATACAACTGGAAGACCGGCTATGTCGCTTCTGGAAAAGATTGTTTTTGTGGCTGACTATATAGAGCCGAACCGTAAGCCTTTGCCGGAGATAGATGAAATAAGAAATGAGGCATTCTCCGATATTGACGCTTCGGTGGCCCACATATTAAAGAATACTTTAACTTATCTGGACAGTGGCAGCTGTGGAGACACGGACGAAATGTCTGTCCGGACATATAAATATTATACATCATTGAACAGCGAGGACTAATATGGCAGATTCCAGAGAGATGCTCAAGATAGCATGTGCTGCTCTTGAGGATAAAAAAGCATTTGACATTAAGATCATAGACATAAGCAGAATTTCAACCTTATGTGATTATATAGTGATAGCTGACGGAACAAATAAAAAACAGGTTCAGGCACTCAGCGATAATGTTGAGGACAGTATGCACGAAGCTGGATATTCCCACAAGGGAGTGGAGGGATATTCTGAAGGTGGATGGATTTTGCTGGATTATTATGATATAATAATCCATATATTTTCTGAAGAATCAAGAAGATTCTATAATATCGAAAAGATATGGAGCGACGGAGACCAGATATCTCCGGACAGTTTATAAAACGTGAGATCACAGGGGTTTTAAGACGCTTGCTGGATGCAAGTGAGATTTGGGGATTAAAGCATGGAGAGTAACAGACTTTTAAGTGATAATTATATAAAGATCAATCATATAGCCTCAAAATGTATGAGGCTTTTCGTGATATTGATACTTCTATATTGGGTATTTACATATATCGGGGGACAGTGCAATATTGTGATCCTGTGTTCATGCATGAGCGTGTGCTGTATTCTGACCCTTATACCTACGATTTTTATTGATCTACTTAAGAACAATGAGGGCAAATGTATAAAATATGTGGTAATTGCATTGGCTGTACTCATATGCTCCATACTCAATACAACTTTATCGTACACAGCTATGATCGTCTGGATATTTCCTATGCTTGTAGCTTCCCTTTATTATAACAAGACAATGGTTCTCTATACTGCGCTTTTATCTACAGTCGGTGTATTCGCTGCAGATATAGTCAATTACAGATTATGTGATCTTGTTATTCCACCCGCACATGATGATTTTGCTGACAATATGATACTGGTCATAGCGCCATGTGTTATAGCCATTTTTATCATGTCATTTGTATCATATTTCATAGTATCAAGAAACTCAACAATGCTCAATAATGTTATAGACCATGCTGAAGAGGTCAAGACTAATCAGAAGGAACTCATATATGCGTTTGCCGAGCTCTCAGAGAGCAAGTCAAAATCAACAGGTGAGCACATCAAGAGAGTTGCAAAATACATGGAGGTTCTTGGAAAGGCATCCGGTTTTGATGACGATTATGTTGACATGCTTTCAACCGCAGCCATGATGCACGATATCGGCAAACTGATGATCAGCGAAGAAATACTCAACAAACCTTCCCGTCTTACAGATGAGGAGTTCGCCATTATGAAGAGTCATGTATTATATGGCGACGCACTTCTCTCAAAATGTCCGGGACAGATCCTTCAGATTGCAAGAACGATCGCCAAGGAACATCATGAGAAGTGGGATGGCTCTGGATATCTGCATATGAAGGGAGAAGAGATCGCATATATCAGCAGGCTTATGGCTGTATGTGATGTATTCGATGCCCTTACATCAGCAAGATACTACAAGAAAGGCTGGTCTATGGAGGAGGCTTATACCGAGATAGTAAGCCAGAGTGGTAAACAGTTTGATCCAAAGGTGGTATTATTATTCCAGGCTCATTTCAAGGAATTCAAACAGATAGCAGAACAGAATGCTGATAAGCACATATACTAAAATGTGATTACTTAAAAATAGACTAAATATACATTAAGCTAATAGACTAAAAAACTGTTTTTTATGGTTTTTTAGTCTATTTTTTTGGATTTAGGCTTGAAATAAGCTAATTAATTGGTATAATGTAATTAACAAATTGATATAAATTAACTATTTTGAAGTTAATTTACTTTTAATAAGCCCCCTCTTAAAAAATATGACATAAATTGATCCCCAGGTCATATACGTAAATGTTGCTGACGTATGTTGACCTGGGGATCTCTTTCTTAATGGATTTATTATATTATATTGTAATTACATCTGCCTGAATAATCCGATAACCTTTCCGAGTATATCACAGTGGTCTACGATAATTGGATCCATATAATCATTCTCCGGCTGAAGTCTTATATGACCATTCTCCTTAAAATATCTCTTTACTGTAGCCCCGTCATCGATAAGTGCAACCACAATATCACGATTGGAAGCAGAAGAGCATTGTTCAACAATAAGGAGATCACCATCGTTGATTCCGATGTTGATCATACTTTCGCCCTTAACGCGAAGCATGAATGTCTGATTATTGGTGTTATGTAAATATTCCGGTGGAATAGGAAAATAATCCATAATATTCTGTGTGGCAAGGATAGGAAGTCCAGCTGCAACCTGTCCAACAACAGGTATATTAATAACCTCACGCCTTGACAATGCAAAATCATCATCTATTATCTCTATAGCCCTTGGTTTTGTTGGATCACGCCTTATATATCCGTTCTCCTCAAGAGATGCGAGATGAGCATGTACTGATGATGTAGACTTGAGTCCAACAGCCTTGCAGATCTCTCTTACTGAAGGTGGATAACCCTTCTTAAGCTGTTCTTCCTTGATATATTCCAAAATCTCTGTCTGTTTATCAGATATCTTTCCTTTTCCCATGTATATTGAACCTCCACAAATAAATTCTATTTAACATAATCTGTTATATACAAAATATGATAGCACATATGTTCTGATATTGCAAACGAATGTTCTGTTATAATTTTGCTTTGTTTTGAATATTCTTGACCGGATCTATTCTTTCGTGGGAATAAAAATGGACACCTGATAGTGCATAATATAGGAGTATTAAGGATTCAGAGTTACAATACGAACTGCAGTCGTACAAGTGTTCGAAAATCACTTGACAACAAAACATCTGTTCGGTATAATACGAACATAGTAACAAACATACGTTCAGGAGGGATAGAGATGAATAGATTATTTAATTTCATTAGCAATAAAAAGGTGACAATAATTGTAGCCATAATCATAGCAGCAGTATTATATGTTTCGATCACACACATGGATGCATCCGAAGCTGATGCCACCAATGCCAGCACCAAGTATTACACATGTATATCCGTTGAGTCTGGCGATTCACTTTGGGATATAGCTCAGAAGTATATGACTGATGAATATACATCAACCCAGGATTATATCGATGAAGTTGTCTCGATCAACAATCTGAACAACGATTCATCGATAGTAGCCGGAACAAACCTGGTAATACCATATTATGAAGTGACTGATCTCAATTAAACAAGGAATTATATGTTCTTGATCAACGCATATAGATTCTATTAAATGATAGATTCTATATGCGTTTTCTGTTTAGATTTTTGCTTAGAGAGTCGTAAGAATCAGTGAAAGCAGTGCAGTTGGAATGTATTTTGGTCTATATGTTTCTATTCGCTAAACTCTTTGTTTATCGTTAATAGATACGCCCGTATTCCGTTAAACGAATATTCGTCTAAAAGCGATAAAGTGACAAGGGTCACAGGAATTTTTGCAACCACCTAGATATTAACTATAAATTATCAGTTATTATTTAGGAGGTTTTTTTTTATGGTAAATTCAAACAATTCTGAAATCAGTTGTGTATTCAAGGGTCGCTTCATCAAAGTGGCAGAATCCAAAGAAACAATCGTTGATAAGAAAACTGGAGAGATAACCACATACTACGTTGTCGTTCTTAGTAATGGTACAAAAGTATTTAAATGCACTTGTGGTGAGAATGCGGACATTGTGAAGAAGGTTGACCAGTTTATACCGTGCATGATGTATATAGATGTCGTTGAAAAGAACGGTGTTCAGAAACTCAAAATCACTCATGTTGATTTGCCAGAGCAGAAGAGTGGAGGTGTAAAGTAATGGGGATCGTTAGTATTGCTGTTCCTGCATGTGTACTTATGGATGTATATAAGGGTATGTGTGAACGTGCAAAGGAACTCAATGGAAGGATTGTAGATGTGTATGAATCCCCTGTAGAGGAGTTCTCAGCCGTTCGACAGCTTTGTTATCTTCTCGGACAAATAGACCTTATAGAGGTATTTATCGAAGGTATTTATTCTAAGGAACTTTTACGTGAGATTAAAGGTTCTTTGGGTTCAATAGACATTATTAGATATTTAGGGTAAACCCTTTATATAAAATATAAGTAAAGGGGGTGAATGATATGGAGTTTTCAGCAGTAACAACCGCTGTGGGTAATCTTTCTACTGTGATGGGTACAGTGCTTGATACTATTGCTGGTAATCCGCTGCTTATGGTGCTTATGGCAGTACCTGTTGTAGCCGCTGGTTGCATAGTATTCAAGAAGCTTGTTAGAGCTGCACGTGGCTAATCCTTATAGATTAGATATCTTTGTTGTTTTGTAATAGGGTGTAGAGATACACCCTATTATTTTAGAAAAAATTTGGGAGGTGAAAAAAATGGTAAAGAAAATGAGCAGAGTCAAAGTAATGTATATACTACTTGCGGTTCTGGTGATGTTTTGTTCTGTATGCCCTCGGTTTGTAGTGCTTGCTGCTGATGATTCAACGGATGATACGAAACTTGGTTCAAATATCGCGCCATATATGCACGGTGAAGACTATGTTACTAAGAATGGTTATCTTTATCAAAATAAGGCTTTTAAAACAAAATTAAATAAAGATAATGCGTCTGCGGTGTATAAAAACCCTAGTCCGTATGAGTGTGAAAATACTTGTTTTAAAGAGAATGGTGAACCTGTTATTAATAGTAATAAAACACAGTGGTCGGATTTTTTAGCTGAACTGGGTACACAAGATTTTACTGGGTCAAATGATTTATACTTTGTTCTTTATGAAACTTCTGGCTCAAAACAGTATGGAACAGGGGCAAGTATATTTGCCTATTATATGTGGGTTCCTAAAGGTTCAAGGATATGTATGGGTTATAGTGCTAATACTGCTGGGTCTGATGATTCTTATTATAATTTATATGAGTATGCTAGGGTTTATACTTCGTCTGATGTTGGTGGTATTTCTAGTCTTGGTGGCAGTCTTGCAAGTGGTTATGATAAATTTTCTTGGGTCGTTCATGGTGATTCTGATGGTAATACTGCTTTTTTTAAAAAAGATTCTTCTATAGGATATAGGGGGTTTCGCTTTAAAGTGCAAAATGCTGATACTGGTCTTGGTGATTTCCGGTTGATGGCTACAAATATTCCGCTTGTAAAATGTGCAGAAAATGAAAATGGCTCTATAAAGGATTATACAAATTGTAAGAAGTTTCTGGAAGGTCAAACGGATTTAGCAGATAATCAGAATCCAGATTATGTTGAGAAGAAAAAGGAGGGCTGTGATTCCTTCGGCTGGGATAGCTTCGTTATGAATGTTGTACCAGAAGCTGGGGTTGATAATAAGAGCTCTTATAAATTTTCTGCGACTTATAATTATGATTCCTTTCCCAAAATGGTTGTTAGTCCTGACGATTATCAATTTGAATTTAAGTTTTCTGTAAGGGTTTGTTATAAAATGAAATCCGCTGTTCTTGAAGAACGTTCGTTTGATTTAGGGACTTTAAAAGCAAACGTTGGTGATTTTCCAAATAATTATACTGCTTATCTAAATTCGCTTGATGTTGAAGGTGTCACTAGCGATGATGTTTCTTTTGGTAGCTTTATGGATAGTGTGACTACTGGAATTGAAGCGTTTGGTACTTTGTTAGGACTTGATAAGGGGGATATAGTCAATATATCTTCTTCGGATTTGTATTGCACGGCTTTTGTCCGGAAAATAGGTGGTAATAGTGGTTTGTCGGGGCAACAGAGTTTTGCTAAGTGGAGTCTATCTACATTTGAAAAAACTGATTTAAGTAATAACATAACTGCATCTACTACGGGGGAAGGCAAAGATAAAAAAGTAACTCAGGTCGTTGGGAATGATGGCGGCAAAACAGTAATAAATATCACTGTCAATGTTACTGGTGGTGCTGGCGGTGACGGCGGTAGTGGCGGCTCTGGCGGTGATGGTGGCTCTGGCGGTGATGGTGGCTCTGGCGGTGACGGCGGCTCTGGCGGTGATGGTGGCTCTGGCGGTGGTGGCTCTGGTACTGCCACAGATCCTAGCGCAAGCGGGTTTTGGTCGATACTCAAAGGTATAGTTGCTTTTTTTAAGGCTCTGCTTGATGGAGAGGACGGACTTTTTCCAGTCATAGCGGCATTTTTTGAGTTTATCCCCGCCGGTTTTTGGACTGTGGTGATTGGTGCTGTTGTTATTATCGCGGTAATCAGTATTTATAAACTGCTTAAAAAATAGGGGGGTGTATGTATGATTGAATGCATTAAGGCTATAGCTAAGTGTATATTTGATGTTCTTAATCACAAGTTCAACGCTGGTGATGTAAGCTTTTCGATTTGGGACATTATAATGACATTTCTTATATGTTCCCTTGTTGGGACACTGCTTTACTATTTTATCCGTGGAGTAGCTGAGAGTGGGGATGAATAAGATAAAAGACTGGAATTTATTTTCCAGCCTTCTTCTTTCTCTTGATTCCCCATATAGCAATTATTGTAGCTATGATTATTGGAATTATGAATATTAAACTTGGTATGATTAAATACCATATAGTTTTCATTTATTTTATCTCCTTTCTGATGATAGAAATATTATAAATCAGAATCGGAGTAAGTACAAATAAAAAGTGAGGTAAAAGTTATGGATGGTTTTGATATTTTGATTTTAGTTCTGGGTATTGTAACAGGTGGAATTCTATTTGCCTTAGCTATTCCTTTTTATAAAATTGTGATCTATTTTGTAGCAATTATGTTTTTGGTTGGTATGCCTATAGCAATAATTTTTGGTATTGCAAAGTGGATAAAAATGGTGATGAAGAGAGGTAAATATTAAATGATTATTTTTTGTCTGGTTTTGGTCGTCGTATGTTTTTTATGGTGCGTCTTTGTATTGCTTTATTCTTTGTTGGGAGGTTGATTAGTAGTGGAAATGTGTAATGAGAATTGTGATACATGTATAGAAGATAAAAGTTGTTGCAATGGTGTATATCGTCCTATTTTTAATCTGTGTGATAAGTGTGTAAATGAATATGGTTGTAATCATCGTGATTGTTCTGATGATTGTGAGGATTTCTATTCCGTAGATCAATTATAAATTATGAGGGATGGTGAGTGGTTATGTGTTCGGATGTAAAGGAAATGGTATTTTATTTCTCTCTTAGTGTTGTATGTTTTATATGTGGTCAGATATATTCCAGGCGGAAAGATCCTGGCTGTTATGCCTTTTATGTATGTGCAGTGACAAGTTTTATATTAACACTTGTATTCTTTATTTTGTGCATTTTAGGAGGTGTTTAGAATGTCGTTGGTATATTTAATAGTCTTTATGTTGGGTTCGCTTCAGCTCATTAAGGAATACAGAGAATTTAACGAATTCAAGCGGGATGAGGAAAGTTTTAATGAATATAAAAATAAGGAGAGTGATTATCTTGAGTCGAAAATTGAAAATAACGATTTTGATTGGTAGCCTGTTTGTCATATGCTTCAGTCTGTTTCATATAGCAACTGCACACGCTCAGACTATAGACACCGGACTTGGACAAGTCACTGTGACAGAGATCCCAAGCTCTGAAGTGCCGATAGCTACGGCGGGTGATGCGGGCTTTCTGACTACGCACAGGGATATAACAGATCTATACAATGTATGTGTACTTATAGCTATCGAATTGATGTTCTGGATATGCTGGAACATTGTAAGAACTGTATATCGGATATTAACTGAACGAAATAAATTTTAGGAGGTGAAGTGATGGATAAAATGGTACTTGACATATATAGCAATGGCGACCTTTACATGATGGCAGCTAAGATATTTGTCTGGATGATAATGTTGCTCTTTGTAGCCGTGATAATAGGATGTATAAGGGGGCTTCGCTTATGATTAAGTTTATACTAACAGTCAGTCTGATAATAGTGGTCTGTGTGTACATGCCTTTTATCCCATTCTTTATAAGGCACTTTTACCACATAATAACTAATGTAGTGGTGGACATTTATAAATATTTCAAGTACAAGAAGTATAACGAGTGCAAGGACTATGGCAGAATATTTATGGTAACTGCTCATAGAAATAAAGTCTTTGGCTCTGGTAAAACTCTTGATATGACCATGGTAGCCCGCCGTATATTCAACAAGTATGATGGGCTTCCTGTCTGGTCTGATGATAAAAAGGAATTTGTCACACAGCACATTCACTTGATCTCAAACGTGGAACTTCTGGACGTGCCATATACACCATTCATTTCCGCTGAGCAGTTGAAGAATGTTGAACAGGAAGAACAAGATATTACTATCTTTGTCTTTGACGAGGTCGGAGCAATATGGAACTCTCGAAATTACAAGGATAACATCAGCACGGAACTGCTCAAGAGACTCTTACAGGTGCGTAAGAACAAAATAGGCATTATATGCACTGCACAGCGTTTTAAATTCGTTGATGCGCTCCTTAGGCAGATAACAGGGTCGTTGTACTGTGTTAACAAAATGTGGAGAATACTGGCTATAAGAGAGTATGACGCTGTGAGTTTTGAAAACTGCGACAATATCGACATGCTGAAGCCACTCTCGAAAAAATACAAGTTCGTGTTTGATAAGGACTACTTAGCATATGACACAAGTGCTATAGTAGATGATCTGAAGAAAAAAGACATGCTGACAGATGCAGAGATACTCTCAGCACAGGGAGTAATTGAACCCAATATTGACTTTGCGACTGGAATCAAAAAACGCTACAGGAAAAGAAAGAGGTAGTGCAGCGTGCGGCTTAAGCCGCCGCGCACGGCTGTCATGCATCCAGTGCGTTTAACATGATTAAATCAGTGCTGTCAGCAGGGTGATGCCATCACCCTGGTAACTATAAATATGTCCTCAGTGCTCTGCCTGTCAAGGCCTAAAGGCCTCCGTGCCGTGCCTTGACAGGCAGAGTGCTGTGGACTACACGTGGAGGTACTACATGAAATATATACTCTCAATACTCAATCAGCTCTTACGGCTGGTTAACAACTTGATAAACCTTGCAAGACACATAGTAAAGTAAAATTACTTGACGTGAAATCCCCTATGACTAATAGTGGGATTTCGTTTCCAAATGGAAAAAGAGAGGTGTAGTGAACTGTATGAGATACGGTTTAATTTATGAGAAAACAATCTTTGAAAAACTGGAAATGACATATAGTGTAGATATGGTTAGATATGATTTTGCGTTCGATAAAACCGCCTGTGAAAGTATGTCACATGATATGCAAAAATTGTATGATTACTTGAGCGATAATATAAGAGCCGACCTCTTTAAAACCTCCAGAGCCTTTGGTTATAAAGATCTGTTCACGTTCACATCTGATTATGATGATAGAGACAGCAGTGTGATAAAGGTCGGTATCGGACTAAATGGAGTTAACAGAGATGATGCATTTAAATGCTTTTTGGAATTTAATCCTAATAAAGTTGACTCGGATGTTCTGAAGATGGTAGTTGATGCGCTGCGTCCGAATTGTCTTAAACACTGGTTGAGGCTCGTGAGATGGGATTTGGCAATAGATGTGCCGGTGAAAAGATCACAGGCTTGCTTCTATAAGGATAGAAGAGACTATACATACCATAAAAGCGCAAGAAAGGGAGTAACCACGTACCTTGGACAACGTAATAAGGAGGGTTTTGTAAAGCTCTATGATAAAACGCTTGAGTCCAGCTTGTCGGAGGACCTTACCAGATTAGAAATAACGTTCGGCGAAGCCGATCTCCCTACGATGCCACAGGTATATATCGACACTAACAGTCAGAGTGAGTTAATGCTTGGATTGTCTGGTACTAACAGAGTGCTTGCATTGCTCCTTAACCAGCTTGATGCGGGAGACTTTGAAACATATTATAGCATGCTTAATTATAAGCTGAAAAAGAAACTTGAGCCATATGTAAAGCATGGTGTAAGGCTCGAATATGATTTTAAGGTCATATATAGCTTGATGATGAGACTCAAAGAACTTGAGAGGAATTTTGACTTGTCTGGAGACTGGCATAATATTAAATTCATGGATGAAAAAAGTCCATTTTAGCAAAGGAATTCAAACAAAGAGTAAGGAAGTATCTATTTGATATAACACAAGTTTAACGAATAGAGGTAAGCACACCAGAAAAAATATGTTGACAAGAGATTAATCGGGTGGTAATATCCTAGACATAGGTGGTTGCATCTGTTCGTTAAACTCAGGTTTTACGAAAAAATATAGCATATTTTATTACATTATGCTATAATCCATTTAGTCATATACATGAATATGCCCACAAATTAACATATATCAGGAGGTTTCAAATATAACGATGCCAGCCAAGCCATACAACAAACAGGTCGATGAGAATAATATATTATTGCTCAGAGATATTCTTTCCGAGTTACCACAATACGCAACGATCGCTTTTCGTGGAATTGAGAATACTACATCCACAAGAACACGCCTTGGTTACGCCAGGGATATAAAAACATTCTACGAGTATTTATGTGAAAATAACCCATTCTTTCGTGATAAAACTCCACTCGATATTACTACTGAGGATCTCAGCAGACTTGAGGCCGAGGACATCGAGGAGTTCCTGCATGCCATGAAGCTTTACACTAAAAACGGACGTACATACACCAACGGTGAGCAGGCGTTAAAACGCAAATTATCTGCACTCCGGGTATTTTTTGCATACCTGTATAAAAACGACCGTATAAGCTCAAACGCTGCAGAAAAGGTCGACATGCCAAAGATACACGATAAGAAAATTATACGAATGGAGCCAAACGAAGTTGCAGATTTTCTTGATAATGTTGAGTATGGCAGCGGCCTGACTGAACGCCAGAAAAAATATCATGAGAAAAATAAAGTCCGTGACCTGGCGCTTTTATCACTTATGCTCAGCACCGGCATGCGTGTATCCGAATGCGTTGGAATTGATATACGTGACGTTGATTTCGATAATATGCGGATTAAGATCGTTCGAAAAGGTGGCAAGGAGGCATACGTATACTTCAGTGATGAGGCAAGTGAAGCTTTGCTTGAATATCTTGATGAAAGGAAAAAACTGATACCGGAAAAAGGCCATGAGGATGCGTTATTTCTGTCCGGTCAATTAAAAAGAATATCTGTCAGATCAGTTGAGAATATTGTAAAAAAATACTCTCTTACCTCCGTTCCTTTAAAGCATATAACACCTCACAAACTCAGGAGTACGTTTGGCACTGAACTTTATAGGGCTACAGACGACATATACCTGGTGGCGGACGTATTAGGCCACTCGGATGTAAATACAACAAGAAAACACTACGCTGATATGGATGAGGACAGAAAACGTCGTTTCAGAAACGAAGTACAGCTTCGTGAAAAACGCACAATTAAACCATAATAATATTATGTTAACTTAAGGAGTATTTTTATGAAATCACAAAAGCTTTTATCATATACAAGACGAGCTATAACTGATTACGATATGATCAGTCCCGGTGACAAGATAGCCATAGGAATATCCGGAGGCAAAGACAGTCTGACACTTTTATATGCAATGTCCAAACTGAAAAAGTTTTATCCCATACCATTTGAAATTGAAGCTATAACCGTAGATCTTGGATTTAAGGATTTTGACACGTCCAGACTTAAGGAATATTGCGAGTCACTTGGAGTCAATTATACGGTTTGCAAAACTCATATAGGCGAGATCGTTTTCGATTACAGGAAGGAACCTAATCCATGTTCACTCTGCAGTCGTATGCGTAAAGGAGCCTTCAATGATTGTGCTGCAGAACTTGGCTGCAACAAGATCGCATATGCCCATCACAAGGATGACGTTATAGACAGCTTCCTGATGTCCATGCTGTATGAGGGACGCATTCACACCTTCTCTCCTGTCACTCATCTGGAGAAATCAGGTGTCACACTCATAAGACCTCTTATATACGCCCTGGAAGGCGAAATAAGAGCATTTGCACGCGCCAACGATCTTCCAGTCTGCAAGAACCCTTGTCCCGCTGACGGCGTCACAAAGCGTCAGGAAAGCAAAGACATTATAGACGAACTCAAAGTACGCGTGCCTGATGTAAAAGATCGTATATTTTCCTCCATCGAGGGTGCCGGAATAGACGGATGGTCAAGGCACTGATTAATAGCTTATGGATATAAAAAATAAATCCAATCACAAAACAAAAATGACAGTAAGCGTTTAACAAACAACCTACTGTCATTTTTTATATACAAGATTTTATAATAACATTATTATGATGATATATTACAATTTTCAATAATAATCATGACTGAGATCAATAATTGTTTACAATGTCATATAACAGATCTATCGTCTTATCTATGCCGTACTTCGAAGTATTGATACATATGTCGTATCCCTTCATCTCGCCCCATCTCTTGGATGTATAATAGTTGTAATATGAAGCTCTTGCCTTGTCTTCCTTCTTGATCATATCCTTGGCCTTCGATTCACTTATGTTGTACTTCTTGGCGATTCTGGCTGTTCTGTCATCCATGTCTGCATACAGGAATATATTCACCACGTTGTCCAGATCCCTGAGTGCGTAATCAGCACATCTGCCGACAAATACACATGAACCATCTTTCTCTGCAAGATTCTTGATGGTGTCAAATGCCGCAAGGAAAACTTTGTGGTTGAGAGGAAGCTCTGTTGAATTGCCAAATCCCAGTGAATATGGATCCATCACCAGTGAGTAAAGAAAGCTATTCGTAGGCTTTTCGTCAAAGCTGTCAAAAATCTCTTCACATATTCCACTGTTCTTTGCTGCCTCTTTAAGTAACTCCTTGTCGTAAAATGGTATGTTCATCTTTTCTGCAAGAGCTTCTCCGATTTGCTTGCCTCCACTTCCGAACTGTCTACCTATAGTAATAATCTTCTTCTCTGCCATAGTAACCACTCCCATCTTCTCGTATTCTCCATGTAAGAAATATCAAAATATATTACTTATGTACAAAATACTTAAATTCCTATATGGGTTATTATAACATTTATACAATAAACTGTAAATAAAAAAGTATAGACAATTGCACGTAATATGTGACAATTGTCTATACTCGTTTGTTACATTATATTAATTTAACAGTTTTAGCTTCTTTATAAGATCTTCAAAATATTCCGGCAGATCAGCCTTGAACTCAACGTATTCCCCGGTTGAGGGATGTTCAAAACCGAGAATACCAGCATGCAGCGTCTGTCCCTGCAGCTTAAACGGACATTTCTTCGGTCCATAAACTTCATCCCCAAGTATGGGATGTCCAATGGATGCCATATGAACTCGGATCTGATGTGTCCTGCCGGTCTCAAGCTGACACTCAATAAAGGTATACTTTCCTCCAAAACGCTCCAGAACCCTGTAATGTGTGACGGCATGTCTGCCATTTCTGGTATTGATCGCCATCTTCTTCCGATCCTTAGGACTTCTTCCGATCGGCGCATCCACAGTACCATCATCCTGTGCGATATTTCCATGGACTATGGCATAATACTTTCTGGTTATACTATGCTCGTGAAGCTGCTCAGACAGTGATCTATGGGCATTATCGTTCTTACACACCACAAGTACACCTGTTGTATCCATATCTATCCTGTGAACGATTCCCGGCCTGAATTCTCCATTTATACCGGAAAGGGAATCCTTAAAATGGTACATCAGTCCGTTGACCAGAGTCCCACTGTAGTGCCCCGGTGCCGGATGGACCACCATTCCCTTTGGTTTATTCACAAGTATCACGTCATCATTCTCATATATGATGTCGAGCGGTATATTCTCAGGCTCAATGTCAATGCTGACCGGATCCGGCACTGATATATCAAAAATATCTCCGGTACGTACACTGTAGCTCGGCTTTGAAGCCTTACCGTTGACCTGAATATATCCGTCATCAAATAACTTCTTTATGAAAGATCTCGAATAATCGCTGAAATACCCGCTGAGAACCTTGTCTATTCTTTTCCCTGCCCAGTCGCCGCTGGCTTCGATGTTATATTCTTCCATATACTATTCCTGTCCATCTGTCTGTTTTGGGTGTATGATCTCCGAGAGCTCATCATCCTTATACTTGAACAGCACCAGAATAACTATAACAATAAAACTGCATGTGACAAATATATCTGCGACATTGAATACCGGGAAGTTAATAAGGCAGAAGTCAAACATGTCAACCACATATCCACGGGCAACTCTGTCGATCATATTGCCGACAGCTCCCGATATGAGAAATACCAGTGATATCCTGAGCGGTGTATATTTCTTTTCCTGATTGCCTGCAAGCCTGATGTATACATATATAGCCGCAAGCAGGATAACAAATGTTATCGCAAGCAGGAAAACGATCTTACCTGAGAAACTTCCCCAGGCCGCACCTCTGTTCTGAACATAGTTGAGCTGGAAAACTCCGTCAATTATTTTCCTTGTCTGTCCAACCTGAAAGTTGGTGGATATGAGATGTTTCACCAGTTGATCTAAAGCTGTAAGAATAATAATGGCAAGTATAGCCATCGGTATTCTCTTTTTCATAATATCCGTTCCTCCTTTGAACATCAATGCCACTCAAATGCCTTTTTCATATCATCAGGAACGACATCGGTATTGATATATGCATCGCCAATAGTGTAAAGAAGAATAAATTTGATCTTGCCCCCAACCATCTTCTTATCGTTCTTAGTGTACTCTATGACAGCATCTGCATCGACAGGGTAGTCCTCAAGAGTAGGGAAACCAAACATATCAAATGCGTGTATGATCTTATGAAGCTCGTCCTCTGTGATGTCACCCCTGTTGTATGAGATAACAGACGCAAGGCAGCATCCGATGCCGACACATGCCCCATGACTCAGCTTAAGGTCGAGGTATCTCTCTATGGCATGTCCAAGAGTATGTCCAAAATTGAGCAGAGCTCTGTCGCCCTTCTCAGTAGGATCGTTTTCCACAACAACTCTCTTGATGTTGCAGCTCACCCTTATCATCTCCATCAGGACATCCTTATCCCTTGCAAGTATTCTGTCGTGATTTTCTATAAGCCAGTCAAAATATGCAGAATCCTTTATGAGTCCATGTTTTATGATCTCACCCATTCCCGAAATAAACTGCTCATCGGATAACGTGGTGAGTGTTGACACATTGATATACACAAGCTTTGGCATGTGAAAGGCTCCAACCATGTTCTTATATGAATCAAAGTCAACGCCTGTCTTTCCACCAATACTGCTGTCCACCTGTGCCAGAAGACTTGTAGGTATCTGTACAAAGTCTATGCCTCTGAGATACGTTGCAGCAGTAAATCCGGTTATATCGCCCGTCACGCCGCCTCCAAGAGCCACCAGAAGATCTTTTCTGTCAAACTTTGCAAGAATAAGCTTCTCGTAGATCATCTTTACTGTATCAAGATTCTTCTGAGACTCACCGGCCTCAAATATAATAGATATCAATTCTTTGCATTTTCCATCAAGCTGATTCCTGATCTCATCGAGATAAAGAGGCGCAACATTACTCTCTGTAACGATACATACCCTTCTATCAGCAATTCCCTGTCCGGCTAAAAGCTCAGGCAGGGAATTAAAATCGTTTGCAAAGAAAATGTCATAGATTGGTTCATCATTCAGATGAACTGTGAGTGCATTACACATATAAACATTCTCCATTAGTATAAAATATATTGTTAGTTTCCAAATGGATTAACAAATGACTTACCGCCAAGATTCTTTGTGTATACAGACGAATCACTTGTAACACTTCCGCCACCGGCGCCGCCAAGTGTTGAATCACCCATGGCTGAGCCGCCTCCTGATCCGAGAGTTGATTCCTCGCGGCCCTGTGGATCGCCGTCATAGGAGTTCATAAACGAATTCATGGCTGCGCTCTGTGTCGACTGTGAATAAGAAGCATTTGAACTGCCCTCGCTTAATACATCTTCGAAATTAAGTCCCATCTCCTCATTGATAGGATTCTGGGCAAGGTAATTCATATGGGCTTCCATCAGAGCCTTGAATGCACATACATAGTCCTTGTACTGCTGTTTTATTCCATCAATACTTCCCTCTATGCGCTCAAGCTCCTCCCTGGCCTCCTGCACTATATTATTAGCCTTGATCTTGGCATCATTCTCTATCAGTCTCGCCTTATCAGTGGCGTTCTTTGTAGACTCCTCAGCATTCTTCTCTGCTAGCATGAGAGATTTCTGAAGCTTTGACTCGGTTGTTCTGTAATGTACTAAACTGTCAGTCAGAGTCTTTACCTGATTGGTAAGATCTGCATTGGACTTATACAGTTCTGTGTAGCTGAGCACAACTATATCAAAAAATGCATCTACATCTTTTCGCGCATATCCCATTCCATGCGTGAACTTCTTCTGTTGTAAATCAACTGGTGTAAGCATATGTAATCCCCCGTAAAAACATATATTAGTAAGTTGCCTTACTTGAAAGAGTTTCCCCCTGAAGAGATCCTCCAGCCAATTCCTCCCTTAAATCACCAGATACGTAGGTTCCATTAGGTGTGGCAAGGAATATGTTGCCCGAAATAGCCTGAAACAGGCCATCCACAGCATAACTTGCTCCTCCAATGAAATCCGCTATTCTCTGTGCAGTTGGAAGATCAAGATCCTCCATGTTTATTACGATTATCTGTCCTCGATTGAGATGATCGATTATCATCTGCGCATCGTCAAACTCGTCCGGCTTGATAACAAATACTTCACTGTCATCCATTGCTCTGGATCTGCTGTTGATCGATACGAGCTTTCCATTACCTGCTCCTGACTGCTGACCATGAGAAGATCTTGCAGCTTTTGATCTGGCCGATCCATTGTCAGATGATGCAGAACCTTTGTACTTATTAAAGGACTTGAGCGGTGAAGCCTTCACTCTGGACTCTGTCTGAGGCGCATCGTAATCATCCTCATCATCGTACTCATCATCTAAGCGATCGTCCATATCGTCTTCATCTTCATAGTCATCTTCATCTTCATCAAACAAATCATCATCAAAGTCATCGTCGCTTGAATCACTTAATTTGAAATAATCAAGAAAACTTTTCTTTGTATTTCCCTTTGCCATGATTGTTCTCCTTTAAATATTATAATTTCTGGCACCGAATATTCCTGTGCCAACTCTAACCAACGTTGCACCTTCTTCAACTGCAACTTCATAGTCGTTTGTCATACCCATCGACAAGACGCTCATATCGATATTATCAATGCTTTTAGATTGTATGTCAAGTGATAAATCTTTCAATTTGCGGAAATAGACCCTGTTGACCTCGGGATCATCCACAAATGGAGCGATAGTCATAAGACCCTTAACCCTGATATGAGGGAAATCTTTTATCTCCTGGATAAGCGGAAGTACCTCGTCGCATGACAGTCCAAATTTTGTTTCTTCCTGTGCAACATTTACCTCAATGAGAATATTGACTGTGACATCATGCTTTGCAGCCTCCTTCTCAATGGTTTTGGCAAGATTTAACGAATCAACTGAGTGTATCATACACACCTTATCTACAATGTATTTTACCTTGTTCGTCTGCAGGTGACCTATCATATGCCAGTTTACAGGTCTTGAGACATTCTCGTATTTGTCAACAAGCTCCTGAACCTTATTCTCACCAAAATCAACGACATCCGTATCACTGAGCAATTCCTCTATATCTGACAAAGGCTTTGTCTTGCTAACGGCGATCAGAGTAACATCCTCCGGTGATCTGCCGGTCTTTTCACATGCCCTGACTATGTTCTCTTTTACTTTTTCGTAATTTTCTTTAAGCATATTATCATCTCCTGTGTCTGTACTATTGATATATAAGCTCTCCCTCTTTCATGGAATGTCCATCCAGTAATATTCTGTCATATCTGGATATTCCATATGAAAGATCCGGCTTGATGATCGAGTAATCATCGCCCGATACGATAACCTCTATTCTTCTGAATTCCGCAGTTCCTCTTGATACACACAGAACACCATCCATCGTATACTTGGCGGCTGTGGCAACGGAAAATGTATCCTTGGAATTATTCTTCTGCAGTACCGCATCTGAATCTATACTTGACGGATCAACATAACAGAATCTCTTGTCGGTAAAATATATTATCGGTGATATCTGTTTTATTGAAGTGCTTCCCGAATTGCCATATGTTACCTGATTAAAATGAGTCAGATCTGAATCACCACTGCCTCCTGTCAGGTAATCCACAGGTATCATATATACATCCTTTGTTATTACGGATGAAGCCGGTATCTTCAGACCGCTGGATTCCTCAAACATGAAGTTGATGTCCAGAAATCTTTCATTTACATACTGCGCGATATATTTGTTGAATGATACCACTATATAATAATGACCATCTTTTTCGATCTTATCGTATGTCGATCTGATCCTTCTGCTCGAATTATTGATGGTAAATGAAGCGTATTCATTCTGTGTAACCTTATCAAATTCATCCTTGCTGAGCGATATGGCAATATTCCATTCCTCATCGTTGATAAGCTTACATACAGCGCTGCCCGCAGAAACCTGGCCATCTAACTTGAGTGACTGTTTTGTATACACAGTTTTATCAAAAAGCTCAGGTGTAAGATTCTTCACATCGACGCTCTCATATCCATCCTGATAGTATGTGACAAGTCCACTGAATGGTGCCTTCTGGGCATCAAGTGAAAATGATGAAGAACCATTGCTGACCTGCTCAAGAGCAAGCTCCTCATAGAGCTCTAAAAGCTTGTTGTCGATGCTTGTCTTGAAATTATATACATTACCAAAATTGGATGCCGAAAATCCATTTTTGAACATCTTTATCTGATTGTTCAGACTTGTGTAATCTGCGCTCGTGAGAAGTGCTGAACCATTCTCCTGCATGTCGCTCATTGCTGCCTGCATGGAGCCCGAGCTGTCAATGGCATATATATTTGCACTCTTGGATACCTTCTCGCCATCTCTTATATAGTAGCATGGTGTTCCCGTCGCCGAGGCGGTTATGACAGTCTCACTTCTTACCGCAAGCCCTGTAGCCGTGAAATCAGTATCGTACGTACTCTGCTCAACCGTGAATATTATCGGATCAGAATCATTAACATACGCAACGACCCTGATGAGTATATATATGAATACGAATGCAAAAAGGAATGTTCCAAAGCCCGGCATTTTGAGCTTTGGAAGTTCGATCTTTGTCTTTTGTTTTTTTCGTTTTATTGTCGCCATAATATGTCTCCCGTAATTTACTCTGGCACAGAAAATGGCTGGCAACATACATATGCCAACCACATTCTATCTGAAATATAAGGCGGCATCCAGCTTATAATGCCGCAATAACGCAGTCCTTGAAATCCTCTGGTACGTCATTGACATCTGTTGCCAGACAGATCACTATATCAACATTGAACATATCGGATATGTTCTTTATCTCGTCCAATGCCTCAACGATATGTGACTCTCCAACGTATGCAACCGTCTTAAAATTATCTATATAAATCTTCTCAATATCACTGTTCTGGGAGATTATTCCTCGCACGAATCCGGTGAACGAATCCAGCTTGCTAATTCCATAGCTTGTACAGTTGATCATCTTGACTCTGTTGCTGAGCTCATAGAGATGCTTGTTGTTATTATCAAGAAATACTACCGTACCGGAAACAACCTTTACTTCATTGTTGACCTTATCTATCAGTGCCTTTGTCTTTCCCTTACCCTTATCTCCTGCAATAATGTGAATCATTTTTCATGCCTCCTGAATCTTGATGTAAAATTTATACAAATAATGTCCGTATCATATATGTCAGATACACACATCACTTTGCCTTATTTATAAGTTCAGTCATGGCGCTGTACAGTGCCTCTTTTCCATCTGCTCCGGCTACAAGAGCAATATACTCTTCACCGGTGGAATCGTTCTTAAGCTCCATGATAAGACAGTTGAGTGCCTCCTCTGTGGTTCCGGTCTTCCACGAACCTATCGAGTATCCATCTGGAAGATTTACCTCACCAGTTAAGAATTCATTTGTCGGCTCTATGGTTACCACCTGTTCATTGCCATCTGCATCCGTGTATGTGAAATCATATGTATCAAGTGAATCTATCACATACGCAAGGTCATGCTTTGAAAATTCCTTTATTATAAGATACAGATCATACGCTGTAGTGTAATGGTCATCGTCGTGAAGTCCGTGACAGTTGACAAAGTGGGTATTTGTCGCACCGATCTCCTTCGCCTTTTCATTCATCATGTCACAAAATGCTGATTCGCTGCCGGCTATCAGCTCTGCAAGTATAACACCACAGTCATTGTATGATGTTATCATGAGACCGTACAGCAGGTTCTTGACCGTCAGGCTACAGCCTCCGACCAGGTCACTGGCCATGGCATCCCAATCGTCAAATGTGACCTTTCTGTTGAGAGTTACCACATCGTCAAGGGATATATCTCCCTTTTCTATGCTCTCCATAACGAGTATACCTGTCATGATCTTGGTCATACTTGCCGGATATATCTTTCCATGTACATTATGAGCCACTATGGTATCCTTGGTCGTCTCATCGACAAGCATAGCGGCATAACATCCGTTGTAGTTTGCGGCATCTATCTCCTCGCCCTGTGCTATCACAGCGTTATCGTATGCCATTCCGAGCTCCCCATACACCGGAAGATCAGGCAACACACCTATGTCGAGCTGTTTTCCAGCTTTGTAGGTCTTGCTTCCGCAGCCGGTCAGAAGGACCATCGACAACACAAGTATCAAAGAGATACTTCTTCGCATGTATTTTCCTATTCTGCTTTGATTAAACATAATATAACCTCCGAAATATATTCAACAGCCTGATAACGGTGCTGAAATATATTTACTTGTAGAATTCACGCCAGTCAAGATCTCCTCTGTCAAGTGCCAGTATAAGAAGCTCGGCAGTTGCCAGATTAGTCGCAAGCGGAATATTATGTGTATCACACAATGTAAATATGTTGTTTATATCAGGTTCATGATTCTTTGGATGAAGCGGATCTCTCAGAAAGATGACCATATCGATGTCATTGTTCTCTATCTGTGATCCGAGCTGCTGCTCACCGCCAAGATGTCCTGCAATATATTTGTGAACTGTAAGATTGGTAACCTCCTCAATAAGTCTTCCGGTAGTTCCTGTTGCGTAAAGCTCATGCTTATTAAGAATTCCTCTATATGCTATACAGAAGTTCTGCATCAGTTTTTTCTTAGCATCATGTGCTATCAAACCAATATTCATGAAAATCCTCCTAATACTTTTTCTTTTGCAAATTTATATTGAGAACCATGCCCATTCCGGCACACAAACTGACGAGTGAACTCAGTCCGTAACTTATGAATGGCAAAGGTAATCCCGTGTTCGGAAGTATGGATGTGGCAACACCAATATTGATAAATGACTGGATGCTGACCAGTGCTGCCATACCTGTTGCTATATACATTCCCTTTTTATCACCGGAACGCCTAGCAACCCTAATACATTGTAACACTATGAGCAGTAAAATTGCAATAATAATAACACTTCCGATGAAACCTAATTCTTCTCCCACTGCCGAGAATATAAAGTCTGTCTGCTGCTCAGATATGAGATTTGTATCTTTTACGGTTGCCACATCAGAGCTGTTGATCCCCTTACCGGTCAACTGTCCCGATCCTATGGCCATGATCGAGTTGTTCTGCTGATCCTGGGTGGATCCGCCTCCATACATATGTCCAAGTATACGCTGTCTCTGATATCCGTTCAGAAACTGAGGCAGGTTGTCCTGCTGGATATACCAGAAGAAGCCTCCAAAGAATGGTATGAGTATCAGTACCGCAATACCTATTATCTTGAGTGAGAGCCCCGCTATAAATATGACTATAAACAATGTTGCACATATACATATCGTGGTTGAAAGATCCGGCTCGGCAAATATAAGTCCGATCGGTATTGCAAGGAAAGCTGCAAGCTTCAGCAGCGTCTTTGCCGTGTTCAGATCATCCGCATGTTTTTCAAGAAAAACAGCCGTGCAGATTATCAGTATTATCTTGGCAAACTCCGATGGCTGTATGGTAAATGAATCGGATATCTGGAACCATCTGCTGGCTCCATGGGAATCCGCACCTGATCCTGCCACCAGTACAAGTCCCAGCAGCACTATATTTGCAGCGTATAGTACCATGTAGTATTTGCATATGAAATTATAGTCTATGAGTGATACTATTATCATTCCCAGTATACACACCCCGGCACCGATCAACTGCTTTGTGAGTTTTGTCTCATCTACGCTCACTATGATCACAGTACCCATGGCCATGGCTGCTATTATCAGGAAAAACAATTTGAAATTGTAATCCAGTATACTGTATTTTTTTTGATCCTGATCAAGACTGAATTGTTTTAAGTTCAGTTGATCCTTCTTGAATAAGTTCATAATTCACTGATCCTCGTCCTATTGTTCTGTATGTATATTCGTTATCCTTCTTCTCTGTATCCACGCTTAACAATGGAATATATGCCACTAGCATACGCTCCTTGACCTGGATATCGATATCTGATTCCTTTACATTGATGTATCTGTCTATCTCCTGCTTTATGGTATGCTTCATATCGTCCAGGAAATCCGGATTACACCCTATCCTGTCTGAAGCCAGCATGCTTATAAGCCTTTCTTTGGCATAACTTCCTGTGTTATATAAATATATCTTATTCATCCCCATATTCCTCCCTTCAGGCTCTTTTACGTCTGAAAAGCGAACGCAGTGAGCGGTTCTTCCCTGAATAATAATCTTCAACTTCAAGGGAATCATCCACTATCTTTCTGCATATATTCATATATGCATGTCCCGATTTAGTGTTGCTGCACACGACCGGTTCTCCTTTGTTTGTCGATATGACTATGTCCTCATCATCGGCGATTACTCCAAGCAGATCCACTGCAAGTATATCAACCACATCATCGACGGACATCATATTGCCCTTTTTGACCATATCATATCTTATCCTGTTGATTATGAGGTGCTGTTTTTCAATTCCATACGCCTCGAGCAGACCGATTATCCTGTCTGCATCCCTTATGGCCGAGACCTCGGGAGTTGTCACTATGACAGCCCTGTCAGCAGCAGCTATGGCGTTCTTAAAGCCCTGTTCTATACCGGCCGGGCAGTCAATGATTATGTAGTCATACTCGTCTCTTATCTCGTCTATGAGCTTGATGATCTGTTCCGGGCTGACCGCTGTCTTATCCCTGGTCTGCGCGCAAGGCAGCAGGTACAGATTGTTGTAGTTCCTCGCCTTTATAAGAGCCTGCTTATATCTGCAGTTTCCCTCTATTACATCTATCAGATTATAGACTATGCGGTTTTCCAGGCCAAGCACAACATCCAGGTTTCTGAGACCTATATCTGTATCTATCATCACCACTCTGTTCCCGAGGGACGCAAGACCGGTTCCTATATTCGCCGATGTGGTCGTCTTGCCAACTCCGCCTTTTCCTGATGTAACAACAATAACTTCACACATAATAAAAATCCTCCTAAATTTACTATCATATGTAGGTTATATTTATGATCCCTTCATCATTCGTAGCTATCATTGGCATTCTTTTTGCACCCGGAAGTCTGATTCCTGTACTTTTCGCTTTTCCTATCTGCAAAAGCTGTGGGCACATTCTCATCGCTATTATGAAATTGTTTCCAGCCGCCAGCTTACCCGCTATGGCAGCTCCCGCCAGTTCCCCAACGACCACGATATTCTTACCGGATACAACCCTGGCATCCCTGGCAACATCTCCGAGGATAATGACATTTCCCCTGATCTCAAGGGTCTGCTTTCTCCCTATGTCACCGCGGAAGATATATGGTCTTTCATTGTCACTGTGCGTTTTAGTCATATCCGGCAAAGCCATACTGACTTTTGCCTGTTGTGGTTCACGATCCCCATCATCCCGGACACCGGAACCTGTATATTGATCTATGTCAGGTTTAGCTGCAAATCTGACATGAATCTTATCAATGCTGTTTAAAAAACTGATTATCTCCTCCGTGTCTCCACGCTCCAGGGTACATCCCCTGAAAGATATACATACAGTTCCTTTTTTCTGGAAGGCACTTATATTATCGAGGATCCTGCAATACAGATCGCAGCAGATATCATTTACAGACATAGCCGCCGGTACATAGACAACTATGCCTGATCTGTCTGCCTTGATTGATAATCTGTCCATACCATCCATATCATCTGCTCCTGTCATATTATTTCCTACACACAGGTTCTGTGATATATCTTTGGTATCTCAATTAATCTGACATCTGGTTGTTTCCTGTTATGTCAAGCGTATCAAGCTTGTCAGGGTCATACATATATGCGTACACCATTCCGGCAAGCTCCTCTGCGTTACCCGATGTATATCCATGTGGAATAACACATGTTACACTGACCTCAGGGTTCTCATAAGGCGCAAATGACACAAACAATGCGTGATCCGGCCTTGTGGTATCCTCCTCTGCTGTTCCCGTCTTGCCGGCAACATTGACATTTATCTGATTTATAAGAGCCGATGGACTTGTGTGGTCACTTACCATCTGACGCATTCCCCGTTTTATGACCGCCCACTGGCTGTCCGTCAGATCAACTGTATTCTTAGGAACGTTGTCACTCTTATACACTGTTCTTCCATCTATATTTTTTATCTCGTTCACCAGTGTCAGGTCATAACAGTTGCCCTCATTGGCGATGGTTGTCACATATCTGGCAAGCTGGACAGGCGCATAGTTATTTGTACCCTGTCCGATAGAAGAACGTACCGCATCAGTATCTGACACATGCGGATCCATCTCTTCTATCTCCACACCTGACTTCTGGTCAAGTCCAAATAACGAAGCGTACTTCTGTATCTTATCTATACCCTGTGCATCCTGATATACTCCCTTGCTGTCTGTGGCAAGACGGTATCCAACCTCATAGAAGAAACCGTTACACGATACCTCTATGGCGTCAGCGAGACCAAGCGTTCCGTGTCCGCTTCTGAGCCAGCAGGCCGGTGAAGGAACAACCTTTGAGAATGTACCGTAATCAGTTATCACTGATCCAACGTCTATAACGCCCTCCTGCAGACCCGCTGCAGCAATGAGCATCTTGTATGTGGAACCCGGTGCAGTTCTCTGCATGGTTGCACGATTGTACATAGGGGTCGTCTTATCTTCTGTTATCTTGGCATAATAGTCAGGATCGATCACATTTGTGAGCTTGTTGTTGTCGTAGCTTGGGTAGCTTACCATAGCCCTTACAGCTCCTGTCGCCGGATCGACCACCACGATGGATCCCGAGCATGGGTCAAGAGCAAGCATGGCAGGTGTTATCTCAAGCTTTTTGATCTTTCTGTAAATAAATTCAAAATTGCTGAGGACTCCTGACGTAAATCCCTCGTAATCTTCGTCTGTTGTACTATTAAGGATTCCCTGGTCGTATAACAGGTATATTACCTGAGAACCTGTTATTTCACCTGATAATATCATATATTTGAAGACTCGTTTGTCGAAATCGGAGTCATCCTCAAATTCTTTGAGTACATAATCGACAATAACATTGTATATCTCATCCGTATCATAATAATCACTGCTTGTCTGAATGCCGGTTATGTCTATTACTCCCTGGCTTATGCAGTATTTCAGATACTCATATAATGATATCTTGTCATTTACATAGTTGTTATATGTGTCACTGTCCTTATCCACTGCACTGCTGTCATATATGCCGTTTGAGCTCAGCGTCTCACATATAAACTCCATATAATCCTTGTACTGATCCGAAAGATTATACAGTTCCGTGTGACTGCTCTTCAGAATGTCCGAAAGCGCATTGAGTGTGTACTGCTTGCTTGATACAAATGTGTTGTACACATTCTTTTCATTGTCAGTTGCATTCGCAGCATTAAGGGCCTTTATGTCTATAATGTTGTTGTCAAAGAATGCCGAGTACACATCCGTTATAGGTATATCCTCTTTCTCCTTGGATGTCGTCACGTTCTTGAGATTTGCAAGGAGAATATACGACAATTCCTTTTCAAGTGCGTTGTAGCAGTATTTCTGAAGATCAGAGTCAAGTGTAAGGTAAATATCGTTTCCTGCAACAGAATCTGTTTTTTCTATAATCTCAAGGACTTTTCCCATGTTGTCAACGTACATCTTCTGGGAACCGTCAACACCACGAAGCTGATCCTCGTACGACTGTTCCAAACCAAGCTTTCCAACCATATCATTGGAATCATACTGCTGATCCTCGTCAAGCTTCGCATTGTACTCCTCGAGCTCCTCATTTGAAATGTTGCCGATATATCCGATTATATGCGAAAAATATATGGCATCATTGTATACTCTGTTTGATTCAATACTCACATCCATTCCGAGCAGTGTATCCATATTCTCAGTTATCGCAGCATAGCTCTGCTGACTTATATTGTTGGCGATATCCACTGTCATGTACTGCTGGTATCTGTTGAGCCATACCTCATATCTCACGGCAAGGATCTTGAGCACATAGGCATCCGAATAATCACCCGAGATATTGAAAAGTTCATCACTTCTCATATAGTCAAATACTTCCCTTGCTGTAGCATTCTTCTGTGCATCGGTGAGGGCTTCAACTGAGCTTGCACCATAAACATTCATATAAAATGTATTGAGTTGTGAGCCGCTTATCGTGAATTTCATGTTGCCATTTGCATCCAGCTTGATCGGAAGCTCCACGGACAGACTGTCTCCATTCTGCTCAAGTATAAGTATCGTCTTATAAACTATCTCATTTCTTAGCTCATTGACCGACATATTCTTCTTGTCTGCCGCCTCAGTGAGGTCTGCATTGCTGGTGAAACTCAGATTGTATGAAGATTCGTTAGATGCAAGCAGTTTTCCGTTGCAGTCGTAAATCTTTCCTCTGGTGGCCTTGACCGACACCGTCTTAAGTGATTTGTACTGGAAGCTGGACTGATATTTTTCTCCATTTATGATCTGAAGATTAAACAATCTGTACACAAGCACGCCTGACAGGCACAAAAAAAACAGAGTGACATAAAAAATACGGCTCTTTAACTTTTCTACTATAAAATCTTTGATTATCTCTAATATATCTCTGATCACTATGTCTCACTTCCTTTTTCAGCGCGTTTCAGCCGCTTGTTTATAAAGACAAACAGCTTGAATACTATCATCGTAAGTATGGCTGTGTATATCATATCCGGCAAAATAATATCCTTCATGTACAGCCCAAAACTGAGTCTGTTACGCATTACAAAGAATATTATAAATGTTATGAAATTAAATATGAAATCATCAAGTGTTATGATGATGATAGGCAGCAGTACATCCTCCACGAGGTACAGTCTGTGGAAAAATCCGTTACAGTATCCAATGAGCATATATATGATCATAAAAGGGCCTATGGCAAAGCCAAAGTACAGATCATATAAAAAGCCACAGAAAAATCCCACCAACATTCCCTCTTTTCGACCTCTCATAAGTCCAAAGGACACCGTGAGGATGAGCATCAGATTGGGAGTCGCACCCGCAACTGAAATATATGGAAAAAGTGCTGACTGAAGCACAAAACATATTATGATTAATAATCCAAGTGTGATAACTCTTCTCAATGTCTGTTTAACCTCTTTACTTCTACTCCGAAACAGTTTTCTTGGTCTGGAGGACTATGAGTACCTCCTGTATCTTTGAAAAATCACATGCCGGAGTGATATATGCAGTCTTTGTAAGATTGTTGGAATCTTCCTCTATTTTTGTTACATACCCTATGTTAATTCCCGACAGATATTTGCTTGACACATAGGATGTGACGACCTGATCGCCGACTCCGACCTCTGCGTCCTTGTCAATGTTTTCAGCGATAAGATAGCCATTCTCATAATTGCTGACACTTCCCTCAACATTACAAATAGCCTCTGACGGTAATATCATTCCGTTTACATTTGATGTATCGTCTATGATGGCTCTTACCTTGGCATAATCCTTTCCGGCCTCTGTGACTATTCCACACAGGCCGTTGCCATACATGACATTGCAGCCCTCGACAACACCATCATCTGTTCCCTTGTCGACATAGAACACCTGAAACCATCCGCCGGTATCCTTTGATATGACCCTGGCAGCAGTCTTCTTATAATCGGAATACTGGAGATCAAGCTCATAAAGTGCCTGAAGACGTTCGAGCTCATACGAATTCTGCTGGTACTGTGCCACCTGCTTCTGACTCTGTTCAAGCTGATCCTTGAGTGTTTCATTCTCCTTTAACAGTGCGTCATAATTCTGGAATGCCTCAGTTTTGCTCTGAACCCATCTGCCTATGGTATTTACCCCTTTCTGCATGGGCTGGACAAATATGTTGGTAAAATTCCTCACCGGTGCAAATATGCCTCCCGCAAAAAGAGATACAAGCATGAGCACAACGCAAAAGCCTGTGAGTCCAAGCAAAAAATATCTCGGTGTGATCTCTATTCTTTTTCTGTTCCTATTTCGTCTTCGTTTCATTATAAAATACCTCGCTCAGCTAAGCTGACATAGCAGTTATTTCCCAAAATAATATGATCTGAAAGCTCTATCCCTATCAGTTCCCCGGCTCTGTCCATCTCTCTGGTAATATCTATATCCTGACCGCTCGGAGTCGGATCTCCGGATGGGTGGTTATGCACAAGTATGATATAGACAGCATCGTATCTGAGCGCCTCCACAAACACCTCTCTCGGAGATAACATCGAACTGTTCACTGTTCCCTCTGAAATGCGGACATCCTTTATGAGCTTATGCTTCGCATCAAACATGAGGAGATACACGTATTCCTTTTCGAGATATCTTGTGTTCTCCATGAAATAATCCGCAATGCTCTGTGGGGACTGGAACGACAAAAACGGCTTAAATGAAGCCCTGGCCATTCTCCTGGATATCTCAGCCAGACATTTCATCTGTATTGCTTTTACCTTTCCAACTCCGCTTATCTCTTCAAGTTCACTCACAGTCAGGTAATTAAGCCCCACTATACCCTTGTGGACCGGATGGGCATCCAGTATCCTGTAGGCTGTGGACAGCGCATTTGCCTTCCTGCTTCCGGTTCTGAGGATGACTGCCAGAAGTTCAGCATCTGTGAGAACCTCAACTCCATACTTAAAGCTCTTCTCATACGGTCTCTCAGTCTCCGACATTTCTTTCATGGAGACCGAAAGTCCTCCTGCAAAATTCTCTTTGCAATAATTTTTATCCATATTTCCTCCTTCCGCCTCTCCAAGCTCCAGAGAAAATTTTATATGGCCGACTAATTAATCTACCATACTATAAGGTTTTTTTCTACCATTTTCTGTAATGACATTATTATGCCGTACTTGGCATGGGGATATGTAAGTCCACCCTGAAAATATACCGCATAAGGTGGGCGCATAGGTGCATCCGCTGAGAGCTCAATGGATGAACCAGACACAAATGCTCCAGCGGCCATGATGACCGGTGAATCATAGCCCGGCATGTCCCAAGGCTCAGGTCTTACATAACTGTCAACCGGCGCTGCAGCCTGGATTCCTTCACAGAATGCCACGACCCTCTCAGGAGTCTGAAGCTCAACAGCCTGAATAATATCGTATCTGTCCTCTGTGCTGTCAGGAACAGCCTTAAAGCCCAGTCCCTCGTATACATTTGCTGCAAATATCGCACCCTTAAGCGCACTTGCAGTAACTGTAGGTGCCATGAAAAGTCCCTGAGTGAGAGCCTTTGTATTGCCAAGTGAGGCTCCAACCTCCTTGCCGAGTCCCGGAGTCGTGAGTCTGTATGAAGCATTCTCCACATACTCCTTCTTACCGCATATATAACCTCCTATCGGTGCAAGTCCGCCTCCCGGGTTCTTGATAAGAGAGCCGACTACCAGATCAGCCCCAACATCCGACGGCTCTATATCCTGTACAAATTCTCCGTAACAGTTATCTACCATACATATGATATCAGGATTTACACTCTTGACCGCCTTTATGGCCTCTCCGATCTGCTGTACAGACAGCGTCTTTCTGACTGCATATCCCTTAGATCTCTGTATCTCCACAAGTCTTGTGCGGCTATTGATCGCATTCTTTATTCCGTCAATGTCAAAGTTTCCATTCGGTAGCAGATCCACCTGGGCATATGTGACACCATACTCTGCAAGTGAACCCCTTGACTCCCTGATACCAATGATCTCATCCAATGTGTCGTACGGCTTTCCCGCTATGGCAAGGATCTCATCTCCCGGGCGCAGATTACCAAACATGGCCGTGCAGAGTGCATGGGTTCCGCACACTATCTGTGTCCTGACAAGAGCATCTTCCGTGTGGAATACGTCTGCATATATCCTCTCAAGGGCATCTCTTCCGTCATCCGTATAACCATAACCCGAAGAGCCTGCAAAATGTGCCTCAGACAATCTGTTGTCCTGCATGGCCTTAAGGACCTTGAGCTGGTTAAGCTCACTCACAGCATCGATGGCTGCAAATCTATCCTTAAGTTTCTCCTCCACACTGTTGCAGTATTCAAACACCTTTTCATCCACATTCAGTGATCTGTAGTAATCCTTTAACATATCTTTCATCTCTGTATAATCTCCTTTTCGCGAAGCCTGTCCAGCATAAATGACAATATTTCAGACTCGCTGTCGTACTCACTTTTATCAACCCAGGTCACATGTTTTTCCCTCTTGAACCATGTGATCTGTCTCTTGGCAAAATGCCTTGTATCTCTCTTTAGCGTATATACTGCCTCATCCAGAGTGCATCTGCCCTGAATATAATCGATTATCTCCTTGTAGCCAAGCCCCTGCATGGACACCAGCTCCCTGCTGTAACCCTCGCTCACAAGCAGTTTTACCTCGTCCAGGAGCCCTGCCTCAAGCATGATATCTATCCGTCTGTCTATTCTATCATATAATTTCTGTCTGTCATCATTTAACACAAAATATTCAAAATTATATGGTGACTTCTTCTGGGACTCCGTCTCATTGTGCTCAGATATCTTCATGCCCGTCTTTTTGTAAAATTCCAGAGCCCGGATCACTCTTTTTACATTGTTCTCATGTATCTTTTCAGCGGATTCAGGGTCGACCTCCGCTAGCATGTCATGAAGAAATGTCTTGCCGTGGGTATCTGCAAGGTTCTGCAGCTTTTCCCTGTATGACATATCATTGTCATTTTCCTCAAAATCTATATCATACAAAAGCGCCTGGATATAGAAGCCGGTACCACCTACTATGATTGGAATTTTTCCCCGGGAATATATATCCTCCATAGCACGAAGAGCATATTTCTTGAAAAGCACAACGTTGAACTCTTCTGCCGGATCAAGAATATCGATCAGGTGGTGTCTCACTCCCCGCATCTCCTCGGGCCCTATCTTCGCCGTTCCTATATTCATCTTTCTGTATACCTGCATGGAATCAGCGGATATGATCTCGCCGTCCACCGCCTTCGCCAGCCCTATGGACAGTGCCGTCTTGCCGACAGCCGTGGGGCCGGTGAGGATTATCAGTGGTTTCATATTCTTATCCATCATGTTAATCTCCTACACTATTCGTTTAAACTTCTTCTCAATCTCCGCCTCCGTCATGGATATGACAGTCGGACGTCCGTGAGGACATGTGTATGGATTTTCAAGCTTTAATAGCTGATCTATAAGTGCGTCAGCCTCCTTGAAGCTTATCTCCGTGTTACCCTTTATCGCAGCCTTACACGCCATGGTGGAAAGCTTATGTATAAATGTGTCTACGGTCACCTTTTTCGCACTGCTGCTCGCATCAGCTATGAAGTCTATGAAAAGCTCTCTGCCATCAAGACCAAACAAGTTGTCAGGTACAGCGTTCAGCTTAAACTCCCTGCCTCCGAAGTTCTCTATATGATATCCAAGCGCCTCGAACATCTCCATATTCTCATGAAGGAACTCTATCTCTGCGGCACTGAGTGTAACGACCGCAGGAGGCATAAGATACTGTGAGTATATCTTCTTATTCTTGTAATTCTCCATAAGCTCTTCGTACTTGACCTTCTCATGGGCAGCATGCTGATCCATTATGAAGAACTTGCCATCGTACTCTATGAGCCAGTATGTCTTGAAAAGCTGTCCTATTAGTCTGTGCTTTGCACGGGCTTCCCTTGTCAGGAACTTCTCCTGGAACATATCCTGCTGGACGTACTTTTTTCTGGCTTCTTCATCGTAGTCAGTATCTGAAGCTTCATCTGAAACTGCAGATACTGTTGAGTCTGGTGTCGCCGCTGTGACCAAAGGTCTAGCAGGTGCCGGAGCTGTATATGCCGGACTCTCGTTTACCACATTCCTGTTTTGTACTACAGATCTCCCCAGATCATTCTTTCTATCCGCATATATGTAGTTTCCTGCCGGCTTCTCCGTCTTGTTATTATCTATGACGTCTGATCCTTTATTGTTTGAGCTGCTAGTCTCATCTATGATCTCTATAACCGGGCGGACCGGCTGTGGTAATGTCTGTGGTTCTGCCGGACAAAGCTGCTCAGGCTGACTCTGCGGTTCTGCCGGACGAAGCTGCTCAGGCTGACTCTGCGGTACAGTACGCTCCTCCGCCCTGACTATCGCCTCACGCCTCTTATTCTCGAACGCCTCCGGTGCCTTGCCAACATCCCTCTGCTTGAAGGTCTCAGGCTTTGGATCTTTACCCGGCGCCACATCAGGAATGAGCTCTTTGAATAACAGTGTCTCCCTTATGGCATTGTAGGTGAAGCTGTATATATCCTGACTGTTGGCGAATTTCAACTCCATCTTGGTCGGATGTACATTTACATCGAGGAGATCAGGTCTCACCTGGAAATTGATCTCGGTGAATGGAAACTTGTGTATCATGACAAATGTCCTGAAAGCATCCTCGATCGCCTTGGTGAGCACCGCACTCTTTATATATCTGTGATTTACATAATAGCCCTCAAATGATCTGTTGCCCCTTGATATACAAGGTCTTGCTATATATCCGGAGATCTTCATATAGTCATTTTCCACATTTATCTCAAGAAGATTTGAGGTGATGTCTCTTCCATAGATATGGTAGATTATGTCTCTGAGTTTGCCATTGCCTGATGTGAACAGCTTGTCTGTTCCATTTGCAATGAACTTAAATGAGATCTCCGGGTGTGACATGCATATACGGCACATCAAATCGTAGATATAGCTTGTCTCCGTGGCATCAGTCTTCATGAACTTCTTTCTCGCCGGTGTATTGTAGAAAAGATTTCTGACAATTATGGTTGTTCCACCCGGAGCACCTATCTCCTCGCTGGATATCTCCTTACCGCCATGTATCTGGTATCTGAGACCGGTCACATCATCAGCGGTCTTGGTGATCATCTCAACCTGTGCAACCGCCGCTATACTTGCAAGTGCCTCACCACGGAAACCAAGAGAAGAGATACTCAGGAGATCCTCGACTGTCACAAGCTTACTTGTGGCATGTCTGAGGAATGCAAGCTTGACCTCATCCTTCTTTATGCCTGCTCCGTTGTCGGTGACTCTGAGAAATGACAGTCCGCCTCCCTTTACCTCGACGGTTACCGCTGTGGCACCTGAGTCTATGGAATTTTCAACAAGCTCCTTGATGACCGAGCTCGGCTTCTCTATAACCTCACCGGCTGCTATCTTGTTAATCGTATTTTGGTCTAATACTTTTATCATTACTTATCGCTCCTTATTATTTAAGTCGCTCCTGCAATTCATTTAAATAAAGCAACGCCTTCATAGGTGTCATGTTGGACAGATCAACACACTTTATGTCCTCGATCACCTGTGATTCGGCAAGTGAGCCGAACATTGACATCTGGGTGTCTTCTTTCTTCGGCTTGAAATCATTTGTAACCTTTATCTCCTTCAGCTTGGTGGTTATGTCCTTGTCTATAAGCTGATTACATATCTCATTTGCTCTCGCTATAACGACATCCGGCACACCGGCAAGCTTTGCAACCTGTATACCGTAGCTTCTGTCGGCACCGCCCTTGACGATCTTTCTGAGGAACACTATGTCGTCTCCGTCTTCCTTGACCGCTATACAGTAGTTGTTGACTGCCGACAGCTTACCCTCAAGCTCCGTGAGCTCATGGTAATGTGTCGCAAACAGAGTTTTTGCTCCGAGCAGTTCACTGTTGCTTATATACTCAACGACAGCCCAGGCGATCGCCAGACCGTCATATGTGCTTGTTCCTCGACCTATCTCATCAAGGATGAGAAGGCTGTTCTTCGTGGCATTTCTGAGTATATTTGCGACCTCGCTCATCTCCACCATAAATGTGGACTGTCCTGATGCAAGGTCGTCGGAAGCTCCCACTCTTGTAAATATCCTGTCGCATATGCCTATATTGGCAGATGCCGCAGGGACAAAGCTTCCAACCTGAGCCATGAGAACTATGAGCGCAGTCTGTCTCATATATGTGGATTTACCAGCCATGTTAGGACCGGTGATGATCGATATCCTGCTCTCATGGTTGTTCAGATATGTGTCGTTTGTGATGAACATATCGTTGTTCAGCATCTTCTCAACGACCGGATGACGTCCGTCCTTTATGTCGATGACTCCATCTGTATTGACCTCGGGTCTAACATACCCATTTGCAACAGCCACATATGAGAGTGAACACAGAGCGTCGAGCATGGCTATGCTGTGTGCTGTTCTCTGTACCCTTGTGAGCTCTGCAGCAAGGGTGTCCCTGAGCTCAACATATGTGTTGTACTCCAGCGCAACAAGCTTGTCGGATGATCCGAGTATAACTCCAGCCAGTCTGTCAAGCTCCTCGGTTGTGTATCTCTCAGAATTGGCAAGTGTCTGCTTTCTGATGAAATAATCCGGCACAAGACTCTTATATGAATTGGTTACATCAAAATAATATCCGAACACCTTATTAAACTTTATCTTGAGATTCTTGATTCCAGTCTTTTCCTTCTCTCTGGCCTCAAGCTCTGCGATCCAGTTCTTGCCATCAGTTGTGGCATTCTTCAGAGTGTCTATGTCCTCAAGATAGCCATCTTTGAATATTCCGCCCTCTTTGATAAGTATAGGCGGCTCATCAACTATGGCACGGTCAAGAAGGTCATAGAGATCCTGCAGATCATCTATTCCATCCCTGATCTCGGTAAGCTCATCCGAATGGAATTCACCGAGAAGCTGTATTATAAATGGAAGAAGCTGTATGGACGTCTTAAATGCCAGAAGATCTCTTGGATTCGCTGTTCTTAACGATATCCTCGTCATAAGTCTCTCGAGATCGTATATGGTATTCATGTACTCACGGAGTTCGTCTCTGGTTATGACAGAGTCGTTGAGCTCTGTTATCGCGTCAAGTCTGGCTTCTATATCATCTTTGTGGATAAGGGGCTGCTCTATCATATTTCTGAGCATTCTCGCTCCCATGGCCGTTTTGGTCTTGTCAAGCACCCAGAGTAGTGAGCCTCTCTTCTGCTTATCCCTGAGTGTCTCTGTCAGCTCCAGATTCCTTCTGGATGAGCTGTCTATGATCATGAAGTCCTCTATGGAATATATATCTATCCTGTTGATATGATCCAGTGAGTTCTTCTGTGTCTCATGTAGATACTGGAGAAGTGCACCCGCTGACAGCAGCATATCCTCCTGCTCATCTATGCCGAGACCATCTATTGATCCGACCTTAAACTGTCTCTTGATGAAATCCTCACAGGTGTCATCGTTAAAATAATGAGACGGGGCCTCCGATATCGTTATCTTCATCTTCTCCTTCATGTAATCAAAGTTCAGGCCGCATGACAGAAAAACCTCATTTCCTATGATCTCCGTCGGTGAATATTTGTTGATCTCATCGTACAGCTTGGATGTAGACGAGATATGACATGATCTGAACTCTCCGGTCGTGATATCACACACCGCCACACCATACTCATCATTACAGCCAAATATACACATGAGATAGTTATTTCTCGTCTCATCAAGAATAGCCTGGGACATATTTGTACCAGGCGTAACTATACGTATAACTTCTCTCTTTACTATACCCTTTGCGAGCTTTGGATCCTCCATCTGCTCACATATGGCTACCTTGTAGCCCTTCTCTATCAGCTTGTTCAGGTATATGTCACAAGCATGATACGGAACACCGCACATCGGTGCGCGCTCCTCCTGACCACAGTCCCTGCCGGTCAGTGTTATCTCAAGTTCCCTGGATGCCGTCAGGGCATCGTCGAAGAACATCTCGTAGAAATCTCCCAGTCTGTAGAAGAGAATACAGTCCTTATACTGATTCTTAACTTCCATATACTGAGCCATCATTGGTGTTAATGCTGCCACTTCAACTACTCCTATTCTGCTAATTCACCCATGTAATAAAATCCCTTACACTCAACAAGCTTTACATTCAGGATCTTTCCAACCATCTCCGCACACCCAGGGAAATGGACAAGTATGTTGTTGGAGAGTCTTCCGGTCAGAAGGCCGTCGCCCTTCTCGTCAAAGCCCTCAACCAGAACCGGCTGTGTCTGTCCCTTTATCGCAAGGGTCTTCACATCACTTATCTCCTGCACACGCCTTAAAAGCCTGTTGTATCTATCCTGTATCTCTTCCTTTGTGGAACCATTCTCCATTCCGGCGGCAGGAGTTCCTGTTCTCTTTGAATATATAAATGTAAATGCGGTGTCATACTGTACTTTCTCAACCACGTCCATGGTCTCAAGGAAATCCTCCTCGGTCTCACCAGGGAATCCCACGATTATATCAGTGGTGAGTGATATCTCCGGAACCTTTGCCCTTATGCGGTCAACCAGTGCAAGATATGACTCTTTTGTGTACCGTCTGTTCATCGCATTCAGTATCTTTGTCGAGCCCGACTGTACCGGCAGATGGAGATGTCTGCAGATCTTTTGATTCTCCGCAATGACATCTATCAGTTCATCCGACAGATCCTTTGGATGTGAGGTCATGAATCTTACTCTCTGTATCTTCTCTATGGCACACACACGCCTCAACAGTTCCGCAAATGTGATCGGATGCTCAAGATTCTTGCCATATGAATTGACATTCTGCCCGAGGAGCATGATCTCCACCACTCCGTCGTCAGCAAGCCTCTCACACTCAGCTATGATATCCTCCGGATTTCTGCTTCGCTCCCTTCCTCTTACATATGGAACTATACAGTAGGTACAGAAATTGTTGCATCCAAACATGATATTTACACCTGATTTGAATGGGAATTCCCTCACCGCAGGAAGATCCTCCACGACATCCTTGGCATCCTTCCAGATATCTATGACCATGCTTCCGGATTCTATCCTGCTCACAAATATCTCAGCAAGCTTATATACATTGTGTGTTCCAAATACCATATCGACAAACCTATAGCTCTTGCTTATGGTTGTCACCACATGCTGCTCCTGCATCATGCATCCGCACAGAGCTATCTTCATCTCAGGATTTTTCTCCTTGAGGTGCTTCATGAGACCAAGGTGACCATAAACCTTTCTGTTGGCATTCTCCCTGACCGTACATGTGTTATATATTATAAAGTCCGCATGTTCGGACTCGGTCCTAACATATCCCATCTGCTCAAGTATTCCGGCAAGCTTCTCAGAATCCCGGACATTCATCTGACAGCCAAATGTCTGTATGGAGCAGGTGAGGTCACGTCCCAGTTCTTTGCTCCTTGCTGTGACATACTCCCTGCCTTTTTTTATGAAGTAATACTGTCTCTCCGGCTCCTCAAGCGGGGCTGGAAGTCCCAGATCTATGCCGTCAATAACTTTTTCCAAATCATTCATAATCTCTATGTATCCTTATCTATTTCTTTAAAGCTGTGTAAATCCATCTGGAGTTATTCATCTATACCCAGCTTACCAAGTATCCTGCCTATGTTATCCATAGTATCTTTCACACCAGAATCCGCAGCATCCATCCTCATCTGAGTCTGTATATCTGCAAGATCAATGTCTCTGTAATGATCCAGAGCCGCAATATAATCAGGGTCATGCTCAAAATGAACTTTCAGGGCTCTCATGGCATCCCTGTATCCTAGCATACTTCTAAACTTGATCGAATTTGCTGTGAAATTCAACGTTCCGTCTATCAGATCACCCAGACTAACGCTTGGATATATCTCTATGACATCCGCATCAGGATACGGCGACAGATTCTTCTTCGAATCAGGGTTGAGTCCGCACACAACGATATTCCTGCATCCCATATCATACAAAGGCTTCACCGGAACATTGTCGGCGAGACCGCCATCACAATACTCCTTATCGTTATAAGTCACAGACTCATAGAGCATAGGCAGAGTGGATGATGCCATGACAACTGTCCTGATCTCCTCCGCATCCATTCCTGCAAGGCTTATATACTCAGCCTGTCTTTCGCCCTCCTGCACACACTCAGCTATGGCTGCATACACGGTGACCTGTCCATCAGACAGCTTTCCATAATCCACATAGCTGTCCATGAGCCTTATCATCTCTCTGCGTGACATGAATCCAGGCTTATCATTGAACATCAGATCAGGATCAACGTCAAACACCGTCTCAAAATGTATTTTCTTCCATGCCTCCTCGCTTCTGTCAGGATCATTGCACGCGAAGAGCACGGCATTTATCGCACCTATGGAAGTTCCTGATATGGCTGTAACCTTGTCCATAAGTCCATACTCTGCAAGTGCTCTGTACACCCCGAGCTGGTATGCTCCTTTACCGCCGCCACCGCCAAGGCACAGCGCATAGCTGTCAGCAATATCACCGGACTGAGTGCGTCCTGTAACTTTTCCGGCATCATCCGCCCCGGCATTTTGCAATTTATCCATCTGTATCTTCTTTTCAAGTTCAGCGATCTTTGCTGTTATCTCGTCTCTGTTCATTGACCCTCCATTATGATATAACTTCCGATTCTGTTACTATGATATGTGGTCTGATATCTGTAGGTTCACTGTCTATCTTATCAACTATCTGGAATTCATACGCCAGTGCCACCGTGACAAGCCCTGCATGCCTCGCCAGATATCTGTCGTAATACCCTCCGCCAAAGCCTATGCGGTTGCGGCTGTGATCAAATGCAATCCCGGGCATGAACATAAGCCCATCTTCGATCTCCTCAAAATCATCAGAAACCGGTTCGAGTATCCCAAAGTTTCCGGATGTAAGTTCCCCGTAGTCTGTGATCTCAATAAACTCCATGTCTTGTCCATAAACCTTTGGAACATATACATGCTTTCCGTCCGACCACGCCTTCTCAACTATGAGCCTTGTATCCACTTCATTCCCTTTGGAGATGTATGCACATATATTGATGGCATTCACATATTCAGGAAGCGCTGACAGCCGTCTGCATATAAGCTCGGATCTCTGCGCACGATCATCCCTGTCCATGGCATTTCTGACCGCTTTTATTCTTTTTCTTATACTGTCCTTGCTGCCGGATTTTACACTGTCTTCGCTATTCATAATACAGCCGTGCCTATGCCTTTCTTGTAGGATCAAGATCCTGAAGTCTGGTTATGGAGCCGTCCTTCTCCTTGATGTCTATATTGTTGAGCGTGCTCCTGAGATTATTCTTCACCGCAAATATATATTCCTGCCTTAACTGCTGCTGTTCTTTCTTCTCAGCGTCGGTGAGCCCCTCAGCCTTGGACTTGTGATATAACTCATTTATACGTGCGATCTTTGCCGCATCGATTATCGTCTCTTTCATAACTATATAAGATACTCCTTATTCAAAATAAATCTGACAACGTCAAAGTCATGATCCTTATATGCTGTGAACAGAGTTCCTATACTTTCTCCGTTCATTACCTTAACAATATTGTCCATATCCGCTCCGGATACTATGACCATATCCGAGTTGGAGTTGGTTGCTATCCTGGCGGCTGCGATCTTGGTCGTCATTCCGCCGGTTCCGTACTTGGAGCCTGCACCTTTACCCATATCCATTATATGGTCGTCTATACAGTTTACCTCTGGTATAAGCTTTGCATCAGGGTTATTGTGTGGATCATCAGTGTACAGACCATCTATATCCGTGAGAAGTATCAGGAGATCTGCATGGATCATGGATGCAACTATGGCAGACAGTGTATCATTGTCGCCAAATGCCACGCTGTCATCCAGCTCATCGATGGCAACCGTATCGTTCTCATTGACGATCGGTACGACACCGAGCTGAAGAAGCTCGTTGAATGTGTTGATGGCATTCTTTCTCCTCTCATCCGACGATATAACATCAAATGTTAGCAGAACCTGAGCTGCTGTGCTGTGATACTCTTGAAAAAGCTTCTGATATATCATCATTAGCTGTCCCTGTCCCACTGCAGCACACGCCTGTCTGAGCGAGGTCGTCTTAGGTCTTCTGGCAAGTCCCAGCGCCTGTACTCCGACTCCGATGGCTCCCGATGATACGAGAACCACATCCTTGTCCTGATTTCTCAGATCACATATGATGCGCACCAGCTTCTCAAGCTTTGTATAGTCAAGTCCACCCGTCTCCTCGTGAATAAGTGAAGATGAACCAATCTTTATTACTATCTTTTTCTTGTCTTTCAAATACTCTCTATCCATTTATATTCTCCTGTGTACCGTCTGTTATTGCCTCATTGCTGAATCTGGATGCTATGGCCTCGGCCACCTTCATACCATCGACAGCGGCTGAGGTTATTCCCCCTGCATAGCCCGCGCCTTCCCCGCACGGGTATATACATGTCCCCTCACAGCGCAGCTCATCGCCTCGTATCATACGAACAGGTGATGAGGTTCTGGCCTCGATTCCTGAGAGAACTGCATCGTCAGATGAGTATCCCGGCATCCTCTTATCAAAGGACACAACTCCTTCTATTATAGCATCCTTTATATACTCTGGCAAACAGCATTTGAGGCTTGTGAGCCTGTATTTACCCTTAATCTGAGGCTTAACACCGCCCAGCTTTTCCGTAGGAATATCCCTTCTGTAATCTCCGAAGAGCTGCACCGGAACAGCCCCCTGTCCGGCCTCGTATGCGGCCTTCTCCCATCTTCTCTGAAACTTCATTCCCGCAAGAGGATGATCTGACCCGTAATCCTCCGGGGTAACATTTACCACAATGGCGCTGTTGGAATTCTCACCATCCCTGCCGCTGTAGCTCATACCATTCACACACGTCTCACCGTGCTCGGATGATGCATTCACTACGTAACCTCCAGGACACATACAGAATGAATATACAGCCCTGCCATTTGACGCCTGATGCGTCATCTTGTAGTCTGCCGCCGGCAGCAGCTTTGCATACGCCGGATCATCGCCATACTTCATGATATCTATATCTGCTCGCTTGTGTTCGATACGAAGTCCCATGGCAAATGGCTTTGGCTCCATCGGAACACCTTTTTTGTAAAGCATCTCCACAGTATCCCTTGAGCTGTGTCCAAGTGCCAGAACAAGGGCATTTGTCCTGTATTCCTTCTCACTGCCATCTGAAATGTTCTTTATATGTACACACACCTCATCCTGTGTGATCTGTTCATAATCGGTAAAAAGTGAATCAAAATGTACCTCTCCGCCAAGTCTCTTTATATCCTCACGCATATTCCTTACAATACCAGACAGCACATCAGTGCCGACATGTGGCTTATTTATATACATTATGGACGGATCTGCACCATACTCCACAAATGTCCGCATGGCCTCAGTGCGTCTGCCCGAGCCATCCTTTATGACCGTATTCAGCTTGCCGTCCGAAAAGGTTCCTGCGCCGCCCTCTCCAAACTGTACATTACAATTTGGATCAAGTCCTTCCTCACCCTTCCAGAATCTCTCTATATGCTCCATTCTCCTGTCAACATCCATGCCGCGCTCAAAAACAACCGGTCTGTATCCGGCTCTGGCAAGATACAGTGCAGCAAATAAGCCACCCGGTCCTGTTCCTATCACCACAGGCCTATAGGTCATTTTGACATTTCCCGGCTCTGGAAATCTATATTGGGTAGCATTTGTTAACATAACATTATTATTGTGAAGTCTTTTCAATAATTTTTCCGGATTCGGAACATCCACATCTATGGATGCAATATATTTCACCTGGTTTCTCCGCCTGTCATCAAGAGACAGCTTGAAAAAAATATACTCAAACTCCTTATCTGTCTTCAGCGTCTTTTTAATAACACTTCTAACATCTGCCTCTGTAAATCCAAGTTGCAGTTTTACATTGTTAATTCTGATCATCTTTTATTCTCTTTCCTGCAGACTCCCCAGCTCTCATGCCGCTTATAACAGCCCACATTATATTATATCCACCACATTTGCCGGTCACATCGACATACTCTCCAGCGGCGTATAAGCCTCTGTGTCCATCAAGTTCCAGGTTATCTGCCCTGAGCTGCAATGTGTCAACTCCACCGCTTGCCGCCTGGCTGTCCTCATAGCTGCCGAATCCATCTATGTTGAATCTCATATGTTTGAGCATATCACATATGGATGTTATATCAGCCGCGTCAAGTCCGGCTGCTTCAGAAGCTTTGATACCAAGACTTTTTATAATATACCCGGCGATCTTCTCGTTGACAATACCATTGAGCATCGCCTCGACTCTCCGTCTGCCATTTACCTCGGCAAATCGTCTCATCCTGTCCGCCAGCATATCATCACTGATGTCCGGAACAAGTTCAAGTTCTATGTATGGCTTTTTGCCAGTCTCCATCAGGTCTATACACTGTATACTCATATTAAAAACCGCTATGCCCGAAAGATATCCCGATGCAAACTGAACCTCGCCTCTCTCGTGGTCATACTCCTCGCCATCACACATTAGGCGGACAACAGCCTTTGCACGTACCCCTGACATATCAGATATATATTCATGGCATTTTAATTTACACAGAGCCGGATGCGGTTTCACAAACCGTACATTCAGATCATCCAGAAGTCTGTATACTCTATCAGATCCGCCAAGCTTTGGCGCAGCCGCACCTCCGGGTGCAAGTATCACCTGGGTCGTCCTATACCCGCCTTTGTCTGTGTCTACAATATATGTACCATCTTTTCCCTGTTTTATACTCAGGACTTCCTCCGATGTGCTGTTTTCTATACCAAGAATTTTGAGCCTGTCCGTCAGTGCCCACACTATGGTAGATGCCTGCAGCGATGCAGGATATATATATCCATTATCATCATAGCTGGAAACACCAAGACTTTCAAAAAAATCCATGACATCATTATGACTGTCCGTTGTTACGAACTGAAATGGGAAAAATTCATTTGCACTGGAATAGCACGACAGATCAAGCTTCGTATTTGCAATGTTACATTTGCCATTTCCCGTCGCATACAGCTTCTTTCCGAGTTTTTTGTTTTTATCTATAAGCTTTACCGAAGCCGATGGTGCTGTCTCTTTTGCTTTTATTGCGGCTGTCATCCCAGCCGGGCCACCGCCGATAACTATAATATCATAAATCATTCCGATACACCTTTCCCATAATCATTTATCATACGTTTTACAGGCTGTCAATAAACCTGTTCATGTCATCTATATCATTGAAATACACGTGCTTGTGGATCAGTTCTCTTATACGTTTGTCCAATGAATCCACTGTACGAGTCGTCTCCCTGCAAAGACTGCCAAATCTGTTGTACACCGCCACATGTCCATTATAAGTGCTCACATAGAAACTGCCATGTGGTGTTCCACCCTCAGCAGCAATCACGAGCCCTCCGTAAAGCTCCGGTTCACTCTCATTTGATATGGGTAATATATGCCCGCTATCCGTACCGTCAAATTCTCTATACACACTTTTACTGTCTCCGGATCTGCACGCCGTGCTCACCACGATCTCTCTAGTTATAAAAGATAACACAAATACCGCTATAATGATAACAAAAAAATATATAATTCTTTTAAACATTACCACACCTTCTCTTCATAACAAAAAACAGAAGACAGGATATTCCATCCCATCTTCTGTCCTTGTTAATATATGTGGTTTATGTCTGTATTATTCCCATACAACTCCGGCCTTATTATCACTCTCAAATACTGTGACATAGGTCTTGCCCGGATTGAGCTGAAGTTCTTTTCCATCTGCTGTTGAATATTTTGTCACGGAGTCATCGGTTGACTTTGTCCATGTGATAGGAACGATCTTTCCATCTGAAACATAGTATCCGTCTCCTGTGCCAACGAGATCGATCATCTGTCTGTCGTGATCATCAATGCTGGTGTAGTGAGCAAACTGTATGATGATATTCTTGAATGTGAGCTGCTTTCCTGTGAGGTCATCGATCTGCTTGTCACCATACTGGAATCTGTTATATACCTTATTCTTTGAATCATATTCAAACCAAGGCTGTGTGTAAACTGACATGTTGAGTGTGAGCTTGTTTACAGACTCGCCCTCAGGAACCGTATCTTCCTCATTGAACTCAAACTTGCTCTTGTATCCCTTGTTGTGGGTAGTTGAGCATCCAAGATAATCAAGACCAGCCTTGATCATATCGCTGTTTGTGTACACATTGTGTGGAGCCTCGCGGTCTGATGATCTGTAGAAAGATACAGATCCTTCTCCACCAAGTCCGCTTATATGATCTATTCCTGTCCTGTCAAGCTCCTCCTGTCCCTGTGGAGACTGACCATAATGCATGTATATAGCATCAAACTCCATGGCAGTTGTAACATAGTAAGGTCTGCAGCTTCTGATCGAACCGACCTTCTCAAGATTGTCATAGTCGTTGAATATTGCAAGCATTCTTGTTATTCCGCCCTCAACGACAAACTCATATAAAACATCAGCCTGGCCTATGCCTGACTGAGGAATCGCATTCTCAATATTGTTGATCATTATAGCGATCGGTCTTCCGTACTCTTCCTTTCTGTCGGTGTTCCACTCGCCTGTAAGATCATTATATACTCCCTCATGGTAAGTCTCATCAACCGCTGTGGCAGACTTCATCATATCGGCCTGTGATACATCCACCTCTGCCTTAGCCTCCGTTGTAGTGACATTCTCCTCCGTTTTCTTCGAGCCGCATCCAAAAAGTGATAATCCCATCACAAGAGCGGTTGCCAGAACTAATCCCGTCTTAATTCTCCTCATAGTCTCTTGTATATCCTTTCATTGTAAGTATTTTTTCCTGCATCGCTTCCATGACCCTGCGCTCATCGTCCTCCATATGGTCATATCCTGACAAATGGAGCATGCTGTGGGCTACAAGAAAAGCCAGCTCTCTCGTCTTTGAGTGATTGTACTCAGTTGCCTGCTCATACACCTTGTCAATAGATATAACGATATCTCCCAATAGCAGTTCATCTGTAGTAAGATCAAAGTAGTCACACCGGCTATCCTCGAGACCATCAAAGTTTCCAGGAATTGTATAATCAATCAGTGGAAATGACAGAACATCTGTCGCCCTGTCTATATTCCTCTGCTGGTTATTGATTTCATGTATGGAGTCATTGTCCGTGAGCAGCACGTTCACCTCGCAGGGATATGGACACCCAACGAATTCCAGCGAAGCCTGGACGATACTTGTTATGACATCCTCATAATTCTTAATATCAATATCTCCATACTCATTCTCAATATTAACTGACATATTATTTTCCTCTGTTTTTCTGAGCAGTTGTGGTTTTTCTAGGCTTTGCCTGTCTGCTCCTCTTATCCTCATATTTCTCATACGCATTTACGATCTTCTGCACCAAAGGATGTCTCACAACATCAAGACTCGTCAGATGGCAAATGCTTATGTCATCAATATCCTTTAACACCTTGAGTGCAACATCAAGACCTGACTGCGCGTCGTGTGGAAGATCCTTCTGTGAAAGGTCTCCTGTTATTATGGCCTTTGAGCCAAATCCTATTCTGGTAAGGAACATCTTCATCTGGGCAGGAGTGGTATTCTGGGCCTCATCCAGCACAATATACGCATTATCAAGAGTTCTTCCTCTCATGTAGGCAAGAGGAGCAACCTCGATCAGTCCCTTTTCCATATTCTTCATAAATGCATCAGCACCCATTATCTCATACAATGCATCATAGAGCGGCCTAAGATAAGGATCAACCTTGCTCTGAAGGTCACCCGGAAGAAATCCCAGTTTCTCACCGGCCTCTATGGCCGGCCTTGTAAGTATGATCCTTCCAACCTCATTATTCTTAAATGCCGTTATGGCTTTTGCCATGGCAAGATAAGTCTTTCCTGTTCCGGCAGGGCCCACTCCGAATACTATCATGGACTTTTCTATTGAATTGACATATGTTCTCTGTCCGACAGTCTTCGGTTTGATCGGCTTGCCGCTCATCGTGTGACAGATTATGTCCCTGTCAAGCTCAGCAAGACTCTCCTTAGCCTCCTGCGGGTGTTCATTGACTATCGATATAGTGTAGTCTACCTTCTGTTCATCGATGGACGAGCCACGGTCTGCCATCTGGAAGAGCTGTTCTATAACCTGAATAGACTTCTTCACGCCTTCCTCGGAACCGCTGACCTTAAGCTTGTCATCGCGAAGTATCATTGACACACTGTATTCTTTCTCAATCTTTTTTATATTGGCATCAAACTGTCCAAACACAGTCTGTATATAGTTTGATGCAACAGTTACGGATTCTGAATATTCGCTCAATACTTGTATCCCCTGTCATTATTATTTGTCAGTCAGGCTCCACCTCTTCGCTCCCCGATGTATTGTTTACGTCAATATATCTCGGCACAGCAACCGGGAGTCTGATACTGATATCGCCTTCAGCCGAAGCCTCACCGCGTTCATTAGTAATAATAACATTTTTTCGGACAATTTGCACCCCTTTTTCTTGCATTTTGCCAATATAAACATGCAGATGCTGGTTAAGTCTGTCTTTCTGCTCCTTCTCCGTAAGCTTACGTGTATTTACTTTATAGAACACTTTTCGCTCTATATTCACGGATAACGGAAAATACATATCGCCGATATGCAGCCGTTTTTCCTCGGCGGAAAGGTCGTATGAACCGTCGGAAGCAGCAGTTTTATACGGTGTAAACACCCGGCGTCCAATTTTTATATCTACTTTGTTTACCTTCCTGTCTGTAGTCTCCTTTTCCTGGAACTCGCTCTCAACCACATCTCTGTATTCTACATCGCAAATACCATATATCTCTCCGGAAGCAGGTACAAATACCGTATCCACAACTTCACTGTCATCATTGCATATGTTAACTGTTCCTGATATAAGAGTATCCCCTCTTTTCACTTCATCTCCTACTAATGCAACAGGCGTCCCCGCCGATGCAACAATGGAATAGATCGTACAATCCATTGTTGCCACGAGGTCACACGGTCTGTCAACTTCCGGAACTGTAAAGACATCCACGGACTCCTTAAGCGCAACGGTAAGCTTTGTCCCACTGATGCTGCAGGACGCCCAGCATATCTCACCAAGATTATCCGTCAGCATGTCTGTCAGCTCACTCAGATCAATACTCTTTTTCCGATGTCCATAGCACGGATACTCCATCTCAATAAGATTTTCAACTTCCTCACTTGTATAATCCTCACATCCATCAATTTCTATGTACCATACATACCCTGATTCCCAGTATACAAACAGCAAAAACAATAAAACTCCGAGCAATATCGAGATCCTCTTCCTATTGCCCAGCAAAACGGTTCTCAGAGTCTTCTTCTCAGCTATTCGGATATCTATCATACATTTGTCCGCTATCTCTTCAAGTCTTTTTCTGTCATCGGAGTATATGCAGAAGTTTTCCGCCTTGCCATTCCATTTACTGTCATTCTGTTTACTGCCATTCTTTTTTCTGTTCTTCTTTACATCCCTCTCGCACCATGTACGTATTCCTTTATGGCTGCATATATTCATCAGGCGCAGAGCTGAGCGGCTGTCACAGCTCACATAGCACACACCTCTTATTTCCCTTCTAATATTCATGCAGTCACACTGTCAGCCAATCTACACTGTTTATCGAACCGCATATTTTCACTTCATAGGATGCGTAGTAAGCGATCTGTAATCTTTCCCCATATATATTCAATATCCCTTTCCGGGTCTTAACAGACACTCTCTCGTCGTCAGAGTAGATCACATGTCTGAAATTCTCTATCACCAGCTCATCATTGTTGAACATTGTGAGTCTGGAGGTCGTTCCCGCCGAGTCCGGACACCAGCACGGAGGTTCAAATGCTATAACTTTTTTCGCTCTGTCTTTCATGAATACCACCATAACGCTTTTGGAACATTATATGAATACACATAAAAAAAGAGTACCGAATAAACTCGGTACTCTTAGAAATCAATTTAAAATCAAATATATATACTATGATTTATTTGTACTTGCGCTTTCTAGCTGCCTCTGACTTCTTCTTACGCTTTACACTAGGCTTTTCGTAATGCTCTCTCTTACGAATCTCCTGCTGAATACCAGCCTTCGCACAATTTCTCTTAAATCTGCGAAGAGCGCTATCTAAGTTTTCGTTCTCTTTAACTATTACACTTGACATTCTCTCACCTGACCTCCCTCCAGTTGTAAAATTATGCTACCAAATAACAACTGATTGGGTATTTTTAAGCACAAAATGTATTATATACATAAAATTCCTAATCGTCAACAGGAAAATGACAAATTAATAAAATATCTGTCACGAAACCTTAAGCTATCTGATTCTGAGCCTCTGTAACCGCCTGGGCAAGAGCTGCCTCGATTCCATCAGGATTCTTTCCACCGGCCTGAGCCATGTTAGGACGACCACCGCCGCCACCACCTACAAGGCCAGCCACAGCCTTGATGATATTACCGGCATGGGCTCCCTTAGCAACTGCGCCGTCTGTAGCCATGGCAATGAGATTTACCTTGCCATCCTTTGCAGATGCAAGAACAACAACGCTGTCACCAAGCTTGCTCTTGAAGTCATCTCCGAGGTTTCTCAGTGAATTCATATCTGTATCTGGGATAGCCGCTGTGAGGATCTTGATTCCGTCCTTGTCTATAGCACTTGAAAGAACGTCTCCAGCTGCCTCCTTTGCCATCTTATCCTTGAGCTTCTTATTCTCATTCGTAAGCTCCTTAACCTCTGCAAGAAGCTGTTCTATTCTTGATGCCACACCATGGATATCAGTCTTAGCTGCCTTTGCAGCATCCATGAGCTCCTGCTCTACATTTCTGTAGTAATCAAGTGCTCCGACAGATGTAAGTGCCTCGATACGTCTTGTACCTGCGGCCACACCGGCCTCTGATATGATCTTGAATGTCTTTATGGCTCCTGTGCTGGCAACATGTGTACCACCACAGAGCTCCTTTGAGAAGTCTCCCATTGATACCACACGGACCTTCTCACCATACTTCTCACCAAACAGAGCCATGGCTCCGGTCTTCTTAGCCTCATCTACAGACATTACATCCGTGCATACAGGTATATCGAGCTGGATCTGCTCATTTACAATATCCTCAACCTTCTTGATCTCTTCCTTAGTCATCGCCTGATCATGTGAAAAGTCGAATCTCAGTCTTCCCGGCTCAACGAGTGAACCTGCCTGCTCTATATGATCTCCGAGAACCATCTTGAGTGCTCTCTGAAGAAGATGTGTTGCGGAATGGTTGTTACATATGAGTGCTCTGTTCTCAGCATCAACTGTGAGTTCTGCCTCATCACCAACATTGAGTTCGCCTGACTCAACATAACCGATATGTGCGATCTTGCCGCCTACAACCTTGACAGTATCCTCAACAACAAATGTACCGTTCTCTGTCTTGATGATTCCCTTATCACCGATCTGACCACCCATGGTAGCGTAGAAAGGTGTCTCAGGAACTATAACTGAAGCCTGTGCTCCCTCAGATACAGTATCTGCAAGAACTGACTTCTTATCATCACCCTCACCAACCTCTGTTGTGATGGCTGATATAGTTGACTTGTATGTCAGCTTGTCATATCCGACAAACTCAGATGTCATGTCAACAGGAAGCTGCTCATATACGGTTGCGTCTGCACCCATGTATGTTGTGGTCTTTCTGGCCTTTCTTGCAGTCTCCTTCTGGATATTCATGCACTCGGTGAATCTGTCCTCATCAACCTCGATCCCCTCCTCCTCGAGGATCTCCTTTGTGAGATCAAGAGGGAATCCATAGGTGTCATAGAGCTTGAATGCCTTGTCACCTGAGAGAACCTTCTCACCTGCAGCCTTAGTCTCGTCTATATAATCCTTGAGGATCGCAAGACCTGTATCTATGGTCTTATTGAAGCTCTCCTCTTCCTTGTCTATCTTATTGAAGATATATTCCTTCTTCTCACTGAGTTCAGGATATGCATCCTCTGACACCTCGATAACTGTCTTTGCAAGCTCTGACAGGAACTTGCCCTTGATGCCGAGAAGTCTTCCGTGTCTTGCAGCACGTCTGAGAAGACGTCTAAGAACATAACCACGGCCCTCGTTCGATGGAACGATACCATCTGATGTCATGAATGTAACTGAACGGATATGATCAGTTATAAGTCTAATCGATACATCCTTCTCATGATCTGTCTCATATTCCACGCCTGCCATCTCACATACCTTGTCGCGGAGAGCCTTGATCGTATCAACATCAAATATAGAATCAACATCCTGAACAATAACTGCGAGTCTCTCAAGACCCATACCTGTATCTATGTTCTTCTGCTCAAGCTCTGTGTAGTTGTTGTGTCCGTCATTGTTGAACTGTGTAAATACATTGTTCCAAACCTCCATGTATCTGTCACAGTCACAGCCTACAGTACAGCCGGGCTTACCGCAGCCATACTTCTCACCTCTGTCATAGTAAACCTCTGAACAAGGACCACAAGGACCAGCTCCGTGCTCCCAGAAGTTGTCCTCCTTGCCGAATCTGAATATACGGTCAGCATCGACACCGATCTCCTTATTCCATATATCAAATGCCTCATCGTCATCCTGGTAAACCGATGGATAGAGTCTGTTCTTGTCAAGTCCTACAACCTCTGTGAGGAACTCCCATGTCCATGATATAGCCTCATGCTTGAAATAATCGCCAAATGAGAAATTACCCAGCATCTCAAAGAATGTACCATGACGGGCTGTCTTACCTACATTCTCGATATCTCCTGTTCTGATACACTTCTGACATGTTGTCACACGTCTTCTAGGTGGTACCTCCTGACCTGTAAAGTAAGGCTTAAGTGGTGCCATACCTGAATTGATCAGCAGTAAGCTGTTGTCATTGTGTGGAATAAGTGAAAAGCTCTTCATTCTAAGATGACCCTTGCTCTCCATGAATTCCAGGAACATTTTTCTCAGTTCGTTCACGCCATAATTTTGCATTGTCTAATATCCTCCACTCTATCTTCTGTCAGCCAGTTCTTCTGTAATATCTTTCCAGCTGATTCCTCTCTCTACCATCAGACACATGAGATGATAAAGGAAGTCAGATATTTCATATTTTATATCCTCTGAATCAGGATTCTTGGCAGCTATGACTATCTCCGTAGCTCCCTCACCGACCTTCTTCAGGATCTTGTCAATACCCTTGCCGAACAGATAATTGGTATAAGAATCATCTCCTGGCTGATCCTTTCTGTCGCGTATGGTATTGTATACCTCCTCGAATACCTTCATAGGATTGGTATCATTGTACTCCTTTCTCACCAGATCTGTAAAGAAACAAGTACGGCTGCCTGTATGACACGCAGCTCCTATTTGTGACACCTTGGCAAGTATGGTGTCCTTGTCACAGTCTATCGTAAGAGATTTGACAAACTGATAATGACCGGATGTATCACCCTTGGTCCACAGCTCATTGCGGCTGCGGCTCCAGTATGTCATGCGTCCTGTTCTGATGGTCTTCTCATACGACTCCTTGTTCATATAAGCGACCATGAGCACTTCACCGGTCTTATAGTGCTGTGTAACACATGGAATAAGTCCATCCGAATTGAGTTTGAACGCCTCAAAAGGCATGGACGATTCAAACAGATCCACATCTATATTTGCCTCACGGCAACGCTGTTTAATCTCCATTATATCCATCTTCTGGAGATTGTACAGAGAAATTGATTCAGCATTTGTCTCATTGAGCATCTCTGCCACAGCTTCCCCGTTAGTGGAATATGTAGAAACTATAACAGGAAGTGCAACATTTTCTCTTATGGATTTTACTATATCCAGATATTCCGGCACCATGTTGTTGTGAAGCAGCAGAAGTTCTCCCGCTCCAAGCGCCTTCAGTTTTCTGGCATATCCGACAGGATCATCACACTCACTCAGATCTATAGTACAGATTATTCGCTCTGAACCAAATCTGTCAGAAGCCTCAGTGACAAGCTCCGGCGTGTTCAGTGCCGCAGATTTCATACATACCTTGGATGCACCTGCATACAGAAGCTTCTTGACATCTTCAAGCTCCCTCACACCGCCACAGGCAATAAGTGGAATATCAACACTGTCACATATCTGTCTTATAATGGCAACATTGGGTTCTCTGCCATCTTTTGTTGCCTTGCTGTCAAAATAAGCTATCTCATCAGCTCCGGCATCATTGTAATATTTTGCCATCTCGACCGCATTGTTCAGATCCAGACATGGAATTATCTTTTTGCAGATCATATCATTATCCATAGTGAACCAGCACCTCCTTAAAGTGTGCCCTTGGTAGAAAGCACCTTTCCGTTTAATCTTCTGTCATAAGTTGTCGCCTCATCAAGAGCCTTCGCAAATGCCTTGAATGCGGCCTCTATGATGTGGTGATCGTTCTCCCCTGAGAACTGCTTAATATTGAGATTCATCTCAGCAGCGTATGATACTGCATAGAAGAATTCCTTGACCATCTGTGTGTCGAAGTATCCAACCCTCTCTGTGCGGAGGTTCAGATCATAGACAAGATATGGTCTTCCCGACAGATCTATGGCACACATTACGAGAGTCTCGTCCATCGGCAGGAAGAAATTGCCAAATCTCTTGATGGCCTTCTTGTCTCCAAGAGCCTCCTTGATGGCCTTGCCCAGCACAATTCCCACATCCTCAATGGTGTGGTGACAATCCACATACAGATCTCCCTTGACTGTAACGTTGAGATCAAAGAAACCATGCTTCGCAAAACTTGTGAGCATGTGGTCAAAGAAACCGATTCCTGTGTCGATCTTTGACTGTCCTTTTCCATCTATATTAAACTCGAGGGTTATGTCTGTCTCGTTTGTCGTTCTTGTACATTTGGCGATTCTAGCTGCTTTCTCTGCCATATCCCTGTCTCCTTCCCATATTCTATATCATTATGTCTTATTTTTCAAATCTTACTGCTATTGAATTGGCATGTGCTGTGAGCTGCTCAGCCTTGGCAAATGCTTCAATGTCAGTGTGAACTGCCTCAAGTGCCTCTCTTGAATAGTAGATTATGCTGGATTTCTTGATGAAATCGTCTACTGAAAGCGGTGAGAAGAACTTTGCTGTACCGTTTGTTGGAAGTACATGGTTAGGGCCTGCAAAGTAATCTCCAAGAGGCTCTGATGAGTATTCTCCGATAAATATAGCTCCAGCATTCTTCACTCTTGTCATCACGTCAAATGGATTGGCTGTGACGATCTCGAGATGCTCTGATGCAATGTCGTTGACAGCATCTATGGCATCGCTCATGTTGTCTGCAAGAAGAATATACCCGTAATTGTCTATAGACTTTCTCATTATCTCTTTTCTTGAAAGCTCATCGATGAACTTGTCAACCTGAACTGATACCTTCTCGGCAAGCTCCTCTGATGTGGTCACAAGTATGGCTGATGCCATCTCGTCATGCTCTGCCTGTGACAGCAGATCTGCAGCCACGTATCTAGAATTGGCAGTCTCATCGGCAAGTACCATTACCTCTGATGGGCCGGCTATGGAATCTATGCTGACATGTCCGTATACGGCACGCTTTGCAAGAGCGACAAATATGTTTCCAGGGCCAACTATCTTGTCAACCTTAGGTACTGACTCTGTTCCGTATGCAAGGGCAGCTATGGCCTGCGCGCCGCCTGCCTTGTATATCTCATCCACTCCTGCTTCCTTTGCTGCAACGAGTGTTGTGGCGTACACCTCACCCTCAGCATTACATGGAGTTGTCATGACTATCTTCTCAACGCCTGCAACCTTTGCCGGCATAACATTCATCAGAACTGATGAAGGGTAAACAGCCTTTCCACCCGGAACATAGACACCTACAGATGCAAGTGCTGTAACCTTCTGTCCGAGAAGAGTTCCATTTGGCTTGGAGTCAAACCAGCTATACTGCTTCTGCTTCTCATGGTACTCCCAAATGTTCTTCTTGGCTTTTCTGATAACGTCCAGGAGCTCAGGGCTGACCTGTGTATATGCGTAGTCTATCTCCTCCTGTGTAACCTTCACGTTATCTGCTGTTATTTCTGCCTTGTCGAACTTCTTTGTGTATGAGAAGAGTGCGGCATCACCGTTATCTCTCACATCGTCAACTATTCCCTGTACAGTCTCTGCATAGTTACCGAAATTACTTGGACTTCTCTTCAGAAGATTCTTCAGAAGATCCTTCTTTGTCTCTGCGTTAAGCTTTACGATTCTCATCTCTGTTATGCCTCCGTGTGATTATCAATTTGTTATATCATCTATATATGCTACTTGTTCTCTTCCTTTATAAGTCTGTTGAGATCTTCCAACAGCTTGTGTATCCTCTCATTATCCATCTTGAGACTTACCTGGTTCACAACCATGCGGGCTGAGAGTGGACAAATTTCCTCAAGCACCTCAAGTCCGTTCTCCCTGAGTGTGCTTCCTGTCTCAACTATATCTACGATCACCTCTGAAAGTCCAACTATAGGAGCGAGCTCCACTGAACCATTGAGCTTGATTATCTCAACTGTCTGGTGCTTACGGTTGTTGAAGTAATCCTTTGCGATCACCGGATACTTACTTGCAACTCTTATGATCTCATTCTTCTTGAGAAGCTCTCTGGCAGATGCCGGTCCGCATACACACATGTGGCACTTTCCGAAACCAAGATCCATGACCTCATACAGGTTTCTTCCCTCCTCAAGTATTGTGTCCTTACCTACAACGCCTATATCGGCCGCACCATATTCTACATAAGTAGGAACATCTGTGGCCTTTGACAGGAAGAACTTCATCTTAAGCTCCTCGTTCACAAATATGAGCTTTCTTGTGTCGGGATCCTTCATCTCCTCACATGTTATACCTATCTGTTCAAGCAGCGCAAGTGTCTTTTTTGCAAGTCGCCCCTTAGCAAGGGCAAATGTTAAATATCTCATCTCTCCATAACCTTTCATCTAATTCAATCTATTCTCAATCAAGCCGTAAAAGTTTCTTCTATAAATTGCCATCCCACTTGGAGTGTGATCGGCTTATCAGATCGTATGCCACCGCATCGCCTGACTGCTCAAAATATATAAGGCCTGAGAAATGTTCTCTTCCCGCATACTCAATATAGTCGTCAACAGATTTCTTCTGTGACTTTCTTATGAGTTCTATCTTCCGTCCCTCACTTCTGAGCTTCATGCCGGCCTTGATCGCCTTGCCCTGATTCTCTATATCATAGAGGATGATCGTATTGGAATAATCCACATCTATGTCTATATTCTGTCTGTTCATGGCCATTATGAGCTCCTCAACAGTGAAGGCAAAACCGATAGACGGTGCATCCTTTCCAAACTGTTTAAGGAGGTTATTGTAACGGCCGCCCTTGACAACAGCATCACCGGTTCCGTAAGTATATCCGCGGAATATGATTCCTGTATAGTAGTTGTATCCGTCAAGCATACCGAGATCAAAGCTTATGTGATCCTGATATCCATAGCACTCAAGAGCTGCATATACTCTTCTGAGTCTCTTCACAGCTTCAAGTGATGTCTCATTTGACACATATCCCTCTGCCTTGTCAAGCATGGATATTCCGCCGAACAGAGAGTCAAATGCAACAAATGCTTTCTTAAGAGATTCACTTATATCAAGCGCATCCACATATTCCTCAAGTCCGAAGAAGTTCTTGATGTGGATATACTCCTTTATCTGATTCTCCTCGTCCTCACTGATTCCCGACTCAGCCACAAGCCCCTTGAAGTAGTCGATCTGGCCTATCTCGATCTGGAAATCACTGATCCCGATCTCGTTGAAGCAGTCTATCACAGTTGCGATTATCTCAGCGTCAGCAGCGGATGAATCATCATTTACAAGCTCGGCACCGATCTGTGTAACTTCCTTAAGCTTACCCTGAAGCTTAAGTGTATTGGTATATGTGTTACCCGTATAGCAGAGTCTGACCGGAAGCTCCTCATCTGCATAATACTTTGCAACACATCTTGCTATCGAAGGTGTTATATCAGGTCTGAGCACCAGAGTATTGTTGTCCCTGTCAAAGAACTTGTACATCTCATTGGAAGGTGCTGAGCCCTTGTCTCTGTTAAATATATCAAAAAACTCGAATGTAGGTGTCTCTATATCATGATAGCTGTATAACTCCAGAATATGGTGGAGTTCATGCATAACCTTTCTCTTCTTCTTACATTCTACATCGTAGGTGTCCCTCACTCCATCCGGGGTCTGTAACAGTTTGTCCTGCATAATCATATCTCCTTGTCAATTAAACTTTGCTATGCTTCACGTTCTTTATTTTACTTCAACACATTAAAGTGATAATTTGCTACTTTGGTAGCATGTCAACGTGCACATTATATTAAAGCGCATTGTATTTGTCAACCTCTATCATCAAGATCCCTGCTTAGAGGTTCAAGATAATGTACCAATGCACCGCCCTTGGCTCTTATAAAGAAATTGGGATCAAGTTCATTGTACTTGAAGTTGTTGGCATGCCCATTCTGGACTCTCTCAAGATACCCCTTAAGCTCCTCGAATCTCATATAATACAGTTCATTTCGTCCCGAGAACATTATGATAAGGAAGCTTACACCGTTCTGTCTCTCGAAATCCTCCATGAACCTTATCTGATGCTCATGAATGTTGCGCATTGTAAATGTGTCAGTGGCACATTCCTTCGCATCGAAACATACCGGAACTCCCTGGACAACACCTATATAGTCGACGGTTGAATCCTTCTCGAAATACGCCAGAGTGATCTGGCTGCTGTCCTTGTCAATCTTTATCGGCGTGATAGGTGTCGGGATCTTCTGGACCAGCGCAAGGTTCTTCTGTCTGTAATATTCATTTGTGTGGTTTATCATATCCTCCAGTGTGGAGCCACGAAGTCCTCGCGAATTCCATGTAGCCATCTATTCAAACAAATCCTTTTCTATTCTTTTATACATATCAGGCTTGAATGCTGAGAAGCTCTTGCCCGTCAGATAGTCCAGTCCACCGACAACATCGGTAAACTCCACCTCGCCGCAGTGCAGAATCTGGTTTCTAAGCTTGTATGTCTGTCTGAAATGTATGTTTGTCTCCCTGTCACCATACTTCTGGTCACCGATCACCGGATACCCCATGTGCTGGAGCTGTGCCCTTATCTGGTGGGTCTTACCCGTTATGAGCTTTACCTTAAGCTCTGTATATTTTCCATTTGTTCTGACCGGCTGGAATATAGTATGGATCTTATCATAGCCCAAGTCCCCGGCAGCCCTGCGTATCTCCTCCACGCTGTCACGTATTGTCACAGTGTTCTTCTTATCATCCTTCACGAGATATGCCGTAATATCCTGCGTCTCCGTCATATTACCCTTGACTATGGTGTAGTAATATTTGTCTATGCGTCTCTCCCTTATGATCCTCGACAGCTCCTGGCTTCCCATAAGTGACACACCACACAGAACAAGGCCGGAGGTATTCCTGTCCAGCCTGTTGCATATAGATGGCTTGAAGGTTCTGAGCTGAGTCTCAGTTATAAACTCATTGTCAAGCAGATAATCGATGACACTCTCATTGATCGAGTAATCGTCCTTCGATGCCTTCTGTGACAATACACCCGCCGGTTTATTGACTATAAGTATGTTGTGATCGTGATAGATGATCTCCGGCTTGAACCTGTTTCCACCTGTGGAAGCACCGGCTCTCACGCTGTCATCCCTGAATGATTCTATGGTCTCATCCGACAGATAGAGCTGTATCACATCCCCAACATACACGATCTCATTTCCAACCGCCTTGCCATTATTAAGTTTTATGTTTTTCTTTCTTATCATCCTGTAGACGAAGCTTGAAGGAGCCTTGTTAAGGTACTTCATGACCAGCTTGTTAAGCCTCTGGCCGGCTTCGTTCTTTGAAATAACTATCTCTCTCATTTTTTTCTATATTCCCAGCTCATATAATCTGTTTCTGATCTTCTCATCGGCACCGACAAATTCATCTGAAGGTGCTTTGATCTTCTCGGCCTTTGCCACAAAACCATCAATGTCTGTGGCTATGATCACAACATATTTTTTCTGGTCTGCCAGAGCCTCTGTAATGATCTTCTTGAGCGCTGCCTCATCAGGTATCTTTTTGCCATATCCACCATTGTAGTAAAACAACATTCTGCCATCTCTTATGACCGCAGCAGGGAAATACAATATTCCCTCGTACCTGCTTATCGACACATCATATACAAGTGACGGATCCCCAAAGTATGATAACTTCTCAATTTTAGCGTACTCATTCTTCGTGAGTTCCTTGAACCCCGCACACATTATGTATGCCACAAGCTGTTTTGCGAGCGGCAGGGCGACGAGTATCGGTATGACTATAAATACAGTCTTTCTTGTGTCAAACATAGCCACAGTAAAGAATACTCCGGCTATAACAAACAATCCAAGTACAATGATACTTATAAGAACATTTCTCTTATGCCTGTTCATGTATCCGTGTTGTCCTTTTTCCATATCATCCTCCATTTATCTCTGGTCTGGCTGTAGAGCTATGTCCGCCTGCAGCCCATATATCTACTTCATAAATCTGATCAGCAAATTGTGAGGCAGGTATTTGCTCACAAGTCTGAACGCCTTCATGAGCGGTGAATAAACTGATATATCACTCATGTAATATGCGTCAAATAATGCTCTTTTTACGACCTTGACAGGATTTGCTCTGAGCACCATCTTGTAAGGCTTTGACTTGGTATACTTCTGGGCAACGTCAAAGAACTCTGTCTTGACAGGTCCCGGACATACAGCCGTAACTGTGATTCCCCTGCCTGCAAGCTCTCTGTTAAGTGCCCTTGAAAAGCTTAAAACCATCGACTTTGATGCCGCATATATTGCAAATGATGGCTGAGGCAGGAACGCCGCTGACGAAGCAAGATTGATTATATTTGATGGGCCTGCCATATATGGCAATGAAATATGAGTTATGGCTGCCAGCGCCTTGCAGTTGAGGTCAAGCATTCCCGTGACATCGTCCACTGTCATATTCTCAAAATGTCCCGCTATTCCATATCCGGCCGCATTGACCAGGACTCTTATTGACGGATCCTGTCTCTCGAGAAGATTTCTGTAGAATTTGATATCTGCTTCCTTTGTGAGGTCAAGCGCAAGTATCCTGACAAGCTTTCCGCTGACCGCATTTATCTCAGCCTTTACCTCTGCAAGCCTGTCCTTTCTTCTGGCGATAAGCCATATCTCGTCGACAGTTCTGTATTTCTGTGCTATCTGAATTGCAAATTCTCTTCCAATCCCTGAAGATGCTCCTGTGATTATAGCTACCTTTCTCATGACATCATCCTCCATCCCGATAAATATTTGTTTTTTAATACTCCTCTGTTGTTCTTGGCCCACCCGAGCGGATATCCATCCACGCAGACAAGCACATACCCATTCTCTATATCCTGATCATCTTCCAGCTCGACGGTCTCTCCCTTTAAATACTTTATGACCCTTATGTCATCCGCCGAAAAACTCACAACATTGTCAAACTGATCTGACTTGAGATACATCGCAAGTGACTGACTCGGTTCAAATCTGTTCTTCTTGACCTCACCGAGGAACAGTCCATGCCTCAAAAGCCTGAGTCCCTTAACATCAGGCATTCCCTCTGATATATAATAAAGTCTTCCCTTATTTTCCTCTATCCTGTCTGTCTTTATACCCGCAGACTCAGATACATGCTTTATAAATGCGATGAAATCCTCATCCGGCCTGTACGACTTGAACGAGTATGTTAAGTTTCCTCTATATGAGTCATCCTGATCCTTTTCAAACAGAGCTATGAAATGACCTTCGCCCTTCACGTGATGAGGCCACAGTCTTGAACACTTCACAAGCTCAGGATTGCCGGTCTCTCCCCAGGCCGGATTGCCGTCATCAAATTTCTCATATTTAGGAAAATCCACAAGATGCATACTGTCATCTATCGACAGCAGATACTCCACCGACCTCTCATCCTCCTCGGGGGAAAATGTACATGTGGAATAAAGCAGCTTTCCGCCCGGTTTCAGCATCTTGCACGCTTCATTTAATATTCCTCTCTGCAGTCCGGCAAAAAGTTCAGTTCCGTTGTTCTCCCATGCAGTCATCATCGATGAGGATTTTCTGAACATGCCCTCTCCGGAACACGGTGCATCTATAAGTATCTTATCGAATGTATCCTCAAATGCCTTTGACAGATTATTTGGAGGTTCACTTACCACACACATGTTTCCTATTCCGAAAAGTTCCAGGTTCTTCAGAAGCGCCTTGGCTCTTGAATTGCTTATATCATTGGATATAAGTATTCCCGTGCCATTAAGCTTCGCCGCAAGCTCGGTGGATTTGCCTCCCGGTGCCGCGCATATATCAAGTACCACATCTCCATCCTCTATATCCAGAACGCTGGCAGGTGTCATGGCACTTGGCTCCTGTATATAATAGAGCCCCGCATAATAGTATGGATGCTTGGACGGCGTATACTTCCTGTGATCATAGTAAAAACCATTCTTAGTCCACGGCACAGGCTCCAACTCGAAAGGACTTATCTTCAGAAAGTCCTCCACGGATATCTTGGATGTATTCACCCTGATTCCATGATACATATCACTGTCAAAACACTTTATATAATCCTCGTATTCATCGCCAAGCTGTATTCTGATCCTCTCGTCAAACGCCTTTGGTAAAGCCATAACAAACTCCTTTATCTTACGCTCTGGGCCTTGTAACCCTCAGCTATTATGTCAAGCTGCTTTGCAAAATTCTCAAGCAGCTCCATATCATCCTTCTTATATATAGAATAAAACTCATCCTGAATCTTCTGGATCTCTCTTGGATTTCCCACCTTGTACAGATTCTGGATATTCACAATGATCTCCGAAACTATATTCGCCTTGATATTGAACGAATTCTGTGCATCCATGATCTCTCCGCGGACATATGACATCTCCCTGTCAAGTGCAACGGTGGCATCCGCAGCGTTCTTGAGCTTCGCCCTTATGTCCTCTGGAATTCCCTTCCTGTACTTGTACTGCAATGAATGTTCTATGGTTGCCCAGAAGTTCATCGCCATTGTCCTTATCTGGATCTCCGCCTGTATGGTGGTGCATCCATTTACCGTATATACATCGTAATCAAGTATGATGTGATAGCTCTGATAGCCGCTGGCCTTGGCATTTGCTATATAATCCTTCTCCTCACGTATCCTCATGTCCTGTCTGCCACGTATAATCTCAACCACCTTGCTGATATCCTCGGTGAACTGGCACATGATCCTGATTCCGGCTATGTCATCCATCTCCTCAACGATCCGGTCCATAGGAATATTCTTCTTCTGAAGCTTATCGATAATACTGGAGACCGTTTTCACCCTTCCGGTCACACTCTCTATAGGTGAGTACTTTCCCATACTCTTGTACTGCATTATTATGTGGTTGAACTTCACGAGAAGCTCATCAACCGCCTGCTCGTAAGGAGACAGTATCTCCTTCCAAAGCTGAATCTCCATATAAAATAACTCCTCCCAATACAAATACTACTGTGACACTCTTGTGCTCAGGAATGTAAACTCCTTCTGTCCTTTCTCATAATCCGGATACTCAGACACAAGCTGTCCCGCTATCTCATAAGCCTTATCGTAATCCTCGTTCTTCTCATAATATGTTATCTCAAGCATCAGGAGCTCTTTTCTGTATATCTTGTCTCCACTGTCAAGTCCATTTGTAATATATGCGATCGCAGACTCCATATCACCGTTATTCAGATAATATGAACCGTACATGGCATATACATACGAGTTGAATCCAAATGTCTGGACATATTTTTCATAGCTCTCAAACATCTTATCGGACTCATCAGTAACTGCGTAGCATGTTCCTATGTACATATAAAGCTCCGGATATGTCTCCGCCTGCTTCAGAAGCACATCGAGAGCACCGCCATAATTTCCCTGTGAGAAATCACTGAGTGCAGTTGCCAGTTCCTTCAGATCTTTTACATTTGATCCGGTAAATGAATCCTGTATCAATTCGTTGTATGTATTTGCGGCCTCTGTGTACTGCGCGCTCTTGAGATACGCATCAGCCAGATACAGCTTTATATTCTGATCCTTTTTCTTTGAGAACAACTGATTCTCTGCCAAGGCATTGTCAAATGAATCTATTGCCTCCTGATACGAACCTGACTTGTAATATTTTACGCCCTGATCGTAAAGTTCATCCTTCTGTGACACTATTGCCGATATAGCGTATGAGATCAGCAATACAGCCACACACGCAAGTATCACCAATGCAAAAATTAGTTTATAGTTGATCTTTCTTCTCTCTTTAAATATGCTGCGTTTACGTCTAGACATATGTTATCTCCTTTGAATCACAGTATTTTTATTACACGGCATAGCTACCGCAGTTTATACATCATTTTATATTAGCACAATCCAACAAATATATAAAGTAAAAAAGCGGCTTTGCTGATTTTCATCAGCAAAACCGCTCTCAATTCTTCTATAAATACAATATCTGACGCCGACAGGTCTGGTAGATTAGTGATGGAATAATCTGATTCCTGTAAATACCATGACCATATCGTACTTGTCAGCACACTCGATAACAAGATCGTCACGAACTGATCCGCCAGGCTGTGCAATATACTTGACACCGCTCTTGTGAGCTCTCTCTATATTGTCTGAGAATGGGAAGAATGCATCTGATCCAAGGACAACATCTGTGTTCTGCGCAAGCCATGCCTTCTTCTGCTCTGCTGTGAACACCTCAGGCTTAACCTTGAATCTCTTCTGCCACTCGCCTTCCTTAAGAACGTCCTCATACTCATCACCCATGTATACGTCGATGGCATTGTCTCTGTCGGCTCTTCCAAGTCCGTCAACAAACTGAAGTCCCATAACCTGTGGTGACTGACGAAGGAACCAGTTGTCTGCCTTCTGTCCTGCAAGTCTTGTACAGTGGATTCTTGACTGCTGTCCGGCTCCGATACCTATAGCCTGTCCGCCCTTTACATAGCATACTGAGTTGGACTGTGTATACTTGAGTGTGATGAGCGCGATCTTCATATCGATCTCAGCCTGCTCTGGAAGATCCTTGTTCTTTGTAACAAAGTTTGACAGAAGATCCTTGTCGATCTTGAGCTCGTTTCTTACCTGCTCAAATGTAACACCGTATACCTGCTTTCTCTCGATCTCAGCAGGAACATAGTTCTCATCTATCTGGATGATGTTGTAATTTCCCTTCTTCTTTGCAAGAAGAAGTTCCATAGCCTCATCTGTGTATCCAGGAGCGATAACACCATCTGATACCTCTCTCTTGATAAGGCGTGCTGTGTCTGCGTCACATACATCTGAAAGTGCGATGAAATCGCCAAATGATGACATTCTGTCAGCACCTCTTGCTCTTGCATATGCGCATGCAAGTGGTGAGAGCTCTCCGAGATCATCTACCCAGTAGATCTTTGCAAGTGTATCTGTAAGTGGAAGTCCAACTGCAGCGCCTGCTGGTGAAACATGCTTGAATGATGTTGCTGCTGGAAGTCCTGTTGCCGCCTTGAGTTCCTTTACGAGCTGCCATCCGTTAAATGCATCAAGGAAGTTGATGTATCCAGGCTTGCCGTTTAAAACCTTGACAGGAAGATCACTGCCATCCTCCATATATATTCTTGATGGCTTCTGATTTGGATTACAACCGTACTTTAACTGAATCTCGTTCATGATCAAATATCTCCTTTATTCTTTAATTACTTATTCTTGTTCACGATCTTTGTCTCGTACTCACCTGTTGCGATGTCAATATATCTGACGAACAGTGACACCTTGTTGTCCTCATTGAGGCTGTTCCATACCTTGTCTGTGAACTCATCGATATCACCGGATATCTTAACCCACTTTGGCTCACCCTCAAAGCTTGGGAGCGGATTACCATCATGCATATATGTGTGAATGAAATGTCCCTCACCGGCTACAGGGTTCTCGTATGAGAATGTGTATCTGTTATTTGCAGCAGGGTTGCCGTTGTTGCTCTTAAGTATGGACATTGAATAGTCGAACACGCCATTCTTTATGTGCATGACACCTGAGATTCTAGGTGTGTAGTTAGGGCCGTCAGGCTCAAACTGTCTGCTTCTGAGTGACTGCTCAAATGTGAGCTCATCGTCAAGTCCGTCATATATAGTGTCTGTCTGATCGCCATTTGTAACTATAGTCTTGTTGCCAAGAACTCTTACAGGTGCATAGATGATAAGGCTTGGATCCTCAAGCTTTGATGGATCAAACGCCTCTGTTCTGATTCCTTCGCCCTCTGTCACAAATACTCTGTTACGGCTGTTTGAGCTTCTTCCCATGATGAAATAAGCTGTCACTGCCTTCTTACCATCCTCGGACACACCGATAACGATTCCGCGTCCTGGATATGCATTTTCGCTAAGTTCCTTCTCAAGTGATAACATTTCCATTTTCTGTTGTACCTCCATGTGTTTTCTCGTACCTGTGAGCTGATGTTATGCTGCAAAGCATCCTAAAAAAGAAAGCCAACCACCTGCGCACACAAATACATGTCTTGATATATTTGCTTGCCCAGGCGGTCGGCTTGTCTTAACAGTACACTCCCTGTAGGTAATTCCTACCAGCCATCGGCTGTCTCCGCCAGTCGTGTACCAACATATTTTTATAATATAGTAAATCTTTTGTTATTTCAAGTGTTATCTCACATAAAAAGGTGCGTTGTCATAACTTACAACGCACCCCATATATATTACTACAACTATTATTTTATTTAGAGCTTGTGACTACATCCGCCATGACAGTTCGAACAGTCGCCACCACATATGTGTTTGCCCTTTTTTCTATCCTTTACCATACCTCTGACAATGAAGAACACCATCAGAACGATTATGGCCGCCACAATGATTGTACCAAGATACTCTGACATAAGTCACCACTCCTTTTATATATTTTCCTCTATATCTTATATTAAGCGTTGAGGAACTCCTTGCTTGTCTTTACCTTCTTGTTTGGATCCGGACGCAGCAGCATGAAGAAGAACAGAACAACAAGTGCAATTGCTACTACTGACCATACACCGAATGTACAAGCTCCTGTGAAGAGACCTGCGATTCTGTATACAACAAGTGCTACAAGGTAAGCAAATCCACACTGATATCCGATTGCGAACCAGAACCACTTAGCACTGTTCATCTCTCTCTTGATAGCACCCATAGCTGCGAAACATGGTGCGCAGAGAAGGTTGAATACAAGGAATGAGAATCCGCTTGCTGTTGTGAATGCGCCTGCAAGTGCCTGGTAAACTGTACCGTCTCCACCACCGTAGAGGATACCCATTGTACCAACGATGTTCTCCTTGGCAACAAGACCTGTGATAGATGCTACAGTTGCCTGCCAGTTGCCCCAGCCCTGTGGAACGAAGATCCATGCTATCGCATTACCGATCTTTGCAAGGATACTGTAATCGATCTGGCTCTCATCAAGCATCTGGAAGCTTCCATCAACAAATCCAAAGTATGTTGTGAACCATACAGCGATTGTTGAAAGTGTGATTATTGTACCAGCCTTCTTGATGAATGACCAACCACGCTCCCACATGCTTCTGAGTACAGAACCTACTGTTGGGATATGATAAGGTGGAAGCTCCATAACGAATGGTGATGGATCTCCGGCGAACATCTTTGTCTTTTTAAGTATTATACCAGAACATATAATTGCTGCAATACCAATAAAGTAAGCACTTGTTGCAACTATTGATGAACCACCGAATATAGCACCGGCGATCATGGCGATAAATGGAACCTTAGCACCACATGGTATAAATGTTGTTGTCATGACTGTCATACGACGGTCTTTCTCATTCTCAATTGTACGTGAAGCCATGATACCTGGCACACCACAACCTGTACCTACAAGGATAGGTATGAATGACTTTCCTGAGAGACCGAACTTTCTGAAGATACGATCCATGATGAAGGCGATACGTGCCATATATCCACAGTACTCAAGGATTGCAAGTAAGATGAACAGTACGAGCATCTGAGGTACGAAACCAAGTACAGCACCAACACCGGCTACAATACCATCGATGATAAGTCCGTGTAACCAGTCTGCACATCCGATTTTGTCAAGTCCTGTAGAGATAAGATCAGGGATTGAAGGAACAAATACGCCGTAATCAGCAGGATCGATCTCTGCCATCTGTGTCTCGTTGAAGTAATCAACTGCATCGAGATATGACATTGCATTTGTTGTCTCTTCTTTAGCATTTGCAGGAACCTCTGAGTAGTATACATCGATATCGTATGTATCAAGTGTCTCCTCATCTTCCATCTCATACTTAACGCTTGCCTCTGTGTTTGTATTTGCCTCGATGGCTGCCTTTGTGGCATCCACATCAACTGCATCCTCGTCATCTGTTACGAGTACGCCGTATGCATCGAGGGCTGTTGTTGCTGCATCATAGTCACCTGATGCATCTTCATAAGCTGAGCTTCCTATTCCGAAGAGATGGAAACCATCGCCGAACAGGTTATCATTTGTCCAGTCTGTGCACCATGCACCTACTGTTGACATTGCTATATAATACACGAGCCACATGATGAGCACGAATATAGGAAGTGCAAGGATACGGTTTGTTACAACACGGTCGATCTTATCTGATATTGTAAGCTTCTGTCCCTTTGCAGCCTTCTTTACACACTTGTCAATGATTGATGAAATGTATGAATATCTCTCACTTGTGATAATACTCTCTGTGTCATCATCGAAGTCATCCTCAAGCTTCTTGATCTCTGCTGAGCAATCTGGAGCATTCTTCATCTGCTCTATGATCTTGCTATCCTTCTCGATGAGCTTGATCGCGAAGAATCTCTTTCTGTTCTCCTCCATGTCAAGCTTAGTGCTTACGCTCTCGATTGCAGCCTCAACAGCCTCATCAAAGCTGTGGACTCTTGCATTTGCTGACTTTGACTTTGCTGCAGCGATAGCTTTCTCTTTAACCTCATCGATACCTGTACCCTTGAGAGCTGAGATCTCAACAACCTCACATCCAAGAGCTTCCTTCAGGTTCTTGATGTTGATGGAATCACCGTTCTTCTTTACAAGATCCATCATGTTGACAGCCATGACAACAGGGATTCCGAGCTCAATAAGCTGTGTTGAGAGATAAAGGTTTCTCTCTATGTTAGTACCATCGATAATGTTGATGATGGCATCAGGATATTCCTGAATAAGATAATTTCTGGCAACAACTTCCTCAAGAGTGTATGGAGAAAGTGAATAAATACCAGGAAGGTCAGTTATGATAACATCCTTGTTACCCTTAAGCTTACCCTCTTTCTTCTCAACTGTAACACCTGGCCAGTTACCTACGTACTGGTTAGCGCCAGTTAAAGCATTGAATAATGTTGTTTTACCGCAGTTAGGATTTCCTGCAAGTGCAATCTTTACTGACATTGTTTACCCTCTTTCCTATTGTATTGTGCAGACACATTTAAAGATGCTCGCGCACGGTGTCTGCGTACTTCATATTAGCCTTTTCTATCATATGTTAGCATATACTAACGTATGAACAAAAAAATAAGCTGTTACTCTACCTCTATGATCTCAGCATCAGCTTTACGTATTGATAACTCATAGCCTCTTACAGTAACCTCTACAGGATCACCGAGAGGGGCAACCTTACGAACATAAACCTGTACACCCTTTGTGATGCCCATGTCCATGATACGTCTCTTTACAGGACCCTCGCCTGCAATCTTCTTGACAGTGACAGTACTGCCAACCTTAACATCCTTTAATATGCTCATGACATTACTCCTTTTACATACATTTCTCGCCAATCAGAATCCTGTACACACCTATATCAGGATCTTGCTGGCCATATCCTTATCAATGGCAACTCGGGAATCCTTAATATTGACAATAAGGTTTCCGGCATTCTCTGCCACGACAGTTACAACACTGCCTTCAACAAAGCCCAGTTTCTCAAGAAACAGTCTTGTTTTCTCTCTTCCACCAACCTTTTTGATCACGTTGGCTTCTCCCGGTTTTGCAAATGTTAATGGCATAATTGCACCTCCTTAACTAGCAGCTTAAACCACTGATTTTCATATCGTGGTTAGTATATACTAACATTAATTAGATGTCAATAATATTAATCATTTTGGACTAATTGAACAAAACCAGGCTCTTTTATTGATAAAAAGTGCCTATTTGTCGAATTTCGTATTTCAATTATCAAATTGAATAAAAAATTCATTTATGATATATTATTTATAATTGCTACATAAATACAGATACATTTATAATGTTAAATATAAGGGGGATATATAATAATGTTGACCACGAATGAATCAGTAGAGAATTATCTGGAAACTATTCTCGTTCTCAGCCAGAAGCTTCCGGTCGTCCGAAGCGTTGATGTTGCCAACGAGACTGGCTATAAGAAATCAAGTGTAAGCGTTGCTATGAAAAATCTCAGGGAGATGTGTTATATAGAAGTAAGCGACTCAGGATACATAACTCTCACAACAGCCGGTAAAAAAATTGCAGAGATGATATATGAGAGGCACCAGCTTCTGTCTTCATGGTTCACAAGTCTCGGCGTTGCAAAAGAGACCGCAGCCGAGGATGCCTGCAAGATCGAACACGTTATAAGCCAGGAGACTTTTGAGGCCATCAAGAGGCATGTGAATTCTACAAATAAATAATATAGAATATAAGTTCTGACACAGACAGGATAAACAACAAAACAGGAACAGCGCATAGCTCCATAGCAAGCTATACGCTGTTCCTGTTTTATATGGAATATATAATATTGCTCTTAACGTACATATCCAACCAGCTCGCCCTGTCTGACTCTGGTCTCAATATCTTTTCTAGAATTCTCAACTATTCTGTCTAAAGGAGCGACTTTGTCCTTCTGGATGAGAAGAATGATTGTTGAGCCACCAAACTCAAAATAGCCCTTTTCCTCTCCTCTTCTAACATCCGTGGAATCCACATACCTGTTAACTATACGACCAACCAGAAGTGCTCCAACCTCCATATCAATGATGGTTCCCGCATCCTGCGTCCTTATAAGACAATACTCTCTGGTATTTTCTTTGTAAATGTCGTAATATTCACTGGCTATAGGGTTAACTGTGTGATATAAGCCTTCTATACGTCTGACATCAGACTGCTTTCCAGACACGTTATATATGTATCTGTGATAATCATCGACACACAGTCTGAACAGCCACAATTTTCCACCTCTGTAGTGTCTCGCAAGCTTTTTGTCCCTGAGGAGGGATGCCACCGTGTACTCTGAATCCTTTATATTGAAAGTCTGTCGTTCTGTGTCTTCTATATCATATACCGTAAGCCTGCTGTCACATGGACTCACAAAACCTTCATCGATCATATCTATGGCCCTTGCTCCCGGCACCAGCTTTCTCTTGAAGAAATCGTTATATGAGTCAAACTCATTCTTCTGACACACAGATATATCAATATCATTTTTCTTAATGAATGGATTGATCATGATTCTGGATAATCCAGTGTCCATGAATCTTCCCACAAGCTTTGACACCTCTGGTCTGATCAGCCATCCCAGCACCATACGTCCCGCTCTGTTGCCATATAACAGGCGCAGGACTCTGTCCTGTGTCGATACACCCTCATTATGTTTTGATCTTTTGTATATTGCATATTTGTTCTTTATCATATCTTATACATCATCCTTCATCGCTTCTGTATATCCGGTATAGCCAAATTACTTCTATATCTTTTATTTTCCATAGCTCCTATACACTTATAATAGAATGGATATAATATAAGGAATAGTTATGATATGACGTCTGACCATGTATCTTATCATAAGCCAAACTACGGCAACTGCCACAATTACAATTATCACCATAAGTTCCTTTGTGGTTGGCTTAGGGAATCTGAAATCTGTTATGAAAAGTATCATTGCAAGTATCATGATTCCATGAAGCAGAATTGGGAAAGAGGACCCAAGCAAAGGTGACGTAACGTATATTATAGGAAGCCCCACCGATATTGCGGTGATCGGCATTCCATGGAAATACTTTCTTCCATCCGACTGCTCTATGACCTCAGCATCATCATCGTCATTGTTCTTCTTCTCCTCGAGCACGTTATAGTATGCAAGTCTTATCATTCCAGCCAGACAGTACAGTGCAAGAATAACCATTCCAAACGGCGTGTTCATTCCTGAATACCAGCACAATACAACAGGAAAAACTCCAAAACTCACCAGGTCACAGAGAGAATCTATCTGGATACCAAATCTCTTCTCATCCATAGTCCTATCCTTCTTGCTCCTTGCGACTTTTCCGTCAAATGCATCAAACAGACCGGAAAGTGCAAGACACAATATTCCTATGCTAAGGTGTCCGGTAAATGTAAAGAACATGCCTGTGATAGATGACATCAGGCTCATATATGTCAAAATAACTGTATAATTATAAAATCCTACCATGTGTGAAATACCCCGTTTTTTTCTTTTATACTTGCCAAAAGTACGTATAAACCAAATTATACACAATTACTTGACATAAAACCACATCTTTTTGCAAATCTTTCATACAATTAATCCTTTGAAGCTGTTTTCCATACACACGGTCCCCCAGCCTGTATATCTGTTCGGGTAACTGCCCAGTGAACCGAGAGGCTTTGCTCCCCTTATAAGCTGAGCCTTAACCCTCTCTCCGTACATATATGGATCGTTCCCCAGGACTATCCCCCATTCCATGATAAGTGCCGCACAGCCAGACACAAATGCCGCCGCCAGCGATGTGCCATCGGCATTTCCGTATCCATACTCACCATAGCTGACAGTCACTCCGACACCTGGAGCTGCAATATCCGGTTTTATGGCATTATCCGACGTAAAACCCCTGCCTGAAAATCCCGTTATGGATGCATTTACCTGATCATAGGCAGCCACCGTTATTATATTTGATGCCGTACCCGGGATCGTGAGGGTTCCATACACCGAAGGATTCTCAAATGCAACCTGCCCCGTCACATAACTGTCACCGGGTAGATACGCATTGAATATCCCATTTGCAATGCTCTTCGGTGCAATCCTCACATGCCATATCCCCTGCTCTATATCCCCGGTCTCAGACTGGAAAAATACATATATGAGCTGCTTGACATTGTAAGGTGAAGGTCCCTGGAATATCCCAAGCAACTCCGTGCTCCCATAATACGCCCCGGATACTATCTGTCCCTCCGTGAGATACGCCACAAGGTCGTAGGACGGCGAATAGACGAGCACATCGAAGCTGTCGATATAGTTTTTCCATATCTGCAGGCCAAAGTTTTTCACACCGGCCGCCACCGCAATGTCAATACTCGCATAGCTTACATTTCCAAGCATACCGCTGGTATGCAGTTGTCTTCCACCGTCATTTCCTGAACCCGTGACAACACACACCTTAGCCATCTGGGCCACAGAATTAACAAACAGCTCAAGTGTCGACGTGCCATCATGGGCTCCAAAGTTATTTCCATATGAAAGATTTATCACTACCGGAGTTCCAGTCTCCATGCTGTATCTCACAAGCAGATCTATCCCCATCATTATACCTATCGTGTCCGGCAGCGCGCGTTCAAGCGACTGTTCAACGACAATGATCCGGGCTTTTCCCGCCACTCCTATATTGCTCCCGGCGGCCACAGATGCAACCTCCGTGCCGTGCTGCTCTCCCATGACACCGGGCAGCCGCCTGTCCTCATACATTTGCCCGATCTCACTTTGATCATATATCCGTCCAAGACCATAGCGGTTTGGGTAAGTCCTTTCATAATCTGTATTCTGGTTCCAATACATGACTATCCTGGAGCCGGCGTCATCTGCAAATTCCCGGTTGAGGATATTCACGCCGCTATCTATAATTCCGATACATACGCCTTCGCCTGTGAGCCCATACTTCGACATGAAATTTTCCGTTATGCAGGATACGTATCTGTCATAGGCGACACCCGCACCATAACTGTAATATTGAGCTTTATCGATATAAAGTACCCTCGGCTCCTCCTGAAGCCTTTTTATATTGTAGGAATACACGTTCACTATGGCATATCCCCCGAGCAGATAAACGCAGCTATTCAGAATATCTCCCTCAAGATCATCTATGTCACCGGAATGTCTGATTATCAGCATCCACGAATCATCGGATGCGTTATATCCAAGATAAAGACTGCTGTACGGCATGTAACCATCCGCATCCATGGCAAGTTTAAGTTCAGGACTTATTTTGTCATCCATACATATACATTTCTCATTTTTTATCATTATATTGCACAAAATATCGCTCTATGTCGCAAATTGTTTGCTTATTTCGCACTTTTTAGGATGTTTTAGCACTTTTCCACATTATCCACAGATTTATACACATTTTTCAAATATATAGTCGTATATTGAAAAACTTAACCACATTTCCATCAACAAATTAAAAATTCAATCGAAATATCGATGCTTCATTTATTGTAATACGACCATTTTCTTACCGGCCCACATATATAATTCCAATTGCACTACATGAAAAGAAGTGAATTATTTGAACTTTCTGACAAATGTATTACTAGGCAGACATTCAAGGATCACCAATGCTATCGGTTACCTGGACACAGGTAACACGCTAAGATGCAATCTCACAGGACGCAACGTCGCCGTGACTACATACGCCGTAGCCATCGAACTAGCTCCACCGGAACTGACTCCACTGCTCGATGACTACATCAAAAAACCGTCTTCCATATATGAATATGATTACCGTGATGACATTCCGGCCGGAATACACATAATTCCCTACAATACGATATGCTCCGGAAATCAGCTTATGCTCGCCATGGACATTGACTACATGTTCATCGATAGCTCATACATGGAACACAGACCACTGATCGGTATCAGCCCAAATACATTTAATATACTTCACACAGACAAATGTATTCTTTTAAGCAAATATTATATGAAAAGAGGCAAAAGACATGTTAAACACAATAAGGGGTAACGACTTCAAATTTACTGTTGCCAGCAATATTTCACTGCGCTCCCTGAAAAGCGGCAAAGATATATATTATATTGGAGGAACCGAGGTACTTCCCGCCCCGCTGGAGCCCCACGAGGAGGCCGTGGTCATAAACGAACTCACAAACAACCAGTCGGATTCCGCAAAGAAAATGCTGATAGAGCGAAATCTGCGACTTGTCGTATACATTGCTAAAAAATTTGACAACACGGGTGTCGGAATTGAGGATCTAATATCCATAGGCACGATCGGTCTCATCAAGGCCATAAACACCTTCAAAAATGACAAAAACATAAAGCTTGCCACCTACGCATCAAGATGTATTGAAAATGAGATACTCATGTTTCTCCGTCGCAACAGCAAGCTCAGAACAGAGGTGTCCATCGATGAACCGCTGAATGTTGACTGGGACGGCAACGAACTGCTTCTGTCCGACATTCTGGGAACGGATGAGGACGTAGTCTACCGTGATCTGGAGACAGAGGTAGACTACAATCTCCTCGACAATGCCATATCAAAGCTCTGTGAAAAGGAACGCACCATCATAGAACTGCGGTATGGAATAAACACCATAGGTGGGGTAGAAAAGACTCAGAAGGAGGTGGCTGATCTCCTGGGAATATCCCAGTCCTACATATCCAGGCTGGAAAAAAGAATAATCAAGAAGCTTCGCAGAGAGATAATGAAGCAATACTGATACACACAGACAAATATGACCGGGAAGCTGCATACATCCGTTGTTCTGCAGTCTCCCGGTCATAATCTTTCAGTGACGATATTATGTCATTATGACATACTGACATACTGTCAGTGATGATATCCCACCATACGTCTCTTGTAATCATCCACTTTGTCCCTCAGTTTGGTGTAGTCCTTTTCCTTGAGCTGCCCCTCCTCATTAAGCTTCGTAACCAGCTCATCAAGTTCCTTCAAGGCTTTATGCGCCAGATCCTTGTAATTGTTCGCCAGATTCATATCCAACTCATTCACAGCCGAATTCACCTGCTGTTTTACCTTTCTACTCATCATAATATATCACCGCCCATTCATTTCAAGATCTTATTCCCACGTATACCAAAAGAGCCTGAAACCCTTGATTCTACTCAGGTTTCAGGCTCAATATAATGCCGGCTGCGGGACTTGAACCCGCACGATGTTGCCACCAACAGATTTTGAGTCTGCCTCGTCTGCCAATTCCGACAAGCCGGCGCTTGCGACATTTGTTATATTAACACATGCCCCATTTAGTGTCAACTACTTATCATCCCCTGTTATCCTTCGCGCAACCACGACAAATCTGCCATCCTCAGTGTGTGAAGCGCATGTTGAAAGTGTGATGAGTTCATCACCGTACTCAGCCGTAACACCGCTGTCATATGATGTGTTTGACTTGACAAAATCAATATATTCATCAAATTCCGCCTTATCCGCAGCGTTAAAGAACTCATAATAATGATAGTGCTCCGTGTCATCGTCAGGATATATCTCCGATCGGAATGCACCGATGACCTCGTATGTTCCGATCTCATACAACGTGTCAAACTTGATATTCTTATGCTTCTTATAAAAGCTCTCGTCCTCATACTGAAGCAGCTCTCTGAACATTATTCCCGACTTCATGTTATGTCCGTATATGAGAACATTGTCCGTTCTGTCATCAAACGGCCTGCAGTTCGTATCTATGAACGGTGTACCCGGATCACTCCAGTTCTTATCGAAGTCCAGATGCAGATAATAATCGTTGTCATCGGGAGTGTACATGACCGGATAATCTATGGTCGTGCCATCGATCGTGAGCCATCCTGCAATATCACTGTTCTTCTCGTATAACTTCTCGAATTTCTTGAGTATCTTCTTCTCGCCATTGTCCTTACTTTTATCCGAGACCTCCACCGTAACCTTTTCGGTATCATCCCCATCGGTATCGAGCATTCCTTTAAGATCATTGAAGTTATTCTGCGCATTCTTCGCAATATAATAATACCTTCCAAGATACGCACCGCTCCCAACTGCTATAAGTAAAAAAACGACCAGCAGTATGTCCAGAACTATATCCTTTGCTGTTCTCTTTTTCTTTTGTTTTGATCTGCCTGCATTCTTTTTATTCATGTCTTACCCTCAAAAGAAAACTAAAAAGGCTTCTGTACCTGCATACAGAAGTCCTTTTGTTGATTAATAATACTTCTTGTTTCCCCACAGATTCTTTTTCTTAAGATCAACATACTCTGAATATGCCTGTTCAAGTATCTGCTTCTCGTTAGGAAATTTCAGAAGGTGGTAGGCTTCATGGTATTTGTAGTAACCGGAATCCACGAAATACTCTTCTCTCTGTGGCTTGCTGTAATAGCTGTCAGACATCATGAGATACCAATGAACATCCTTATTTACCACATCAAATGCCGTGTTAAAAGTGTAATTGCTCTTTCCCACGTATTTGATTATAGATGCGCTTACACCTGTCTCCTCTTTCACTTCTCGCAAGGCGGTCTCATCGTGCTCCTCGCCCTTTTCAACAGTTCCCTTGGGGAGAACCCATCCTTCGTATTTGTTCTTGTAATTCTTATACAACAACAATACTTTTCCTCTGAAGATTACCACCCCTCCACAGCTTGTTGCTTCTATCACTGCAATTCCTCCTGTTTCTTCCGGGTGTGTAATTAAAACTTGAAGTCAGTATATCATATGTCAAATTATTTTTAAAGTAAATATGAGCACGTATTAAGGCATACGCATCATTTTGTGCAATTATTTCACATAATTATAGTATACGTCAAAGAGCTGTCTGGCAATATACTTTGCTGAAGCTCCAGTTGAGCTTGCATTCTCAACTATGACACATACGACAATATCCGGATCATCAACATTTGAGAATCCAACAAACCACGAATGTGAATCCATGTTGTCGTTGAACTCCGCAGTACCTGTCTTTCCGGCTATGGTATATGAGCAATCTGCAAATGCATCCGATGCCGTACCATATGATGTTACGCCAAGCATCAGATCCTTCAGAAGTCTTGCGTCAGATGCAGATATGATCTTACCGTAGGTGTTCGGCTTGAATGTCTTTACAAGATTGCCATCGCATGTCTCTATCCTGTCGATGAGATATGGGGACATCATGACTCCTCCGTTTGCTATGGTGCTCATGATCATGGCACTGTGCAGAGGTGTTATAAGTGTGTCGCCCTGTCCTATGGCTGTCTGCGGTATCTCCGAATCATCTGAGGTTGCATTTAACTCGAATACTGATTTTCTGTAATATCCGTCATAAGGAAGATCCTTGTTGAACAGGAACTTCTCACACAGATCCTTGTACGACTGCTTGTTGAGCTTCATTCCTATATTGGCAAATGAAGTGTTACAAGATTTCGCCAGTGAGTCCGCCAGATCCACAGTTCCATGAACCGCATAATCTGAGCAGTGTATCTGTACTCCGTCAAATATATCCTCGCCCTCGCACTCATACGAATATTTCTGATAATTGCTGTTCTCATGAATATACTCCAGAGCCGTGAGTACCTTGAAGGTTGAACCAGGTGGATACAGACCCTGTGTTGCACGATTCAACAGATAAGAGCTGTCAGAATCCTGTGAATCCTCTATCACACTGTCTATATAGTTCGGATCAAAATCAGGCTTTGAGACCATGGCAAGGATCTTTCCAGTATCCGGTTCCATAACCACAACAGCGCCGTCATTATATCCCAGTGCATCGTAAGCCGTGCTCTGCAGCGTGGTATTCAGTGTACTTATGACATTGTTTCCCAGACTCTTCTCATTCCTGAGCTTGTTGTATGTCTGCGTGATTATGTTCTGGTTTGATGTCAGGAGATAGTACGCGGAGCTCATCTCAAGTCCCGCCTGTCCGTTGCTGTCATATCCGACAACATGTGCGAACACATTGGAATATGGATAATTTCTGTACTCGTTTCCATCATCATCCGTCAATGTCTCCGCAAGGACATTTCCATCGCTGGATATGATGCTTCCCTTCTTTATCTTCTCCGCATAGAGAGACTGTCTCCCATTGTATGAATTGGCGATGAATGTTCTTGAATCCCTCACCATAAACACGATAATATATGCAAACATACAGATAAAGATTATGACAACAAAATATGTTATAACCAGAACAGGCACATTCTTTTTGTCATTTGTCTTCTTGTCCAGAATGTCACTATTCTCCCCAGAATTCATCTGAGTTCGTCTCTTTCCTGTCGTATCCTGTCTTTGCTTTGCGCTGGACTGGCTTTTTCTGTTTGCGTTGTTTTTCACCGCTGTTTGACTGACCCCTGACCGCGACTTGGGTCTCTGGCCACTCTTCCCTGCTGATACTTTCCTGTCTGACATTTTTATCAACTCCACTGTTCTCTAATACACATATACCCTGAATTATTCCAAATATAATGAGTGTGCTGACAACCGAACTCACTCCATAGCTCACAAGCGGCAGCGTCACACCCGTAGATGGTATGAACTTCACAACACCGCCAACGTTCAGGAATATCTGGAATATGAAGCATATTGTAAAACCAAAGGCTACATTCTTATAAAAAGCATCTCTTATCTTCATCGATATATTGATGAAATATATGAAGCAGCTCAGATACATAAGAAGCAGGCAGAGTCCAAATATAACTCCAAGCTCCTCACATATCGCAGCAAATATAAAATCACTGGACACGACCGGTATCGATGTCGGAAGTCCCTGGCACAGACCCGTTCCCTCGAATCCGCCCGAGCCTATCGCAAACAGACTCTGTGCAACCTGATATCCACTTCCATCTATATATTCGATCGGGTTAAGCCATGCATCGATTCTCATGGTGACATGGCTGAAATGATTCTTCAAAAGCATATATCCAACCACAGCAAGAACCGAACCTCCGAGGCCTCCGCCTATAAGTATGCTGTGCTTACCAGTGGCAAGGTACAGCATCATGACAAATACCATGAAGAAGATCACCGCACCACCGAGATCCGTCTCAGCCACCAGAACCAGCATGAAAAGTCCTGCTACACAGATCGTTTTCATCATATCCTTAAAGTTCTTTGCCTTTTCAAATGAGCTGGCAAGGAAGAATACGAATATGATCTTGACGATCTCCATAGGCTGCATCGATATTCCGCCTATGCTTATCCAGTTGTTTGAACCATATTTATCAACTCCCACATGCGGGATGAACACCGTGCACAGGAAGCCTATACCAAACACCGCATAGAATATATTCCATTTCTTTATCTGCGGGAACTTTACCACGAACAACGGCACAAATGCCGTCACCACCAACATGATCGTGGCAAATATAAACTGCTTCTTCGCCAGGTCAAAATCAAGTCTTGTCAGCATGACATAACCTATGAGAAGAAGGAATGACATATTGTTCGTTATAAGTCTCGATGAGCCCTTATAAATGGCATGATATGAAACCATATATGTTATGGATACTATCATCTGTAGCAGATAAAATATAAGTATGCTCTTCTTCTCATAATGCAGATATAATGTCAGATAGCAAAGAAAATGTATCATGAACACATAAAATATCTGCACATTAAGCGCCCGCCGTTTCTTATCGGCAGGCACAGGCTTTAAAACCGTAAAGCATTTTACGGTGTATAAAACCATAAAAAATATGATCAAATACTTCGCTATCTCCGTTACTATTGTTATCATGTTTCCACCTTTATCAAAAAGTCTTAATCGATTCCTTTGTAATAATGTCCCCTGGTATACTGATCTACAGACATGGATACTGCTTTTTTCCCTGACATGGCAAGCTCCAGACTGTCCATTATATCCTTTACTTTATTAGTATCCTCAATTGTAAATTCAATATAACAGTCTTTATCTGAAATACCGGTTTCAGCCAGTCTGTCTATCATATTTGTAGGAACACCATTATATATAATGTTATAGCAGTGCGCACAGTCATTTCTGACATAGAATCTGTTTCCCCTGTCATCCGTCAGGACATTCCGGGACATCTTCCTTGAGGCACAGCCGTTCATGTAATTGCCTGCTATACAGTTTGCAGTGATCATAACCTTCTGATGACCATAGAGCTTTATGAGTGTATCATATGAAAGACCATGTATCTCATCAAGTGTGAGCTCGTTTGAGCACATAAAGCACACATCACCCATAATCTCTCTATAGAAATCAAACGCATTATCATTATACGCATAGAGACTGGCATCTGCGATCACGAGTCCCTTATAGTCCAACTTCTTTAGAATTCCCAGCTCGTCATAATTTCTGATCATCACACCGTCAAATGAACCAAGTTCACCGGAAAGGCCTGAATATCTGTCAAGCTCTCTCTGCCGCAATACCTCAGGCAGAGCAAGGATCACTCTGAATCCGGCCTGCTTCAATTCATCTGCATATTTTCTGACATTATAATCTACTATTACATTGCTGACCCATTTATAATTCTTAACAATATTTACATGGTCAGCGTCCGACACTCCAACTGTAACACCGTGAACAGTGTTGTTTTTCACATTTTCAAGAGGTCTTTCAGCGCCAGGCAGGCCAGTTCTTACTGCACCGCCATCCCGCCTGTAACTCTGTGAGATCTGCAGTCCAAGTTGTTCAAGTGCCTCCCGCCTCAGGTTGTTCACTGCGCTTATCTGTACAAACAGGTTGTCAGATACATCAGCAGTTATATCCCCGAGCACATAATCTGTACCGCCTGTCTTTTTGATCTTGTCAACTATCTGCGACTTCGTGACAGGCTTGTTAAGTGCCTGTGTACACACAGGCCCCTCGACTGAGACAGAACACTTTCCTTCTACAGTTGAAAGCTTAAGCTCTAATGGCTGATCCGCATACGCACTGACATGTGCAACGAGCTCTATCTTCCTGTCGGCATTTATTATATTATTCTGTATATCTTCCAGAAGCTTACCGTTTCTTGTACGGTATACATCATTGAACTTTGCAATGCTCCTGAATGACTTCGCCTTAAGTCTGACATTCTTTCCCGCTTTTGCCGCCACATTGCATGTGAGCTCCACATCGCCATTTCTGCCTCTTATCTCAAGGACATCGCCTGCGGATACATTCTCGTCAAGTTTTATATCCACATATGGCTTTTCTACCGCATTCACACGCCCAACCTTAATTCCTGTGTGGTTCGGTCTGCTGTTCGCAAGCATCTTTTTGCCATTGGATGTGTAATAATAACCTGAGCAGAATCCGCCCCTGTTATATATGTCGAGAAGCTTCTTCTCCTGCTCCTCTGCCAGTTTCTCCACTGATTCGCCCGCCAGATAAGCATCTCTGACCTCACGGTACGCAGTCACGGTTGCAGCCACATACTCTGGCTTTTTCATTCTTCCCTCTATCTTGAAAGAATCAATTCCCGCATCTATGAGCTTTCCCAGACTCTTTAACATGCACATATCCTTCAAGCTGAGCATGTACTCATTTACATCATTTGAGGTATACTGCTTTCTACACGGCTGGGCGCACCTTCCCCTGTTACCGCTTCTTCCTCCGGCAAAGCTGCTCATAAGGCATCTTCCTGAATAACTGTAACACATTGCTCCGTGGACAAATGTCTCCACCTCTATATCAACATTTTTCTTGATCTCTGTGATTTCCGACAATGACAATTCTCTCGACGGCACAAATCTGGTCATGCCTATGCTTTTCAGAAACGCAGCGCCCTGTGAACTGGACACGCTGAGCTGTGTACTTCCGTGCAGTGGAAGGTCTGGAAACGACTTGCCCAGAACGGAGACAACTCCCATATCCTGTACAATTATCCCATCCACGCCCTGCCTGTAATAAGGCTCCACATATGATGGGAGCCTTTGTATCTCTTCATTCTTAAGCAGTGTGTTGATCGCCATATAGACCTTCACTCCGAATCTGTGACAATAGTCTATGGTATCAAGCAATTCTTTTTCATCAAAATTACCGGCAAATGCCCGGGCACTGAACATACTGCCTCCAAGATATACTGCGTCTGCATATGCATTGACTGCAGCTTTCACCGCCTCCGTGTTGCCCGCCGGTGCCAAAATTTCAGTCTTATTTAACATTTTTCTCCGCTTCAAGTTTTATGATCTGTCTCTGAAGTTCACTTATCTTCTCTTTGTATTCCTCTATCATCTTCTGTGCAGACTCATACTTTATCTGCACCTCGATAACCTCATGTCTCAGATCATATATCTGCTTATCCTTGTCGTCATCCTCGGTGAGCATCTGATTGACCTGATCCTTTGCCTTAAAGTAGTCATCGGCTATATTCAGTGCAAGCAGAACATTCTGATACTCTGCGTTAAATCTCCTGTACGCCTCAGATGACTGACATTCTGCTATCTTGCCATTGATATATGTCGCCACATTCTGGAGATAGTCCTCGCTCTCCTGGCCGCTCAATGTATATACTTTATTGTTGATTACCACCTTGATATCATTCTTCTGTGCCATATCCCATTCTCCTTTACTTATCCTTTATAAATGCATCCAGTCCAAAATGTCTGTAACATAGATCAGTGACAACTCTTCCCCGGGGAGTTCTGTTTATGAATCCATTCATTATGAAATACGGCTCATACACATCCTCTATCGTGCCCGGATCCTCACCGACGGCAGCCGCCAGTGTATCCAGACCGACAGGCCCTCCTGCAAATTTCTCTATCATTGTCATTAATATATTTCTATCGTTCACGTCCAGTCCCATGGAATCGACCTGAAGCTTGTCCAGAGCGGCCTTAGCAACATCGTGATCTATATGGCCGTCATGACACACCTCAGCATAATCCCTGCAGCGCTTGAGAAGTCTGTTCGCAAGTCTCGGTGTACCTCTTGATCTTCTTGCGATCTCAAGTGCACCCTCCTCGTCTATGTCAACTCCAAGAACCTCCGCTGACCTCATCACTATCTCTCTCAGATCGTCATGGGTATAAAATTCCAGCTTGTCCACCATTCCAAATCTGTCCCTTAGGGGAGCCGACAACATTCCGACCCTCGTCGTTGCACCTATCAGTGTAAATCTTGGCAGATCAAGTCTGATCGACCTTGCACCTGCGCCCTTGCCTATCACAACATCTATTGCGTAATCCTCCATAGCCGGATAGAGCACCTCCTCAACCTGTGTGCTGAGTCTGTGTATCTCATCGATAAACAAAATGTCGTTGTCCGACAGATTGTTGAGTATCGCGGCAAGCTCACCGGGCTTTTCTATGGCAGGTCCCGAGGTGATCTTGATATTTACCCCCATCTCATTTGCCACAATGGTCGACAGCGTCGTCTTACCAAGTCCCGGCGGTCCATACAGAAGCAGATGATCCAGTGGCTCATTTCTCTTCTTCGCCGCCTCTATGAATATGTGCAGATTATCCTTGACCTTTTTCTGTCCAATATACTCCGACAGATACTGAGGTCTGAGATTATATTCACTTTTCTGTTCTTCTATGTCCAAGCTTTCTGTTGAAATAATTCTGCCCATTTTTTCTACCTATCTGATCAATATTCTATATCATAAATCTGAGTGCCGCCTTAAGGAGCTGCTCCTCATCCATATCCGCTGAACCATCTACACGCGAAACAGCACGTCCCGCCTCAACACCTGAATATCCAAGTGCTGTGAGAGCCGATATGACATTTGTTCTCACATCGCCTGCAGCGGTCTGCACAGCAACCGAATCATTGTATGCTGCATCTATCATATCCTCCATACTCAGCTTATCCTTGAGCTCCAGAATGATCCTCGAAGCGCCCTTTGCCCCGATTCCATTAGCCTTTGATATGGCCTTTACATCCTCAGATATGACCGCAAGCCTGAGCTCGTTCACGGTGAGTGTTGACAGAAGAGACATGGCTACCTTTGGCCCCACACCACTCACTCCCAGCAGTATCTTGAACACATTGAGTTCATCTGCGTTCTCAAAGCCAAACAGACTTATCTCATCCTCGCGTATATACATGTATGTGCTTACTTTTATCTCTGAATGTACCGGTGGAAGCTTCTCCATAAACTTTCCGGATACCATGAGCTGATACCCTATTCCACCACACTCGATCACTATATAATTGTCACCCTTTATTTCAAGTGCTCCTCGAATATATGAAATCATCCGTTAACTTTTCCTGTCCTGTAATATATGACGGTATCTCAAAATCGCATAGAAACCGACACTAAATCTTCGTAATTATATCATATTATTTATCAATTGTGAATATATGTTTGCTTTTTTGAAAAACGACAGCTACTATATATATTGCAGAACAATGCATGTTCTATAATGTACCTTACGCAAGGAACCAAAAGGAGCCATTATGATAATTTTTAAATATACTGAAGACATAAATGTAGATACAGCTCACATATCGGACGAGCTGTCGGATATACTCTATTTTGATATAGAAACAACCGGCCTCAGCGCCAAACGTTCGGATCTCTATCTGATCGGATGTTCATATTTCTCAGACAGTGCATTTCGCACCCAGTTGATATTCAATGACAACGGAACTTCAGAGCCTGAAATGCTGTCCCATTTTGAACAGATCCTAAAGAATCACAAAATACTGGTGTCATACAACGGCGATACCTTTGACATTCCCTACTTGCTGAAAAAAATGGAGCAATTCGACGTGGACACTACGCTTGACAATATACAGAGCGTGGATATATATAGAACAACCAGAAAATACAAAAAGCTTCTGCGTCTGGACTCGGCTAAGCAGTTTGACATAGAGCATCTGATTGACTTCCAGAGAAATACTTTTATATCAGGAGGCGATCTTATATCCGCCTACAAGCATTATCTGAGTTCTCACGACGAATCTCTGCTTGACGATATGCTTACCCATAACCATGACGATATAAGAGGGCTTATATCTATATCTGAATTTGTGAATATCCCTCATATTCCTGATGACTTTCAGATAGATGATATATCCGATACCATCGATTCAATAACATACAACTGTTCCATTCCAAAGCTTCCATGCCGCATAACGGAATCCCTGAATGGAATTCTTGTAAATGCATGTGACACACATATGCATGTGGTCGTTCCAAAGACCCGGGACACCGAAATGAAATACTTCTTCAAGGACTACAAAAATTATTACTATCTGCCTATGGAGCACATGGCCATACACAAATCAATGGCGGCTTATGTGGACGATGCCCACAAGGAAAAAGCGACAAAGGACAATGCTTTCACCACCAAGACCGGCAGCTTCATACCCTGTCCACCAGGATTTCACGGAGAGATATTCTATGATACAGATCTTAAAGGAAACCGTTTTCTTTCGGACAGCACCGAATTACACGAAAAATGTGATCAATCCCACGCCTATATCCTTGCAGTCCTGAACAAACTATTCTGATATAAATATTCTGGCATAAAAAAACCGTAGTCATTATCGACTACGGTTTTCTTAACTGTCTATATATCAGATTACTCCTCTGTGTCCTCTGCTACATCATCTGTATACTCTGGAGCTGGAAGTAATTCCTTTACGCTGAGACTGATCTTCTTGTCATCTGCATTGCACTCAACAACAACTGCCTCAACCTCATCGCCTACCTTGTATACATCCTCTGGCTTGTTAACATGCTCATATGAGATCTGTGATACATGGAGAAGTGCGTCAACACCTGGCTCAAGCTCGATAAATGCACCGAAATCAGCCATTCTTGCTACCTTACCTGTAACTACTGTTCCAGGAGCATACTTCTCTGCTGCGTTAAGCCATGGGTTTGTATCATCAAACTTAAGGCTGAGAGCAATCTTCTCGCCGTCAATGTTCTTGATGAATGCCTTAACAGTATCACCAACCTTGAGAACTGACTTAGGATCGTCAACTCTTCCCCATGACATCTCTGAGATGTGAAGAAGTCCATCTGCTCCACCGAGATCTATGAATGCACCGAAGCTTGTAACGTTCTTTACAACACCCTCAACTATCATTCCAACTTCTATTCTATCAAACAGAGCCTTTGCAGCCTCTGCCTTTCTTGCTGCAACGATCTGCTTTCTGTTACCAATTATTCTTCTCTTCTTTGGCTGGTACTCTGTGAGTACAAACTCGATATCCTGATCAAGGTACTTGTCAAGATTCTTCTCGTATGTATCTGAAACAAGACTAGCAGGGATAAATACTCTTGTCTCATCGTACATAACGTTAAGTCCACCGCTTACAACCTGAACAACCTTACCTGTAAGGATCTCTCCTGACTCAAGAGCAGCCTCAAGCTTCTCATTAGCCTTCTCTGCAGCAACTCTCTTGTATGAGAGAAGAACTGATCCCTCGCCATCGTTTGTCTTAACAACCTTGGCTGTTATCGGATCATCAACATGTACAAGCTCTGTCAGATCTGCATTAGGTGTGTTGGTATACTCGCTTCTAGGAATAATACCATCTGACTTGTAGCTGATGTCTACCAGAATCTCATCAGGCTTAACATCGATAACTCTACCTTCTACTATCTCTCCTGTCTTGATTGAGACTCTGCTCTCATCATTCTTTAATAATTCTTCAAAATTCATCTCGTCCATCCTACCATGAACCTCCTTAATAATTTTGTTTGGGGTAGATGCCCCAGCTGTAATACCTACCCTACTAACGGATTCAAAAGTAGTCAAATCCAAATCAACGAGTGTCTGTATATAGTAAGTATTCTCACATTCTTTTTTACTAATCTCATATAACTTCTGAGTATTAGAGCTGTTCCGACCACCTATAACAATCATGGCATCTACCTTTGATGCAATCTCCTGCGCCTCCCTTTGACGCACGGACGTAGCATTACAGATAGTCTTATAAGCAGTAACATTATACAATTTATTTCGAATAATATCAACAATATAATTAAATTTTCTGTAATTAAAAGTTGTCTGACTAACTATCGATATATTATCCGCTGTTTTGACCTCTCCGTCAATATATTTTCTTACAAAAGCCTCAGCCTCCTCCTCGGAACCTATGACTACCGGAGGCTCTACACACCAGCCCACGATTCCTTTCACCTCGGGATGGCTTGAGTCGCCTATGATGACGACTGTATTTCCTTTCTGTCCTTCCTCGCGCACTATGTTGTGTATCTTCTTGACAAATGGACAGGTCGCATCTATCACCGTATTCCCACCAGCCTCCAGAATGTCATATATCCTTTTCTCAGCGCCATGGGATCTGATTATGACCTTGCTGTCTTTTATCTCAAGCAATTCGTCATCACTGTCGATCACCTGCACTCCGTGCTTTGTAAGATCACCAACCACCTCTTCATTGTGTATTATCTGACCATAAGTATACACATTTTCCTCGTCAGCATGTTCGTATGCTGTATCCACCGCACGCTGAACGCCAAAGCAGAATCCGGCACTCTTTGCAAGTAATATCTCCATATCTAAACCACCTGTATTACATTCTCTCTCTTGCAAGTCCGACTATAGTGTCTGTAACCTGCTCTATCGTCATATCTGAGCTGTCGATAAGAACCGCGTCATCAGCCCTCTTTAAAGGAGCTGTTTTTCTCTCCATATCCTGCTTATCCCTCTGGATTATATCCTGCTCTATCTTCTCTATATCAATATTCTCAGCGCCCTTTGCGACAAGCTCGTCATATCTTCTTTTGGCCCTCACTGCCGAAGAGGCGGTAAGGTATACCTTGAGCTCTGCTGAAGGAAGTATATTTGTTCCTATATCCCTTCCATCCATGACAACATCATTTGAAGCAGCGAGATCCCGCTGGAGTGACAGAAGCTTTTCCCTGACGCATGGAAGTGCAGATGCCTTTGAAGCCATATTACCAGCAGCCTCAGTTCTCAGCTTTCCTGTTACATTCTCGCCGTTAAGGTAGACCTGCTGTGCTCCATCCTCATATTTTATTTCCACGGAAATGTCCGCTATACTTTTCTCCACCAGGTCTTCATCGCTGGCAGATATATCGCTTTCTGTGAGATATACAGCCACCGCCCTGTACATGGCACCTGTATCCACATATATAAAACCAAGCTCGCCTGCCGCCTTTTTTGCTATCGTGCTTTTGCCTGCACCTGCAGGTCCATCTATTGCTATATTCATATCTTCGTCTCCCTGTAATTAAATTGACTGTCGTCCACGCCTATTGTAAACTCTCGGAAGCAGAAAGTCCAGCCAGATATCCAGTCGACCACGCCACCTGCAGGTTAAATCCACCTGTCAGCGCATCGATATCCAGCAGTTCTCCGGCAAAATACACGCCCCCCACAAGCTTAGACTCCATGGTGGAAGGATTTACCTCTTTTACGCTCACTCCGCCTCTTGTGATTATAGCCTCATCATATCCCCGAAGCCCCACAAATGTAAGTCTGAATTCCTTCAGCACATCTATAAGTCTCTGTCTTTCTTCCCTGGTCACTGAGTTGACCTTCTTATACGGATCGATACCGGATTTCTCCACAACCACATCTATCATCTTGATCGGAAGCAGATCTCCAAGAGAATTCTTGAAGTCTTTGTTTGCATATTTCTTGAAATCCTTGAGGAGTCTGGCATCAAGCATATCTCTGTCCATAGCCGGCTTCAGATCTATGTACATGTCTATATCTTTTCCAATATACCTGTGTATATATGCGGAGGCCTTGATCACCAGCGGCCCACTTATGCCAAAGTGGGTAAACAGCATCTCCCCCTGTTCGTCAAATATTTTCTTCTTTCCACTGCTTATGTGAAGTGCCACGTTTTTAAGCGACAGTCCCATCATCATGGAGCAGCATTTCTCTTCTATCTCAAACGGAACCAGTGATGGACTTAACGGCTTTATCGTATGACCCATATGTTCTGCCAGTCTGTATCCGTCTCCGGTAGATCCCGTGAGTGGATACGATCTTCCGCCGGTACAAATTATAACAGCATCACAGTATATCCTGTCATTGCCTGTCCCGCCGTTATCTCCTGATACGTCAACACTCTTTATCCTGCCATCCTCTATATTGATTCCTGTAACCTTCGTATTCAAATACAGACTTATATTTTTATTTCTGTTTATAAGAGTTTTGAATGCTCCTATAACGTCTGAAGAATGATCGCTTGTCGGGAACACTCTTCCTCCGCGTTCTATCTTGAGCGGACATCCGGCTTTCTCCAGATAGTCCATTATCATATTGTTGTCAAATGTATAAAAGGAGCTGTACATAAACTTGCTGTTCGTGACCACTGAATTAAAAAATCCGTCAGCGTCACATGCATTTGTCACATTACAACGTCCCTTACCTGTTATAAATAACTTTTTTCCGATCCTGTCATTCTTTTCAATGAGAATGACCTTATTCTTCTGTGACGCTGTCAGTGCAGCCATTACCCCTGCAGCTCCTGCTCCTATAACCACTATTTTTCCTGTCATATTATCTCCATATATTAAACAAAAGGACAGAGACTCCGCTCGCGGAGCTCCGTCCCTTTTTATGATCATTTATATAGCTGACCTTATGAATTCAGTTATTAAACTGGATAAGCTGTGCTGTCCTTGTCAGCAAGTGTGACATCGACCTTCTTATCCTGAGCCTCTCTGTACTTGAAGAAGTCAGTTGCAACCTGTGGGAACAGTGCATATGTGAGTACATCCTCATCCTGCTTCTTGTACTGGATCATCTCCTTCTCAATCTTGTCGAGCTCGTTCTCAAGAAGATCTGCTGGACGGCATGTGATCTGCTCCTCATCGCCGATAACCTTCTTCTTAACCTCTGGATCAACAGGCTTTACTGACTGACCATACTCGCCACGTACAAGTGCCTTTGACTCCTTTGTACACATCTTGTATCTCTCGCCTGTTACAACGTTGAGAACTGCCTGTGTGCCAACGATCTGGCTTGAAGGAGTAACAAGTGGCGGCTCACCATAGTCCTTACGAACTCTTGGAACCTCCTCAAGAACGGCCTCAAACTTATCCTCAGCACCCATCTCCTTGAGCTGTGATACGAGGTTTGAAAGCATTCCACCAGGTACCTGGTAGAGAAGTGTCTTAACGTTAACGCCAAGAACCTTTGGATTTAAGAGACCGCTTGCGATCCACTCTTCTCTGAGTGGTCTGAAGTAGTCTGCTATCTCAGCCAGAAGCTTCTGATCCAGACCTGGATCAAACTCTGTTCCCTCAAATGTCTTGGCCATAACCTCTGTTGCAGGCTGTGATGTACCAAGCGCAAGAGGTGAGATTGCTGTATCGATGACATCACATCCAGCCTCTACAGCCTTGAGGTATGTCATTGAAGCTACACCTGATGTGTAATGTGTATGAAGCTGAATTGGAAGGCTTGAACCATCCTTGAGTGCCTGTACAAGCTCTGTAGCCTTATTTGGAACAAGAAGTCCGGCCATATCCTTGATACAGATTGAATCTGCTCCCATATCCTCGATTCTCTTTGCCATATCCTTCCAGTAATCCAGAGTATATGCATCACCGAGTGTATATGAAAGAGCTACCTGGGCATGTCCACCCTCTTTGTTACAAGCCTTAACTGATGTCTGAAGGTTTCTAAGATCGTTCAGACAGTCAAATATTCTGATGATATCAATACCATTTGCGATTGACTTCTGTACGAAATACTCAACAACATCATCTGCATAATGACGGTATCCGAGGATATTCTGTCCTCTGAAGAGCATCTGCAGCTTTGTATTCTTGAATCCATCTCTGAGCTTTCTGAGTCTCTCCCATGGATCCTCCTTAAGGAATCTGAGTGATGCATCAAATGTTGCACCGCCCCAGCACTCTACTGAATGATAACCAACCTTATCCATCTTGTCGATGATAGGAAGCATCTGCTCGGTTGTCATACGAGTAGCTATAAGTGACTGATGCGCATCACGCAGTACAGTTTCCGTAATCTTTATCGGTTTCTTATCTGCCATTTTATCGTCCTCCTATATAATTTCATTGCCTAAATTCTTAATTAAATTCCAAATATTGCAAGGAATGTACCAGCTGCTACGGCTGTACCGATAACACCTGCAACATTTGGTCCCATAGCATTCATCAGAAGGAAGTTTGTAGGATCATACTGTGCTCCAACCTTCTGTGATACTCTGGCTGCCATTGGAACGGCTGATACACCAGCAGAACCGATAAGCGGATTAACCTTGCCCTTTGTCGCCCAGCACATGAGCTTACCGAAGAGAACTCCGGCTGCTGTACCAACTGCGAATGCGACAAGACCAAGGAATACTATCTTAAGTGTACTCATCTTAAGGAATGCCTCTGCACTTGTAGAAGCACCTACTGAAGTACCAAGTAAGATAACTACGATATACATAAGAGCGTTTGAAGCTGTCTCTGTGAGCTGCTTAACAACGCCGCACTCTCTGAAGAGGTTACCAAGCATCAGCATACCTACAAGTGGTGCTGTTGTTGGAAGTATAAGAACTACCACAAGTGTAACGATGATAGGGAAAAGGATCTTCTCGATCTTGGTTACAGGTCTGAGCTGTGGCATTCTAACAAGTCTCTCCTTCTTTGTTGTGAGAGCCTTCATGATAGGTGGCTGTATAACAGGTACAAGTGACATATATGAATATGCCGCAACTGCTATAGGTCCGAGAAGTGTTCCACCCATGCCGAGCTTACCGGCAAGGTAGATAGATGTAGGACCATCTGCACCACCGATGATCGATATAGCCGCAGCCTCTTTGCCGTTGAATCCCATAAGGAATGCAAGGAAGTAAGCTGTATAGATACCGAACTGAGCTGCAGCGCCGAGCAGGAAACTCTTCGGGTTCGCGATAAGCGGACCAAAGTCTGTCATGGCACCTACGCCCATGAATATAAGTGAAGGTAAGATACTCCACTCATCAAGCAGGTAAAAATAATGTAACAAGCCGCCCTCTGCCATAATATCTGGGAACATGTTTACAAGAAACATACCAAATGAGATAGGGACAAGAAGAAGTGGCTCAAAACCCTTTCCGATCGCAAGATACATGAAAGCAAACGCTATAAGGATCATAACGTAATTCTTCCAGTCAAGACTTGCAAAACCGGTCTGATTAGCTAAATTTGTCAAAACGTCAACTATTGTGCTGCCCATTTAGTTGTTTCCTCCTATAAGATTTATTCTAATTCAAGCAATTAGTTGAGTGTTGCAAGTGTGTCGCCTGACTCAACACTAGCGCCTACTGTAACATCTATGCTTGCGATAGTACCATCTTCCGGAGCAACAACTTCGTTTTCCATCTTCATAGCCTCAAGGATGAGGATTACCTGACCCTTCTTTACTGAATCGCCAACATTAGCCTTTACTGCAAGGATCTTACCAGGCATAGGTGATGAAACCTTAACGCTTCCTGCGCCGCCTGCTGCTGGTGCTGGTGCTGCAGGAGCTGCTGCTGGTGCAGGTGCTGCCACTGGAGCTGCTGCTACTGGAGCTGCGCCACCTGATAATTCTTCAACTGATACATCGTATGATGTGCCATTAACTGTGATTCTATAATTCTTCATAACAATTATCCTCCTATAATTATCTCTTATTCTTTTTTCTTGGTCTTACAACCAACTTATCGTTACTTGGATAGTTTACACGAACTCTTGTCTTTCCGCCCTGTGCCGCCATAACCGCTGCTGATATAACCGCAACAAGCTCTGAGTCGTTCATAACGCTCTCACCGGTCGCTGTGTTGACAATGTCTACTATTCCAGCTGGAGCAGGTGCGCTTCCTGCAGGAGTCTCATCCTCCTTGTCAACATTTAATGTTGCAACGCTTCCAAGAGCCTTCTTTGCCTTCTCAGCCTTTCTCTTCTCTCTTGTCTCCTTGTCCAAAAGAGCCGGAACATACTTGAGAAGTGAAATTATGAATGATATGAAGATAAGTGCTATAAACACGATACCCATACCTATGAGGGTATTTGCTCCCGCATCCTTCATCTTGTCCTTAAGTGTCTGATTAGCAGCAACTTCAAATTCGGAAATCTTGTATGGATAAACACCATTTGATGCAAGCATCTGATCAGCCTCTTCTTCTGAATACTGATTCTGAGCCATCACTGAATACTTCTGAAAATTGTAAGTTACCGAATTGTCTACAAATGTTGCCTTTACTATAGCTTCTTTTTCTGCACATTCTGCATATAATGTAACAACAACCTTGTCATCAACTTCTTGTATTGTTTTATCATCTTCATCTTCGAGATTGACCGGCTTAAACTGCTGGAATTTACCATAGTCAGACTCAATCGTTGAAAAAACCTTTAATGCATCAGCAGTCGTTTCATCTACCTGACCGCCATTTGCCTCTTCATCTACATAGAAATTATATACATCTTCAACCTGCGCAATCTGCATGTAATTCGTAGCCTGTGTTTCTGCTATCTGAACCAATGTGTTTCCGTCATAGTCAAATTCTACTTTCTTGTCTGAAGACGAACATCCGGCAAGTGCAAATGTAACAGCTAACATAGAAACTATCAATAATAACTTTTTCTTTATTATCTTTTCCATTAAGTTGTCACTCCTTTATATTGTTCCATGCTTCTTGAATGGTCTGTCCTCACTCTTTGAAAAAAGCATATCGAGTGCTGCTATAACTCTCTTTCTTGTTGCATCAGGCTCGATAATGTCATCCACATATCCTCTTCTTGCTGCTGAGAGAGCTCCTGAAAGCGCCTCTGTGTACTCTGCCTTCTTATCATTGATATAAGCAAGCTTGTCACCGGCTGCTGCTATCTCATCCTCATACATGATCTTTACAGCCATCTCAGGATCCATTGTTCCGATAACTGACTTAGGCCAAGCAAATACAACATCAGCTCCGATAGCCTTTGAACACATAACTGTATATGCTGTTCCATAAGCCTTATCGAGCATAACAGTTACCTTTGGCACTGTTGCGTTGGCATAAGCGTAAGTAAGCTTTGCAACAGCCTTTGAGATAGTCTTCTCTTCCTTTACAGTTGCTGCAAATCCCTTGATGTTTACAAGTGTGACAACTGGGATGTTGAATGAATCACAAAGCTTTACGAAATCCTCTGCCTTATATGCACCGGCTGTTGTCATGACATCCTTCTGGTTTCCGACAACACCGACTGTCTCACCGTTAAGTCTGATAAATGCAGTAACAACGTCATCTGCAAAATCCTTCTTGAGCTCGAATACAAACTCATCATCAGTGATATCTGCTATAACAGCCTTCACATCCCCTGCCTTTGTAGCAAGATCTGGAATGATTCTGTTCACATCATCCTCACATACTGCGCAGTCGCCATCATCCTCATTGTTTGATGGAAGAAGACCTACCATAGTTCTCACTGCACCGAGAAGCTCTGCCTCTGTGTCGTATACTGCGTCAACATTTGCTGTGTTCTCTGCAACATAATCTGCTGCTGCAGTGTCAAGCTTCTCTGCACGGTTCTCATCCAGTGCATTTGGACTGTTAACAAAGAGCTTAGCTCCTTCCTTAGTCATGAATGTTACGTCTGTGAGATTAGGTATAAGTGCTGCACCACCACCGCATGTACCAAATATAGCTGTGATCTGTGGTATTACACCTGATGCAAGAGTCTGCTTCATGAATACCTCTCCAAATGCATTAAGAGCATCTGTAGCCTCCTGAAGTCTGAGTCCGGCACAATCGATCAGCCCGATAACAGGTGCACCCATCTTCATTGCCATGTCGTAAAGGTTTGCGATCTTCTTGGCATGCATCTCGCCTATAGAACCGCCGAGCACCTTTGCATCCTGGCTGTAAACATAAACTAAATTGCCATCGATCACTCCATAACCGGTTATTACGCCGTCTTTTGGAGTATCCTTGTCCTGAATGTTGAAATCTGTATTTCTAGCAGTTACATATGCGCCGATTTCAACAAAACTTGAGTCATCAAGTAACATTGAAATTCTGTCACTTGCTGACAAGCTTGGTGTGTTGCTCATTTTTAGCCCTCCGTTTAATTTATTTTAGGACTATATATAGTCCAATTTTCGCCGAGTATAATTGTAAAGCCTTTGTCGTCATATTTCAAGTAAAATCGAAAAAACCACCAAAGGTTTATCGGCGTTGTAAGCGATTATTTTTCAAAATAAAACAGGGAATCTGTGTAAAATATACCCTCAAACAAAAGTATACCCCAAATTCCCCGTTGAATTATAAAATCTGTTTTATTTTTTACTGTTTTAGTCCTTGAGAACTTCTCTGTTGTGATACAGATAATCTCCAAGAGATATAAGTGTCAGTGCAAGTGCAAGGTAGATGAGCACCTGATCAAAGATGTAGAACACCTTGAGATCAGCTATCAGAAATCCAACCATGATCATCTGAACCGTTGTCTTGATCTTTCCCCACCATCCGGCAGCAATAACAATTCCCTTTTCTGCCGCAATAAGTCTGAATCCGCTTATTATGAAATCACGCGCTATGATCACTATAACGATCCATGCCGGGATCCTGTTCAGATCCGACAGTGCTATGAGTGCCGAACATACCAGCAGCTTATCTGCCAGAGGATCCATGAATTTTCCAAAATTGGTGACCAGATTGTATTTTCTTGCAATCTTTCCGTCAAGCATATCTGTAAGTGATGCGGCTATGAATATTCCAAGTGCCACCCACTTCGACCATCCCGGTGACATATATAAAAACACGAGAAAGAATGGAATCATTATAGCTCTTAGTATTGTCAATTTGTTTGGTAAATTCATTCTACTATCACTCCTGTCAAGTCATATTCATTTGCCTCGGTTATCTTCACATCCACAAATGAACCGGATATCAATTCATATGGTGCGCTGACGAACACTATTCCGTCAACCCCCGGAGCATCTCTGTAGGTTCTTCCCACATATACATCATCGTCGACCAGATATCCCTCAATGAGAACCTTCTGGGTGCTTCCGATCATCTGCTGGTTCTTCTCATAGGAAATCTCCTGCTGAAGCTCCATGATCTCATCGCGCCACTTTACAGCCAGCTCTCCATCCACCTGATCCTCGTACTCCGCAGCCGGAGTGCCCTCCTCAGGCGAATAAGTGAATACTCCAAGCCTGTCAAACTCGCACTCGTCAACAAAGTCGACCAGACCATCGTGCAGTTCCTGTGTCTCACCTGGGAAACCAGATATGAGCGTGGTTCTGATGGCTATATCCGGCATGGCTGTCCTCAGTCTGCCGACAAGCTCCACAATGTCCTCTCTGCTGGTCCGTCTGCCCATTCTCTTAAGTATCGCATTCTCAGAATGCTGGATAGGTATATCGACATAATGGCAGATCTTCGGATTCGTGGCCATAACCTCTATTAGTTCATCTGTTATCTCCTCCGGATAACAGTACAGAAGTCTTATCCACTCTATGCCTTCTATCTCACTGAGTTTTGTGAGAAGCTCTGGAAGCTTCTTCTCACCATACAGATCAACTCCGTACAGCGTAGTCTCCTGTGCCACAAGGACAAGCTCCTTTATACCATCAGACGCAAGCTTTTCAGCGGATGCGATCAGGCTGTCCATCGGCATGCTTCTGTATCTGCCTCGTATGTGAGGTATTATACAATAAGTGCACAGTTTATTACAACCTTCTGCGATCTTAAAATACGCCATCGACGCATTTGTCGTTACTATTCTCTCGGCAATCGGCCTTGGAGTATAATTTATATCATCTACGATCGACTCCTCGTCGGTTTCTATTGCCTCAACTATCTTATCGTAATTGGTCGCACCGATAATGACATCGATCTCCGGAAGCTCCTTCATTATCTCGTCCTTGTATCTCTGGGACAGACATCCCGCAACGATAAGTTTTTTTAGTTTTCCGGTTTTCTTCAGTTCTCCCATCTCGATGATGGTGTTGATGCTTTCCTCTTTCGCATCGCTGATGAACGCACAGGTATTTACAACTACTACATCTGCCTCTGTCTCATCATTTGTAAGCTGGTGGCCGGCTTTGTTCAGCAAACCGAGCATGACCTCGCTGTCCACCAGATTTTTATCACAGCCTAGTGATATGAGTAATACTTTCATCTGTTCTCCAATAATTTTGCACTTGTTCTTAGTTTATATTTATTGATTCCACGCAGTTTGACATGAGCATGGCTATGGTCATAGGGCCGACTCCGCCAGGTACAGGAGTTATCGCTCCGGCAACCTCCTTGGCTGATTCAAAATCCACATCACCGCAGAGCTTATTATTCTCATTCCTGTGGATTCCCACATCTATAACTGTTGCGCCTTCCTTGATGTAAGATGCATCGATCATTTCTGGCTTTCCTATTGCCACCACGAGTATATCAGCACGTCTGCACACTTCCTTGAGATTCTTTGTTCTGGAATGGCACACGGTTACGGTTCCGTTCTCGCGGAGCAGCAGCATGCTCATAGGCTTGCCTACTATATTGCTTCTGCCGAGTACCACGCACTCCTTACCCTCTATCTCTATTCCTGATCTCTTGATGAGCTGGATAACTCCGGCTGGTGTACATGACACAAAGCCCGGCTGTCCTATGCTGAGCGCACCAACACTCATCGGATGGAAGCCGTCCACATCCTTCTTTGGAGATATGGTCTTTATGACCTTATCCTCATCTATATGCTTTGGAAGCGGGAGCTGTACAAGTATTCCGTTCACCTTATCGTCAGAATTGAGCTTCTCTATAAGTGCAAGAAGCTCCTCCTCAGTTGTCTCCTCTGGGAGCTCGTATGACAGTGAACCTATTCCTATATACTCACATGCCTTCTTCTTGTTGCCAACATATACTGATGAAGCAGGATCATTGCCAACCTGAATAACAGCAAGGCATATCTCTACACCCTCTGCCTTAAGCCCTGCAACCTTCTCCTTGAGCTCATCCTTTATCTGTTTTGATATAACCTTACCATCTATAAGCTTATACATTTATCTGTCCTCCTAGAATAATCCGACGATCTTGCCGTCATCATCAACATAAATCCTTTCTGCCGCCGGGGATTTTGGAAGTCCAGGCATGGTCATGATCGTTCCGGTAATCGCTACTACAAATCCTGCTCCTGCACTGACATAAACCTCACGGATATTTATATCGAATCCTGTAGGTCTTCCAAGCTTCTTTGGATCATCTGACAGAGAATACTGGTTCTTTGCCATACATACAGGGAAGTTACCAAATCCCATCTCCTCGATCTTGGCGATGGCCTTGCTGGCCTCTGCGCTGTATGTAACACCATCCGCGCCATATATCTCTGTAGCGATACAATTTATCTTATCCTTTATTGAAAGGCTGTCATCGTAGAGCACCTTGAAGTTGCTCTTCTTGTTCTCCAGCGTGTTGAGCACTGCATTTGCAAGGTCTATACCGCCCTTGCCGCCCTGTTCCCATACATTTGCAAGAGCAAAATCACAGTCTCTGTCCTCGCAGAACTTCTTGACAAAGTCAAGCTCTGCCTGGCTGTCTGTGACAAATCTGTTCAGTGTAACAACAACAGGAACGCCATACTTCTGAAGATTCTCAATATGCTTTTCAAGGTTTACTATACCAGCCTTAAGCGCGCCGAGATTCTCCTCGCCGAGATCTGCCTTTGCAACTCCGCCATTGTACTTGAGTGCTCTTACTGTAGCAACCAGAACCACCGCATCCGGCTTAAGGTTGTTCATACGGCACTTGATATCGAAGAACTTCTCAGCTCCGAGATCTGCGCCAAATCCTGCCTCTGTTATTACATAATCTGCAAGCTTTAATGCTGTCTTTGTAGCCATTACACTGTTACATCCATGTGCTATATTTGCAAATGGTCCGCCGTGTACGATTGCCGGTGTATGCTCAAGTGTCTGGATAAGGTTTGGCTTGATGGCATCCTTTAAGAGCGCTGCCATAGCTCCTACAGCCTTGAGATCAGCCGCTGTCACAGGCTCATTGTCCATGTTGTATGCAACGATTATTCTGCCAAGTCTCTCCTGAAGATCCTTCATGTCACTTGCAAGACAGAGAATAGCCATGATCTCCGATGCAACTGTGATGACAAATCCGTCCTCTCTAGGCACTCCGTCGACACGCTTTCCAAGTCCGACAACTGTGTGTCTGAGAACTCTGTCGTTCATATCCATACATCTCTTGAACACTATTCTGTTCACATCTATTCTCAGTGCATTTCCCTGCTGGATATGGTTATCCATCATGGCTGCAAGGAGATTGTTTGCAGATGTTATAGCATGAAAATCTCCTGTAAAGTGGAGGTTGAGATCCTCCATAGGTACTACCTGTGCATATCCGCCGCCGGCTGCACCACCCTTGATTCCAAAACATGGTCCAAGTGATGGCTCACGAAGTGCGATAACCGCCTTCTTTCCAAGCTGTCCCATAGCCTCACCAAGTCCTACAGTGATTGTCGTCTTTCCCTCTCCTGCAGGTGTTGGATTGATGGCTGTAACGAGGATAAGCTTTCCGTTCTCGTTGCCCTCAACCTTCTTTATAAGCTCATCTGAGAGCTTTGCCTTATACTTTCCATAGAGATCGAGGTCATCCTCTGATATTCCGAGCTTTGCAGCAACCTCCCTTATGTGCTTCATCTCAGCCTTCTGTGCAATTTCAATGTCTGTCATCATAGCTCTTATCCTCCGCTTTTTATAAATTAGTGTCTATATATTCATCAAACTGTTCCTGAGTCATCAGGATCTTTCTGGCCTTTGTGCCCTCCTCCGGGCCAACTACTCCCGCGGCCATCAACTGATCCATGATCCTTGCGGCTCTGTTAAAGCCTATCTTGAACGTTCTCTGAAGCATACCTATAGAAGCTTTTTCTTTCTCTATAATGAATCTTCCCGCTTCCACGAAATATTCATCCTTATCACTGGCTGAAGCCCCACCTATCGCTGTGGCGCCTGATCCACCATTTCCGGATATTGATTTGGATATCTCATCATCATATGTTCCCACGCCATTGTTCTTCTTGAGGAAATCAACAACCGCTGTAACCTCATCATCCGACACAAATGCGCCCTGTACTCTGACCGGCTTAGGATAGCCTGTCGGATAGAACAGCATATCTCCCTTTCCAAGAAGTTTCTCTGCTCCTACCATATCAAGTATGGTTCTGGAATCAACTCCCGACGAAACTGCAAATGCTATTCTCGATGGAACATTTGCTTTTATGAGACCTGTTATGACATCAACCGACGGTCTCTGTGTTGCTATGACAAGATGTATACCCGCTGCTCTGGCAAGCTGTGAAAGTCTGACTATTGCATCCTCGACTTCGCCGTGGGCAACCATCATAAGATCTGCAAGCTCATCCACTATGACCACTATCTGTGGCATCTTGGTCAGCTTTTCTCCATCAGCTCCCGCTATAACGGCATTTTCAACCTTGTCATTATATCCCTGTATATTACGTACACTGTGCTCAGCAAAAAGCTGGTATCTTCTTGTCATCTCCATGACAGCCCAGTTGAGTGCCCCTGCCGCCTTCTTTGGATCTGTTACGACCGGTATCAGGAGGTGTGGTATGCCATTGTAGCATGCAAGCTCAACCATCTTAGGATCTATCATTATGAGCTTTACCTCCTCTGGTGTGGCTTTGTACAGTATACTCATTATAAGTGTATTGATACACACTGATTTACCCGAACCTGTGGCTCCGGCGATCAGAAGATGCGGCATCTTGGCAATATCCGTTGCGATGACCTGTCCACTTATATCCTTACCAACCGCAAATGCCACTTTGGACTTGAGGTTCTTGAAATTATCTGATTCTATAAGCTCCCGGAACGCCACAATTGAGTTCTCCTTGTTAGGGACCTCTATTCCTATGGCTGCCTTGCCAGGTATCGGTGCCTCTATACGTATATCCGCAGCCGCAAGGTTGAGCTTTATGTCGTCCGCAAGGTTCAGTATCTTGCTGACCTTGACACCCTGCTCCGGCTGCATCTCAAATCTCGTTACAGCAGGACCGCAGCTATAGTTTGTTATGGTTACATTAACGCCAAATGTCTCGAGGGTATTCTTAAGCTTGATGGCTGTCTCCCTGACATGGGCATCCCTGTTGGAATTGTTCGCCTTTTTAGGCTGGGACAGCAGATCTGCCGTTGGGAATTTATACTTTCTTCCCTCCTGATACTGCTTTGAGCTCTCAGTCTGTACCGCCGGCTTCTTTTTGCTTTGAGCCGCGGTATCCGTCTTCTCCTCCTCCGCAAATGCAGAGTCGTAGAGCGGATTGTAATCTGACACACTCTCTGGATGCATATTGCCATTTACCGCTCCCGCAAGGACATCCTCCGCATCATCAGTAAATGAAAGTATCTCTGCATCCTCCATATCAGTGTCCACAGCAGCCAGCTTTGGTTCTTCAGGAGTTACGACCATCGGCTTTCTTCTCTTCACAGGTGCAGGCTTCCGCACCGGTTTATGCACAGGATCCTCTCTGTCTATCTGAACTGGATTGACGATCTCCTCTCTGTCGGTCATGACGATCTTCTCTATATCATTGTTAAATTCATCATAGGACATATCCACAGCGCCATCTCCAGGAGTGAGCTCGTGGACATCCTCCATGGCAAAGAAATCCCTGGCAGGCTCCCTCTCTACATTCTTCTGTGTCTTAGTCTTCCTTGGCTTGACCTGCGTTGCAGCAGTCCTGTCGGAAGCTCTGTCATCCTTGGACTTATCGTTGCTGTACACATTGAGATTTGCCATCGATGGTCTCACTCTGCGAACCGGAGTATCATTTACATCATGTGAGTAATAGCCATCGTCATATCTGTCACTTTGATACTCCTCATCTTCATACTGTTCGTCATCATCGCTTTCTCTGCGCTCACGGATAGATGCTATGAAAAGTTTGATCTCGTCTATAACTGATATCTCCGTTATGAGAATGAACATGATAACCGCAGCTATAAATATTACTATGCACGCACCCGGAACTCCAAGCAGTGTCCTTATCGCAAAGAATATTCCTCCGCATATAACTCCTCCGCCCGATCTGTCCTTATACCCATCCATGTACAGAACCTTGACCGACTCAAAGGTCGATGAATATATAGCCTGAAATACCATGGACAACAGGATGAGCACAACGCCAAAATATACAACCTTTTTGACGATCTTCCCCCTGAAATCATTTGATATAAGATAGGCAGCCGACACAAACAGATATACCGGGAATATGTACTCGCTGAAACCGATTATTCCAAAGAAAAATCCCGATACTGTATCTCCCACTATTCCGCAGATCCTGAAGTTTGCAAGTAGCAGAAATACCGAAAATGCAAAGAGAACTATGAGTATGATCTCACTTCTCATCTGCTTCTGCCTAGCCAGTTCCTCTTCCCGGGCTTTGCGTTCTATGGCAGCCTTTGATCTGGCAGATGTTTTTTTCGATGCAGTATTCTTCTTCGCAGATGTCCTGTTATTTGATCCGCCTTTTGAAGAGTTCTTTGCCACAGTCTTTTTAGACGCAGCGTTTTTGGACGTGCCATTCCTTGATGTATTGTTCTTGTATGACTTTTTATTACCAGCAGCCATTTTCTACCTCTATTCTAAATCTTAAGCAACAAAATACCATATTACAGACACGATTCCCGCGATCATACAATATATGGAAAATCCCTTAAAATTCTTTTTCTTGACCGTATAAAGCATAAATTTTATACATATGTATCCGACAATGCCGGCAACGATCATACCAACTATGTAATTAACGACATCCGCCCCTGAGATTGATGCCTTAAACAGATCAGGTATCTCCAGTATGACAGCGCCAAGAACAGCCGGTATGGACATTATAAACGAATACTTTACTGTAAATTTTCTTGTGTAGCCGCACGCCATACCTGCAGTTATCGTACTTCCGGATCTGGATATTCCGGGAAGCGTGGCAACAGCCTGTGCCAGTCCAACAAATATGGCATTTCTGTATGTAGCCTTTGCCACACTTTTCTTACCAGCCGGCAGTCTGTCCGCAAAATACAGGATAACAGATGTTATACACAGACAGATACCCGGTATCAAAAGTGTATCTCCCGCATGTCCTATAGCTTTGTCAAATGGGACTGCGATCACCGTCGTCGTAAGAGTTGACACGAGTATGAGCATAACAAACTTTCTGTATGCCGTACACACAATCTTCCTATACGGATATATCTGTCCCTCCTTCGAGGTCTTGTTCTTTATGAAATTTACCAGATTGACACAGCAGTCTCCAACTATCTTGAGTCCCTCTATAACAAGCTTCTTTATATCTGCCCAGTAGACTATAAATATGGCAACCAGCGTGCCAAAATGGAGCAGTATGTCAAATAATATACCCGTATCGGTCTTCACGCCAAAAATATTCTTGAAAATAGCCAGATGTCCCGAACTGCTGACTGGAAGAAATTCTGTAGCTCCCTGTATTATTCCCATCAAAATTGCCTGTAATAAGCTCATGACCGACCTCCCTTGATCGATGTTTATACAATATCCTATGGAATTTTACTATCATTTTCTTAATTAATCAAGTCATACAGCGTTTTTAAAGCCGCCGACATACCACCGATCCTGTCTATAACCCTTTTTTCGACAGCCTGTTTTCCTATCAGGACCGAGCCCACATCCTTGGTCAGCTCTGTCGTGTTAAACATAAGTTTCTCCAGTTCTTTTCTGTCTATAGATGAGTGATCCACTGTGAACTGTATGATCCTCTCCTGCATCTTCTCTATATATTCAAAGTTCTGCTTAACTCCAAGCACCGCCGTATTTGTCCTTATTGGATGAACTATCATCGTTGCGGTCGGCACTATAAAAGACACATTTCCCGACACCGCCAGAGGAACTCCTATGGAATGTCCGCCGCCAAGCACGATATTGACGACCGGCTTTGACAGGCTGGACAACATCTCAGATATGGCAAGTCCGGACTCAACATCGCCTCCGACCGTATTTATCAGAGTCAGGACTCCCTTTACATCTCCGCAGTTTTCTGCCTGGGCTATCACCGGAAGCAGCTTCTCGTAGCTTGTACTCTTCATACCGGCAGGAAGCTTGTCATGCCCCTCAATCTCTCCATATATTCCACATAACAGGATATAACCTCCACCTGGAACATCCATAACATGTATGTTGTCAGTGAGTTTTAACCTCTCAGCGATCGATACCGATTCCACTTCGCCTGCACCACCTTCCAACCCCGATCCACTCATTCCGCATCAGGGCAAAAATTAAGAAGGGCTGAGCCCTTCTTAACTTAATATGGTATAAATAATGTATTTATATTCATTACATTACAAGCACGATATCGTTTGTATCAGCAAGCTTGTCAGCAGGGATATAATTGGTCTCAAGTTTCTCACCATTTAATGTGAGGCTCTGGAAACCGCTCTCATGTCCATCAGGATTCTGAACCTTGATTGAGAGCTTCTTACCCCTGAACATCTTCTCGATCTCGAACTCCTTCCAGTCTGATGGGACTGAAGGCGCGATCTTGATTCCGCCAAAGTCTGGTCTCATACCCATGATACCCTCAACGCAGCCAACCATACATGTGGATGCTGTACCTGTGAGCCAATGTACATGAGCGCGACCCTCAAATGGACTTCCAACAGACTCTGTGAACTGTCCATGGCAGTATGGCTCAAGCTTTCTGATCTCTGCCTTATCATTCATGGATGCAGGAGAGCTCTCGTTGAAATACTCAAACGCTCTGTTTCCATGTCCCATGAGCGCCTCGGCAAGTATTATCCAGCCCTGTGGCTGTGAGAATATACCCGCATTCTCCTTTGTTCCTGCATTGAACAGAAGCATGAGCGCTCCGTCAAATGCATGCTCTCTGTATGGTGGGAACATAAGTCTCACACCGTACTCTGTGTTAAGCTCCCTGTGAACAGACTCAAGGGCGATCTCAGACTGCTTTCTTGTGGCAAGTCCGCTTATAACTGCCCATGACTGAGGATTCAGCCACATGCTTGCCTCAGGATCATTCTTTGAACCGATGACCTGTCCGCCTTCCTTGTATCCACGGATGAATCTGTCATCCTCCCAGCACTTCTCCTGAATGGTCTCACCCATCTTGTACTGAATGCTGTTGATGTAATCTATGTACTCTGCATCATCCTTCATCTCAGCAAAATACTTGATAACTGTCATCGCATAGTAGAGCTGCATTGCAACAAATGTTGACTCGCCTCTCTTTCCAAGTCTCAGACAGTCATTCCAGTCTGCCCAGAGTCCTGCCGGCATACCATTATCTCCAAGTCTATTCATGGAGAAATCTATCGCTCTCTTAAGATGCTCATAAACTGTACCCTCATCCTTGTTGGCAAATGGAATAACCTCGTCTATGAAGTCAAGGTTGCCTGACTCAGCAATATACTTATATACAGTTGGGAACAGCCAAAGTGCGTCGTCTGCACGGTATGCAGGATGTCCTGTCTCCTGTACATATGATGGATCATCCGGTGTATCCTCATGACCTGCGTTATGTGTGAACTTTACAAGTGGGAGTCCACCGCCGTTGTCAACCTGTGCTGACAGCATGAATCTGATCTTCTCAAGAGCCATCTCAGGTGCAAGGTGGATAACGCCCTGGATATCCTGAACTGTATCTCTGTATCCATATCCGTTTCTCAGACCACAGTATGAGAACGATGCAGCTCTTGACCATATGAATGTCATGAAACACTGGTATGCATTCCATGTATTTACCATGTTGTTGAATGAATCACTAGGTGTGTGCACCTGGAAGTTGTTGAGCTTTGAATGCCAATACTCGATCAGCTCGTCAAGCTCCTTCTGACATGCTGCGGCAGGATCTGCGTATCCGGCTATGACAGCATTTGCAGCGTCATTGTCCTTCATTCCGACTATGAATGCAAAATCCTTTGACTCGCCCGGAGCAAGTGTGAACTTTGTCTGGAGTCCACCGCAGGCATTGCTGTTGTAGTTGAGCTTGTTGCCAAGATCTCCATTTATAACTCCGATCGGATTGCCGTAGCCGTGATATCTTCCAAGGAACTCCTCCTTGTCACCACAGTATGATGCAACATCACTTCCGGCAAGTGCAAAGAATCTTCTGTTTGCCTTACTTCCATTGATCTCAGCCTTCTCAACATTCTCATTGATGACCTGAAGGATCTTGTTGTTATCCATGAAATATGTTCTGGTTATGAACAGTGTATATTGGAGATTTACCTGATCCTGCTCATAATTGCAGTCATTGGTAAACTCACAGTATCCGATAGCTGAAAGGTTACGAGGCTTATCAGAGTTGTTGGTAACTCTCACCTTCCACACTTCATGTGTCTTGTTAAGTGGAACATAATACAGCACCTCTGACTTGATATCAGAATAATCTGCATACATCTTTGTATATGCCGTTCCATGGTGACATTCACTCTTATACACATCAAGACTCTTGCCTACCGGCTGCCATGATGCTGACCAGTAATCCTTTGTGTCATCATCGCGAAGATATACATATCTTCCAGGCTGATCAAAGCTGTTAAATATGTATCTCAGTATTCTTCCGTTTGCTCCTGACTTCTCAAAGCTGTAGCCTCCTGCGTTGTTGGAGATTATAGCTCCGTATTCCGGTGAACCAAGGTAGTTTGCCCAAGGTGCCGGGGTGTCTGGTCTGTCAATTACATACTCTTTGTTCTGTTCGTCAAAATAACCGTATCTCATATGTTCCCCCTTAAATCTGCATTTATTTTTTAGTTTGTTTATGTATGCCTTTATTTACTACAATGCCCCGGAACCGGCCATATGACAGACCGGCTTCGAGACATCAAATTTACCCTTATAAAAAATATCCTTATTATAGTTTAGCTCAGAACTGTTATTTACTGTACATCCTTGAGACTCAGGCTTATTCTTCCTGCTCTCTCGTCGATCTTGATGACCTTAACGTCAACCTCATCACCTACATTTACAACATCCTCAACCTTTGCAACTCTCTTGTCTGAAAGCTTTGAGATGTGGATGAGTCCATCCTTGTTAGGTGCAAGCGATACGATAGCTCCACAGTCGATAACTTTTACAACCTTACCATGGTAGTTCTTGCCAACCTCAAGAGGCTCTACGATCATGTTGATCATCTCGATAGCCTTGTCCATACCTGCCTGCTCTACGCCACAGATAGAGATTCTTCCATCATCATCGATATCAATCTTAACACCTGTCTCCTCTATGATAGTGTTGATAGTCTTACCTCTCTGTCCGATAACCTCACCGATCTTCTCTGGATCTATCTTGATCTGCTTGATCTTTGGTGCGAACTCATTGACCGTTGGTCTTGGAGCTGCGATGGCCGGCTTCATACATGTCTCCATGATGAAGAGTCTTGCCTCACGTGTTCTTGCGATAGCCTCCTCAACGATAGGTCTTGTAAGTCCGTGAATCTTGATATCCATCTGGATAGCTGTGATACCCTCTGTTGTACCTGTTACCTTGAAGTCCATATCTCCGAAGAAGTCCTCAAGTCCCTGGATATCTGTGAGTACGATGTAATCGTCGTCTGTATCACCTGTTACAAGTCCGCATGAGATTCCGGCAACCATAGCCTTGATAGGAACACCGGCAGCCATGAGTGACATACATGATGAACATGTTGATGCCATTGATGTTGAACCATTTGACTCAAATGTCTCTGATACGGTTCTGATCGCATATGGGAACTCTTCCTCACTTGGAAGTACAGGAAGAAGTGCTCTCTCAGCAAGTGCACCGTGTCCAATCTCTCTACGTCCAGGTCCTCTTGAAACCTTTGTCTCTCCTACTGAGTATGAAGGGAAGTTGTAGTGGTGCATATATCTCTTGGATGTAACGTTCTCGTCAAGTCCGTCAACTCTCTGGATCTCAGAAAGTGGAGCAAGTGTACATACGTTACAGATCTGTGTCTGTCCTCTTGTAAACATAGCTGAGCCGTGGACTCTAGGAATGATGTCAACCTCAGCAGCAAGTGGTCTGATCTGGTTGATAGCTCGTCCATCAGGTCTCTTGTGATCCTTGAGGATCATCTTTCTTACTGTCTTCTTCTGATACTGGTATATAGCGTCTGGAAGGACTGCAAGCCACTCCTCGTTGTCTGCAAATGCCTCCTCAAGCTTCTCTGTGATCTGTCTGATGTTCTCCTCACGAACCTGCTTCTCGTCTGAGAATACAGCCTCCTCCATAGCCTCTGGAGGAACGATCTCCTTGATCGCTGCAAAGAGCTCCTCTGGAACTGCACAGCTTACATATGAATGCTTTGGCTTTCCAACCTCAGCTACTATCTCATTGATAAATGCGATGATGTCCTGGTTGATATCATGAGCCATGTAGATAGCTTCGATCATCTTAGCCTCAGGTACAATATTTGCACCGGCCTCGATCATGATAACCTTCTGTGATGTAGATGCAACTGTGAGCTTCAGATCACCCTCATCCCACTGCTTCTGTGTTGGGTTGATGATGAACTCTCCGTCGATGAGACCTACCTGTGTCATGGCACATGGTCCGTCAAATGGAACGTCTGATATACATGTTGCGATAGATGATCCGAGCATTGCAACCAGCTCCGGTCTGCACTCTGGATCTACTGACATAACAAGGTTGTTGAGTGTTACGTCATTTCTATAATCCTTAGGGAAAAGAGGTCTCATAGGTCTGTCGATTACTCGTGATGTGAGGACAGCGTTCTCTGATGCCTTACCCTCTCTCTTATTGAATCCTCCAGGTATCTTTCCTACTGAATATAACTTCTCCTCATACTCTACTGAAAGTGGGAAGAAATCGATTCCGTCTCTTGGCTTCTCTGAAGCTGTACATGTTGAAAGCACTGTTGTGTCACCGTACTTGATAAATGCAGCACCATTTGCCTGTGCAGCTACTCTGTTGATATCAACAGTGAGCATTCTGCCAGCGATCTCTTTCTGGTATCTCTTGAATTCCTTACTCATCTCAAAATCTCCTTGATTTAATATTTATTTGTATTGTGGAAGACGTCGAAACAACTATAAAAAACACCATGTCTTATAACCTTTTTGCCATCTTTCAGCGATGAGCCATGATATTCTTTATAGAAGTCTCGATATGTCATTCCACAATCTTTTAAATTTTATCATACGAATATAAAAAATACAATATCCAAACACCTCTGTTTACACTATTTGATACCATAAAAATGTGTCCGGGCAAATAAAAAGGAATCATGCGTGTACACATGATTCCCATAATTGTTATTGTATTAAGGCTCGAATAGAAATTACTTTCTAAGTCCAAGGCTCTCGATGAGCTTTCTGTATGCCTCGATATCCTTGCTCTTGAGGTATGCAAGAAGGTTTCTTCTCTGACCAACCATCTTAAGAAGACCACGGTTTGAGTGATGATCCTTTGGATTAGCCTTGAAATGTCCGTTGAGATCGTTGATTCTTGCTGTAAGAAGTGCGATCTGAACCTCTGTTGAACCTGTGTCGTTTGCATCCTTGCCGTACTTAGCTACGATTTCCTGCTTCTGCTCTTTTGTTATCATAATAACAATCCTCCTATAAAATAATATACATGACTGACACCGGGCAAAAGGCATAGAGGTGTCCTCAAACTAAGTGTCAGTTGACCTTGTGTAGGATAACATATGTGTCTGGTTTTGTAAAGAGGAAATTAATCCGCAATTTCATACTGCAAAAATGCATAGTGCAGCCTTGTTCCTTCCGCTATACTTTCCGGAAGCAGCGCCCTTGCAACGAGCTTTGTCTCACCGCCAAGATCATTCTCATCAGCAAGATTTGCGTAATCTCCGTCTATCGATTTTACTATATAATATTTCTCCATTTTCTTGACCACCTTATGTCCGGCTGTGCTTTCAGCCGTGTTCTTTCATTCATTTTATAGATATTTTAATATATAACATATTTCATTACAACCCCGACCGGTAATATTCCCGGTTTGACATTCACCTTATACGCTTTCACACTTTACAGCATCCCAACTTATTTCTTGTTATCACAAACTTATCTATGCTATAATAGTGCGCGCGGACATTTGCGCTGCAGGATTCTGCAGTTCATTTGCCGAATAGAGAGCGGCAGGTTTCGCCGCATTTGAAAGGAGATATATTATGGCAGGTTCCACCATAGGAAATAAATTTACCATCACCACATGGGGAGAATCCCACGGAAAGGCTCTGGGAGTTGTCGTTGACGGCTGCCCTGCCGGTCTTCCACTGTGTGAGGAAGATATACAGGTATTTCTGGATCGCAGAAAACCCGGATTTTCACAGTTCTCAACACCTAGAAAGGAATCCGATACCATAGAGATACTGTCAGGAATTTTCGAGGGAAAGACAACCGGAACTCCTATATCCATGATGGTGAGAAATACATCCCAGCGCTCCGGGGATTACGGAGATATCGCCACATATTACAGACCAGGCCACGCAGATTATACATTTGATGAAAAATATGGCTTCAGGGATTACAGAGGCGGCGGCCGTTCATCGGGACGAGAGACCATCGGCAGAGTTGCAGCCGGTGCGATCGCCTCAAAGATACTGAAGGAACTCGGTATCACCATAACTACCTACGTATCTTCCATCGGTGATGTACATATAGACAGGAACAATTTTGACGCTGACTATATACTTAAGAACGACCTCAACATGCCGGACCCGGATGCCTACGAGAAGGCATCAATCCTTCTTCAAGACTGCATGGCGGAGAACGATTCCATAGGCTCTGGTGTTGAATGTATCGTGCATGGAATGCCGGCAGGTATCGGTGAACCGGTATTTGACAAACTGGATGCATGCCTCGCAAAGGCAGTTATGTCCATCGGAGCTGTGAAAGCTGTCGAGATTGGCGACGGCACCGAGGTATCCACTGCAAGAGGCTCATATAACAATGATGCATTTGTCATGAACGGTTATAACGTAGACAAGGAGACCAATCACGCCGGAGGTATTCTCGGCGGAATGAGCGATGGTTCAGACATAATCATCAAGGCGCATTTCAAGCCGACCCCATCCATCGCATCCACACAGAAAACCGTTAACAAGTCCAGGGATAACATAGAGGTCTCGATCAGAGGCCGCCACGATCCTATCATTGGGCCTAGAGCTGTTGTGGTCGTCGAGGCCATGACCGCCCTGACGATCCTTGATCTTATATTTGAGAATATGTCATCCAGAATGGACAAGATAATTGACTTTTATAAGTAATTGTCAAACAAACTGAAAATTGCGACAAACAATAATGCGATAAAATGTAAGTAATAAAAAACAGATGTGATATGATCCAGGGTGATTCCTCAAATCATGCCACATCTGTTTTTTATTTATCTATCTTATTTTTCAATCCATCATTTATTCAGTCCATCATTCTGACCTTGTTGCCTATAAGTCTGGCGCCAAATTCTACTCTTCCACCTTTTTAGGCTTGTTGATGATGTAAAGTCCAATTCCCACTATCAGACCACCGCCGATGATATTACCAAGCGTTACAGGGAGGAGATTTTTACTGAAGAAATGTCCCACTGTGAGCTGGTCACTTATCTGCTGTGCGGTATATCCATAGAGCTCGCATGCCTTGTCCACGTACTTGCTGTTTGATGCAGCCATCAGACCTGCAGGTATATAGTACATATTTGCAACGCAGTGCTCAAAACCTGACACGACGAATACCATTATCGGGAAGAAGCATGCAAACAGCTTTCCAATTATATCCTTAGCCGAAGATGACATGAGAACCGCGATACACACGAGAACATTACACATTATTCCCGACATGAACGCATTGCAAAAATCAAGGCCTGTCTTACCCATAGCCACCTTGATGGTATAAGCGCCAAGGCCGCCTGCTGAATTATCAAACTGACCGCTTCCATATATAAGAGCTGCAGTCACAACTGATCCAAGCATATTGCTGAGATATACAATAACCCAATTCTTGAGCATCTGCACAAGCTTTATCCTACCATCAATAACCGCTGTTATCATCATACAGTTTCCGGTAAACAGCTCTGCACCGATAATCGATAACATCATGAGTCCTACAGGGAATATACATCCTGCAAGAGTCTTCGCAAGTCCGAAATTGTCCACCGTATGCACCGCAAGGTTTGATCCCTCAGCTCCTATCGCAATGAACATTCCTGCAAAGAATCCCATCATAATCATCTTGTACAGCTTGAGATTTGCCTTTCCAACAGCACCCTTGAGATTATTCTCAATGATCTGTGCCGGAACGTAGTAATTGTTTTCCATGATTTAATTGTCTCCTTAGTTTATAAGTTATTTGTTAGGCCCTCGGATATGCCTTTGCATATTCTTCCTTGAGCTTACTCTGCTTATTTGTAAGATATATCTGGGTTGTCGCAATATCCACATGTCCAAGCATCTCTTGAACAGACTTTATATCCGCTCCATTCCCCAACATATGCGAGGCAAATGAATGCCTTATCATATGAGGTGTTATATCCTTATCTATGCCGGCCTTAGCCGCATAATACTTTATTATCTTCCAGAATCCCTGTCTCGTCATAGGTGCACCCTTGCAGTTGAAGAACAGATAATCACTGCCTCCACTCATATCATCGCGCACCTCAGTAATATATCTGCTGAGGGCTCTCTGAGCAACCTCCGCAACCGGAACAGTCCTCACCCTGTCGCCGTCGTGGCACTCAATGAACCCAAGCTTTATGTTGACATCCGTGAGTTTCAATGTCACAAGCTCTGTAACACGTATTCCTGTAGCATACAACAGCTCCAGCATCGCCTTATCCCTGATCTCCTTTGGAGTCTTGTTGGTAGGCTGGTCGAGAAGCTTGTTCACCTCACTTATGGTAAGCGTCTCAGGAACCTTCTTCACGATCTTCGGAGGCTTGATATTCTCCGTTGGATCCTCATTCACAATCCTCTCCCTCATGAGATAGGCATAGAATGACTTTATGGATGCAATGTTACGTGACACCGTAGCCATGGACATCCCCTGTTTCTCCATTTCCAACACATACGAAGTGATATAAGTTTCATTAATATCATCAATCCTCGTTATGCCCTTCTCGTTAAAATACCTGTAGAATTTTATCAGATCTCTCCGATATGATGCAACAGTATTCTCGCTGGATTTTTTTACATTTCTTAAATAATCAACATATCTGTCTATGTATTGTTCCACTAATTTATCCCCTTAGTTATGTAGACTGAATTATATTATAAATATAAATGTAAATAAAATCAAACACTATTTTAACAAGTAAAATCAAGGCTTCACGGCATTTTTAGCAAAAGTACAAAATGCGGTGCGCGATCAAATTATGTATACTAGATATTGACATAATTCTTTTCAAAAATATTTCACATTTTTTAATTCCGACAATGTTTCAGTTGAATTTTCTATGTTTCAAATTATGTGATTGCTTGTTTGGGAGCATTTCTTACCCCAATATGCGTAGATTGCAATTATTGTTTTGGAATCCACTATCCTGCCATCTCTTATCATATTGAGTGCATCATCAAGACCTATCTCCTCGGTCTCTATAAATTCATTCTCGTCCAATGCACATGTTCCTCCGGTAAGTCCCATGCCTATATACACGTAAGTCTGTTCATCACTTGTACCGATAGCCAGAACAGTCCTTGTCACATATTCCACGACCTTCGCAGTAAACCCAGTCTCTTCCCTGAGTTCTCTTCTGGCTGCATCTTCAGGAGCCTCTCCCTCATCGATAAAACCAGCCGGAACCTCGTAGGTTATATCATCAATAGAATTCCTGTACTGTTTTATCAATATGATCGATCCATCGTCTTTCACCGGAAGGATGCACGCTCCCGGATGATGCTTTATCAGATCATATACAACATTTCTGCCGTCAGGCAGTTCAAGATAGTCGTTATATACATCAAACACATGCGCCCTGTAAGCCACTTCAGTTTTTATTTTCTTAAATTTCTCCATTTATCGATCACCTATCTTCCCGTTTTCATAGTTCATCATGCATACAAATTACGAAACATATACACCTCAATTATCTTCAAGCACCGGCTTGATGTTATCTTCATTATATGACAAATCATAAAAAGGGTTTGTAGATCATCTCTACAAACCCTAATTTTTATTTTGCGTAATCTGTCACGCGTGACTCTCTTATAATATTTACCTTAATCTGTCCAGGATACTCAAGCTCGTCTTCGATCTGCTTTGCAATATCTCTAGCCAGCAATACCATATCAGAATCGCTTACATGCTCAGGAACTACCATTACACGAATTTCTCTACCTGCCTGAATAGCAAATGTCTTATCTACACCCTTATGAGAATTAGCAATATCCTCTAACTTCTTAAGTCTTGTAGTATAAGTCTCCAAGGTCTCTCTTCTTGCTCCCGGTCTTGCAGCAGAAATTGTATCTGCAGCCTGTACCAGAAGTGCTATCAATGACTCAGGCTCAACATCACCGTGATGTGATTCTACCGCATTGACAACAAGCGCTGACTCTTTGTACTTTCTACAAAGATCTGCACCGATCTGAACATGTGAACCCTCCATCTCATGATCAAGTGATTTACCTATATCATGGAGTAATCCAGCACGCTTTGCAACCTTGATATCGACACCTATCTCTCCGGCCAACAAACCACACAACTGAGCTACCTCAACAGAGTGCTTCAATGCGTTCTGTCCGTAGCTTGTTCTAAATTTCAACTTTCCAAGAAGTCTTACCAGCTCTGGATGGATTCCGTGAATTCCTACCTCAAGAGTAGCAGCTTCACCTTCCTCGCGCATCATGTTTTCAACTTCCTTCTGCGCTTTCTCAACCATCTCTTCGATTCTGGCTGGATGGATTCTACCATCCACGATGAGTTTCTCAAGTGCAATTCTTGCTACCTCACGTCTTACCGGATCAAAGCTTGATAAGATAACTGCCTCAGGAGTATCGTCTATGATAAGATCTACGCCTGTGAGAGTTTCAAGGGTACGAATATTTCTACCCTCTCTACCAATTATCCTACCCTTCATCTCGTCGTTAGGTAACTGAACTAATGAGATCGTTGTCTCTGAGATATGATCAACCGCACATCTCTGTATTGCATTGACAACATACTCCTTCGCCTTCTTGTTCGCTTCTTCTTTAGCTCTGGTTTCTAATTCCTTGACCATAACTGCTGTTTCATGCTTTACTTCATCTTCAACAGTCTTTAATAAGTATTCTTTTGCTTGTTCAGAGGTCAAGCCTGAAATTCTTTCAAGTTCCTGTAAACGTTTCGCCTGTAACTCTTCAACCTTAGCCTTCTGCTTGTCCAGCGCGCTTTCCTTGTTAGCTAAACTAGCTTCCTTCTTCTCAACTGCCTCAGTCTTCTTATCAAGATTCTCTTCACGTGCAAGAATTCTCTTCTCCATACGTGAAAGTTCTCCACGTCTGTCCTTTACTTCCTTTTCAAGGTCATTACGTGTCTTAAGGGAATCTTCCTTTGCCTCAAGCAGTATCTCGCGCTTCTTAGCCTCGGCGGTCTTCTGAGCTTCGTCAATAATCTCTCTTGCCTGTGACTCTGCTCTTCCTATCTTGGTCTCTACTATGTTCTTGCGATATGCAATAGCGATAAACCATGTAGCAACAAGCAGTGCAACTACAACAACAGCGATTATTCCCCATACTATTGGTGAATTCACAGGAGCACCTCCTTATTAAGTTTTCATTGTACAAGAATACAACTATTTAAGTTTAATATTTTTAAGATGTTATGTCAAGTAATATCAGAGACAATATTTCGTATACACTCAGAAACCTTATGCCTGTCAAAACCCTTGCTGTACATGTATGCATAGACTTTATCACGCTTTTCAGTCAGTTCTTCCACAGTGTATTTTTTTTGTAAAATGTGTGTTATCCTGTCGCTTTCGTCTGATATGTCTGAGTCTTCCACAGCCAGATCGATAATATCCTGGCCTATATGCTTTGCCTGCAATTCAAATCGTATGACACGAATGCCTTTTTTAGCGGAGTTTCTGCGTATATATCCACATGCATACCTGTAATCATCTATATATCCATACGACTTCAGTTTGTCGATGGTCTGATCCACGATCTCTTCGTCGTAATACAGATCCTTAAGCTTCTGCCTGATATCGTATTCACACTTGTCCGAAAATTTTATGGAGTTCACAGCCTTGTTCATGGCACGTTTGAACAGATAGTCCCGTCTGAATTCCTCAAGTTTACTCCATTCTATCTCACCGTCACAGGCAAGATGTAATCTTCGTATATCCGATGCATAGACCGATGAAAAAGGCTCATAGTCCACAAACAGACAAAACCTTTTATCATCGATCTTCCTGATATCAGTGACAGTTGCGATCCTACTCATCTGCTCCATCATCTACAGTGTTCTCGGCAGACTCTCCGGCAACACCAACCGCCTCTCTTACCTTCTGCTCTATCTCATCACAGATAGCTGTATTGTTCTCAAGATATGCCTTCGCATTTTCTCTTCCCTGACCTATCTTATTGCCGTTGTATGCGTACCATGCACCGGACTTATCCACTATGTCGTTCGCAACAGCAAGATCAAGAATATCTCCAACCTTAGATATACCCTTGCCGAACACGATATCGAACTCAGCCTCCTTGAATGGAGGAGCCACCTTGTTCTTAACTATCTTAACTCTTGTTCTGTTACCTACGATCTCACCGCCCTGTCTGAGCGTATCAATTCTTCTTACGTCAAGTCTTACGGAAGCATAGAACTTAAGTGCACGACCACCTGTTGTAACCTCAGGGTTACCGAACACAACTCCAACCTTCTCTCTAAGCTGATTGATAAATATGACAACACAGTTGGTCTTACTGACAACAGCAGTGAGCTTTCTGAGCGCCTGTGACATAAGTCTGGCATGAAGTCCCATATGCGAATCGCCCATCTCTCCGTCTATCTCTGCCTTTGGTACAAGTGCAGCAACAGAGTCCACGATAACGACATCAACCGCTCCCGATCTGACCATGGTCTCTGTGATCTCAAGCGCCTGCTCTCCGCAGTCAGGCTGTGATATGTAAAGATTGTCTATATCTACACCTATGTTCTTGGCATATGTCGGATCAAGTGCATGCTCGGCATCTATAAAGCCTGCGATTCCGCCTCTCTTCTGTATCTCAGCAACAATGTGAAGTGCTACCGTCGTCTTACCACTCGACTCAGGTCCGAACACCTCTATGATTCTTCCTCTAGGCACACCGCCAAGTCCAAGTGCTATATCAAGGCTGAGGGATCCTGTAGGGATCACATCTATATTCATATTCGCATTGGAATCGCCAAGCTTCATCACCGAACCCTTACCATACTGCTTCTCTATCTGTGCTATAGCGGCATCCAATGCCTTTCTCTTATCATCAATATTTACATTACCGGAATTATTCGCCATTGTATCTTCCTCCTAAACATATGTTCGATTATCTTTTAATATAGTATTAGATTATTGCCACTTTGTCAACCATAAATTGGCTGCCTTAACTTAATTAATCAATATCTGTCTGGTATGTGGGGATCATCGGCATCAGAACAATGCCGCATCTTGAATTTTTCACTTAACATCTTTATGCCCGTCATTATAACACACTTTACAGCCATTAATTATTAAGATAGAATAAACTTTACCGACAAAGGCATTATAAATCGTGACAGGTTATAAAACACGCATTTCAAGGAGGAGCCATGAGCACAGTAGGCATAGTTTGCGAATACAATCCATTTCACAAGGGACACGAATATCAGATACAGCAGGCGAAGCTTCTAACTGGTGCCGAACATGTCATATGCTTTATGAGCGGCAATTTTCTTCAGAGAGGCGTTCCTGCCATAGCAGATAAGCACACAAGAACCGAGATAGCTTTGAGATGCGGTGTAGACGCTGTGTTCGAGATTCCATTTGTATACGCATCATCAAGTGCCAGAGACTATGCACATGCCGCAGTCTGCATGATGAACGCTCTTGATGGCATAGACTATATCTCATTCGGCGCAGAATGTGATGACATTGATCTTCTGCAAAAAATTGCCGAACTCACCGTCAATGAACCGCCACAGGTATCGGAATCCATAAAAAAATCCGTATCTTCGGGCATCTCATATGGATCAGCCAGAGCAGCCGCCATCTCCGAGTATCTGCAGAACCAGAACCTTACCGGTTATACCAGCGCTGATCTTGACCGTATCCTGGCAAGCCCGAACAACATTCTGGCCATAGAGTATATTGCTACTCTTATACAGACAGACTCCAGGATCAAAACTGTCCCGATCAGAAGGATCTTATCAGAATACAACAGCACTGCCACCGACAACGACATCTGTTCGGCCTCAGCCATACGTGAGCTACTCCGGTCAAGTGATGTTGAAAGCTTAAGGCGCCACATTCCTGACAGTTGCTACAACATCCTGCAAAACGCGTACAGAAAGTCATTTCCGATGTTCGACGACGACCTGTCTCATCTCCTGTCAGCACGAAGGATACTTGCTCCGCGCACGGATGACATCGTTGATATGGATAGAGATCTCTGCAACCGTCTCTCCAGGCTTGACACAAATCTATCCTTTACTGAGACCGCAACAGCACTTAAATGCAGGAATTATACTCTCACGCACATTCAGAGAGGTCTGCTGCACACCATCACAGACCTGAGATGTGATGACTATTCCCATTTTAAAGAAAACGGCTGGATAGCCTACATCAAGCTTCTTGGACTAAAAAAAGATGCAGGTGCCGTGATAAAAAGCATGAAAAAGGCTTCGCAGGTACCGATCATAACCCGTTCAGCCGAGATATACAAAAATACAGATTCCACAGGTCTGTCCATGTTCTCATACGACATAAAAGCCGCAGACATATACAGAAACATGGTATACAACAAATACAAAATCAGTATAAAGACCGATTTTGAACAACCTGTCATAGTTATATGACATATTCTTATTTATCATATTTGCTCTATAAAATGAATACAATTGGCATATGAAGAACGTATGTTATATAATTCTAACAGCTTCAATTATAATATTTGCATGTTTAAATTCAGACATCATCAGATCCGGATGCACCCAGGGGTTACAGCTATGGTACTCATCCATTGTGCCTATTCTGCTCCCCTTTATGCTGCTGACCGGTGTTATAACCAGCTTTCTCAGATCGATACAGGTATCAAAATGCTGCGCATATGCGATCATCTTTATAATAGGCCTGCTATGCGGTTTTCCCACAGGCACGATCATCATAGCTTTCTTTTACCGAAAGAGGATCATCTCTGAAAACGTATGTCAGAGCCTACTCCCGATGTGCAACAATATAAGTCCGATGTTTCTTTACAATTACATATACAGGGATCATTTGATGGAATATATATCGTTTGCACGGCTGATCGAGGCTGTATATCTTCCACAGATCATTTATACTGTAATAGCGCTTACTCTGTCATGTATGTCATCCCACCGCTCCAGCACTTCCACGGAGCTGCTTACTGCCGCAACAGTCCAGGTATCATCAGACAACCAGAGCCCCAATTCAGGGAATCCAGAAAATACGTATTCTGACATAATAAGCAGCTCGGTACACAATATAACTGTGATCGGTGTGTACATGGTCATATTTGCCATTGCAGGAAATCTTATGTGCAGATACTTTTCAGGCGATGCATGCACCATCATATCCGCATATCTGGAGATAGGCAGCGGTGTTCCAATATTATACGGCATGGATATTTCCACAAAAATAAAGACAGCCCTCATTCTCTCACTCACTGCCTTTGGAGGGCTATCAGCCTTGTTCCAAAGCCGTGATATGATAAGAATATCCGGGCTGTCATTCATAAAATACACAACAGGGAAAACAGTATGTGCCTTCCTGTGTTTCATTTTCTATATGATGTTTCTGTAAATACATCCTGTATCATCTGGCGTGATTACTCGTCGAGGAACTCCTCATCATCCTCATCCTCGTCGTCATATTCATCATCATCCTCGTCATCATAATCCTCATCGTCAGAGTCGTCTGATGAATACTCTGTCTTGCCGTATACATTGTAATCTGTGTTGTCATCATCAGCAAATGCTGAATCGTCAGCACTTGGCTGTACCTGCTCAGGAACGCCATTGATCTGAGCTATGCTTGAATCAAGCTCTGCCATATTGTCAGCAACTCTTGCCGCATTGTCCTCAAGAGACTTAATGAGATTCTCATAGTTTGCTCTCTCTGCCTGAAGTGTTGCATTTATATACTGGCTGATCTCTGTGAGCTTGTCCTTTGAATAGTACATAGAACCTGCTCTGACTTCCCTGGCATCTGCATTCGCCTCAGCGATGATCTGTTCAGCCTGACTTCTCGCCATGTCTGTTATCTCATTCGCTCTGATGTTGGCAAGCTCAACTATCTGGCTCTGATCAACCAGTCTGTTTGCCTCTGCAACAGACTCTGTGATGATAGAATCAGCTCTCGCTCTTGCATCTGCAAGTATAGCCTCCTTGTTTCTCATGATCTTCTTACATCTCTCTATCTCATTAGGCAGCTTGAGCTTGAGTTCGCCCACCATCTGCTCCAGATCTTCCTTTGGTACAATAATCTTACTGGATGACAATGGCTGATACTTACAATTGTCAATAAATATCTCTATCTCACTGATCATCTCTTCAATACCTTTTCTTGCCATGTTTTTCTCCTCCTAATAATCTATCCAAAAATTCTTCCTTCGTCTGTCAGTCTCTGTCTGTCGAATATCGGTCTCTCAATGTATCCCTGATCTCCTCCGGGATAAAATCATGTACATCCACACCAAAGCTCGCATATTCCTTGACCACGCTTGAGCTAAGGTACGAATACTCAATACTGGTTGCAAGAAAAACCGTGTCAATATCCGGGGCAACTTTCCTGTTGCTCTGGGCAATCTGTAATTCATACTCAAAATCCGACACAGCCCGAAGGCCTCTCACTATGACCTTCACGTCGTTCTGTCTTGCAAAATCCACCAGCAGTCCTCCAAAACCCATAACTTTCACGTTCGGGATATCTGAGACTACATTCTTTAACATATTAACACGTTCTTCCAAAGAAAACAATGGAGATTTTGCGGTATTATTGAGCACCCCGACTATAAGCTCATCAAACATTTCCGCAGATCTCTTAATTATATCCAGGTGGCCAAGTGTCACCGGATCAAAACTTCCCGGATAAATAGCTCTACTCATCTTCCAGTCTCCTATATATAAATGTATGTTTATTGGTCTTATATTTCTTCGTCTTATAAAGCTCCAGTCCCAGATCATCAAGATAATCAAAATCCGTGTCAAGATCCGACTCCACAATGACCATTGTGTCATCATCCATCAGAGGTGAACCTGCAAGCCTTTCAAGCACAGCCTTTTCCAAAAGCTTTCCATATGGAGGATCCATAAATATTACATCGAATGCCTTCCCCTGTCTCCCCAGCATCCCCACTGCCTGAACAGCATCCGCTGACAATACCTGCGCCCTGTCGGCAAGCTTTGTAAACGCAAGGTTTTTATTGATACACTCTACTGCCTTTCTGCTGTTCTCAACAAATACTGCCATGTCTGCCCCACGGCTGAGCGCCTCTATTCCAATAGCTCCACTTCCGCTGAACACATCAAGGAACCGACATCCCGGAATATCATTTGAGAGCATATTAAACAAGGTTTCTTTTATCCTGTCCGTTGTCGGTCTGGTATCCATCGAATCAACCGTCACCAACTTCAGACTTCTTGCACTACCGGCAATAACCCTCATATTAATCTCCTATCTATATGTACTGTTTATTGTAAACGTTCTCCGCCAGACATTCTTATACCATGCCTTCTGCGAAATTACAAGAAGAGCTTCCAATCTTCACTCTATTTTCCCATTATTCTGTCTCTCACGTATTTTCCGGTATCCGACAGATCTCCATCGGAAAAGCTGCCCGTGGCTGTTGAATCAGACTTTATAAGTGCCGATGTCTCATTCTTGTTACACAGACTCCATGATGAATAGCTGAGATTATTCTCGTTTATAAGCTCGAACCACTCGTCAGATGAATCGTAATCAATACCTCCATTGCCCGATGCATCGCACAGGCTGAACTCACTCACAAATACAGGAAGTCCGTTGTCCAGAGCCGTCTTAACCTTATTTCTCAGGTCATCCTTGTGGGTAGCCGCATAAAAATGCACTGCGTACATGATGTTGTCATAACCGGTTATCGGATCCTGTGACGCAATATCGACATCCTGGCTCCAGTTTGGAGTTCCCACGATTATCAGAGCATCTTTGTCGTTTGCCCTGATGACCGGTATTATAGTCTCGGCATACGACTTGACACTGCTCCACTGGGTTCCACCATTCGGCTCGTTGCAGATCTCATATATGACATTCTCCTGTGCCGCATATTTCTTAGATACCTTGTCAAAGAATTCTTTTGCATCATCTATATGATTATTCGGATCACTGTCGCTTAGTATGTGCCAGTCAACTATGACATACATGCCAAGCTCAGTCGCTGCACTAACTCCTTTGTCGACAAGAGCAAGTATCTCGTCCTTATCTCCGCCACTGCAGTATCCGTAGCTGTCTCCTGTATCCGTATACATCGCAAGTCTTATAAGATTTGCACCCCAGTCATCCCGCAGAGTCTCAAAGGCTTCCTTATTCACATAATCAGGGAACCATGTGATTCCATGGGTGCTGACACCCTTAAGCTGATATTTGTCTCCATTCATGTCCACTATATCCGTTCCTTTTACCGAAAGTTTTCCATGTGTTTCAAATGGGATCTCTCCCGGAACATTTGTATTGTTTTTCTTCTCAGTGGCAGCGGATTCTGTATTTTTCCCGCCTCCGCTTGTTTCATTGCTGTCGGTCTTCTCAGGCGCTGAAGCTACCATCTTAAGACCATCTCCGCTGTACTGTGTGTCATTTACATACAGCACGTATTTCTCAACGTCGAGGTCATCTGAAGAGAAATTATATCCGAGGTTGATACTGCCCTTAGCCGGTATCTCCTGGGTGTAATCCACGGCCTTTATTGACACTGTTTTGCCTGATATCTTGTACTCTCCGCCCCATATCTGATCTACAGCCGGAGTTCCCTTATATGTAATCTCAAGCTTCCAATCCTTTGCAGACGCAGATGTGTTGTTATATATGTTGATGCTCTCTGTAGCACACTTTTTGCCATCTGCCTCCCACGTTGTATCATGTCCTATCTCAGCATAGAAATCGCCTGCAATATCCAAGGATTGGTCATCCTGTTTTTCTGACGACTCAGTTGTATCGCCCGTATTGTCAGCACTTTTCACTTCTTCTGTGCCTGCAGAAGTCTCCTGCAGCGTTTCTTTCTTAACGGAATCACCTTTCTTTCCCGAAGCGATCACATATCCCATAACCGCTATAATTATCAGCAAAATGCCAATAATTATTCCCATAACTATCGTTTTCTTATTTTTCATGGTATACCCCCTTTTTTTTATTTATAATACAGGCATAGTGTACAGCCTGTCATCCCCTTTGTTTATCAGTTTCGCATCTATCTCCTGTCCATAGCGGTCGTATACGTCCTGCGCCGCCCTAAGCATGTCAGCATGATTGTATATATCCCCAACCTTGAACATCAGCTCCCCGCTCTGTCTTATTCCAAAGAAATCGCCCGGGCCCCTCATCTTGAGATCCTCACCGGCTATATAGAAGCCGTCATTTGACTTCTCCAGAACATTCAGTCTCTCCATAGTATCCTTATCCTTTTTTCCGCTCATGAAAATACAGTACGACTGGAGATTTCCTCTTCCTACACGTCCCCTGAGCTGATGGAGCTGCGCAAGGCCAAAACGCTCTGCATTCTCCACCATCATAACTGTGGCATTTGGATTGTTTATTCCAACCTCTATGACCGTAGTTGAGACAAGAATGCTTATCTTACCATCCGCAAAGTCCTGGAGTATCCTGTTCTTTTCCTCCGCCTTCATCTTACCGTGCAAACATACCACCGAAGTGTCAGCGCCATATCCATCCCTGATGGACTTCTTCAGCTCCTCCGTATACTCAGTCACATTTGCAACATCGTCCAGAACTTCGCTGGCCTCCACCATCGGGCAGACTATATATATCTGATGCCCCTGTGAGACCTCCTTCATGATAAAGCCGAGAGCCGTCTTCCTGTAGCTCTCATCCACAACGCAGTTCTTGATCGGGATTCTTCCCGCCGGGAGCTCATCTATAACTGAAATGTCAAGATCGCCATACATGATGATCGCAAGGGTTCTCGGAATAGGTGTGGCACTCATAACAAGCGTGTGCGGAGCTTCTCCCTTTGACGCAAGTCTCTCGCGCTGCTTTACACCGAATCTGTGCTGCTCATCAGTTACAACAAGCGCCAGTCTTCCATACTCCACCTTGTCCTGTATGAGGGCATGTGTTCCGACCACAACCTGCACATCCATATTCTTGATACGGCTGTACATCTCTCTTTTCTCTTTCGCTGTCATGGAACCCGTCAGGAGTCCCACAGATATTCCGTATGGCTCAAACAGCGAACTGAGCTCCTTGTAATGTTGAACCGCCAGAACCTCAGTCGGTGCCATGATCACTCCCTGATAGCCACTTGCAGCCACTGCGTATAATCCGGCTGCTGCAACTATGGTTTTTCCTGATCCGACATCCCCCTGAACCAGCCTGTTCATGACATGTTCAGAGCGCATATCGTCAAGCATATCACGCACCGCATTCATCTGCGCCCCGGTAAGCCTGAACCTCAAGTTCTCAATAAACGTCCTGACCTCCTCATCACAGTTTATTATACATGTATTTTCTGCATACACATTGTCGTCTTTTATCCTGTGAAGGTTTGATATAAAGCTGTAAAATTCATCAAATGCCATCCTCTTCACAGCCCCCTTGAGCTTCTGCTCATCCTGAGGAAAATGAATCGAGTGGATAGCCTTTTGTATACCCATAATATGGTACTCATCAAGCACATTGTCATGCAGGTAATCCTCAAGCCTGTCTATGGCTTCCTCTGCGCCTCTCACAGCCTTCTGTATGGTCTTTGAGGTTATACCGGGCGTTACCGTGTACACCGGCTGCCAAACATGCGTAAGTTCGCCGTATTTATCATCAGTGTAGTATTCCGGCTGCGTCATGGTCATCATACCGCCCTTATAAGCCACATTTCCTACAAACACAAACTCCTGACCTATATGAAAGAAATTACGCAAAAAAGGACAATTAAACCAGGTAAGTTTAATTGTCCCAGAGAAATCCTTTGCGTACAATATTACTATGGTCAGTCCATGTACTTTTCTGACCTCCGCACGGCTGTTCACAACAGCCCTCACGGACTGCCTGCTTCCCGCCTGCAGATCTGATATATCCACCGGATCCTCATAGGTGACATATGTCCTGGGGTAATTGAGAAGCAGATCGTTCACCGTCTCTATCCCAAGCCGGGCAAATGCCGACGCAGTCTTGTCACCTATGCCTTTTATTGTCTTTATGGAGTCATTCAATTCCATACATACACCTCTTCACAACGGATCTCACAGATACACAGAAAGTTATTCCACAGATACTATATAATAGTATATCGGCTGTCCGCCATAGTAGCACTGCACATCAACGTCCGGATATGCCTCCTCCACTCTGCCAGCAAGCTTCTGCGCATCCTCCTCAGACACATCAGCACCATTATATATGCTTATAACCTCTGAATCCTCATCGACCGCATCTGCGATCAGTTCAAATGTTACATTCTCTATATCATTTCCAACACTGACAAGCCCCTTATCGCCGATACCCATGATATCGCCCTCCTTGATGGCCTTTCCATCGATCGAGGTATCTCTTACGGAATAAGTTACCTGTCCGCTTTTGACATTCTTGACAGCCGACTTCATGGCAGATCTGTTCTCGTCCACATCGACTGTACTGTCGAATGCGATCATGGCGCTTATGCCCTGAGGAGCATTCGCGGTTGGAATCACAATTATATTCTTATCTTCACACAGAGTTGCAGCCTGATTAGCCGCAAGAACAACATTCTTATTGTTCGGGAGTATAAATATATTCTCGGCATTCACATCATCGATCGCATTGAGCATATCCTCAGTGCTTGGATTCATGGTCTGTCCGCCTTCTATAACACGGTCTGCTCCAAGCTCTTCAAAAAGAGTCTTGAGACCATCACCCATGGATACCGTAATAAATCCATACTTCTTACGAGGCTCCTTATGCTCCTGCTTTCTGTGCTGTCTCTCTTCCTCCTGCTTCTCGGCCTCATCGCGCTCTGCCTGACCGATAACACGCTCATGATGCTCTATCCTCATGTTGTCTATCTTCATATTAGTAAGGTATCCAAGTGTAAGACCCTTTTCAAATGCCTGACCAGGATGGTTGGTATGCACATGTATCTTAACTATATCATCAAGAGATACACATACTATCGAGTCACCTATAGACTCGAGGAAGCTCTTCAGATCATCCTCCTCAGCCTCGCCATATGGCTTCTCAAGATTGATAATAAACTCTGTACAATATCCAAACTTTATATCCGCTGTGGATATGGAATCGTTGCCTGCGCCTGTGGATGTTCTTGCCACATTCACTGTTCCTGTGTTCTTGCTGAGTTCAACTGTAACTCTGCCCATGAGACAGTCGACAGCACCCTTGAGCACCACCATGAGTCCCTGTCCACCTGAATCGACCACGCCGGCTTCCTTCAGAACCGGAAGCATCTCAGGAGTGGAATCAAGAACGGCATCTCCATATTCAATAACCTCGTCACAAAACTGTGCAAGGGACATATCTGCATCAGCACACTCCCTTGCCTTGGACGCCACGCCCTTGGCAACTGTGAGAATCGTTCCCTCCTTAGGCTTCATGACAGCCTTATATGCAGTCTCCACAGCCTTCTGAAAAGCGTCTGCTATAACGTGAACATCTATGGTCCTTGCGTCCTGCACTTTCTTGCTGAAGCCTCTCAAAAGCTGTGACAAAATTACACCTGAGTTACCTCTGGCGCCTCTGAGCGAACCTGTGGACATGGCCTTTGCTATGGACTTCATATCATCAGGTGCCGCCTCAACCTCCTTCACTGCAGACAGGATTGTCAGCGTCATATTGGTTCCTGTATCTCCGTCAGGCACAGGGAACACATTAAGTTCATTGATATATTCCTTGTTCTTATCAAGGTTATTGGCACCGGCAATAAATGCTTTCTTCAGTGCAAGCGCATCAATCGTATTACTCACTTTACTCTATCCTCCAAACTAATCAAGTACTTTAACATCTTCAACATAGACATTGATATGGCTGACCTTAAACGACGTAAAATCCTCTACCTTGTACTTTACCGACTGCATAAGATTGTCTGTGACAGCCTTTATACTAACGCCATAAGCAACAACTATGTGCAGCTCAATGACTATATCACCATTCTCATCAAAACGTACATTTACGCCCTTAGAAACATTGTCTCTGCGGAGCTGCTTTACAATTCCGTCCTTGACACTGACTATTCCCATTCCTACTATTCCAAAACAGTCAAGGGCTGTAAGTCCTGCAACCTGTGCAACAACACTCTCATCTATACTTACTTTACCGTTATCGCTATTAATATATTCCTTCATACACGACTCCTTTCTAACAAAGTCACCAGTGTTCATCATATCTACCGACTTATAAACACAATTACTCATCAATTATAGCATAAATCTAATTTTATTCTATAGTATTTCTTCATTTCCAATAAAAAATAAATATTTTGCTTGCATATGGAAAAATAATCTGCTATTATATGTCTTGTTGTGAACTTAGGAAGAAAGTTAGTTTATTCATTGAAGGAGGTGCTATTATGGCAAAATGTTCAATTTGTGATAAAGGTGCTCATTTCGGTATCAAAGTGAGCCACTCTCATAGAAGAGCAAACAAGATGTGGAAGTCAAATGTTAAGTCTGTTAAGGCTGTAGTTGATGGTACACCAAAGAAGATCTATGTTTGTACATCTTGCTTAAGATCTGGTAAGGTCGAGCGTGCATAATATTTGCATAATATCACCGATTCAGTTCTGGTATAAATAAGAGTGATGATCCTCAAGGATCATCACTCTTATTTTTTTATCTGCAGGAGAATATATAAGATAACAGCAATAATATAACGATTATGAGAAATTCCACAAATCCACTTATGAAATATCCTATAACCACTCCCACCGCTGTGAAGAAAAACGCAAATCCTGTGAATTTTTTCCAGATAAAAAATCACCACCATAATGATTTATTATCATTATATGTGGTGACTTTTTAATAATGCATTTCCCAACGCACTGAATCTTACTTATATTATATATTCTGATATTTATTATTCTGTGACAGATTCCTCTGACTGTGCGACATCATTTATCGCCTTGTCAACATTCTTCTCTTCCTCTGTCTTGTCCTTCTTGAACAGACCCACGACCTTATCTACGACCTCTGGGGCCATGTCTATGATCTTTGTTACGGCATCCTGGTTCTTGAGATTTACAAGTCTCGTATTTCCTCCTGAGACGACAAGAACAGCAGACGGGCTCATCTTTGCTCCGATTCCTCCGGCAGCTTTGTTGCCGTCCTGCTTATTGAACGCTCCGGCAGCCATACCAAAATTGACATCTACAAGAGGAATAATGATCGTGTCACCGACATACACAGGCTCTCCCACCACCGATTTCGATGATATAAAGCCATCCATTCCCTTAAACATAGAACCAAGTGTTCCCTCAATATTCATATTTGCCATATCAATTTCCTCCTGATATCTTTTTAAATCGAGCAATAGTTATCTTGACATTCTTGTTCCAGATCACCTTCAGCGCGCTCCAGCCGATTGTTCCAAGTATTATCCTGCCCTTCATGAACAGGTCTCCCTCCAGCCGGGCTTCAGAGAAATCCGGTGTTATATCTATATTATCATAGTATAGCGGGAAAAGCAGGCTCATATACCCCAGGCGCTCACCTGTTGTTGCCGGGTCATCCGCACCATATATGATCTGCCCCTTAAGCTTTGTGGGCTTAAGATGCTTTAACACCTTTATCAGTTCAACCTTGAAAACTCTCATGGCTTCCTTTGTTCTGACATTGTGTACAAGCTTAGTATAGCCATCTTTTTTCTTTTTCAGACTGGCAAACTTCTCTGACAGATCTTTGAACTTCGATACAACCGTCTTTGCCATACTGTCTATCCTTCTGCCCAGCCTGATGAGCGGCCCCGGTACGGGCTCCTCAAATTCGCTGTCTTCAAGAAGAAACTGCCTGTCCTCCGGCTCCACCGATGGATAGTCTTCATATCCCGGACTGTCAGAAGCCTCTTCCTCTGTCTCAGCCCGACTGTATTCCCCGGGTTCAGAATATACCTCTTCTTCCGGCTCTGGTATGGCACTTTTTTCGCTGCCCATGATGGTTCCGCCAAACAGCCTCAGCCTGTACCGAAGGCCGTCCGAATCATACAAAACCTTAAAACACAGGACAAAACCAAGCCATCTGGCAGAGAACTTCGCAAATATGTCATCATCCTTCTTCACATACGCCCTATATCTCACCGGCGCAAACAATACGAGAAGTGCAAGAAGCACTACCAGTCCCACCAGCGACAGGATAACTATGAGCAGTATCTTCAATATCAACCAAACAATATGCATGCTCCATCCCCTTAGACCCAGAGACTATCTGGTCACGATGCAAAAAATCTCTCCACATCAACATCCCCGGTCTTCTTATATATATCATCTATTATATCCCTGACAAGCAGTACAGCCTGGAATCTGCTTGGAGCTGCACCGACAATATGTATAGCATCGCCCATGTCAGTGTAGATCTTCTGCCTGAGTTCATTCAACTCATATATCTCCAGAATCCCATCTCCAAACAACGGAAGTGTGATAACGAACACTCCAGGCACATATTTTACTCTGTGGAAGCGCCTTATTCCTCTGACCATCCTTATGATCTGCCGGTCCCGGGCTCCACCAACATAAAACTTATCATCAATGACCATATTCAATCACCTGTAATAAACAGTTTATTCTTCCATCATCTGCTTTATAACAATATAGTCCGCAAGAAGTTCACTCTTTTCCCTGCATCTCGAAAGAGATCCGTTTACATATTCCCTTATCTCATCAGTGGTGTTGAAGAAAACAGGTATGTTGGAGAGTATCTTTGCCATGATGGCTCTGTTGACTGTCATTGAGTTGGCAGCAAACAGATCTGCAAACTCATTTGTCAGTTTCTCCTTACATGCAGCTATATAATCAGTATCCACATTGAGTACGCCCATCACAGCTATATTGTCTATATCCACAAACATACTTCCCGAGAGAAGCTTATCCATGATCTCCAGATCTCTGTATGTATCCTGAAGCTCATTTGCGGCAATATCATCGGTGTAACCGGTTGAGATGTCGTACACAGCGGACTCAAGCATTACCTTATGCTCTCCTGCCTGCTCCTGTTCTCCGACGATATCGTCAAGGAGTGCATATACATCCTCAAGATGCTCTCCGTCGTCAGCGACAGCCTTCTCTATGACAGTCATCGCTTTCTTACAGCTCTCAGATACGCCTTCCTTTGAATCCAGCGCAAGCATCATAACATAGAGATCGTTTACAAGCTCTATGATGAGCATATATTCAGTCACAACCGAATTCAGGAATGCTGCACTTCTGTCCAGCACATCAGTGAGCTTTCTGTAACCATCGTAATCAAGAGCAGTGTAATCACCGGCCTTTAAGACCTCAAGCGCCTCATATAGTTCAGGGTACTCTGTCTCAAATCCCTCTGGAAGTCTTATGAGAGCAGTATTCTCGATCATCTCAATAAACTGGTCAAGAGACTCCTTCTCCACTCCATTATATATATCAAGCGTTTCTCCCAGAATGTCATAGAATCTGTTCTTTGTCATACGTATCGGGAGCTGTCCTATGATGGACTGCAGTTTGGAGTTGATGGCAACCTTGTCCTGATCTGCGAACACAAATCTGTATATCTCTTCTGCAAAGTCACTGACGCCCGCCTCATCGAGCTCCTTAAGCTCCTTCTGTATCTCCTCGTCAACATTCTCCGAATAACTGTATTCTTTCCTGTTTAAAATATACTCATACATCTCAAATGCATCCGTGTATGATGTGAGCACCTTCATCTTGGCTGTTATGGTGTTCCTGACATCCGATATAAGCTTCATGTCAGCATCCTCGCACACCGTCTTATCTCCCACAACAAAGTCGCCTATCAGCTTGTCGATCACAGCCTGGCACTGAGCGATATATGGATCATCAGGGACATCCCCATCCATATGCATGTCCTTGAGTGTCAGGTAATTCAAGGTGAATTTGTGGCATGCATATTCATAATTTGCTTTCGATGCCACCCCTGCAAACAGTGCAAGATTCCTGTCCAGATCCTTCTTTCTCTGTATATCGGTTATAAGCTTCTTCTCTTCATTATACATAATAAACTTCCTCTTTTATCTTCTTTATAAATCTTTGATCATATATCCTAGTTGTGTGTATGAGTAAACAGATGATCCTGACAATACTCCTTGTTACCTGTACACTTTGAGCAGTACCTGAACTGCAGATCAGGATAATCTTTGTCCGTTCTTCCACACACAACGCATCTGTGTCCGATATTCCCCTGTTTTGCTGTCCGCACCTGCCTGTTATAATTCCGCCGCCTCTTCATCTGCTTTGGCGAAAACTTTCTGAAGTTCTTCGTGCTCAGATAGAATATCACAAAGCTCACAAGTGACATGGCTATGTTCACTCTTCCCATAAATGTCTCATTGATGAAGTAATACGCTATAATGACGATATACAGTATCGAGAGATACTTCATCTTGATCGGTATGATCATGGCGTATAACACGCTCATGTCAGGATAGCATACCGCTATAGCAAGGAATATGGACATCAATATATAATATGTCGATGCATATGCGAAATAACCTGTCGAGCTCACGTAATCATACCTTATGATATAGGTACAGAATATGTGTGCAAGCATTATACCGATCATGGTAAACAGCATGGAGCTGAACATGTACAGATTATAAAGGAATGTTCCGATAGTACGTTCCAGCAGAGATCCCAGACTGTAGTAAAATATCAGCATGATTATCGTGAATATATCGACACCGAATACCGGTGGTGTGATTATCCATGTGAAAAGTCTCCACACCTGTCCATGCATTACCGCCGCCGGATCAAGTGTCAACATGAACAGTATCTTTGGCTGGAACATGAACAACAGATATCCTATACCGTAGCCTATGATGAGGTATAATGTGAGGTTTCGAATGGAGTATCTGCCAAACTTCTTCTCGATCTTACTTATTATATTCATAGAAAAACTCCTGTCATACTTTTTTAAACTACACCTTTTGAATTATATAATATAAAAAATGAGTTTACAACAGTAGAATAATTAAGTTTTTCTAACCTGGCGGATAACAGCAAAATAGCTGCCAGCTATAAACCGGCAGCCAGGACAGATATCATACAGCCATGTGCATCCATCTACTTCTGAAAGTCCACATACTTTATCTCCATGTCCGCGGCAATGGCCATCTTGTAGAGATCCGGATTGAATTTGAACAGATCATCCGGAGATACTCCGGTATTCTTAAGGACATCCTCAAATGTATCTCCATCCTGCACTGTATATATAAGAAAATCTTCCTCCATGATCACGGGAATACACACTTCATCCCCCGGCTGCATATTGTATACGTTGATGTACGGGTTTGCTGATATGATGTCGCTGAGCTTTACCTTGTATATCCTGGACAGCTTATACAGTGTGTCCCCTCTCTTCACTACATGGATAACTCCGTTACAGGTATCAAAATTCATAGCTTACCCCTGAAAGGCTTTTTTATAATATATTCACCTCCGATGATATAGTTACCTGCAAAAAACTTTTATTTTTACATTTTCTGGTAATGGTTAAGTTTTTATAAAGTCATTGTATTTTTTTAAACCCTACACTATAATAAAGTAGCTTTATCGGCAGAAATGTCGAAATCAAACACATTCAACACACAAAAGAAATTGGAAGGGTTGTTTTATGTACACATTAGGAATTGATATTGGATCAACAACAGTTAAGGTTGCTGTCCTTGATAAGGCGGGCAAGATACTTTTCTCCGATTACAAAAGACATTTTGCAAATATCAAAGAAACACTTAAAGATCTTGTACAGGAAGCAAAGGATGCCCTCGGCGAGAACGAGGTCAATCCATGTATAACCGGTTCAGGTGGACTGGCTCTCGCCCAGCTCATCGGTGTGCCATTTACACAGGAGGTAGTCTGTGTATCAGAGGCACTGCAGGACTATGCACCACAGACCGACGTTGCCATAGAGCTCGGCGGTGAGGATGCCAAGATCATATATTTTACAAACGGAATAGAGCAGCGTATGAATGGTGTCTGTGCCGGAGGTACAGGCTCATTCATCGACCAGATGGCTACACTTCTGCAGACCGATGCATCAGGTCTTAACGACTATGCAAAGGATTACGATACCATCTACCCTATCGCTGCAAGATGTGGTGTATTTGCCAAGACAGATATACAGCCACTCATCAACGAGGGAGCTACAAAGCCAAACCTGGCCGCTTCCATATTCCAGGCCGTTGTCAACCAGACTATATCCGGTCTTGCATGTGGTAAACCTATCAAGGGCAATGTTGCATTCCTGGGCGGTCCTCTTCACTTCCTCCCGGAGCTGAAGAATGCATTTATCAGAACTCTTAACCTGACAGGTGATGCCATCATAGATCCGGGACACTCACATCTGTTTGCAGCCGTAGGTGCCGCCATGAACTCCAAGCCTGAGGTATCCATGACACTTTCAGAGCTTATACATGCACTCTCACAGGAGCTCAACCTCTCCTCAGGTGTAGAGAGACTTGCGCCACTCTTTGAGAGCGATGAAGATTACGAGAAATTCAAGGCAGATCACAACAAGTACGCCGTAAAGCGCGGTGATCTCGCAACATATAAAGGAAACTGTTTCATCGGTGTCGATGCCGGTTCAACCACCACAAAGGTTGCACTTGTCGGTTCTGACGGTGAACTGCTCTACGACTTCTACAGCAGCAACAACGGAAGTCCACTTAACACCACCATCAGAGCTATAAAGGATATATACAGCAAGCTTCCTGAGGGCGCAGTGATCGCAGGCTCATGTTCTACTGGTTACGGTGAGGCTCTTATCAAGCAGGCTCTCTCACTGGATTTCGGTGAGGTTGAGACTATCGCCCATTACACCGCTGCTGCATTCTTTGACCCGGAGGTTGACTGTATCCTCGATATCGGCGGTCAGGATATGAAGTGTATCAAGATCAAGAACGGTGTCGTAGATAACGTTATGCTGAACGAGGCATGTTCATCTGGATGTGGTTCATTCATAGAGACATTTGCAAAGTCACTCAACTATGATATTGCGGACTTTGCACATATAGCCATAACAGCAAAAACCCCTATAGACCTCGGTTCAAGATGTACTGTTTTCATGAACTCAAAGGTTAAGCAGGCCCAGAAGGAGGGAGCATCCGTGGCTGATATATCCGCCGGACTTGCCTACTCCGTCATCAAAAATGCCCTGCTCAAGGTTATAAAGCTCACAGATCCTAAGGATCTCGGCAAGAACATTGTGGTACAGGGTGGTACCTTCTACAACGATGCTGTCTTAAAGAGCTTTGAGGTCATATCAGGAAGAACAGCCATAAGACCTGACATCTCAGGTATCATGGGTGCTTTTGGTGCTGCCCTCATCGCTAGGAACAAGTACAAAGAGGGATTTGTCACGACTATGCTCCCTATCGAGGAGATAAGAAAGCTCACATATGAGAGCTCCATGACAAGATGTAAAGGATGTACAAACAACTGTCTCCTTACAATAAACAAATTCTCAAACGGCAAGAGGTTCATCACCGGAAACAGATGTGAGAAGGGTGTCGGTCTGAAGAAGAACGCAGACAACATTCCTAACCTCTTTGAATATAAGCTTGGAAGAATATTTGGCTATGAGTCACTTAAGCCTGAGGAGGCAAAGCGTGGCGTGATAGGTGTTCCTCGTGTACTCAACATGTACGAGAACTATCCTTTCTGGCACACATTCCTCACAAAGCTTGGATTCTCGGTCGTACTCTCACCGAAGTCATCAAGGGCTATATACAGCCTTGGTATCGAGTCCATACCTAGTGAGTCGGAGTGCTATCCTGCAAAGATCTCACACGGACACGTAATGTGGCTGCTGAAGAACGGAATCAAGTCCATCTTCTACCCATGCGTACCTTACGAGATGAACGAGACTCCGGAGGCAAACAACCACTACAACTGTCCTATCGTTGCTTCTTATGCTGAGAACATCAAGAACAACATGGAGGAGCTCAAGGCTGACGACATAACATTCATCAGACCATTTGTGGCCCTGGACAATGAGGAAGCTCTCGTAAAACGTATGTACCGTGAGATGTCCAAGTACTATGATGTGACAATGGACGAGATTGGAAGCGCCATACATGCGGCGTACGCAGAGGCAGAGAAGGTCAAGGAGGATGTGCGTGCTAAGGGCGAAGAAACTCTCAGATACATTGATGAACACGATATGCTCGGTATCGTTCTGGCAGGTCGTCCATACCACCTTGATCCTGAGATCAACCACGGTCTACCAGAACTCATCAACTCATACAAGATCGCTGTCTTTACCGAGGATTCAGTCGCACACCTTGGCAAGGTCGAGAGACCTCTTATTGTCTCCGACCAGTGGATGTACCACTCAAGACTGTACAAGGCAGCCAACTACGTCAAGACCTGTGACAACTTAGAGCTCATACAGCTCAACTCATTCGGCTGTGGTCTGGACGCTGTAACAACTGACTGTGTCAACGATATACTTACCAAGTCAGGCAAGATATACACTGTCCTCAAGATCGATGAGGTCAGCAACTTAGGTGCAGCAAGGATCAGAATCAGATCCCTCATAAGCGCGGTCAACTCAAGACATGAACAGCACTACAAGACATGTCCGTCAAGCAGTGCCATCAACAGAATAGAATTTACCAAGGAGATGAAGAAGGACTATACAGTTCTTGCACCTCAGATGTCTCCTATCCATTTCGATCTTCTTGCACCTGCATTCAAGTGCATGGGAATCAACATTGAGATCCTGCCGGATGCAACCAAGGAGACGATAGATGTTGGTCTGAAATATGTAAACAACGACGCATGTTATCCATCTCTGATCGTTGTCGGACAGATGATGAGCGCCATCACTTCAGGAAAGTACGATGTGAACAAGCTGGCTGTCATCATGAGCCAGACAGGAGGCGGATGCCGTGCAACAAACTATGTAGGATTTATCAGACGTGCCCTCTCCAAGGCAGGCTACGGTCAGATACCTGTAATAGCACTGTCAGCCCAGGGCTTTGAGAAGAACTCAGGTTTCAAGATAAGCTACAAGGTCGTAAAGCGTGCAATGCAGGCTCTGATATACGGTGATGTATTCATGAGATGTCTGTACAGGACAAGACCTTACGAGAAGGAAAAGGGTTCGGCAAATGCACTCCATGAGAAATGGAAGAAGGTTTGTCTGGAGAGCCTTACAAAGACCGGAAGCAATGCTGTATTCAAGAAGAATATACAGGGAATCGTCCACGACTTCGATACTCTTCCACTCCTTGATGTCAAGAAGCCTAGAGTCGGAATTGTTGGAGAGATACTTGTAAAGTTCCTGCCATCAGCCAACAACCACTTAGTTGACCTGCTGGAAGCAGAGGGAGCAGAGGCTGTTATGCCGGATCTCCTGGACTTCTTCATGTACTGCTTCTACAACAACAATTACAACTATGAGTTCCTTGGCAAGACCAAGAAAGGAGCCATAGTCAGCAACACTGTTATAAAGGTTCTGGAATCCTTCAGAAAACCTGCTAGGGATGCACTTGAGAAGAGTAAGCGTTTCGAGGCCCCAGCTCATATTGAAAAACTTGCCGAGTATGCAAGACCTATCGTATCCATTGGTAACCAGAATGGTGAGGGATGGTTCCTGACAGGTGAGATGATCGAGCTCATAAAGAGCGGTGCCCCTAACATCGTGTGCGCTCAGCCATTTGCATGTCTGCCTAACCACATCGTAGGCAAGGGTGTTATCAAGCATCTGCGTGAAGCATATCCTGAGGCAAACATCGTGGCAGTCGACTATGATCCTGGTGCATCCGAGGTCAACCAGGTCAACAGAATCAAGCTCATGCTTGCCGCTGCGAACAAGAACATGAAGAAATAAATAATCTCATATTATAATTTATATAATGCTAAAATGGCACATCACATACAGAATAATATTCCGTATACGATGTGCCATTTCACGTTTTAATTCAAGTTATACCCAGAGGCTTTACGCTCTCCTCCTCCAGCTTATTCTCATCCCGCTGTGATCCTTTACACGAGCTTCCTGTAAATGGGGTTATTCAATCTCTTAGTTCATGAACAACTGATCTACAAGATCCAGGCTTTTATCCTTTTCCTGGGAACCAGATTCTCTATCTCAGGGTGATTATCGATACGTCCTGTGCCCACATCTCTCCTGATCTGTCTGAAACCCATGTCGTAGAATTTGGCAGATATATCAGAAACAGAAACCACTCCTTCATATCTAAAGCATTCCCTGACTGCCCTTGCAAATATATCCGGCTTCTCCCCAGCTATCATCAACATATCTCTAAGCTTATCATTTAATGGAGGTTTTTCATATGATTTCTTACAGACCATTTTATGAAACACTATACAAAAAGAAACACAATGCATAATCACATTGCAGTTCTCCCACTGATACTAGATTTATATATATTATTTTATGCTATGGTGTACTCCTTCCTGCTGCAATCCTTGAAAAGCTCGTCATCAAGCTTTCTCTGTATCTGTGAGCGGATAAAACGTACTCCCATCCGGTTTTCGGCTGCCTCCTTTGCAAGCCTGTGTTTTGTTTTTGCCGACAATTTCAGCCGCACCCCGTAATAGTCGGCAAGCTTGTCAACCGGGCTGATACCCTTGGTATTTAAGATGGCGTAGAAATCATCTTCTGTCATCTCACGCAGCTGCACTATAGTGGCTATACGTCCCGCGACCTCACTTCTGACATTTGCATACTGTACCAGGTCTTCCTGAGTGAATGTGCTTTTATAACCATCAAATGATTCGTCAGCGGGGGCAGATTCAAACCCTATAGGTCTGCTCTTGTTCACCGCCATATTCTTTGCTCTGACCATAGAATCAAATGATCCTAGAAATACAAAGCTTACATTTGATGTATCTATATCAAGGGTGGGTTCATTGCCCGATGGATTGCCATCGAAATGGACCAGGTCACCCTCAAGAACCTTCAGCAGTTCATTCTGGACTATGTAGCTGTAATGCCTGTCGTCTGCATCTTCGAACATCTTGTCAGCCTCATCGAGCGCCTCCTTGAGCTGTCTGTATTTCTTTTTTCTGAAATCAATGTTTTCCCATTCCTTTTCAGATATCCTCAATTATCTACGCCTCCTAATTATATTTATCCGTTCTGTTATTCCTGACCGTCAAATCTGAAGCTGAGCTGAGTCTGCTTCAGTGACTTCACTTTTCGTTCTGTGATCTTGTCGTACTCACAGACCGAACCGCAGAGAAGCGGTGACGCGGGATCATAACATTTGCAGTTGGCCTTCACCGCATCCGGCGAGTAATTCGCATAACAGTATTTGCATCCATTCAGACAGGTGTTGTATGAACCAATCTCCACGCTCTCCATGCAGCCGCACTCAGGGCGCTGGGACTTATCCTTTGCCACCTTTATGTCACAACCTATAATCTCCTCTATGAGCTTCTTGTCTATGCAGCAGTTGTGTTCAATTCCGCACTTCTCCAGATCCACCACCTCTGCACAAGTAGCCATCGACATTCCATGTGATCTTGCAATGTCCGCTATCGCCTTTGCAAATGCTTCCAGATCGTCGTGACTCATCTCATAGCTGTCCACAACCTGCATATTTTTCCTGTTCTTGGCATATATATCGACGAAGCTGATGACGCATTTCTCAGTGCAGCCATCTAACGCCTCCGCAATCTGTGTAAATGCCCTTATGTGGTAATCTGGCGTATATTTCTTCGTGAATACTATCGGGTCATATCTCCAGATGACCCGCTTTTTCCCTATCTTTCCGGCAAGCTCCTGAAATGCAGGAATGAGCTGTCCCTTTTTATCAGGCAGATTCGTCTCCATATCCTTGCCGTAACCTGTCAGAGTGAACTGGAAATAGTATTTGTAAGCATCCAGTTCCGAAAGCCTTGGAAGCATCGGTATGGGATTCTTTGTCCAGAACACAATGCAGTCAACCACCTCAGGTGAGAGGTCTATCCTGCTTATCTGATGCGCATTCATAGGATTCCTCACATACAGAAATCCTTCCTTTATTCTATTAAAAAACCATTCCGAGTAAAATGTCGGTATGTCCGTTCTTCTACTGGCACTGAGTATCATATTTAATTCCTCCGATCAACAGCTTTTCTGTCAACAAAATAAAGTATAATATAATTTCCCGTCTGTTATCAATATCATGTTTTTGTTGATTTTACACCTGATTATGTTTTGTCCCGTACAAATTACGAAGCAATTTTCAATATTGATTTTTGGATAGAAATTTTCGTATCCATGTGCTATTTTGATACTTTGATTTGTTTTATATATGAGAACTCAATTGAGAAGGAACAAGATTCCTAATTCTCTCATACATACAAACCACGGAGGTGATGACACTTGAAGCAGCAGCAACTGCTTGAACTATATGACAATTACTCGGACAATGCATTCCGTCTGGCCATGAGTTTTCTTGGCAATATAGTGGATTCCGAGGACATTGTCCAGAATGTATATACCAAGCTTATAGAAAAAAGTCCTCACATATCAAAGGGATGTGAGAAGTCCTATATTCTCACCATGACCGCAAATATGTGCAGAAACCATTTGAAATCAGCGGCAAACAGACTGAACAGCAGCTATGAAGAGCTGGCAAACGATGATCTCACAAGTGGCTTCAATATGGAGGAACAGTCAATGTTTGCAGCCATAAACAGGCTGCCCGATACATACAGCACGGCCCTGTATCTGCACTATTACGAGGGGTATTCATTCAAGGAGATCGCTAAGATGCTTCATTTGTCAGTCTCAGCAGTCTCCATGCGGATATCCCGCGGAAGGGATCAGCTAAAAGAATTTTTAAAGGAGGAATAGATCATGAATAATAAAGATATAAACGAATTATACAAAGCTACCATGGACAATGTGACCATGCCCCAGGATGACAAAGACGATCTCAGGGCAAAGCTTGCCGAACAGGCTCAAACCGGCAGATCTGGTCACAGACTCGCCCGCGTCGGCAAATATGCCGCCATCGCCGCTGCCGTGTGCGCAGTTCTTCTGTGCATCCCAGCGACAAGAACAACCGTCTCAGCAGCCATAGACTACATAAAGCAGACCTTCCACCTGGCAAATGGTACCGAAGTGACATACGAGGAAAACAGTGAGGGAAACTCCATACAGTTCACCATATCTACAGATGATGTCAACGGTTACACGAAAGTTGAAAACGGCCGTCTCTACCTTGTTCTCGGAGATACCAAGGAAGATATCACCGACAAATGCGGTCCTGACAAATATTTCCGTCATGAGATCAAGAATGCGGACGGCTCACACAGCGTCATTCTCATCGGAGGTACACCTGATAGCTGCGGCTGGTGCGAGCTCTTCTTCGACAAGAATGGAAAATATGTATTTAACAACATGAACGTTGAAGACTACAACGACCCATGGCTTAATGACGCCCTGCATGCCGAGGGTGTTGACACAGGCAATCCTTATCTGGATGACACAACAACTGAGGATTCTTCTGACAGCGTATATAGTGTAGGCCAGTCTGTAGATGACAACGCCTCAGGAAATGCTACTTATATTGAGCAGTAATAAGTTTAAATTGTCTAATCTAAGCTATTTCACTCTTCAGGGGAACTTTCCCCTGAAGAGTATTTTATTTAAATAAGGACACAAAATTATCGCCAATTTGACGTTAAAATAAAAAAAGATACAACTTATTTTGAAATTGTATCTTTTTTAAGATTTGAAACAAAAAGCCGATAATTATGTATCCTTTTTTATGAAAATCATGTTCCTAGAGAAAATCTTCCAAGCTAAATACACTAAAGGAATTTCTCTCTACAGTCTCATAGGAATTCCCTTGTCCTGAAGGTATCTCTTCAGATCTCCTATCTCAAGTTCTTTATAGTGGAACAGAGATGCCGCAAGAGCTGCATCAGCTCCGCCCTCTGTCAGGGCATCGTAGAAATGTTCCTTAGTTCCTGCGCCGCCGGAGGCTATCACTGGAATATTCACATTGTCTGCTATGGTTCTAGTGAGTTCTATGTCATATCCCGCCTTTGTACCATCGCAGTCCATGCTGGTAAGCAATATCTCTCCAGCTCCAAGCTCTGCGGCCTTCATGGCCCACTCAACTGCATCTATTCCACAGTCGATTCTGCCACCGTGCTTGTATATGTTCCAGCCTGAACCATCATCACGTCTCTTGGCATCTATTGCTAAGACTACGCACTGGCTGCCAAACTTGTCAGCGGCATCAGCTATAAGTGTCGGATTGTCTATGGCTGCCGAGTTTACAGAAATCTTATCTGCGCCCTCACGGAGTATTGCCTTAAAGTCATCGACAGTTCTTATTCCGCCGCCCACTGTGAACGGAATGAAGATAGTCTCTGCAACTCTTCTAACCATATCCACAACTATATTTCTCTGGTCTGATGAAGCTGTTATGTCAAGAAAAACAAGCTCATCAGCTCCCGCCTTGTCATACGCTGCACCGACTGCCACAGGATCCCCGGCATCTATAAGATTTACGAAATTTACGCCCTTTACAACTCGTCCGTTCTTCACATCAAGACAAGGTATTATTCTCTTTGTATGCATGTCCTACACCTCCAGCTCTATAAAATTCTTCAGTATCTTAAGTCCAACCTCTGAGCTCTTCTCAGGATGGAACTGACATGCAAATACATTGCCGTGCTCCACAGATGCATGAATCTGTGTTGAATAGAATGTGGACGCTGCCACATCCTCAGGATTATTTGCCTTCAGATAATATGAATGAACAAAATAAACATATGGATTCTCAGGAAGCCCCTTAAAAAGTCTTGCCTTTGGATTTATCTCAAGGTTGTTCCATCCAATCTGTGGTATCTTAAGTCCCGGTGCATCCGGTATGCGGAGTATCTCACCGTCAAGAATTCCAAGTCCTGTTGCCTCCGGCGACTCCTCGCTGGTCTTGAACAAAAGCTGAAGTCCAAGACATATTCCAAGAAACGGCTTGCCTGCATCCACAACATCATAGATGACATTCTCAAGGCCGTACTCCCTGATCTTTCCCATAGCGTCCCCAAAGCTTCCAACTCCAGGTAAGATAACCTTGTCACTCGCCATGATCACATCTCTGTCCCTTGTGATGACAGCCTCCTCGCCGAGATACTGGACTGCCTTCTCAACACTCTTTATGTTACCTGCGTCATAATCCAAAATTGAAATCATCTGTCTCTGTCCTTTCAAGTCTAACATCTTTTGATCTATATTATATCTCTTCCCACTGGCACACAACTTCTATCTGTCACTGTAGTGATATCTACAAGCAAGAATATATACGTTATCATCATCTATCTTGTATATTATTCTGTCTTTATCATTTATTCGTCTACTCCAGAAGCCAGTCAGATTTCCAGTTAATGGTTCGGGTTTCCCAATGCCTTCATTTCCATTTCTGCATATATCTTCTATCAGACTATTTATTTTCTTTAGTGTCTTTCTATCCTCCGTCTGCCAATAGACATAGTCTTTCCATCCATTATCAGTAAAGACTTTATTCATCGGCAGATACCTCCGTCAGATCATGAACAGCAAAATTTCCTTTCTCAAGCTGGGTCTTTGACTCCATAAGCCAGTCATAGTTTGCTTTGTTTCCCATCACATATACATTTTCCATCAGATTGTTATATGCCTCTTCTGAAAGCATAACAACATTTTTATTATCCTTACGGGTTACAATCATGGTTTCATAATCATCTGTAACTTTATCCATATACTTTTTCATATTGTCGCGTAAGTTTGTATAATTAACAGCTAACATAAGAACACCTCCTTAAATTCATGTACAGTTTTCTGTACTTATATTGTACTGTACATAAAACTGTACGTCAAGTACCTGTATTATCTTATGCCTATGTTATAATAGATATTCTGCTCTCGCATGTAATTCTTTAGAACCTCAGCTTGCTTCCCTTGCCGCCGCGCTTGCCCGGCTTAACTCTGGTAAAGATTATCTCGTTATCTCCAACCTTGAAGGTATCCTTTGTGCTTCCCACAAATACCGACTCAAGGACATCGTCACCCTCTAAGTTGATGAGCTTAACTCCCGCTGCGCCCTTGCCCTTCTCAGGAATCTCCGCTGCGTCAACTCTTATGTAATAGCCCTTCTCTGACTGTGCGATTATGAAGTCGCCCTCGGAGATTTTGCCGATATATATGATATCATCACCGACTTTTGAAGCATTTGCAGCACGCCTTGTGGTGTCAAATGCGGAGCCGTCAACAACCTTGGCAAGACCCTGCTTACTGACGAACAGCAGCTTGTCAGTCACAAAATGCTCTATGCAGTCCATGAACAGGATATTCTCGTCACCATTCATGTTGCAGAACTCGAACACCTGGATTCCCTTGTCGGCAAGACGTCCTATGAGGCTTCCGCCACCCTTCTTGCTGGTGTTCTTCTTCGCCTGAAGCTTAATGATGTCTGCAACCTTGATCGTATACACCTGATTATTGTCAGCAAATACCGCTATTCTGTCAAGATTCTGACACTTAACAGCAAATCTGTAATCCTTCGTGATCTGGTCGATGTTCTTCTCGTATACATTTGCATCTACAACTTTGATGTAATAGAATCTGTCGAGAAGTACAGCCACATCTGTAGCCACGACCTCAGCCTTCTTCACAACAACAGTTCCATAGTTATGGATCTGAGTCCTTCTAGGTATGGCATACTTTGCCTTGATCTCAAGCATGTCATCTATCATCTGCTGCTTCATAGCATCCCTGGACTCCATGAGTCTTGTATACTTCTTGATAAGCTTCTCAGCGTCTGCCAGCTCTTTCTTTAAGGCATTGATCTCCAGACCAATGAGCTTCTGAAGTCTCATGGCAAGTATCGCATCAGCCTGCTTCTCTGTGAAACACAGGAACTTCGCATCCGCCTCTGAGCCCTTGAATCTGAACTTGATATTAGATGTATCGCCGTGCATGAGACACGCCTTTGCATCTGCAACCTTTGTACTTCCGCGGAGTATCTCTATGATCAGGTCTATGCAGTCAACCGCTGTGAGAAGTCCCATCTTGATCTCCCTGATCTCCTCCTGCTGTGCCAGAAGCTTTCTATACTTCGTGTCATACAGACCGTACTTGAAATCTGTGTATACCTTCAGTATCTTCTTGAGTCCCATGACCTCCGGTTTGCCGTTGTTGATGCAGTTGATATTCACGCCAAATGTATCCTCAAGGGCTGCCTTCTTATATAATATATTGATGATGTTCTGTATCTCCTCGTCAGAAGTTCCCTTCTTCACATCTATACACAGGCATTCACCGTTCTTGTCTCCTCTGTCCGCGATATCCACGACCGCTGGAAGCTCTCTGTTTCTGACAAGCTCTGCGACAGTATCAAGGAACTTGGCAGTGCCTCCGATCATTGTATATGGAAGCTCTGTGACACAGATACTCTTTCTTCCGTATCCGATATCCCTGACCTCTACCTTACCGCGCACCTTGATCTTGCCAAGTCCTGTGGCATACACATTATACAACTCCTCAGGTGTTGCATTGATGATTCCACCTGTGGCAAAATCTGGTCCCGGCATGAGCGCAAGCAGATCCTCAAGCTGTATCTCAGGATCATTCAGATATGCAACTGTGGCATCTATGACCTCACCGAGATTGTGTGTAGGAATATTTGTCGCCATACCTACTGCTATACCGGTTGAACCGCTCACCAGGATATTTGGCACCTGGAAAGGCAGGAAAGTCGGCTCTGTCTCCGTTCCGTCAAAGTTTGGTATGAACTGATCCTTGAAGAACGGAAGATCCTTCATGCACACATCCTCTGTGTACTTAGATATACGCGCCTCAGTGTATCGCATGGCAGCCGCACCGGAACCGTCCACCGCGCCAAAGTTGCCGTGTGGGTCAACAAGTGGTATCGGCAGTTTCCAGTTCTGTGCCATATTTACAAGTCCTTCATATATGGAACTATCTCCGTGTGGATGATATTTACCCATTGTATCTCCGACTATTCTCGCACATTTTCTGTGTGGCTTGTCGGAGCCTGCAAGACCATCCAGTGAGTAAAGTATCCTTCTCTGGACAGGCTTTAATCCATCCCTTACATCCGGGAGCGCTCTCTCTGTTATAACCGACATGGAATAATCCACATAGGACTGTCCCATCTCGCTCTCATAATCTACATTTAATATCTTTTCCGACATGATCTATCCCTTTCATCATACAAACTGTGAAAACGCGCTGCTAAGCATTCCCAAATATCACTTTTATATATCTAGCACCGCATCCGCACTGTGTGTCTCTATGTACTCTCTTCTAGGCGCAACCTCAGTTCCCATGAGCGTCTGTGTGAGCTGATTTGCCTCAACACGGCTGTTCACTGATACCTGCTTTAAAAGTCTTGTCTCAGGGTTCATGGTCGTCTCATAGAGCTGGTCTGCATCCATCTCACCGAGTCCCTTGTATCTCTGGATCGTGAACTTGTTCGTGTGTGTCTTTCTGTACTTTGCAAGCTCATCATCTGAGTACAGATATTTGATGTTCTTGCCCTCGCCAACTCTGTAGAGAGGCGGAATAGCTATGTATATATGTCCCTCGCTTATAAGGTCGGGATAGAATCTGTAGAAGAATGTCAGCAGAAGGGTCGCTATATGCGCACCATCCACATCGGCATCCGTCATGATGATTATCTTGTCATAGTTCAGCTTGCTTATGTCAAAATCATTGCCGTAGCCCTGCATGAAGCCACAGCCAAATGCATTGATGAGCGCTTTGATCTCGGCATTCTCAAGCACCTTTGCAACAGGCTTCTTCTCCACGTTGAGTATCTTACCTCTAAGTGGAAGTATTGCCTGATACTTTCTGTTTCTCGCGGTCTTGGCTGAGCCTCCCGCCGAATCACCCTCGACTATGAATATCTCGCATTTAGACGAATCTGAGGACTCCTGCTTTGCAAGCTTGCCATTTCCCTCAAATGAAAACTTGTTTATATTGATCTTGGACTTCTCAAGCGCCTTTCTCTTGGAGAGAGCCACCGCCCTGTCCACTATATCCTTCAGCACATCATAATTTCTGTCAAAATAAACTGTGAGCTGTTCCTTCACGATATCGTCAACGGCCTTTGACACGTCCGTATTTGAAAGCTTTGTCTTTGTCTGTCCCTCAAACTGAGGATCCGGATGCTTCACGGATATGATAGCCTGCATGCCAGATCTTATGTCTGCACCTGTCAGATTGGAATCCTTCTCTTTCAGAGTTCCAAGCTCATTTCTCGCATAATTATTGATAAGCTTGGCAAATGCTGACTTGAATCCTGTCACATGGGTTCCACCTTCAGGATTCGTGATATTGTTGGTAAATCCTATGATATTCTCCTCACCGTCCTCCGTCATCAGAAATACGATATCTGCGGCGATTCCGTCCTTCTCACCCGATATGGCGACAACCGGTGATGTATGTGTGAGTCCCTGGGATATATCCTCAACAAATGCTGCAAGTCCCCCTGGCTGATGGAACACTATAGGCTCCTCGCCATCCCTCTTGTTCTGGAATGTGATCGTAAGATTCGGATTCAGATATGCTGTCTCCTTGATCCTCTGCTTGATGGCGTCCGCCTTGAACTTTACTGTCTCAAATATTGTATCATCAGGATAGAGTGTCACAGTTGTACCTGTTCTCTTTTCCTTGAGTTTTGTCTTTGGAAGCATACCGTCAACAAGTTCAGTTGTCGGTATTCCCTTCTCGTATGTATCGTGATAGAGATAGCCATCCCTGGCAACATCTACTATAAGCTTGTTAGACAGTGCATTTACAACTGCAGAACCTACTCCGTGAAGTCCGCCGCTTATCTTGTAGGTGGAGCTGTTAAACTTACCACCTGCATGCAATACTGTGTATACAACACGCTCCGCAGGAATTCCCTCCTGCTCATGTATATCGACAGGAACGCCTCGTCCATCGTCAGACACGGTTGCCGAGCCATCCTCGTTGATGCTCACCCATATATTGTTGCAATACCCCGCCAGATGCTCATCCACCGAGTTGTCTATAAGCTCCTGTATGAGGTGGTTCAGTCCGCTTCGCCCTGTGTTGCCGATGTACATTCCCGGTCTCAGTCTTACCGGCTCAAGGCCCTTTAACACCTCAATGTTTTTTGCACTGTATGACATAATCTTCTCCCATTTTATAAATATATTTGCAGATGCCAGAATCCAACAGAAAAAGGAAACCCTTAGAATTATAGCCTAAAAGTTTCCTTCTTGCAAAGTATTTATTGTTCTGACGTGTTATCTGCGCTATTCTCCGGTATCATTTCCGGTTCGCCATCATCCTGCTGTATGATATCAAGGTCGAAGTAGAATACCACTCCATTCTCCACATTGTAAACACCATAGTTCTTGTTGTGAGCCGCCATGGACGCCGCAACTATAGAAAGTCCAATACCGCTTCCACCATACTCTCTCGTCCTCGCCTTGTCCACCTTGTAGAACTTAATGAATACCTTATCAAGCTCATCGTCAGGAATGTTTGGTCCCTCATCATATACAAATACTCTCAAGTTGCCTGTGACGAGTCCATCCTCAGTCCTCCTCGGCTGATCATAGTCCTTATTCGCAGTCCACACTCTGACCTTGCCTCCATCGTTGCAGTAATGAAGTGCATTTGTAAAATAATTGGTGAATACCTGCTCTATCATGAACTCATCTGCATATACGTTGCACACATCATTCAGCTCATCCGCCAGCTCAACTTCCGCATGGTTCTGCTCCACCAGAATGGATGATGAATCCACTACATTCTTTATGAGTGCATCTATATCGAATACCACAGGATGAACCCTGTCCACCCCAAATTCAAGCTCATTCAGATCAAGTAACTGTCTGACAAGCTTATTCATCTTGCCAGCTTCGTCCAGAATGACATCGCAGTAAAACTCCTTGCTCTCATCATCCTCTATAACATTGTCTTTAAGGCCCTCGGCGTATCCCTGTATGAGAGCTATAGGAGTCTTGAGTTCATGGGACACATGGGACAGGAACTCCTTCCTCATCTCATCTATCTGTACCTTCTCATCAATATCCGTCTGCAGCTTAGCATTTGCCTGTTGAAGCTCTGTCAGCGTGTTTCTCAGCTGATATGACATCTCGTTCATACTGTCCGCCAGCTCACCAATCTCATCGTTGGATGCGTGATCCACCTTCACATCGAGATCAAGCTGTGCCATACGATTGGCAACCAACGCAAGATTCTTTATCGGCTTTGCAACCGCATTGCTGATAAAATAGATCACGGCAAATCCAAGTATCGCAACAACCGAGAATACAAAAAAGAAAAACTTTAGTGATATAATTATCGTTGAGTCTACGCTGGAGATTGGTTTTCTGATTACAACCACAAAACCATTGTCAAGAAATCCTACCACGTCATAATAGCTGTTTCCGGTATTTTTATCATTTGTGATCTGTATATCATATTTATCTGTCTTTTCAATCTGCTTTCTCTTTATCTTCGGATTATCCGGATTTTTGCCACCACTGTAATTGAAGTAGTCCGCTATAAATGACAGGTTGTTATATACCGCAGCCTCCTCGTTCACCGTCGTGTACACATGCATATTCACGCTGTCGAAGATAAATATCATCGCACCTGACTGATTGATCACATCATTTGCCAGCTCTTTACTGTCTATATCCTCATCCCGGCCGAACAGTTCATTGCAGGAATTGTATGTATCCAGCAGCATCTGTTCCATGCCGTGATAGAAATACTTCTTGATAAAAAGCATGGTTATGGCACACGACATGACAACCATAAATAGTATAGTCGCCGCAAGCGATAAAGTTATCTTTGTTCTGATAGAAGTTCTCTTTGATCCGGTCATCACTCCACCTCAAATTTATAGCCCATTCCCCATATGGTCTTGATATATTCGCCCTTATCGCCCATCTTGCTTCTGAGCTTCTTGACATGAGTATCTATGGTTCTGGCATCGCCAAAGTAATCATAATTCCACACATTGTTAAGTATCTTCTCTCTCGACAGTGCCACACCTTTATTCATGATAAAATACTGCAGCAGCTCGAACTCCTTGAAGCTGAGTTCAATAGGCTTGCCATCTATAGTCACCACATGAGCCGACAGATCCATCTCAATACCTCCGGCTACAAGCTTCTCATCTGAAGCGGCATCCGTTGTTCTTCTGAGTATCGCTGCAACTCTGGCAACAAGTATCTTGGGACTGAACGGCTTCGTTATGTACTCATCTACTCCCAGATCAAAGCCCTGGAGCTCATCGCGCTCATCTGCCTTCGCGGTAAGCATGATAACCGGAACCTGTGAGAACTTTCTTATCTCCTTAAGAGTCTCCCATCCGTCCATCTTAGGCATCATGACATCAAGTATTACAAGAGATATATTCTTGTCATTCATGAATATATCCAGGGCCTGTTCACCATCTCCGGCCTCAAGAACCATATACCCCTCTCTTGTGAGGAAGTCCTTGACAAGTTTCCTCATTCTGCTCTCATCATCAACCATAAGAACCTTTATTGAATCCATATCGTACCTCCACATATAGAATAATATCCAATTTATCTCAATATAACATTGATATTTGTAAAAAATGTGAACTGAGCATATTTTTTACAGTATACCACAGCCAAAAAGCAGTGAACACACTCATGTATCCACTGCTTTTCAAAATATTCTTCTATATCTTAAATACTACTGCGCTGCCTCTGTTGTCTCAACCTCATCTGTCATGGCCTCGCTTGGATCTATAGCCTCTGTGTTGGCCTCTGTTGTGCTTCCTGCCTCACTGGTTGCAGTTGTTGCTATCTCGCCGTTCAACGTTACATTCTCCTTCTGGGCAAGTGCATATACCGCGTCATTGTATGCTGTATACTTGCTCTGGGCGTCTGAGAGAAGCTTCTGTGCCTCTGTCTGGATGTCCTTGTTCTTATCCTTAACAGCAGCCTCAACCTTCTGCATAGCCTCATACTGTGCATTCATGGCATCATAATACTGATCCTTGAGCGCCTTCACCTCGTCGGTCTTGACTTCTATAGCCTGTACGTCGTCAAGAAATGTCTTATAATTTGGAAGCAGATTGTCTGTCAAATCCTTGAGCAGAGCATCTGTATCAACAGCAGTTCCCTCAGCAAAATATGAGTTGAACTTCTTCATGATCTCCGCTTCCTCTGTATCCATCTTAGGGATATCTGTTCCAACAAACTTGATGAACTCATCCTTCACCTCTGATGCAGCCTCTGTGGTTGCCGTCGTCTCGTCTGCCTTCTTGTTTCCACATCCTGTAAATGAGAATGCCAGAACCATAGCCATCATAGTCATAAGTAATCTGCGTTTCATAATCTTTTGTCTCCTTGTTCTTCCTTGTTTTGTGTATGCCCTGCAGTCGCGTCTCCACAAGGTTATGGCAGAATTCGAATAACCTCGAATTCTGCCATCTCTTAGTATACCACCTTAAGACCACAGGTGGCAACCTGCTATTTTCTTCGTTTCTTTTTCTCCTTAGGAGGATTCTCGATCATATACTTCTCGTACATGTCCGGCCTGTGCTCCTTCGTCCTGGTGATAGACTGTTCAAGTCGCCACTCATTTATGAGCTTATGGTTGCCCGAAAGCAGTACATCCGGAACCTTCTTCCCCATGAATTCAGGAGGTCTGGTATACTGCGGATACTCAAGCAGATTGTTATAAAAAGTCTCTATCTCAGCACTGTCCTCGTTATTCAGAACCCCTGGGACAAGACGAGACACAGCATCCACGATAGCCATGGCTGGAAGTTCTCCGCCAGTCAGCACAAAATCGCCTATAGACATATAGTCATCGACTATCATCTCAAGAACCCTCTCATCTATTCCCTCGTAATGGCCACACAGAAGAACTATGTCCTCCTTCTCCGAGAGCTCCTGTGCAATACCCTGATTGAAGGTTCTTCCCTGCGGAGTCATATATATGACCCATGGTTTTCTGCCAAGCTTCTCCACCAGTGCCGTGTATGCATCATACACAGGCTGCGCCTGCATGACCATGCCTGCGCCTCCCCCATATGGGTAATCATCCACATGATTGTGTTTATCCTGGGTGTAATCTCTTATATTTATAGCTTCTATATGAAGTTTTCCCGACTCTATGGCCCTTCCCGTGATACTCGTTGAAAGTCCATTCATAACCATCTCGGGGAAAAGTGTCAAAATATAAAAATTCATAATCTACTCCTGATATTTGAACTTAGGTTTAAACCTTTGCCTGTTCACGCTCTTATCTCTCTGTCTTATGAACCGAATCATCCGCCTCCACCATCTCAAATGTCCTGACCTTGACTTTCCTATTCTCAGTGTCCACATCATAAACGAAATCCGGGACAACAGGGATAAGTATCTCCCCACCATCATCCTTTTTTACGACAAATACATCATTTGCCGGAGTCTCCAACACATCATCAAGGATTCCTATGTGTTCGTCATTCTGATCATATACATCAGCGTCAAGGACATCACAAATGAAGAACTCTCCATCCATGAGAGGAACTGCATCCTCCCTGTCAACAAGTATGTCGTAGTTCTTAAAACGCTCTATATCATTTATGTTATCGTATTCTTCGAACTTAAGAATAACCATATTTTTCAAAAATTTGCAAGATGTACAATTGACCTCCAGAGTCTCTCTGCCATTTGACAGATAGCACTTCTTCAAGGTCTTGAAACGATCATTGTCATCTGTTGTCGGATATACCTTAACCTCGCCCTTTATACCATGGCTTGAGGTTATCACACCCACTCTGAGTCTGTCTTCTATGTTGTGTTCCATTCTATCTCCTATATATAACTCATATATAATATAAGGGGGAGTATAAACTCCCCCTCTTAACTCGGTAATAAATCCTCTGTCATATGAAGATTAAGAAATACCACTTATCCTGCTTATGCAGTTCTACTTAATATCAACGACAACCTTCTTATCACCCTTTGAAGCAGCTGCCTTGACAACTGTACGGATGGATTTGGCGATTCTGCCCTGCTTGCCGATTACCTTACCCATGTCTTCTGGTGCGACTGTAAGGTCTATCTTTATTATGCCGTCTTCTTCAGTCTCGGTTACAGCTATCTGCTCAGGATGATCTACTAGGGACTTTGCAATGATTTCTACTAAATCTTTCATCTCTATACCTCCCAAATGGAACACCAGCCATGCAAAATCGACTTCGTCGATGGCTGGCGCTGCATATCAGCTTTTCATAGAAAAGCTGATACATCCGTAAAATTACTTCTCGATACCTGCCTGCTTTAATAACTTTGCAACTGACTCAGTTGGCTGTGCTCCTGTAGCTAACCACTTCTTAGCAGCCTCCTCGTCGATCTTTACTACAGATGGCTCCTGGTTAGGATCATATGTTCCGATCTCCTCGATGAATCTACCATCTCTTGGTGATCTTGAATCTGCTACAATCACTCTGTAGAAAGGATGCTTCTTATAACCCATTCTTCTTAATCTAATCTTTACTGCCATTGTTCTTGTTCCTCCTAAATATTAATTATCTTAAGCCAAAAGGCATTTTAAAACCACCGCGTCTTCTCTTTCCGCCCATCATGCCTGACATCTGCTTCATCATCTTCTTAGACTGTTCAAACTGTTTAAGGAAGCGATTCACATCTGCTATCTGGACACCTGCTCCATCTGCGATACGCTTCTTTCTTGACGGCGATATCGGATCCTGGAGTGAACGCTCTCTAGGTGTCATGGACAGAACGATTGCTTTTGGTGTTTTAGCAGCGTTCTCATCTATCTCAACATTCTTCATCTGACTTGCCATGCCTGGCATCATCGAAATGATCTCCTGCATGCCGCCCATCTGCTCAAGCTGAGCCATCTGATCAAGAAAATCGTTGAAATCAAAACTTGCTTTGCGGAACTTCTGTTCCATCTCTTTGGCCTTCTCCTCGTCGATGGCTGACTGGGCTTTCTCTATAAGTGACTCTACATCACCCATTCCGAGGATTCGGCTCGCCATACGATCCGGGTAAAATGGCTCCAGATCGGTAAGCTTCTCTCCCATACCTGAGTACAGGATTGGCTTGCCCGTTACTGCCTTGATCGACAGTGCGGCACCGCCTCTGGTATCACCATCCAGCTTTGTGAGGATGACACCGTCTATACCTATCTTATCATTGAACGTTGTCGCTACATTTACCGCATCCTGACCTGTCATGGAATCCACAGTCAGTATGGTGTAGGCAATGTCCAGATTCTCCTTTATCTCTGCAAGCTCGTTCATCATGTCCTCATCAACATGAAGACGTCCTGCGGTGTCAAGGAACACCAGATTGATATTGTTCTTGGCTGCATGCTGTACAGCCGCCTTCGCAATATCCAGTGGCTTGTTGTTGTCTCCCATGGCAAACACAGGAACTCCAACCTTCTCACCATTCACCTGCAGCTGCTTGATAGCCGCCGGTCTGTATACATCACATGCCACAAGAAGTGGCTTCTTGCCTTTGTTCTTGAACTGATACGCAAGCTTTGCCGCCGTTGTGGTCTTACCTGCTCCCTGAAGTCCACACATCATGATGATCGTGATCTCATTGGATGGTCTGAGCTTGATCTCTGTCATCTCAGAGCCCATGAGCTTATCCATCTCTTCCTTAACGATCTTGATGACCATGTGTCCAGGATTCAGACCCTTGAGGACTTCCTCTCCTACAGCTCTGTCACTCACCGACTTGACAAATGACTTTACGACCTTGAAGTTGACATCCGCCTCGAGAAGTGCTCTCTTGACTTCCTTCATAGCCTCCTTGACATCATCCTCAGTAAGTACGCCCTTGCTTCTCAGCTTCTTAAAAACGTTCTGCAGTTTATCTGATAAACTGTCAAATGCCATAGACATTCTCCCTTCTGATATTATCTATCATCAGAAATCTTCGAGTATCTTATCTGAATAATTCACTATATCTTCAATTCTGCCCGCAAGCCGTTCATCCGAGTTCATCGCCTTGAGCTCATCCGCACATTCCTTGATCTTCTGAACCTGTTCCTGTGCCTTCATGAACTTATGTACCAGCATAAGCTTCTCCTCATACTCCTCGAGGATCTTGTCACAGCGCCTTACCATATCATATACGCCCTGTCTGCTTATGTTGTTGAGTCTCGCTATCTCTGAGTAAGACATGTCATTGTTCACGACATCCTCGTACACGCTCTTCTGATGCTCTGTGAGCAGCTCACCATAAAAATCATATAACATAGACTGTCTGACTATCTTCTCCATAACAAACTCTCCGTAACGCACTTGCATGTAAAGTGTTTTTGCTTTACCATGGGCTATTCTAATACAGGCGGGATGGGTTGTCAAGTGTTTTTTCTTGACAACCTCACTAAAATTCTAAACTATCTGCATTAAGTAAAAAATATTTCATTCCCATAATCACAAATCCTTCATCATTTCTATACGGCTTTTTCGTTCCATTTACTATAACAATCTCCATCATACGCACTATAGAACTCAGCGAAAGATAATGGATAAATTCTTATCTCATCACCTCTGCCTCTAAATTCAGTTACAATATCACTGGATATGAATCTTGATTTACTTCCGGTCACATATACATCAATATTGCTAATCCTAAGCAAACTATTCAGCACTTCCTCAAATCGTGGCATAAACTGTACTTCATCTTCAGCTGTTCAAGGTAGGCAGCTCTCTTGATCTCCATCGTTGTACTCCTTGTTTTTGTGTATAGACACATTTTTTAGTAATTTTGTTTTACTATTCCGTGTCTATTTAATAAATACCAACTACTATTTTGCTTGACTAATATGCTGATGTAAGTGTCTATCACGATATGTTGCATGCCATCCCAAACTATTCTACATTGAATAGTTTGAATATTCATTTTAATATACCCTCCTAACCTTCTCCACGCCATAAAGCTCTTTGAAGTATTCCAGATCGTCATCCGACTTTATCACCATCACACCCACAAAGCTGCCGTCCTGTCTGTTCTTAAAACCTGCGACCTGCTCGCCGGTGCAGATAGAACACCTGATGACAGCCTCATGCATGTTCTCGTCATATGGGAACCTATTGTCTGCATCGCCACGTCCCATTTTAAGCCTTGTTATTATATTCCTGATTCCCATTATGTCATCTTCTTTCTCTGTCCGGAAATCTATCTGTCAAACGTTACATCACTTACTTGTCACAGGCAGCAGTATTATCCGCGTCCTCACTGCTCAATCTGCTCCAGCACATACGGATCCTTGATCTTATTATCCTCGGCGAAGAACAGTATCTTTGTAAGCACCTCCGCAGTCTTTGGATCATCATCCACAAATGGCAGGAATATTCTGCCACGCCTCTGTGAGTGTACAGGAAGTATATTTATCATAGGTCCTGCCTCCTGATGCACCACTCCACTTCCAAGGTGAACTGTGTAATTTGCGCGCTTGCCCTCTATCACTGCATGGTTCTTTGTAAATGTGACATTTGTCAGCTTGAAAAGTGGCATAGTGAATTCTGCTATCGCCTTTCGCATCTCAACAGTTGAGTGTGAGGTCTCAGGATCCACACCTCCGGCATGTGCTACGGAAACCGCCATGTCCACATCCCTCATGACCTCGGAGAAAATGATATCCGGGATATCCTTGATCTTGAGATTCTTTCCTGTCTTTCTATCCGAAAATACCACCCATTCAAGTGTCGGAGATTCTATATCCGCAGGTGAAAACCAGTCTGCAAGAGCGTAGATCTGCGCCACTATATTCTCCTTGTAGTACACCTTCTGAAGTCCATCCTCTATATCAGCTACCCAGTGTCTTGATTTCAGACAGCCAAGTGTCTTCTTCGGCTGGATCTGATTGCCCGCGTATCTGAGGGAATGTTCCATGGTCATCTCCTCTTCGGTCTTCACATAGAGTTCTCTGAACACCTGCTTGAACGGCTGAACGATCTTGTTGTCAAATACATACTTTTGTATGTCGTGCCACCTGCCTGCTGTATACATGTGGAATGGGTGTGCAACTGTGAGCTTGGTGTCGTCTGACAAATGTTTGTTTTCATCACCAGCGGTTGTTTCAACAAACACATTGAATCCATCCTCAGTTGCAAATCCAAGAACTACATTCTGACTAAGTACACCAGCACTTTCGCCTCCTGCATTATCTAACTGCACATCACCAGCATCGCTGTTATTCCTCAAATCAATATTCTTGCTATCATCAAGATCACTTGCCACTGATGTAATGTTATCAGCCGTATTACCCAGCTCCGCATTCGCGCCATCCGGCTCCGCCACCTTGAACACCAGCGCAGCTACCATGTCATGTATAACAGGATTCTCCAGCATGCCCCTGATCTCAGCCCAGGTGTATTCCTCTTGGCTCTCCATCGCATCCTCAAGCATCGCCTTTGTACGCCTTGACTGCTCCGCCATCTGCTTCTTGGCATCCATCAGAGCCAATACATACTCATCCTTCTTGATCTTTGCCGGAACGGACTTTAACTGTTTGCCGTTCTTCTCACAGATGACAGCGCATTTGCCGCCGTCCTCCATCTCAAGCCATACGGTCACTTCTCCGACCTCATGCGGCTGAAAATATTCTGTCATGCCCTGAACCACAAGGCTTTCCATACGTAGGGTAAGTCTCGTCACGTCCTGATATCCGGCATTGATCGCCATATTGCGCATAGCTGTAGAAACTGCTGCCGCCTCGCTGGCTCTCCTCTGTGCTCCGAACTGCCTGCTCTCCTTCTTGAACTTCTGAAGGAACATGTACCTGTCCTTTATCTGCTCCTCATTCTCTATCGGCAGGATCCCCACCGCCATGAGCAGGTCTTTGTTTCTCTTTGCCTCGATCTCGGCTATCAGCTTGGACTCATCGTATTTGCCAAGCGCCGCATCCGCATATTTTCTCGCTCTGGTGTGCTTTGCACCGTCTGAAATGTATTTCGCCGCCTTGTATATAAGCTGGAATCGCTTGTCACCCAGCCTGTCATAGACTTCGGTAAACCACGTCCTGTCAAATGCACCGTCATTCAGCTCATTCACCTCAAGCGGGGTAAATCTCGCTATCATAGCCTTTCTCTTGTCATCAAATGACTCGTTCATGTGCGCCATGAAGTAGTAGCATCCCGCAGTAAATCCATCCCATCCAAGATACTCTCCAACTATATCTATCCACTCCGGAGAATACATAGCTGCCTCTATAAGCCTGGCATCACTTATATCCGTACCTGTAAGATATGTCTTGAGAGTCTCCGCACTGTCATTTGCATCTGGCACACACGCCTGAAGAAGATGCGACATACTGTTTTTCTTGCTGACCTTCTGACGGTTATAGTAATAACCGGTATTGAAATACGTTGATCTCTCCAGGGTCTCCTTGCCAAGGGCTGACAGTATCCTGACAAAATACTCCGCTCCGAATATTCTTGTAAGCCCGTATATATATGGAGAGAATTCTGTCTCTGTATCTCCCCTTGTGAGCTCTGCAGAAAGCACAAGCTCAGACATATCAGTGTACAGCTTCTTAGCTATATCCAGCCTTTTCTCGTCCGTCTCCGAGAACTCTCCTTCCGGACTGTGAAGAAGTATCTGCCGCACACTTCTCAGTCTTTCACGCTCCGTATATCCCCACTCATAGCCTCTGGTCTGCACCTTCCTGTTGCGCTCCGTTATAAAACGCATCACGTCAGATACACATTTGAGGCTCCTATCCAGGGAATTCCCCTCAAATGCCATCTTGTACATATAATCCCTGGATATAATACCACGGCTGTATGCGGCAATATAGTTCAGGAGACCAGGAACCGGCACGACACTTCCTGTGTGTATCCAGTAATATGAATTTCTATCATTTACAACGTCTGAAGGTATATTAAAGTTATGACACTTTGCAAGGGCATAGTTGTATGGAAACAAATGCCTGAAATCCTCTTCATTCTGCCTTGCCTCGTCAGAATTCTCTTTTACGTCCAATATATCGCTGTCACCATCGATCGCAAGCCACCTTGTTATTATCATGATCTGCTCATTTGTGAGCACACTTCTGTGATATACCTTTGAATCATCACCAGATATACTGTTGCCACCTTTATTCCCGCCAAATGTATATATGAGCTCATCGTTTCTTCCAAGCAGATAGTCTGCTGCCACAACGGCAAGTCTCATCTTGTCACTATCCATCACATATCTTCTATACAGGAATCCAATTACAGCTCTGACAATGGCAAGATATCCGAATGCCGGACATTCTTCTATATATATATTCCCAAACATATCCAACATAAAGCTCTCGCAGTACTTCTTGAAATCCTGTTTGTCACTGTTGTAGCCATTCAGATACACGTAGAGCTGCATGCACATATACGGAGTCTGAATATTTTTCTCGTAGAAATCTACCCACAATTCCTCACATGCCACCTTGTCACGGTTCACATATATTTTCCCACCTGCCTCACCAAGCAGGCCGATCTCTCCGTCAGCCATCTCATACTCATCATTTTTGTGTTCATCCACAAATGCATCAAATTTTCTTAATATATTTATAACTTCTGAATCAGATGTCGTGTCTTTCTTTTTAGGCACAATCTTTAATTTGAGTTTTGCAAATGCACCCTCGCTCTTGGCAGTCTTGCACAGATTATCATTTGCAATCCTGCTTTCAGGGAAATACTTTTTGTACAGCTCAAGGCACTCAGCCAGATAACTCTTGTCAAATATCGGCTCATAGTCCGCATTTACATCATAAAGTCCATACCCCTCATCTGCACCAGCCCGGTCTGTGCCAACATTTTTTATCTCACGTATAAGAATCTGCTCCTTAGTTGTAACACTGGATCTTCCATTCGCAGACTCCCTCTGCATAGCGTCTATATGACCAACACAATCTGTAAAAAGGTTCTGCCTGTTCTCATCATTTTTGAGCTGGAGCAGCAGATCAAGTCCCGCTGTTCTCTTCTCCTCCTTGGAATCTGCGAGAAGTCTTCCGATGAGATCGTCCATGTCATCACCGTCAAGTTTATAAAGTATAGACAATACAGTCTCCCTTATGTCTGACTTCTTGTACTTGAGCATATTCTCAAGCTGTACATAATTCTCCGGCGAAAGTTTCATATCCTTAACGATCATCGCCGCCTTGTTTCTGGTATATGTCTCCTTGTCGGCAACCGCATCCACCAGTATGGCACGCTGTCTGTCATTTGCCGGCTGCCTTACAAGCAGAAGCAAAAGCGCATCTCTGCTGTACCTTGCGGAATCTATCTCAGGAACCATCTCCGCTATGTAAGTGATCTTGTCCTCATCCCTGAGAGCGCTTGCACAGACCGCAAGTCTCATGATGATTGCAGATCTGTCCAGATATTCGGCATTCCATGGAAATACACACGGATCAAACTCAAGCCTCTTCTTTGGCATGCGCTCAAGTATGCCCATGAGGATATCGTACATCTCCTTACATTCTTTCCTGCTGTCAAAATATTTGTCCACCTCGGCAAATGTCATTTTCTTAAGTTCATTGTTGTACGATCTGCCGTCTTTATATATGAGACTATTCATATAAGGCTGGTAATCCGACATGAAGCTTGGCATGATGACCGCCATGGTGTCCATCTCGTCTGGGAATCTCTTGATAAATTCCTTTGCAACGCTGTGTGTGTACACCTTTCCCAGACTCATTGCCCTGATATATGTGCCAAATACCAGTCTTTGGTGTCTGCTGCCATCAAGCGCCAGCTTGTTCATCACATGGCATGCCTCGTCCACATCAAAGAAACCATAGCTCCACAGCGCAAGATAGATCTGCATGGCATCCTCGCCGGATAAAGCTTCACGCCTTGCATTTTCATCATTCAGATATGTATCTATAAGAAGCAGCTGTTTCTTCTGTATGCGGTCAAGCTTGCTCTCCTCGTCAGCCACAAGTCCTGTCCAGGTGGCTACAGCCCTCATGACAGACGAGAATCTCAGAAGATCATTCTCCTTTATTACATGGAACAGGGTCATAAATGCACCTGCCGTTCCATAATCCATATTCTCACATATCGCCTGCCTAAGCCCCTCCTGAAGCTTTGCCGCAACGAGCAGCTTGCCTACAGCCTCATGGAGTCTTGTGTTGGAGCTCATATATATTCCCCTGAGGATATTGGTCGTTAGCCTTGTCTGCGCACTCTCACCGAACATGATGTCCATGAGCACTTCCTCAAGCTCTGCATTCCCCCTGTCGAGCTCCGCCTGTATCCAATATTCAGATACTATTCTATACCCATTGCTGTTGCCATCCCTGTAATAGCACAATATATCCTGCGGTAATTTCTCCTTGTAGAGAGATACTATGTCGCATCCGTATATCCCCATGGAGTGATATTCATTCATGATCCTGAAATATCTGTCAAGAAATGCCCCATACCTCTTTGTACGCATGGTTCTTCTGTAATAATACTGGCTTGTCTGCCACTTGATTATGCTGTCTATAGAAGTGTAGAAATCCTCCAGCAGATGATCCGGCACCCACCCCGGCAAATGCTTCAACTCCTTCCTGAAGAATTCAGAAGGAACATTCTTTTCATTCTCAAGAAATGTCTCAAGTCTCTTGCCGATCGTTGACTCTTTTACATCTCCATAGTAATTATCCATCTCCTTAAGAAGCTTCTGCGCATCCGCACTGTAGCTCTTTCTGAGCTTCGTGGAATTCTCGTCAAATACCTCTCTCACTTCATCTGCGATTCTCTTCTGCTCCTCAAGCTCAAGTCTTGTCTTCTTGTCCTCCGCCATTGTAACCCCTTTCTTTATGTTCTACCACATTCTGCCCGCCAGCATTGTGAGGCGGATAAATGTGATCTCATCCCCTTCGTTAAACTCCTCTTTCCTGTTCAGCTCCGTTAATTCATCCATACCGCGGAACACTCTGAACAGCCCATCCTCAAATCCCTGAATGGCTGTCTCTACTGCCTCTTTCACATCCGGTTTCTTCTCCCCATAGACGATCCCGAATGCTATCTTTCCTATTCTTCCCATGTCATCGATCTGTTCATCTGTCAGCACTGCATCGCCGCGATCCATGCGGGATATGTACTGTGCCACGCATATCTTTACTGTCTCTGTTATGAGTTCCCGCAGTGTGCTCGGTGCTGTGTCATATTCAAATGGGACCTTGTGCACTGTGTTCTTTCGCTTGCCAAGCTGTTTTATGTTCATGTATAAAGTCATGTGATTCCCCCCGAAAGTTTTACTTAGTGTCCGTTAAGCTACATTAGCACTTTCTTTGAACTTATATGGTCTAAGTGTTTTGTAGAGCAAATAAAAATTTATCTTTTCATGTATATTGATTATCGAACGTATGTTTGTTATAATATAAGAGGTGCTACCCTATTCGGTAGGCGGTTAGCCTTCGCCACAGGAGTTTATAGCCTGTGTTTACATAGATACATCCATTTACGGAAATCTATTACGGAGGTTTGTGCTTATGCTTACAACGGAACTTTTTATAGCCATCATCAGCTTATGCATAACATGCTTTGCTCTTGGTTATGCCGTTGGCTCTAAGAGCAATGATAAGAAATAAGACAAAAAAGTAACCGCCCTGTCCTGACAAAACTTGGCGGTTACTTTTTTGTAATTGCAATATCAGGGCTAACCGTCTATCGGTAGCACCTCTTTACACTTATATTAACATTCAACCGCTTTTATGTCAAATATATCGTTTTTATTATTTAAGTATAATCATAAACACTTATTTATCATGCTATAAATTATACACCACGTAATATCAAAAGCAAACAAATAAAACTCCACCCAATCATTCCGGCTCATGTATTTACTTAAAAGCCTTGCCAACAAAACCCAAATGTTATATCGTCTCATATAAACAAGTACAAAAGGGGATTTCAAAAATGAATTTAAAACTTACAAAACCGGAAAACGCCACCGTTCCCGCATCATATGACGTAGATAGGAATAGATCAGAGCAGCCTTCCGATACGAATTTAGAGCAGATACTGTCACTTGATTGATGGAAAGAAAAAGCGCATAGAATACAACAGGAATATATTCAGCGCAGAACTTGCCGGCGTGCCGCGAAAGCGCAAAAACATCTTTTCCATATAAATGCAAATGGGCCATATGACAGTCAGACATACGTAGACGAGCTCACAAATACCGCCTTTCAGGATAAAGTCCTGAACTTTTATACCTTACAACCCTATATTTTAGAAAACGAGAAAATATTATCCCTAATTCTACAAAACAGGTTGATTAAGGATAAAAATTCGACCGGCTCACGGGCAGGAACAAGTCCTAATGCAATTGCTCCATTCTCTCCCTGAGCACTTCCTCCTCAGTGTATGTGTGCTTTCCAAGAAGTTTATCTCGTTTTCCGCCAAATGCCTTATTCAACTTGCCAAGATTGAATCCAACAAGGAATGCGGCAATAACCGTACCGGCGCCCACGCTTCCAAGACTGTGTATGCAGATCAGGCATGTTACGACCGACACAGCCACCATAGAACAGTCAAATCCGATCTTTACCTTTGAAAATTCAATGTGTGTGACCTCTGAGACAGCCTGCATAACACCCTCCCCGGCAAGTGGGATAAGATCCGCCGGCAGATAAAAGAATATTCCGCCTGCTATGAATATGGTACTCACAAGCATCAAAACACCCCTGACAACTATGTTATCTGTTGATGGCAGAAATGTCGCAAGATAATTACAGAACGTCGTAAAGTATCCAAATACTACTCCAACCACTATCTGAAGGAGATTTATCGGTTTGAAATTCTTTCGAAGTATAATGATCTGTATAAGCACAAGTACCGCATGGAATATGATGGTCGCTTTTCCCATCTCTATTCCCCATACACAGGTCATGGTATATGGTATGGAACTCACCGGCGACACACCGAGATTGGATTTTACCGACAGTGCAATTCCTATAGTCATAATAAACAGTCCAACGAAATACATTGGAATTCTTACCTTCATGTTCTTCATCTCTTACGTTCCTCTTTTCTGTTGTCTTTTTCGCTGCCCTTCATATTGTCGTACACCCTTACAAGAAGTGACTGCAATTCTTCCGTCTCCTCCGCGGTAAATCCCCTCAGTGCCACGGCTTCAACTAAGTCAAACTTATGATTGAGCATATCCACATACTCTCTGCCCTTATCCGTCAGATACACATACAGGGATCTCCTGTCCCCTGTCTTAGTGCACCTCTGTATGTAGCCCTTATTCTCCATGCCAGAAAGTACCACAGTTATCGATGCCGGTTCTATATGACATCCCGCCGCAATATTCTTCTGACACGCACCATCGTGATCCTTCAGATAATCCAGCACCTTAGGTTGTCCCATGGTGAGCTCTGTATCCTTTATCTGGCTCAGCAATGCCTTCTGTACCATGAAATGATCTGCCATCAGCAGATAATGTATGGATTTCTTATGTTCATCCATTCGGATTCTCCTCTCATTTTAGTTATAATTCTAATTATTAGAATACTAACGATATTATACACATATTTTTATATATGTCAAATCGCCACTCATTCAGTCTGCACAAAAAAGATCCGGGAGCATCTGCACCACTCCCGGATCTTCAATTATTATATATTTTATTAAGCCCTTTGTTATTTCTTTATGACTGCCTTCTTAGATACTCCTCTGTTCAAAAGTATCTTTTTATAACTCTTAAGCTTTTTTGCAGGCACCTTTACAGTAAGCTTCGCATATGTACCCTTGAATGCCTTGGCTCCAACAGTTTTTCCTGTCATCTGTGTATTCTTTATCACAACCGTCCTGAGCTTCTTACATCCATAGAACGCCCTGGCGCCTATGGTCTTAACATTTCTGCCAAGAGTAATCTTCGTAACCTTTACATTCTTGTTGAACGCCGCTTTTCCTATGGCTGTAACCTTAAATGTCCTACCTCCAAGCTTTATCGTATCAGGAACAGCAACTGTCTTTGTCTTCTTGACAACAGACACGAGAGTTACAGTACCCTTGCCATTCAGGGATGCATTTGTGATCTTGTATCTGTAATTACCGTTTGTATAAGTCTTACCCACAGCCGCAGTTATGTCAAAATACTGTGTCTTGCTGCCACTGTAATTACCGATTCCGGTTATCACGACCTTTGCCTTGCCGAAGTCCTTATTCGACGAATAGGAAATTCTGTAATCCCTGCCAACCGCAAGTGTTCTCTTGCCGTAGGTAACCTTCACTGCAGGTGTTATCTCCTTGCCTGTATATATAGCCGACTTTGTGATCGTCACGGCAGTTTTACTTATTGCCTGCTTATTTATTGCAAATGTAAGAGTCTTTGATCCCTTATATTTGCCCTGACCTTTGACAACGGCCCTGGCTGTACCTGCATTGGTATTGTTGCTGTACGAAACCGTATAGTCAGTTCCTGCATCAAGTGTCTTTCCTCGCGACACGACCTTCACAGCAGGTCTGACCGCTGCGCCTGTGTATGTAGTCTTGTATGCTGTATCGCCTGTTGCAGCAAATGTGATGCTGGCATCAACGCTTATATCCACGACGATCCATGTCCACACAGCCTTAAATGTTATATCCTCTGATACAGCGCCGTATACAGAATCAGCATTATAGCTTGTTCCGGCTTCATTCTGCCATGCCAGCACATATCCATCCCTCGATGTCTTGTAATCAGTACCATCAGACATGGTGATATTTATTTTCGACAGATCAAGAGTTGATCCCTTGTTTACAGATGACGCATACAACTGGTTGCCATTCTCATCTGTGAACACAACCTTTACCATGGTTACACTGTCACCCTTGCTGTCTACCGGATCCTTGGAATAAGTTGGAGCTCCACCTATTGACACATCGCCATCAACAATGATCGTTCCATCATCTGACTTTACGCCAAATGAATTTCCACCGACTGATCCGGATGCATCCGCCGTAACACTTCCACCAACCAGTTTGATAGAATTGTCTGCTGAGATTACCGACTCCCCATCGCCAAGTCCTGATGACTTTGCATCAACAGAGCCTCCGGTGATCTCCACATCCGATGCCGATATTGCAGAAGATACGGAATCTATGCTGTTGCTTCCTCCAGCTATCTTCACCGTTCCTGCAGATTCAATTCCCTTGCCGTCGGACTTTATCTGTATATTGTCTATCTCGATATTTCCATCTGCCTTGATCGCAGCCGCACCCGGTGTCGCCGTTGATATCTTGGAAGATGTATCCTTTCCAGATACCTTTACATCCGCTGCGTTACTGTTATCGCTTACACATGTTATACCATCAGCAATCTTATTTTCTCCGCTTACCTTTATGACAAATGTTCCAGAATTGCCCGGACGAACCGTGATCTTCTTTACAGTAGCATTGTCCACGGTTATTCCACTTGCATTTCCGGTATCAACAATTACATCCTCACCATTTCCTGTGATCGTGTAATCCTTATTCTCGGTAAATGAAACTGATATGATTCCACCAGACTGTGATACCTTTACAGTTGGATTTTCCTCACTGTCTGTGAATGCTCCAACATATCTGCTGTCATTCAGTCTTCCGATGTCAATTACGAAAGGATCTGATAAAGGTGTAGTCACCTCAAGTGCCTGGCTGATCTGACCAGACTTGACATTTGCAGTTTCTTTTACCCTGCCATGTACATAATATGTAGTAAATTCCTTGAGTCCGGTAAACTGAGCACCATTCTGCCACGTAAGCTTTGATGCATCAACATCCTTCTCACTGGATATTGCATACTCGATCTCACCTACTGCTCCTGACACCTTGCCGCTGACGGTCACCGAATAAGATGTTACTGATGTCTTTGTCAGAGTAACAACGGAGGTATTTTCTCCCTTTGCCACTGTCGCCTTGAGTGTTACGTTCGCTGAGCCATTTGCTGTTGATATAACCAGTGTATCACTGTAGATTCCGGCGCCAAGACCATTTACCGGTTTCACCGACACTGTTGTTTTATTTCCTGCAGAAATCTGCCCTGCTGGTGATGAAACGATCTGGAATGCCGTTCCATCCTTAAGCTCGGCCTTTACATCTGTAAGGGTTGTCTCCCCGGAGTTTGACAGTTCAATAGCTGCATGATTCGCATTTGTATAGCCATATACGAGATCTGTCCATGCCTTGGCATCACTGCTACATGACAGCTTTCCAGGAGTGAGTACCTTGACAACACACTCCGATTTTATTTCCGAGCCATCCTTAGCCGTAGCTGTGATGGTTGCCGTTCCGGCTGCGAGGGCTGTAATCTTGCCATTCTGTACGGATACCTTAACCTTATCTGAACTTGACCACACAAGGGATGTATCTTTTGCATCAGCAGGTGTTATCGTTGCCTTGATCTCATCACTGTCACCCACATTAAGTGTTATGTATGTCTTGTCAAATGAGATTCCTGTAACCTTTACGGCTGGTGTCTCTGACGGAGCCTCTGTGTCTTTCTCAGACGTTGAACCCGTTGTTGATCCGGTTGATCCGGTTGAGCCAGTTGAGCCAGTTGAAGGATCCTTCGTATCGTCCTCTGTTGTCATGCCTCCACCAGATTCACCGCTTATCGTCCTGAGCTCTGACGACACCTCGCTCTTTGGAACTACCTTCTGTGTTGCCTTCTCCTCATCTGTTCCGCTGTTCTTTACATACAGATAAAGTCCGGCTGCTGCACCCACAAGGCTTGCATTATAATCCAGTGCGACCTCGTTCTGGTTATAATCTTCTGAGCTATCTACATAGGATGTACTCGAACTCGCCGGGCCGCCAACCAAAGCACCGACTAGTACATGTGCCTGCTTTGTATATGCATTTCCAGTTACAGAACCCTGATATCCGCTTGAGGCTCTGTGATGAGGGTACTTTGATGAATACTTGTTGTAACCGACAACAAAACACTTTGAACCTGCATTGTTGCCTAGTATGTACTTCATCTGGCCATTTGCCCATGATGAATAATCATTCTTTCCATATATAGTATCATACAGAAGACCTGTCATCTGATGAGCAGTGTTATATCTCGCCGATCCCCAGCTGTCTATCAGGCAGAAATTGTTATCTCCTGACTGTGTCTTGCTTGCTATAAGTCCTGACTGGTTCTCCACGAACACGCTTTTCTTGGATGAGTTAGGGCTGTAGAGCAGAGCCGCCTGAGCCACATTATTCCAGCAAAGAGCCCAGTTAGGATTTGTTCTGCCACCATATACATTATTGTATTTTGTTGCATATGCTGATTTACCTGTAGCCTTGTACAGAAGAGCCGCCGCAAGGGCATAGTCATCTTCCCATGAATCTGAGTTATAGAAACCTGATGCCGGACCCGAGCTGTTCTTCTTAGCCTTAGTATCCGCATATGTGAAAAGCTTCTCCGCATAGGAAAGCGCTTTCTTATCCTTGTAATTTATATAATATGCCGCAAGTGCCGCCGCTGTCTCTGAAACGATATCTGTACATGTATCCGAATCAGATGTGAATGTTGCCTGTCCACTTCTAGATGACTGCTTTTCCGGAGCTCCCCAGTAGCCATGATCGACATTTCCATCACCGACCTGATAACAGAAAGCCTTAACCGAGCCATCACTTCCAAGGACTGTGCATCTCTCGAAATAATCAACGAATCTGTCCATGATCCTCTTATAGTGTGCCTCTGTAGCAGTATCCGCAAATGCCTCGGCAAACTCCATGTGCGCAAGCCCTAGAACTGTAGCCGAATATGCCTGTGGCAGACCAAACTTGGCATGATCTCCCGCATCATGGTATCCACCGCTGACATCCACAGTCTTTCCATTATATGTTGTTTTTGCATCCTCAGTATGGCAGTTTGATCTCCAAGAAAACTCACTCTTTGCAGATACATCACTTCCGCACATATTCGCATCATAAAGATACAGTGACTCCTGAAGAAGCTTTGCATAGTTGTACTCAACATCCGTATTGATCTCACCTGTGTTGTCCCCGGCTCCGCCAGATGATGATGAAAGTGAACCGATAAATGAGTCAAATGCACCTGACTGTGAGCTGTAGTACACCTTGACACCTGTTATAGACACACCATTTGCCGTGCCTGTGTAGCCAAGCTTTGAATAACTCACGCTCGATCCGGCATTTACTGCACCTGACTTCTTGGATGTGTTTGGATATATGTACAGCTTTCCATCACTGAATACACCCTTGAGGGCTGACCAGCTACTGTAATCCTTTACTGCAGTTACTGAACCATTCACATCAGCCACCGCTATCCAGTCTGCTATGTATGAATTGCTCTTGTTATTTATCGTTATCTCTGTCTCGTAGTAGCCGTCTCCCTTGGCTGTTCCATCTCCATCGGCAAGGCTTGCAGTTACGCTTGAGCTTGTGTTTCCTATAGAATCAAGATCCGCACTTCCTTGTCCGCTGCCTCCCGAACCGCCAGACTCCCCTGATGAACCACCAGATGTGCTCTTTGTTCCCGAGAGCACCGCTGACACGATCCTGAATTTGATCGTGCTGTTCTCCTGGAGATTTGCAATCTGTATACCAAATGCCACGCTCTCTGTGCTGGTAGTATTGATCGATGCCAGATCAAGTGTAGCCTCAAACTGTCCGGCTTTTTCCAGATTAATCCATACATCATTATTGGACCACGATGGCCCATATGATACAAATGGCATAACTCCTGAACTTTCCCCACTTAGTTCAGTGAAATCCTCCACCGCATATGTGATCTTGAGTGTCTTATACCCGGCATCAGCAATCGCTTTCATAGAGCCGAGTTCACTCGGTGGAGAAAACCTCATCTCTGCCTTAGGCTTCTTACTATAAGTATCCGACTTTGCAGTCACCGTCTTCCAACCGGTGTCCGGTTTCAGATCCAGCGTTATGGTCTCCGCCTTAGCTGTGATCTCCGGCCATGTTATATTGCCGATGATCATGCATAAGGTGAGAACATATGCCAGGATCCTGCTCGCTGCTTTCTTTCTCATTTCCCTTTTCCTCCTTGTACTTCCTTTTCTACCAGAAAAAAATACCCTATTATTAAAAATATAGCACAGAAAACATCTTCATGCGACCCAATAATCCGTCATTATTTATCCGCATAATTACCAATGTTTTCTGTGCTATTTTACCAACACCTTGTTTCCAAGTATTCTCTTTGAATTCTCTATGTCATTTGTCATCTGGGCCTTGAGCTCATCCAGGCTTCCAAATTTCTTCTCACCTCGGATCTGCTCGATAAGCTCCACCTTGATGACCTGTCCATATATGTTCCTGTCAAAGTCGAAGATATTCGTCTCTATGGTGATATTTCCCTTGTCGTTGACTGTAGGATTGTCTCCTATGTTGGTGATTCCCATATAGACTCTGAAAGGATCCTCATATCCCGTATGCTTCCCCCGGATTATCCTGATCCTTGAAGCATACACACCAGCCGGCGGGTACAGCTTGCGCTCCTCCGGCAGCATATTCGCAGTCGGTATTCCTATTGTCCTTCCAAGCTGTTTACCGGACACCACTTCACCTGTCATACTGTACGGTCTACCGAGCATCGGAATGACCGACCTCACATCTCCCTCAGAAATATTCTTCCTGATGACAGTTGAGCTGACCACCTCGTCATCCTGTTCCAGCTTGTCTATGACTATGACCTTATATCCATACTCGTTCGCATAGCTTCTGAGGGTATCCACATCGCCCTTTCTGTCTCTGCCGAATCTGTAATCGCTTCCAACCACCACATATCCGGCTCTCATCATACCCACCAGTATATCCCTGATAAAAGCCTTCGGCTCTGTGGCTGCAAATTCATCGTCAAACGGATACTCAACCAGGACGTCAACTCCAGTATCAGCTACTACCTGTGCCTTCTCGTCAGATGTATATATGGTCTTCATATTACTTACATCAAACACATGGTTCTCCCTCATGTCAAATGTGAACACGACACCCATATAGCCTTTTTTCTGCCGTTTGAGCACCTGTTCTATCAATAACATATGCCCCTGGTGTATGCCATCAAACTTTCCCAGTGCAACCGCCGTGCGCTCTGTGCTATTTAGTTGTATCTTCTTTGTATCCTTTATATGAATCATAACTGTCTGTCCTTAATTGCTCACCGGAAACATCTTAAATGGCACATACTGCCTCTTCTCATCACTGTATTCATACAGTGCCGCAAATCTCCCGTTCTCATCGTACACCTTGACATATGTGTCCCTGTATATCTGATCTTCCATAAATGAATCCGCAGAAAGTTTATTGCCATTTGCAAGGAGTTTCTCACCCTTTGCTGATATATGGAGTTCTGGAATATCCGGCATAAGCTTGTCTGTTGTGAGCACATGCTGCATGAGTGTCCCGTCATCCCTTGCCTTCTCCACCTCATCAAGTGTCAGACTTTCCTCTATAGTAAAGCCCTTCACCTCGGTTCTGACAAGCTTCTCCATCACCGCACCGCAGCCAAGCTTCTCTCCTATATCCCTGCACAGGCTTCTGATATATGTTCCCTTGGAACAGCTCACATCGAATGTCACCCTCGGAAGTTCTACCGACTGTACGGTGATACCATGTATCGTGACCGGTCTCGGCTCTCTCTCTATAACCTGTCCGGCCCTCGCCAGCTCATAGAGCTTCTTACCATTTACCTTGATGGCTGAATACATAGGCGGGATCTGCATGTAATCGCCTACAAAACTCATCACCGCAGCCCTGACTGTCTTCTCATCAGGATATACATCTGTCACGTCTGTCATGACTCCTGTCACGTCTTCGGTGTCGCTGGTCTTTCCGAGAAGCATGGTACATGTGTATGTCTTGTTCTTCTCAGTGAGCAGATCGCACATCTTCGTAGCACTTCCCAGACACACAAGAAGAACTCCCTCCGCCATGGGATCGAGAGTTCCGGTATGACCTATCTTTTTCTGTTTTAATATACCACGGAGCTTTGCCACCACATCAAATGACGTGAACCCCTGCTCCTTATATATATTGATAAATCCATCTATCATAACTATTTCAAATCCAATCCAAAGTCTTTTACATCAGTCCGCTGTATCAGTACCTGTTCCAGATCGCATCTTTTCTGCAATTTATCAGCCAAGCTGTTTCTCTATATCCGCAACTATCTCCGCAACTATCTTTTCCGGATCACCTGACATATTGCATCCCGCAGCCTTCACATGGCCGCCACCGCCGTGACTGCACGCGATCTCACTCACGTTCACGATATCATTTGCCCTGAGGGATATCTTGTAATTATCCTCACCAGCCTGATACATGAAGAAAGCAACCTCAGTACCTGATGTCAGTCTGAGCTGATCCACGATTCCATCCGTATCCATCTTGCTGGCACCAAATCTGTCAAAGTCCTCCTTTGTCAGAAGTGTATGGGTTATCTTTCCATCTGCAAACTGCTTCATGTTGAGAAGCGCAAAGCCCAGAAGCTTATTCTGTGTGAGCGTCTTCTTGTAAAATGTCTCATCTATGACAAAGCTTGGTCTCGCTCCCTTCTCTATCAGGATTCCCGCTATAGTCATGGCTGCCCTTGTTGTATTGCTGTGCTTAAACACTCCTGTGTCGTGGACTATACCGGTATACAGACACTCTGCGCACTGCTGGTTGATCTTTTTCTCATCCAGGAGCTTGAATATAGCCTCCGCAGCGGAGCATGCATCACTTTCCACATAGCACACATCACCAAAGCCTTTGTTAGACACATGGTGGTCTATGCAAAGAGTTCTCTTCGCAGTCTCATAATATCTGACAAATGGTGTGAATCTGTCCATATCTCCGCAGTCAAGCGACATAAACAGATCATAGGTCTCGTCATCTGCCTCATGCTTTACAGTAGATGCACCATTCAGGAACATGAATACATCCGGGAATTCCTGAAGATATACCTGAACCCTCTTGTCAGGGTAATTGCTTGTAATATAGTTATACATTCCAAGTGTTGAACCTATACAGTCACCATCAGGATTGATATGTCCTGTTATGGCTATGCTGTCTGCGTTCTCTATCTCCCTTATAAGATCGTTCATGATATACCTCCTTTTAAATTCTCATATTATATCCTACTCTTCAAACTCATCTTCACTCTCTGAGTTTTCATCTGTACTCTCATCAGCATCGCCATGCTTTCCGAGAGCCTCATCTATCTTGTGGGACATACTGACACCATACTCTATGGACTGGTCCATGATAAATGTTATCTCCGGTGTATTGCGCAGATTTACAGAATGAGCAAGCTCTCTTCTGATATATCCCATTGCGCTGTTCAACCCTGCAAATGTGGAATCAACAGCATCCTGGTCACCCAGGACACTGATATATGCCTTACAGAACTTGAGATCAGGTGTGACAACCACATCAACGACCGAAGTCATAGGTGATATTCTTGGATCCTTGATCTCACGGCTGATGATCCTGCTGAGTTCTCTCTGAACCTCACCGTTGATCCTGTTATTCTTTACACTGTTTTTTCTCATATCTATTACTACTTTCTAGGCACCTCTACCATCTCGTATGCCTCTATCTGATCTTCCTCTGCAACGTCCTGGAAGTTCTCGAATACCATACCACACTCAAAGCCGGACTTAACTTCCTTGACATCATCCTTGAATCTCTTGAGTGAAGCAAGCTTTCCTTCAAATATAAGATTGCCCTCTCTGGTAATCCTTACGCTGCAGTTTCTGTTGATTGTTCCGTCGAGAACATATGAACCGGCAATGACACCGATACCAGAAGCCTTGTATGTCTGTCTGATCTCTGCGTGTCCGATGACCTTCTCCTCATATATAGGATCAAGCATACCCTTCATTGCTGAATCAATATCCTCTATTGCATTGTAAATGACTCTGTACAGACGAACATCTACCCCCTCGCTGTCAGCCATATCCTTTGCTCTCGCATCCGGTCTGATATTGAAACCGATTACGATGGCATTTGATGCTGATGCAAGAATTATATCTGACTCGTTGATAGCACCTACACCTGCATGTATGCACTTGATAACGACCTCGTCATTTGAGAGTTTTAAGAGACTCTGCTTAACGGCCTCAACTGAACCCTGTACATCTGCCTTGATGATGATCTTGAGCTCCTTGAGGTTGCCGGCCTGGATCTGGCTGTACAGATCGTCAAGTGACATTCTCTGCTTTGTATCTGCAAGAAGCTTCTCCTTACCCTGTGAGATATATGTCTCTGATATGGTCCTTGCTTCCTTCTCATTGTCAACTGCCATGAATATCTCACCTGCATCAGGAACTGTGTTGAGACCCTGGATCTGTACAGGTGTTGATGGAAGAGCCTCTGTAACTCTCTCACCTCTTGAGTTGGTCATGGCACGCACCTTACCGTGTGATGCTCCTACAGCAATGTAATCTCCAACATGGAGTGTTCCCTTCTGTACAAGCATTGTTGCAACAGGTCCGCGTCCCTTGTCAAGCTCAGCCTCGATGACGATACCTCTTGCCTTTCTGTTAGGATTTGCCTTGAGTTCAAGCACATCCGCTGTGAGAAGTATCATCTCAAGGAGATTGTCGATACCTTCCTTAGTATGTGCAGATACAGGGCAGAATATTGTTGAACCGCCCCAATCCTCCGGGATGAGTTCATACTCTGTAAGCTCCTGCTTAACTCTCTCTATATTGGCACTTTCCTTATCGATCTTGTTGATCGCTACTATGATCTCGATTCCGGCAGCCTTTGCATGGTTGATAGCCTCGATAGTCTGTGGCATTACTCCATCATCGGCAGCTACAACAAGGATAGCGATATCTGTACTCTGTGCACCACGCATACGCATCGCTGTGAACGCCTCATGTCCAGGAGTATCAAGGAATGTGATGGTCTGGCCATTTACATCGACAACAGATGCACCGATCGCCTGTGTGATTCCACCAGCCTCGCCCGATGTAACCTTTGTCTGTCTGATCGCATCAAGGAGTGATGTCTTACCGTGATCAACGTGTCCCATAACGCAGACTACTGGAGGTCTTGGAACCATGTCCTTCTCGTCCTCTTCGTCCTCCTTCAGGAGTTCCTCGATCACATCTACCTTCTCCTCTTCCTCAGCTATACAGTTGTACTCAAGTGCGATCTCTGAAGCCTCGTCAAATGGAAGCTCTGAGTTCACATTGACCATCTTACCTGCGAGGAACAGCTTCTTGATAAGTGCTGTTACAGGAGTCTTTACCGCATCAGCCAGCTCCTTGAGTGTTACAACCTCAGGAAGTGTGATGGTTCTGATTGCATCCGGATCCTCCTGCACAGTCTGCTGCTTCTTCTGTGGCTTGTTCTTCACATTCTTCGCAAGTCTGCTGATATCAGCCTCGACCTCCTCAGGTGATCTTCTGTTGCCCTTACGTGGCTTGTTCTTATCTCTGTTGTAGTTATCTCTGTTCTGGCTCTTTAAATCCTTACCCGGCATCTCCTTCGCATCGAAGTCCTTGCGGTCTCTCTTGAATGGTGCTCTCTTCTGAGCTGGGCTGTCATCCTCGTCATCCTTGCCAAATGGCATATTGATACGGTTGCTGAAACGGTTGCCACCATCTCTGTTAAAGCCTCTTCCGCCCTGGTTTCTATCTCCATTGCCGAAGCGTCCGCCACCCTGGTTTCTGTCTCCGTCTCTGTTAAACCTTGGTCTGTCACCCTGGCCGTCCCTGTTAAATCTTGGTCTGTCACCCTGGTTTCTATCACCATCTCTGTTAAACCTTGGTCTGTCATTCTGGCCGTCTCTGTTAAATCTTGGTCTGTCACCCTGGTTTCTGTCGCCATCTCTGTTAAACCTTGGTCTGTCGCCCTGACCGTCTCTGCCTACTCTTGGTCTGTCACTCTGATTTCTGTCGCCCTGGCCATCTCTGCCGAATCTTGGTCTGTCACCCTGATTTCTGTCGCCCTGGTTCCTGTCGTTGCTGAATCTGGCTCTGTCTGAACCGCCCTGTCTGTCGTTGTTAAATCTGACTCTGTTACCGTTGTTATTCATCTTGCCGCCGTTTCTGTCCTCCCTGGCAAATCTTACATGATTGCCAGAACCCTGTCTGGCTGCTGAATTGTCATCCCTTGAAGGATTCTGCTTCTGCGCGTCCGCCTTTGGAGCTGCAGCAGGCTTTGCTGTCTCAGGCTTTGGCTGCTCTGTCTTAGGCGCTGCCTTTGGAGCCTCCTGCTTTGGTGCTGCAGGCTTTGGGGTCTCAGCCTTTGGAGCCTCGGCCTTTGGCGCAGTCTTTGCTCCAAACTTAGCCTTAATTATTCCAACCATCGAATCGTCCAGATTGGACATATGACTCTTGATCTCTATTCCCTTTGCGCCAAGTGTATCTATGATATCTTTATTTGAAATGTTTAACTGTTTTGATAATTCGTGTACTCTGATTTTAGCCAAATGTTACACCTCCATGTTTTCATTTACATTCATGTACTTTATGATCTGATTCCCGAATCCCTCGTCAAGTATCGCAATGGATGTTCTCATCTCATTGCCACTGTACTTGCCAAGCTCATCCTTTGTCCCGTACTCATAATAAGGAATCCCATAATAATTACATTTCTGGTCGAAAAGTTTCTTCGTATTGTCAGAAGCGTCCTTCGCCACAATGACCACGTACGCGCTCTGATTCTTAACTGCTTTCTCTACTGAGAAATTGCCACTGCACAGCCTTCTGGCTCTGGCACACAGAGAAATTAACGAGTAGATCTTGTTATTCTTCAATGTCACGCAGCTCCTTGTCTAATTGTTCATACACCTCAGCAGGTATGCTGACCTTGAAAGCCTTCTCAAGTGCTTTGCTTCCAACCGCCTTCTTAAGGCACTCGGATCTCTTGCATATATAAGCGCCTCTTCCGTTGAGCTTGCCGGTTGCATCAACTGCGAACTGCCCGTCATTGCTTCGGACTATCCTTATCAGCTCACTCTTCGGCATCATCTCACGGCATCCAAGGCATTGCCTCAGAGGTACCTTCTTTGCCATCTCATCACTCCCTATTCTCTATCATGTGCCACTACATCAATGCAAATGATTACTCTTCGTCGTTTGTGTCTACTGTTTCATCTATGTCAAATGAAGCAGCATCGGCATCTTTATCTTCGCTTACTTCATCATAATATTCATCGTCGTTATAAGAATCAAAGTTCTCATCGTACTCATCCTCTGGCTGCTCATCAAAGTAACCCATCTCCTCAGCCTTTGAATGGCTCTTGATATCGATCTTGTATCCTGTCAGCTTTGCTGCAAGGCGGGCATTCTGACCCTTCTTACCGATTGCAAGTGAAAGCTGTGTATCAGGTACTACGACAAATGCTGTCTTCTCATCAAGATCAACGGATACGTCCTCAACATCTGAAGGACTGAGCGCATTGTAAATAAACTCAGCAGGGTTCTCACTCCAAGGAATGATGTCGATCTTTTCACCGTTCAGATCTGCAACGACAGCATTTACTCTGTCACCATTGATTCCTACGCATGCTCCAACTGCATCGACGTTCTCATCGTTTGACCATACTGCGATCTTAGATCTTGATCCTGCCTCTCTGCAGAAGCTCTTGATCTCAACTGTTCCGTCTGCGATCTCTGTTACTTCCTTCTCAAAAAGTCTCTTGACGAGCTCTGGATGAGTTCTTGATACAGTGATCCTTGGTCCTCTGTTTGTCTTCTTGACCTCTGTGATATAAAGCTTTATTCTGTCGCCTCTCTCGTAGCTCTCTCCCTCGATCATCTCTGATGGCTTTAAGAGTGCCTCTGTCTTGTCATCAAGGCTCACATTCACGCTGTCTCCAACCTGTCTCTGAACGATTCCTGTTACGATATCCTTCTCCTTCATATGGAAGTGATCGTATATAGCTGCTCTCTCGTTCTCGTTGATCGCCTGAACGATGACATTTCTCGCACGCTGGGCTGCGATTCTTCCAAAGTTCTTAGTTGTGATCTCTATATTTACTGTATCACCTATCTCGTACTTGCTGCTTATCATCTTGGCCTGCTCCAGTGTTATCTGGCATGCAGGATTCTCAACTTCCTCAACAACCTCTTTGGCTGCATATACATGGCACTCACCAGTCTCTCTGTCCAGTGAAACTGTAATGTTCTCGTCTGTATTGAAATCCTTCTTGCAGGCTGTCTTGAGTGATCTCTCTATAGCCTCAAGCAGAACATCCTTGCTAATGTTTCTCTCCTTCTCAAGCTGATTCAATGCTTCAATGATCTCTGACACCTTTTTATCCTCCTAATATATAAATGCTAATCGTATCATGGAAATATCTTTTCTCGTTATCGTTATCTCTGTCTCATCCTCAAGCTCAATGGTAACTGTATTCTCATCATATGCCTTGAGCACACCCTCGAATTCCTTTGCACCATTCACCTTGGCAAATGTCTTGATCTCCACGACCTTACCTATGCTTCTCTTGAAATCCTTCTCTTTCTTCAGTGGTCTCGTAAGCCCCGGTGAGCTGACCTCCAGTATATAGGCATCTCCTATATAATCATCCTGGTCAAGCAGGTCTCCAAGTGCTCTGTTCACTATCTCGCAATCACCGATCGTGATGCCACCTTCCTTGTCTGCATACACTCTGAGGTAATAATCACTGCCTTCCTTGACGTACTCCACATCAACAAGCTCCAGATTGTTCGCCTCAATGATCGGCATCACAAGTGCCTCCGTCTTTGCTTCAATATCCGCTCTCTTCGTAAATACGACCACCTTTCTGTAAAATATTATCCCCACAACAATTGAGAGTGGGCCAAGGCCCACTCTCATGCTGCAATCTATAACAATCTCACTTATTGTATCATAATTATCAAATAATTCAAGTACAAATATTAACAAATATTTATGCGTTTCTTCTGGCTGCGTCCTCACGGTAATATTTGTCAAGCACCTTGTTCGCCTTCTTGTCGTCAAGAACGCATTTGTTGGACAGTGCAACCTTGACGAGTTCATCCAGTGCTTCCTCCCTAAGTGCCGTGCTCTTGATGTTGACATTTGCAAGCTCTGTGTACGCTCCCATCTTTCTTGTGAGCGCCTCGTACTCCTCTGGAAGCATCCTGTCTATCATATTCCTGATCTGCTTGGATACCGCCTGGCTGTTGCCGCCTGTTGTGACTCCCACCACAAGATCTCCGCGGACGATAACGCCTGGAAACAGGAAGCTGCTGAGCTCCTTGTTATCAGCCACATTTACCATGATGCCCCTGTCATTACAATATGTACCTATCTTGGCATTGATCTCCGGGCGCCTGGTTGCCGCCACAACAATGTCTGCATTCTGCAGTATGTCAAGTGCCACGTTGCTCTCATGTACATTTATCCCCTTTATCGCTTTTATATCATCGCACACCTTCGGCGCAATGACCGCTATCTTCGCTCCGAAATACAGCAGCGAATTGATCTTTCTAAGTGCTGCCTTACCTCCACCTACAACTATTACTTTCTTGCCCTCAAGATCGATGTACATTGGAAAGTATGCCATATCTTATCTCCTCCGAATATTCTATAAATCTAGTCATATACTTACTGTGAAAGCTGCTTAAAAAACTTTCACAGCAAATTATAAATGAGGAATTAAGAAATGGCAATTACAAATAACGTTGGTTCACTAAAAATTCAGATAACGAACAATAATTTCTTTCCCGTCGAAGGTGCTTCCGTATACATAAGCCCTACGGGAATGCCCGATTCCACCTCAGAGGAATTTGTCACCGATAAAAATGGTATCGTCATCGATGAAGAGCTTCCCGCCCCCGATGTCGCCTACAGTCTGGAGCCTGGCGACAACCAGCCATACGCAGAATACAACGTCCTTGTGAACGCGCCAGGGTACAATGAACGCTTCATCTCCGGGGTCCAGATATTCTCCGGTGAGAATGGTATCCAGAACATAGAGCTGACACCATCCGATGGAAGCGATACAAACCCTACTGTTCTCGACGCTCACACCCTCTGGGAGCAGTATCCACCCAAGATCGCCGAGGACATGATAAAGCCGGTGAATCCATCAGGCGGCATAGTGTTGAGCCGCGTCGTTGTACCTGAGACCATAGTTGTCCATGACGGCGCCCCGGCGGACTCCACCGCCAGGGACTACTATGTTCCATATAAGGATTACATAAAGAATGTTGCCTGCAACGAGATATATTCCACCTGGCCTGATGCAGCCATCCGCGCAAATGTACTGGCGATACAGTCATTTACCCTTAATAGGGTCTATACCGAGTGGTACAGGGGAAAAGGATACGACTTTACTATCACGAGCAATACCGCGTTCGACCAAAAGTGGGTCTACAATGCAACCATATTTGAAAATGTCTCCCAGATCGTCGATGAGATGTTCGCCAACTATCTCTCAAAGCCCAACGTTACACAGCCACTATTCACCCAATACTGCGATGGCAAACGTGTATCCTGTCCGGGCTGGATGACCCAGTGGGGGTCAAAATCCCTGGCAGACGACGGTCTCACCGCCATCCAGATTCTCAGATACTATTACGGAGATACAATATACATCAACACCTCGGAGACCATATCCGGTATACCTTCATCATATCCGGGCTACGAGCTGACCATCGGCTCAAGCGGCGACAAGGTCTCCCAGCTCCAGAGGCAGCTCGCCAGGATCGCACTCAACTATCCCGCCATCGGTACCGTAACCGTCGACGGCGTATATGGTCAGGAAACCGCTGATGCTGTGAGAAAGTTCCAGCAGATATTCAATCTTCCGGTTACCGGAGTCACCGACTATAAAACGTGGTATAAAATTTCACAGATATATGTGGGAGTTACGAAGATTGCGGAGAATGTGTAGCACCGCTTCACACACTATGGCATGAAAACACAAAAAAGCTGAAATCTTAATGATTTCAGCTTTTAGCAGTTCGTAGGGGAATCGAACCCCTGTTTTCGCCGTGAGAGGGCGACGTCTTAGCCGCTTGACCAACGAACCATAAGTGCTTGTATCCTGACGCTTCGCTTGCGACCTGTTTACTATAACAGAAACGAAAGCAGAATGCAAGCACTTTTTTTATAAAATTGCAAACTTTTTTCAGATTATTGACTTAATTTGTTCCGCCAGCCTACATAAAGTCAAACAGCGAAAGCTGATTTGTCTCTGGCATTCCATCCAGGATGCCCAGCTCACTCATCTTCTCGATGGTTCCCTTGCCGATCTTTGCACGCTCATTGATCTCCTCCTTGGAGAGGAACGGCCCCTTCTGGGCGGCATCGTAGAGCTGCTGTGCAGCCTTCTCTCCCATTCCTTCTATGGATGCGAAGGATGGCATGATCTTGCCGTCTATTATCTGGAACCTGTCAGCCTTTGCCTTATATATATCTATTGGAACAAAGTCGTAGCCTCTTGCGTACATCTCGAGAACTATCTTCAGATCCTTGAGCTTGCCCTCGTCCTTGGCTGATCTCTTGTTCTTGTCCACCTTGCTTATCTCATTGATATGGAAAAGAACTCTCTCCTTGCCAAAGCACATCATCTCGTAGCTGAAATCATCAGCTCTGATACTGAAGAATGCTGTATAGTATTCAAGCGGATAATTGACCTTGAACCAGGCAATTCTCCACGCCATCATGACATAAGCCGCCGCATGGGCCTTTGGGAACATGTACTTAATCTTCTGGCATGACCATACGTACCAGTCCGGTACTCCGTGGGCAGCCATCTCCGCCTTCCAGTCATCCCATTTGTCACATTTGCCCTTGGCAACTATTCCCTTACGAACCTTCTCCATGATGTTGAAGGCAAGTCCGGCATCAAGTCCCATGTGTATCAGATAAACCATAATATCGTCACGACAACAAATGGCTGTCGATATGGTACACTTGCCCGACTTGATGAGCTCCTGCGCGTTGCCCAGCCATACATCGGTTCCATGCGCCAAACCCGCTATTCGCACAAGATCTGAGAAACATGTCGGCTTGGCATCTATAAGCATCTGCATAGCAAAGTCCGTTCCGAACTCCGGCACCCCCAGGCTTCCAAGAGGTATCCCATTGATATCCTCCGGTGTGATCCCCAGCGACTTTGTGCTGTGAAACAATTCCATGACATCCTTGTCATCAAGCCTTATCTTCGTGGCGTCAAGTCCCGTCAGATCCTCCAAACGTCTTATCATGGTAGGATCATCATGGCCGAGAATATCAAGCTTCAGCAGGTTATGATCGATTGAATGGTACTCAAAGTGCGATGTGATAATATCCGACGTCACATCATTTGCCGGGTGCTGTATAGGTGTAAATGAATATATCTCCTCATGTCTCGGAAGAACTATCATACCACCCGGATGCTGCCCCGTGGTTCTCCTGACACCGGTACATCCCAGGGCCAGACGCTCCATCTCACACCTTCTCTTTGTGACTGTTGCATTCTCCTCAGCGTACTTCTTCGCGGATTTCTCATCCATTCCGGATGCCTTGGCCTCCGCCATAAGCTCCTCTTTGGAGTGATCCTTGAAATAATTGTACACATATCCAAATGCTGTCTTTTCCGCAACACCACCTACGGTTCCCGCCTTAAATGCCTTGCCCTTGCCGAAGAGCACCTCGGTGTAGGCATGTGCCTTCGACTGATACTCTCCTGAGAAGTTCAGATCGATATCAGGCTCCTTGTCTCCGTTGAATCCAAGGAATGTCTCGAATGGTATATCGTGTCCTTCCTTTATAAGCGGTGTTCCACAATTCGGACAGTCTCTGTCCGGCATATCACATCCGCTCATTCCCGAATACGACTTTACAAGCTCTGAATCAAAATCCACAAAGTGGCATTTCGGACAGATATAGTGAGCCGACAGCGGATTTACCTCCGTGATACCGGCCATTGTTGCGACAAATGAAGATCCAACCGAACCTCGGGAACCAACCAGATATCCGTGGTCATTTGAATCCCACACAAGCTTCTGTGCGATGATGTACATAACCGCAAATCCATTTGAAATGATGGAGTGCAGCTCCCTGTCAAGTCTCTCCTGAACCTGAGGTGGCAGGTCTGGGCCATATATCTCATGTGCCTTGGTATAACATATATCCGTAAGTGTCTGATCCGAATTCTCGATGATAGGAGGCGCCTTGTCAGGTCTGACCGGCTCTATCCTCTCTATCATGTCTGCTATCATATTCGTGTTGGTGATGACGACCTCCTTGGCCTTGTCACTTCCAAGATACTGGAACTCTGCCAGCATCTCCTCCGTGGTACGGAAATACAGCGGTGGCTGCATATCAGCGTCGTCAAAGCCCTTGCTCTTCATGATGATCGCCCTGTATATATAATCCTCAGGATCAAGGAAATGCACATCACAGGTTGCGACCACTGGCTTGTTGAACATCTCTCCGAGCTCCACGATCCTCTTGTTGTATCCGATCAGATCGTCCATGGTCTTTGGATTCCTTGTATCCCTCGTCATGAATTCATTGTTGCCAAGCGGCTGTATCTCAAGGTAGTCAAACCAGTTGACCAGTCTCACTATCTCCTCATCCGGCGCATCATCAACTATGGCACGGAACAGCTCTCCCGCCTCACAGGCAGAGCCTATTATCAGACCCTCTCTGTATTTGTTGATGAGACTCATCGGCATACGCGGCCTTCGCGCAAAATATGTCAGATGAGACTCAGATATGAGCCTGTACAGATTGACTCTTCCTATCTCGTTCTTTGCCAGGATGATTCCGTGATATGTCTTATCCTTCTTGATCGCATCAGGTGAGGTGCTTCCAAGGACATTTAGATCATCCATGGTCTTAACATCTCTCTCCTTCAGCATGTCGAGCAGCTTGAAGAATACTTTCGCCGTGGCCTCCGCATCGTCTATGGCTCTGTGGTGATGCGCATTCACGACTTTGAGTTCCTTACACACTCTGTCCAGAGTGAATTTTCCAAGCTCCGGCAGCAGTATATGGCTGAGCGTCATGGTATCCAGAACCGTGTTGTCGAACTTAAGTCCAAGCTCCTCCGCATTCATTCTCACAAATCCCGTATCAAATGACGCATTGTGGGCAACCACGATATCGTCACCGCAGAACTCCACAAATCTCGGCACGATCACATCGAACATCGGCGCATCCTTTACCATATCATCATTGATGGATGTGAGCTGTTCTATCTGGTATGGGATAGGCACACCCGGATTTATAAACTCCGAGAATGTATCTACGACCTCTCCGTCCTTCACCTTGACCGCACCGATCTCTATGATCTTGTTGTGCTTCTTGGAAAGTCCCGTTGTCTCTATATCAAATACCACGTATTCCGAATCAAGGCTCTGATTCCTTGAGTTCTTGACCAGATCCTTCAGGTCATCGACAAAGTAACCCTCGACACCATATATGATCTTGAAATCTTTTCTGAGTCCCTTTGTATGGTTTGCTATAGGGAAAGCCTGAACAACACCGTGATCCGTGATCGCTATGGCAGGGTGTCCCCAGTCGCTGGCACGCTTCACGATGGTCTCTATATCGACCACACTGTCCATCTCGCTCATCTTGGTATGCATGTGAAGCTCGACACGCTTCTCAGGATATGTATCCATACGAGGTACACGGAAGTCCTGAATGTGCTTCATACCGAGCACTCGGCATATCATAACCTCCTTGGCATACGAGTCGAACTCGGCAAGGCCCTTCATCCTATAGAACTTACCCTTCTGTATCTCCTCGCGGTAGACCTCCATATCCTCAGGACTGCAGAACATCTTGAAGCCTATGGTGTCTGTGAAATCTGTTATATATCCCGTCAGTATGATCTTGCCATTTCGGAGCTCTCTCTCCTCAGTGCTCATGATCTGTCCGTGGATGACGACCTCTCCGATACCATCGTTGATGCTGGATATCTCAAGCAGCTTGCCCTCCACATCTCTTCCTATGAACACCTCTGGATCATCTGAATATCTTCGCCTTCTTCCGAACTTCTCCTTTTCACCGCCATTTTTCTGGCCTGAATCGCCGCCGGAGGATGCAGGAGCAACCTTATTCTCATCAGGCTTATGTCCCTCGCTCTTCTTATTCTTATCTTCCTTCTTCGACACTCCGAGCTTATCCTTGTCCACGGCCTTTCCGTCCACGATGATGTCGCCATGATCCCTGAGGTTGTTCAATATGGCATCTATCTTCTGCTGCTCAACAAGTGCACTGGCTCTCCTCAGCTTCTCCTTGTCCGCCTCACTGTACTCAAATGCAACATTGACATTCAGGTCAAATCTCTCCTGGAACATCTCCTCCATATACGCCTTTATTTTCTCAGCGTGTATATGCGCTATCTTACTGTCCTCTATAGCTATGGTTATCGCGTCTCCGTCACAGTACAGTTCTCCTATCGATCTGGATATAAGCCTGTAGCCCACATTGCTGAATGATCTTATATCGTAGAGTATGCTGTCCTGATATGCTTTGACTATTGCTTCGAGATTGTACTGTGTAGAAAGTGTATAGTGCTCCCGTATCTGGACCGTATACCTTTTATTGCCAAATACAAACTTACGGATACACTCCTCCGCCTTTTCTATATTCGGTCTGCTTATTATATGTCTCGATCTTATGTCAACCTGCAGGATATTTTTACTGTCATATATCGTGACTTTTGTCACATACACCTCGGTGAACAGACCTGCAAGCTCCTTAGTCATCTCCACTCCGGGGAACACCGTCATGAAGAGCTCCGCCTGCTCATTTCCGGCATCTGAAACCGCCGTTGCAGAGCCATCATTACTCTCATTTCCACTCACTGAGCCTTCCGGTGTATCAGCATCAGCCTCGCACCCCTCGACCATATCGCCACCAGTGCCATCACTGACCACGTCTTCGTCCTCGGCATCTTCCTCCATATCATCTGCGATATGCCAGTCCGAGTCGTGAACATCCGCCTGGGTGTACGATGCGCTCTCCTGCTGCATATCAGCATACATCTGGCTCTCATACATCTCCTGTTCAGCCATCTGGGCTTCATAATCCATCTGAGTCTGCATCTCATCGGCATACATCTGATCTATATTCTCTTGTTCCAAAATACGATCTTCGTTGTTCAATCCTATTCACTCCAATTATCTAACTCGCGCTTCAACGCTGGTATAAATTCATCCTCACTGAGTCTGCCAACTATCTCACCCTTCTTGATGAGCAGTCCGCAACCCTTGCCTCCTGCAATTCCAAGGTCGGCTTCCTTAGCCTCTCCCGGGCCGTTCACCACACAACCCATAACTGCGACTTTAATATTGAGATGGTCATAGTCTGACACAAGCTTTTCCACCTTGTTTGCAAGTCCGATAAGGTCGATCTCAGTACGTCCACAGGTCGGACATGACACAAGCTCTACTCCGCCCTTTCTGAGTCCAAGAGCCTTGAGAATAAGCTTTGCTGACAGGATCTCATCCACCGGATCTCCTGTCAGGGACACTCTTATCGTATCGCCTATTCCCTCATGGAGTATGATTCCAAGTCCCACCGATGATTTGATATTTCCTCTTGTGACGGTTCCTGACTCCGTGATTCCCACATGCAGAGGGTAATCTGTCTTGTCCGCGATGAGCTCATGGGCTCTCACGCACATCATAACATCAGACGACTTGATGCTTATGACTATGTTGTGATAGTCAAGCTCCTCGATCATGCGCACCTTGTCAAGAGCGCTCTCAACTATTCCCTCTGCGGTCACTCCGCCGTACTTCTCCACGAGATTCTTCTCCAGAGAACCACTGTTTACACCGACCCTTATAGGAATATTTCTCTTTCTGGCAGCCTCGACTACCTTTGCCAGCTTCTCCTGTCCTCCGATATTTCCCGGATTTATCCTGATTTTGTCCACACCATTTTCTATGGCCTTTATGGCAAGCCTGTAGTCAAAATGTATGTCGCCCACAAGCGGAATGTGGATCTGTTTCTTTATAGCCGGGATTGCATCTGCTGCAGCCTCATCGTTTATCGTACATCTGATTATGTCACATCCGGCCTTCTCAAGCTGGAGTATCTGTGCAACCGTAGCCTCCACATCGCTCGTCTTTGTGTTGGTCATGGACTGTATAAGTATCGGATTGCCTCCGCCTATAACCCTGTCACCTATGTGGATCTCTCTTGTCTTCATATATACTCACAGCGCCAGTACATAAGCACTGGCGCCTTTCCTCCTTCTTTAATTGTCTTTAACTGAAAAATACATTCTTTATATCATTGAACAATATTACGACCATGAGGATCATGACCAGCACAAATCCCACAAATGTGACTATGTTTTCCTTGTCCTTCGGGACCTTCCTCCTGGTTATAAGCTCGATCAGCAGGAACAGGAAACGTCCTCCGTCAAGTCCCGGTATCGGAAGCATATTCATGATTCCAAGGTTGGCCGAGAGAAGCACTATATAGTTCATCCAGTTGAGGAGAACCGTAAGGACATCGACCTTTGCAGCCTCATTGAACGTATCGTTCATGGACTTTGCCACACCCACAGGGCCGGACACCTCATCTGAGCTGACCTGTCTGGTGACTATGAGCTTAAGGCTCAGGAACGTGGCCTTGACCCAGTATCTGACCTCATAGGCAGAATACTTCATCAGCTCGCCAAAATTCTGTGGCAAGACATAACCGCAGCTTACGATTCCCACCTTATAACCTGCACTTGTCTCCACCGGATATACAGTCGTATCGTACACCGTGCCATCCTTCTTCTGCATCTTGAGGTCTATAGGAGAACCGTCCCCGTATATCTCAAGATATATCTGAAGCTCCCTGAAGTTCTTGATCTTGCTTCCGCCGATCTCAAGGACGGTATCTCCATCCTCTATCCCGGCCTGCTCCGCAGGATAAACTCCATTGAACTCCTTGACAACATCCGCATACTCGCTTTCCTTCGCCATCTCGCTGTCGTACACCCTGCCGATAGTCGCAGGATCTGTACCACAGAAGTGGATTATGACCGCTGAAAAGATAAATGCTATAACTATGTTCATGAACGGACCGGCAAGAACCTCCGCCATACGCACCCATATGGACTTCTTCTCAAATGCGTTCTCGTCATCCTCATGACCTTCCTCGCCTTCGCTTAGCAGCATACAATAACCGCCCAGAGGTATGAGTCTCAGTGAATACTGTGTATCCTTCTTGGTAAACGAGAAGAGCTTTGGGCCAAGTCCCATGGAAAACTCAATTACCGATATATGATTGATCTTTGCGACAATAAAATGTCCAAGCTCATGAAAAAATATTATCACACCAAATACTAGAATTATGAGAATTATGTTCAATCTACCACCTGCTTTCTACAAAATCATATACCCAGCGCTCAGTGTCAAGTATCTGTGACACGTCAGGGTTTTCTATAACTGTATGACTCGCCATACACTCCTCTATTATCCTGTATATATCGAGGAAGCGTATCTTCCTGTCAAGGAATTTTGCCACTGCGCACTCATTTGCCGCATTGAATACAGTCGGCATTGAACCGCCATCTGCTATGGCAGAATACGCATACTTTAATCCCTTAAATGTATCCATGTCCGGCTTCTCAAGAAGAATCGAGTTCATAGTCCAGAAGTCCAGTCTGTCACCGGCCATGTATCTTCTCTCCGGATAACACAAAGCGTACTGTATCGGAAGCTTCATGTCCGGAGTTCCAAGCTGTGCTATGACTGCGCCATCCCTGTACTCAACCATCGAGTGGATTATGCTCTGTGGCTGGACTACCACCTGGATATTCTCCGGCTTCACATCAAAGAGCCACTTTGCCTCTATAACCTCAAGTCCCTTGTTGACCATGGTTGCTGAATCTATTGTTATCTTTCTTCCCATACTCCAGTTTGGATGCTTGAGCGCATCCTCCACCTGAACATTCTCAAGAAATGCGGTATCCTTTCCCCTGAAAGGCCCACCTGACGCTGTGAGCAGTATCTTCTCCACATCGCCGTGCACATTTCCCTGAAGGGACTGGAATATAGCGGAATGTTCGCTGTCAACAGGCAGTATCGCTACATTCTTCTCCGCCGCCAGCGGCATGATGATATGTCCCGCTGTCACCAGAGTCTCTTTATTGGCAAGTGCTATGTCCTTTCCCGCATTTATGGCTGCTATAGTCGGTCTTATTCCGATCATGCCAACTATTGCCGTGACAAGGATGTCTGATGACGAAAGCTCTGCTATCTCTATCAATCCGTCCATGCCCGCAACAACTCTTATGTCAGTGTCCGCAAGGCACTCTCTGAGTCTCGCAGCATTCTCTTCGCTCCATATTCCCACAACCTCAGGCGAAAACTCCCTCGCCTGTTTTTCCAGGAGCTCTATATTACTTCCGGCGGCAAGCGCCACTATATTCAGATCTTCCTGAACCCTAACTATCTCAAGGGTCTGTGTTCCAATTGAACCTGTAGAGCCAATTATCGCTACATTCTTCATGTTATCCTCCTGTATCCGGATTTACCGGATCATCTATCCGAATATAATAGGCAGTATCCAGTGAACCCACTGGGCACTGCCCATCATGTATCCTACAGCAGATATACAAGCAGATAATAAATTATCGGTGCTGTAAATATTATGCTGTCAAATCTGTCCAATATTCCTCCGTGACCCGGAATCAGCTTTCCGTAGTCCTTGATGTCGTTATTTCTCTTTATCGCAGATGCTGCCAGATCTCCAATAACCGCCGGAAGTGCACCGACAGCGCCGACAACTGCAAAAAGTAATGGCGCATAGTTCATGGTGTCTACATACTTATCAAACAGTATGCCAAACACTGCTCCGAATACACCTGCTCCAACGATACCGCCGATAAGACCCTCTATGCTCTTCTTAGGGCTGAGCACAGGTGCCATCTTGTGCTTTCCGAGGGCTCTTCCCACGAAGTAAGCACATGTATCATTTATCCATGAGCTGACAAATATCAGCAGGACAAGTACCAGTCCATGCTCCATGTTTCTTATGAGATATACAAATGACAGCATGACACTTACATAGAAGAAATCCATAAATGCCGCCATGATCTGTTTATCGCTGTATGTTGGGAATGTCAGCACATACACAGCAAGCATAACCAATAAATATACGACCATCATAGGAACAATAATGTCCATACGATCCAGGTATATGGCTATATAATACAGAACTGTCGCCAGGTAACACACGATTCCCGGAGTCTTCTTGTTCACTCCGTATACTCTGAGCAGCTCCATATTGCCCACAAGGGATACCAGAGCCATAAGGCCGCATGTTACTATCCCTCCAAAATATAATGTGATGGCCAGTATCACTACCAGAACCGCACCACTTATCACTCTCTGTTTCATTAACTAATATCCTCCGGATAACTATTTTGCATCTCCGAATCTTCTCTCTCTCTTATTGTAGTACCTCACGGCTTCTATCAGAGAATCCATGTCAAAATCAGGCCACAGTGTATCTGTGAAATAAAACTCAGAATATGCAAGCTGCCATGGGAGGAAGTTGGATGTTCTCTCCTCACCGCTTGTCCTTATTAGCAGATCAGGATCAGGCACACCCTTTGTGTCGAGATATTCCGCAAACAGGCTCTCGTCAATGTCATCCGCACTGATCTTTCCCGCATCGGCATCCTTCATGATCTTCTTCACCGCCCTGACAATCTCATCACGTCCACCGTAGTTTATCGCTATATGGAACTGAAGTCCTGTATTCCCCGCAGTCTCCCTCTCCAGATCATCCATCTTCTGAACTATATCCTCCGGGAGGCCCTCTCGCTTACCTATGAGGTTAACCTTCATGTTGGAGTTGTTAGATCTCTCTATACTGTCAACCAGGTACTTTCTGAAAAGATTCATGATACCTGTGACTTCCTCAACAGACCTCTTCCAGTTCTCCGTGGAAAAAGCATACACTGTAAGATACTTTATTCCAAGCTTATCGCAATTTTCACATATAGCCTCTAGAGCCTTCGCACCCTCTGCGTGTCCATAGTTTCTGGGAAGAAATCTCTTCTTTGCCCATCTGCCATTTCCATCCATGATCACAGCCACGTGCTCCGGCACATTAAGTAATTCTCCGTTAATCTCTCTCTTCATATTCTCTCCGCATTCCATTTGAGGGATACATCATATCCATGATTATTATACTGTCATGATCTCCTTGGATTTTGACTCAACAGCCTTGTCGATCTGACCAACGTACTTATCTGTGAGCTTCTGGATCTTGTCCTCGTTGTCCTTGAGCTCATCCTCGCTTATGTCTCCGTTCTTCTCCATCTTCTTGATGGCATCGTTGGCATCACGTCTGATGTTTCTTATAGCGACCTTTGCGCCCTCACCCTTCTTCTTGATATCCTTGACGAGCTCTTTTCTTCTGTCCTCTGTGAGCTCTGGGAAGTTGAGGATGATGTTTCTTCCATCGTTGTTAGGTGTGATTCCAAGATCAGAATTCATGATAGCCTTCTCTATCTCCTTGACAAGTGATGGCTCCCATGGTGCGATGACCAGTGTTCTGGCCTCTGGAACAGTTATATTTGCAAGCTGCTGCATAGGTGTTGGAACTCCATAATACTCAACCTTGATCTTGTTGAGGATGTTAGGGTTCGCTCTTCCTGCTCTGATGGTAGCATACTCAGCCTCAAGATTCTCAACTGACTTCTGCATCTTCTCTTCGTACTGTGTTAACATGATTCATTCCTCCTGGATTATATATTTTTCTTATTATTTTCCCTTTTATTCCGCATTCACATATGTTCCGGTGAAACCGCCTGTAACGGCTTTCACTATGCTGTTCTCATCATTCAGGCCAAACAGCATCATAGGCATCTTGTTCTCCATGGCAAGAACTGCTGAGGCAAGATCTATTACTCCGAGCTTGTTGTCTACTATATCGCTCATCTTCATGCTGTCATACTTCTTAGCGTTCGGATTGGTCTTTGGATCACTGTCATATACTCCATCGATGGCCTTACCTGAAAGAATGACATCTGCCTGAACCTCTATTGCCATAAGCACTGTCGCCATATCTGTTGAGAAATATGGATGGCCGATTCCACCTGCAAAAAATACGACATCTCCCTGCTCCATATATGCGATTGCCTTGTCCTTGTCAAAAAGCTCAGTCATATTACCACATACAAATGGTGTCATGATGTGTGTCTTTATTCCGCAGCTTCTGAAGCTGTCCGCTGTGTAGATACAGTTCATGACAGTTGCCAACATTCCTATGGAATCCGCCTTAACTCTGTCCATGTTGTCTGAAGTTCTTCCTCTCCAGAAGTTTCCTCCTCCTATTACTACACATACCTGTATTCCCTTGTCTACTATCTGCTTTACCTGATTGGACACATCTCTGACTGTCTCCTCGTCAAAACCATGTTTCTTATCACCGGCAAGAGCTTCACCGCTCATCTTGAGCAGAATTCTGTCCATCTTCATATCGCGATCCATCCTTTGTGTTCATATTTTATTATTCATATTATATATCGTCATATCTTGGCATGATAACCCATGCAGACATCTGCCTGACGACCTGATTCATTATAGCACATACCCTTTACATTTCAAAGTAAAAAAGCAAGGCACATATCACTGTGTACACGTGCATATGATATGTGCCTTGCTGTTATGCTTATTTCTGTTATATGTCACCCGACATCCTGCTTTCAGATCCCAGATATCATCAATAGCCATCAGAATAATCTGACTCCGTCGATACAATGGAATCCACATCATCCTGAACTGTAAATGTATCAAGATCGAGCTGATTCTCACAGCCTGAATCATTGATGATGTTGTAGCTTATATTCTGTACGGTAGCTGACGGTGTATAATTCATGTCGTCGAACAGGAATCTGTGAAGTGCTGTGACATTCGTTGCGAGATCACAGGCAACGACATAGCTCACCTCATCCATGGTAGGACTGGCGATGGTAAACGGGAATCCTGTTGTAGTAGACAGCTTGTAGTTGAAGCAGGATTTTGCCATATCAATGATCTCTTCCTCTGTAAGGCTTGATGCAACATCATCCACAACCACGTTGATACAATCAAGCAGCTTGGAGATTCCTGCTGTCTTTGCCGCCTCTATCATCTTGGAGATAACTGTTCTCTGTCTCCATGTTCTTGTTATATCACCCTCATCTGTACTTCTGATTCTTGAGTAGGCTGTAGCCTGCACACCGTTCAGATGAACGACACCTGTGTCATATACATAATCTGAATAAATACCATTTACACCCATCTGCTCGTCAATACACTGGTTGAGCTTATAAAGCTCCTCCTCCTTCAGCTCTATATCAATTCCACCCAGGGCATCGATGGCTTCTGTGAGGGCTGTGAAATTGACCGCAACGTAATCTGTTATATTCAGGTCAAGGTTCTTATTTATCATATTGACAGCGCCCTGTGCTCCGCCGTATGCGTATGCATGAGCTGCCTTCTCGTATGACTGGCTGTCATTACAGAGCTCAAGGTAAGTATCTCTGTACAGTGAGAGAAGCTTGACCTCCTGTGTATCATTGTTGATGCTACAGATGATTATACTGTCTGAACGCACTCCTTCGTCAACCATGCCTGCATCTCTGGTATCTATACCAAACAATGCGATGTTGGTGTATCCTGTCATCTTCTTGACTGTTTCTTCATCCAGATCCTCATTTATATGAGTGTCCTTCAGCTCTTTGTACTGCATCTTGTTATATGTGTTGTTGATGTACGACTTCACAAACAGAACGCCTATGACTATGGCTGCAACAACCTCGATTGCAAGTATGATTCCCCATACTCTGTTCTTTTTCTTTCTCTTCTGATCCTTCATATCCTGCTCTTCTTCCGCATATTCATCTTCATAATATTCATCATCCGATGTATAAGCTTCCTCTTCTGATGCCGCATCCTCTTCATCGTCTGCGCCCGGTCCAAATGCGCTGTCGGAATAATCATCCTTTGCAATACCGGTTCTGCCATGATCATCTGAATAATCATCGGCATCGTCATCGTAATCATCTTCATCGTCAAAAAGCATCTCTCCGGCATATCTGCCCTTAACACGCTTCATATCATCGTCATCATGACCACTCATTTTATTTCCCATATTTTTCTCCTAAATATCGAATGTATCTGTCAAAATTTAACTCATATAGCAATACATTTTACTACAAATATCTCATCAATTCAACGGGATACACATAATTCACACATTTTTATACTTGATCAGTCAGCCAGGATAAACTTGTCCACCACCGGCACAAGTCCGTCCTCGTCATTTGACAATGTTATATAATCGGCATGTTCCTTCACTATGTCCTGTGCATTTGCCATGGCGACTCCCACCCCGGCATACTCTATCATCGTGAGGTCATTATATCCGTCACCGCACGCCACAAGATCCTTTCTGTCCATATCAAGGACCTCAAGAAGCTTCTCAAGGGATGTTGCCTTGTGAACATTTGGCGGCATGATCTCCACAAAATATGGCTCCGAGCGGAATATGTTAAGCTGATCACCGAACTTTTCTGCAAGCTCCTGCTCTATCTTCTCCGCCTTGTCAGGATCTGCGGTAAGAAGACATTTGTTGAGAGGGAAATCGATATATTCCCTGAAGTTATCTATCCTCATGATCTCCATATGATTGATACTTGCCTCAAATGTCATGTATCCGTCTATATCAGTTCCGGTTATAACTCGGTCTCCATCGTATGTCACCATTCCGCAGCCCGCTTTCAGACAGTAATCATATATATCCCTCACCACATCATTGTCAAGCACAGCCTGATATACCACCTCACCGGTACTGTAATCGACGATCCTTCCGCCGTTGAAAGCAAGCACATATCCGCCAAATCTGTCAAGCTCTATGGTGTCTGCTATCTTCCTTATTCCAGGCAGTGGACGTCCCGATGCTATCGCAACGATATGCCCCTTCTCCTGTGCCTCTATTATTTTCTCCAGCGTTGCCGGAGTAATATCCTTCTGAGTATTTGTCAGCGTTCCGTCAATATCAAGTGCCAGTAATTTTTTACTCATTTTATCCTCCATAATGTTATAACATAATTTGCTATATATTTTCTCCTTGATGCTATATAATGTCATAGTTAGGATGCCGTTACGTCATCCTGCCGCCCATTTCTGACTTTAGGAGAAATCACATGGATATAAACATATACGTTAATCAGAAAAAAATCAACCCTTTGTATCAGAAAGCCATCGCCGAGTACGTCAAGAGACTTTCTCCATACTGTACTCTGTCTATAGTATGTGTTGCAGGGAAAATTAAATGCACATCAGGGAAAAACACCACAAACTACTGCATATCCGGCTCCGATACCATCTCATCTGAGGACTACGCAGCCCGCATCAACAGTCTGACTTCAAGCGGTACCTCAAAGATAAACTTCTACATAGGGTACGATGAATCACTCACAGCTGATATGGAAAATTTCTCTCTCTGTTCAGTACAGCCGTCCGCCGAGATGACTGCCCTCCTGCTGTCCGAGCAGACCTACAGGGCATACACTATCCTGAACAACATAACCTACCACAAATAATCCCTGTCAGCTCCGGCTTATGATCGCAAGCTGCTCCGCCAGCGTCACCCTTATGAGCTGATGCGGAAATGTCATATCCGACACGCTCATCCTGTAATCAGCCCTCCTCACTATATCTGCAGCAAGTCCAAGAGATCCCCCTATCACAAATGTAACCGTGTCATGTCCGCGCTCCGATGCCCTGCGGACCTGATCGGCAAGTCCTTCCGTGGTCGTCTTCTTTCCTTCTATACACAGTGCTATAACATAGTCGTCTCTCCCGATCACATGTCTCAGCCTGTCCGCCTCGGCCTCAATGATCATGGCATTTACCTTGTCGCCAGCCTTCTGAGGTATCCTCTCGTCAGGAACCTCGCATATCTCCAGACGTCCTCTCTTGTCGATCTCCTTCTTATATTCATTTAACATCTGCGTAAAATGCTGTTCCTTTATCCTGCCGACGCAGGCAATCCTGTATATCATATGAACTCCTTCAGATCAGGCCTGATCAGCCCTCATCCTGTCAAATATCTTCAGTTCTTCCTCTGTATTTTTCTGCGTGCACACACTTACTCCAATGGTGAACAGCAGACTCACTGCAAATCCAACCACGTCACCGCTGATACCCGAGTATGCCGCCAGGCTGCCTCCGTTCACAAACGGGAGATATTTCCACATAACAAATGTGAGTATTCCTGCTATTATTCCAGCATACATGCCTTTTCCGGTCGCATGCCTGTACGTCAGTGTACAGAAAAGAGGAGCCGCAAGTGCCGCCGCACACAATCCCCAGTTTTCGGCGATCATATGCTCTCTGTTGAATTCAACAAACTCTGCCACCAGGAAAACGCAGCATCCGGTCAGCACAACAACACCTATATCTATAAGAAGCTTTGCGATTCCACCGGCTCTTGAGATTGCAGGAACAAGCCCTCTTATATGTTCGCATATATTTCTCATGAACGATTCCAGCATTACGACAACCGCCGCTATAAACACCATAAGCGCGGCAAATCTGAACACATACGCATAGGTTCCCGTTCCAAGCAGCTTCTTGAGCATCAGGTTGTACACCTGGAATGAGTTCATATTTGCCCATGCCTTCTCAGGATAGAGCACCGGTACGACCAGAAGTGCCAGTATACAGCTTGAAAGTATTGTGAACCCTTCAAAGATTACAGCCCATATTCTTCCGACATCGAGCTCCTTGATATCCCGGATATTTAAGACACCCTTGTACATCAGCGGCATGGCTATACATCCAAGTCCTACTCCCGTCATGGATATCGCACTTCCTATATCCACTGTTTTGCCATCGTAATACAGTATATTCAGATAAATGCTGGTTCCCCCTGCAAGCCTTGATCTCCTGTAATTGTCAAGTATCTCCCTCGCATCCATCCTGTAAAATACCAGTCCGATCATCGTCAGACATACGATTATAACCATTATGAACACTATTGTCTTGATTATTCCCATCAGCTTATTGTCAACCAGTATGGTGGCAAGGATGAGAAATGACACTATGATGGCAAGGCTTATGCTCTCCGGCATGTCCATAAAATAGGCGACAACCGATACGATAACCTTGAGAACAGACACCAGTATCAGGCAAAGCGTCACTATCCATATGACGGACACCAGATCTTTCAACTTCCATGACCCATATCTTGCTGCGAACAGCTCCGGAGCATTGTGTATCTTTTTAGGGGATATCTCAGCATACGAATTCATACGCTTTGACAGAAATATCCATCCGACAACATTGCCCACGAACAATCCCATGGCCACAAGGCACTGTCCTGCACCATGTATTACTATATTAATAGGTAGCAGAAATATGACCCACAATATTACATCATTGGCGCATACCTGCCCTGCGGTGGACACACCGCCACAGTTCTGCCTTTTGATTCCAAATACTCTCTTATCACTAAAAACAGACATGTATCAGCCACTCCATTCTTTTATCTGAATCTTCGTTATCATTTTTATATAATATACCCTGCTCATTCTACCACAGTTGAAGTTTTGCCGCCACCATCATATTTATTGTGACATTTGCCGAAATGTTACCATCAATTGCATTATTTTTTCAATAGTACAAAAACTAGTGATGTGTTATAATTTGAACCGTATGGGCTTTTACATATTTATTACATATTTTTTACCTGTCAGAAACACAGGTAAAATTCATTTTACTCAGGAGGGCTATAATTTTGGATTTATTTTCTATTTTAACATTGCTCGGAGGCGTAGGTTTATTTCTGTTCGGAATGAATCTCATGGGTGCCTCGCTGAAGAATCTCGCCGGTGGCAGTCTGGAAAAGGTTCTTGAGAAACTTACAACCGGAAAAAATCAGTTCACGGGAACTATCAAGGGTTTTACACTCGGTACAGCCGTAACAGCCATCATTCAGAGTTCGGCAGCAACGACCATCATGCTCATCGGCTTTGTAAATGCCGGAATCATGAAGCTTGGGCAGGCCATACCTGTCGTGTTTGGTGCCAACATCGGTAGTACCGCGACCGCACAGATCCTTCGTCTCGGAGATCTTGCGGAGACTAATATTCTTCTTAAACTTTTAAAACCGTCATCATTTGCTCCTATCCTTATATGTATAGGTGCATTTATCATACTATTTACAAATAACAACAAGAAACGTGATATTGCAAGTATTCTTGTTGGTCTTGGAATCCTCTTTCTCGGCATGAATACCATGGAGGGTGTATTTGCGCCACTCAAGGAATCAGAGAGCTTCCAGAATCTGTTCACATCGTTTAATAACCCATTACTTGGTATTTTAATAGGACTTGTGCTCACAGCCATCATACAGAGTTCATCTGCATCAGTAGGTATACTCCAGGCCATTTCGTCCACAGGCGTCGTTACATACGGAACAGCCATTCCTATCATTATCGGTCAGAACATCGGTAAGTGTATGACCATTATCCTCGGGGGAATCGGTGCGAACAAGAAGGCAAAGAGAGTTTCTCTCTCATATCTTCTCTTTAACATATTCGGAGCTGTGTTCTTTGTTATTGTCATATACGGACTTCAGCTTTTCATAGACATGCCTTTCATGGACAAGGTCGTAAACCGTGGTAACATTGCAAACGTCCACTTCCTGTTCAACTTTATCATAAGCCTGATACTTCTGCCATTCTCCAATCAGGTGGCAAAACTTACAGGAAAGATCATCAGGGACGACGAGGAGTCCAAGATCGACAAAGAGCTCGCCACACTGGATCCGAGACTTATCGCTACCCCTTCCATCGCTATTTCACAGGCAAGAAATGTCATGTTTGCCATGGCTGACTGCATAAGAGAGAACTTTGCAATAGCATGCAGACTCATCAGTGATTTCAATGAAGAAGATGCCGCCAAACTCGAGGAGAATGAGGATTTCATAGACAAATGTGAGAGCTCACTCAACAACTTCCTCCTCAAGGTAACATCACAGAACAACATGTCCAGATCCGAACGACTTGATGTGTCTGAGCTTCTGAACAGTCTGAGTGATATGGAAAGGATTGGTGACCACTGTGAGAATCTTCTCGTTGTATCGAGAAATATAATAGATCAGAAGATAAACTTCTCAGATCAGGGAATGAAGGAGATCCATACAGCGCTCAAGGCGACTAACAATATTATTGATATGACTCTGAACGCCTTCAAGGAGGACGATCTTCAGGCAATATCAAGAATAGAGCCACTTGCACAGACCATCAGCGAGATAACAGAGCTTATAAAGGATCACCACGTTGTGAGACTTCAGATGGGCGAATGTGGTATCCCTGGAGGATTTGCACTGGTTGACATTCTCACAAGTCTTGACAGGATCGGAAGCCACTGTAAGAACATCGGCCTTCACATTGCCAAGAAGATCAGGGGTATCCATATGGACGAGATGCACGGACACATCTACATCACCGGATACAAGACATCTGAGGAATACAAGGCTCTGTATGCATATTATTCATCCATGTATGCCGATCCGATAACAGAAGGCTTTGATGCAAGCATCCGCGAACTCCGTGAGTTAACAACACCTGATGAACCTGATAACAAAGCTAAGGTTTCCGGCGACGAGCAAAAGAATGAGTCAAGGAACAACCAGAAGTCCGACCTGAAGAAAAAGTCATCAGCAAAAAACAAAGTAGCCGACAGGCACGAAAAGATAAAAGAAAAGATAAATGAGAAATATCCTGAAAAGGGTAAAAAGAACTCCAAGAAAAAGTAAAGGAATATAACAAACTGCTATGTGAAAAAGCTCTGCACAGATAATACACTGTGCAGAGCTTTTTCGTTATATTTATATTGTAGTTTATATGCCTGGTCTTTTAAACCATATCAGTCACGGCTGTAATTGACGATCATATAGCCATCTTCTATCTCTATCCTTGCATCCTCCGATACAACCCGGTTGCTCACTCCAAGGCTGTCTCCTATCTCAAATGTACGATTCTCCACGTTGTATTCAAACCCTGTAAGTGTTACCCCCGTGACGCATCCACCGTACGGTATAAAAGATATATAATCGTATCCCTCCAGCCGGCTTATTCCGGCACTGGAATTTATCATGGTTATTACATTATGGTCATCCTCTATATACGCATTTACGCCTTTATCTGCACACTCCTTGAGCAGTCCTATGTTTGCCATCGTATGGTCAAGTCTCGTTCCTGTGGCCCCCGATATATAAATATCCGTAGCACCTTCCTCCATGGCATGCATGATGGCTACATGAGTATCCGTGAAGTCCTTGTGTGTGTCCAGATCAACAAACTGTATGGAGTGCATCTTTTTAGCCATCTTCCTGTACACGCCCACAGTCACCTTGCTGGCTGAATCGAAGTCACCCACGATCACATCTGGTACTATTCCTATCTTATTGCAGGTCTCTATACCCTTGTCCACAGCTATCACTCTGCTGCTTTCAAGGTGTCTGTCCATGATTCCCTGAAGTGAATACAGATCAACTCTGCCTCCGGATATTATAATATAACTTTTCATATCACTATTTGCCCTTTATTATCTATGCCTCATATTTCTCAAATACTTTGAGAAAGCTGCAGCTGTTCTCGTAGGCATCTCCGCCAAATACCGCAGAACCGGCAACTATGACATTTGCACCGGCTTCTATGACGTCACCCACATTCTTCAAATTGACTCCACCATCCACCTCTATATTGAGCTCAAGGCCTCTGTCATCTGCCATTTTTCTGACCTCAGCCACCTTTCTGAGTGCTGAAGGAATGAATGACTGTCCGCCGAATCCCGGATTGACACTCATAACAAGTACCATATCCAGATCGTCTATCACATAGTCAAGCACTGATACAGGAGTTGCCGGATTGAGTGCCACTCCGGCCTTCATTCCAAGCTCATGTATCCTGGCAACGGTTCTGTGCAGATGCTTACAGCTCTCTGCATGTACGGTTACCCAGTCAGCACCTGCCTTCTTGAAATCCTCAAGATATCTGTCCGGCTCCTCTATCATGAGATGCACGTCAAATATCATGTTCGTCTCTTTTCTGAGACACTTTATGACAGGCGCACCAAATGATATGTTCGGAACAAACGCACCGTCCATAACGTCAAGGTGCAGCGCAGGAACTTTCGCTCTGTCAAGCTCCGCAATGCCGTCCGCAATATGTGCAAAATCAACTGACAATAATGAAGGTGAAAGAATTATCATTACCATTTCCTCTTTTCTTTTAAGTCGTTATATATCATTACATAATCTTCGTATCTTATACGGCTTATCTCTCCGTCCGCAACCGCCTGCTTTACCAGACAATCCGGCTCACTGACATGATTGCACATGTTGAATCTGCACTTTCCCGTATATGCCGCAATATCCGGGAAATACTCCTTGAGATCCTCCGCCTCTATGGAATCAACATAGAGCGATGAAAAGCCCGGGGTGTCCATAATATATGTCCTGCCGCCAATGTGCATGAGCTCAGAATGTCTCGTGGTGTGCTTGCCACGCTTTATCTTGTCACTTATAGCGCCTGTCTGGGCCTCCGCCTCTGGCTTGATCGCATTGAGAGTAGACGACTTGCCGACTCCCGATGGCCCCGCAAACACCGTTGTGCGGTCTTTTATGATCTCCCTGAGCCTGTCTATGCCCTCGCCTTCCCTGGCACTTATGAAGATTGTCTCATACCCGCTCTTGCTGTATGATCTGCAAGCCTCCATATTGTCCGGCGAAAGATCCGTCTTGTTAAAACAAATGATAGTCTCAACACCGCTTTTCTCCATGCTGACAAGGAATCTGTCAAGTAGGTTAAAGTTCGGCTCAGGCTCGCTCACGGCAAATATTATGATCGTCTGATCCACATTTGCCACAGCAGGTCTTATTAAAGAGTTAAATCTAGGCAATATCTCAACGATATTACCTAGATTGTTCTCAGGATCAAGTATCTCTATATTCACATTATCTCCGACAAGGGGCTTGACCTTTTTGTTTCTGAAGATGCCCTTCGCCTTACATTCGTACAAATGTCCATCCTCGGCGTCTATATAATAGAATCCACCGATTCCTTTGATTATCTTTCCTGATATGATCTCTGCCACTACTAATTACTCTCCTGTGTAAATGTAGCGGACAAACCGCCCGTGTTAAAGCTTGATGTGACATCTATTCCCTCTGAATCCGTGATGGTCACAGAGAATGATCCCTGGTTGCTCTCAAGTCCTGTAGGACCCTCAACTCCATCTATATTGATAGGGAAGTCTCCTGCACCAGCCTTGCCGCTGTATACAGAGAATGTCTGTCTGCCTATTGTGTATGAGATGTCAACTGTCACACTTCCAAATGTATCAAAATCAAACTCTATATTCGATATTGAACCGCTGAAAGATACAGAGTATGTAACCTTCTGAGGTCCCTTACTGACAACATATGACACGGTAGTTCCCTCGTCAACCTCAGTGTTGACCTCAGGATCCTGTGATATTACCTGGCCTTCCTTCACATCATCGCTGTACTCATAGCTTGGATTGCCTACCAGGTTGACCTCCTGAAGCTTATCTGCTGCATCTGCCTCAGACATACCCTTGAGGTTAGGAACTGCGATCTTCTTCGTCTCCTTACCGTTACTGATGATTATCTTGACTGTTGAGCCCTCCTCAACCTCTGTTCCGGCAACAGGATCTGAGGATATTACATGATCCTTCTCAACATTATCATCGTACGCATAGCCATGTGTCACCTTAAGTCCTGCCTCCTCGAGCAATGTTGTGGCCTGACTGTCCTCATATCCGAAAACATCCGGCACCTTGGTCTTTTCCTTGCCCGATGACACGTAAATAGTTATCTGTGTATCCTTTGTTATGGATGTTCCATCATCTATACTCTGTGATATTACATAGCCCTTCTCAACTGTGGCATCTGTCTTCTCCACAAATGTATAGTTGGTGAAGCCATTCTTCTTCATCTGCTCCTCAGCCGCAGTCTTATACAGACCTACTACATTGACCATAGGTACTGTCTCCTGTGCAGTTGTGTCGTTCGCTCCCTCTGTGGTTATGACATCGGTGCTTTCCTCCGTCTTACCCTTACCGCCCAGAATATTCCAGCCGGCTATCTTGCCTATGAGAAGTATGGCAAGTATGGCAAGAACCACCGCGATGGCAATACTTGATACCATGATTATCTTCTTAAGTCTTGGATCAAGCTCCTCTTCTCCATCGTATTCCTGCTCCTGTTCTCCATCATCTGCCACTGACTCGTCCGTATCATCCTCTTCATCGTCGTCATCTGGGAACAGATCGTCGAACTGTGACGGCGGCATAACTGGCACGTTAGCCTTGATCTCTGACGTTCTCGGACTTACAGGTGGAATCTCCGTAGTATCTGCCTTATCGACCTGTCTTCCGGTCTTGATCATCTCCATCTCCTGCTTTGTCATCTCAATGGTAGGGGATGTAGGAACGCTGGTCTTAGGCACCACTATACAATCTATATTAGGATTCTCTTTTACTCTGTTGAGATCAGCTATAAGCGCATTTGCTGTGAGATATCGTCTCTCCGGCTTCTTCTGTGTACACTTTCTTATGATCTTCTCAAGGCTTGTAGGTATATCCGGGTAATACTCCCTAGGTGATACCATCTCGCCCTGAATGTGCATCAGCGCTATAGCCACATTGTTCTCGCCTTCAAATGGAACATGTCCTGTGAGCATCTCATACATGGTGATACCGAGTGAATAAATATCACTTCTCTCATCTGAGAATCCGCCCCTTGCCTGCTCCGGTGATATGTAGTGAACACTACCCATCGCATTTGTCGTGGTCGTGCTTGACGATGCGGCTCTTGCGATTCCGAAATCAGTAACCTTCAGCGTGCCGTTGTTCGACATGATGATGTTCTGAGGCTTTATATCTCTGTGTATCGTGTGATGCTCATGGGCTGCCTGAAGTCCCTGGGCTATCTGTATGGCAAAATCGATCGCCTGCATAGGCTCTATTCTGCCGTGGGCCTGTATATATTCCTTGAGGGTGGTTCCCTCCACAAGCTCCATTACTATATAATATATTCCGTTGTCCTCACCGACATCGTATACATTCACAATATTAGGATGTGACAGCCCCGCCGCAGACTGGGCCTCTATCCTGAACTTTGTAACAAAATTAACGTCTGAGCTGAACTCAGGCTTAAGCACCTTTATGGCAACATATCTGTTTAACACATGACATTTTGCCTTATATACCTCTGACATACCGCCAGATCCAACCAATTCTATGATCTCATAACGACCGCTGAGCATCGTTCCCGGATTTAACATACCAATTTATTCCTCCCAATCTATCGCAGCTACAACGGCAGATATATTGTCCTTGCCGCCGTAGTAATTCGCTCTCTCCACCAGCTTCTCACCGACTGTCTTAAGATCATCCGACTCTGATACAATGTCCCGAATCTCGTCGTCCTCTATCATGTTCGACAAACCATCAGAACATAGAAGGATCTTATCATCCGCTGAAAGTTCTACTTCAAAGAAATCCGGAACCACATCATCACCTATTCCAAGTGCTCGGGTTATAATGTTCTTCTCTGGATGATTCCGTCCCTTATTCCTGTCGAGCTGACCATTCCTTATCAGCTCCTCAACCAATGAGTGATCAAGTGTGACCTGTCTTATCTCATTGTTAACTATATATAATCTGCTGTCACCTATATTCGCGACATACATGATTCCATCATCGATCACTGCAGCTACAAATGTCGTTCCCATACCTGCGTAATCCTCCGGATTGCTGAGCGCAAGCTTATACACCTTGTCATTGGCATATATTATCGCCCTCTTGAGCAGCGATACAGGATTGCTTATCTCGCTTTCACTTATATATTCAACTGCGGCTTCAATCGCCGTTCTGGATGCAACGTCCCCGGCCTTATGACCGCCCATGCCATCCGCAACTATGTACAGATTGCTGATAGCCCCTATTGGCTCATCTGTATAAAATATGCTGTCCTGATTCATGGAACGCTTTTTTCCAACATCTGTTATTCCAAATGATTTCATATATTCTCTCCATCAGCCTAAAATATTATCTGATACGCCACCTTGCCTATTTTAGCACAACACATAAAAAAGAACAAGACGAACTATTTATCCGTCTTGTTCTCCTCCTCATATTTACGGCGGAGCTGTCCGCACGCTGCGTCTATGTCACGCCCCATGCTTCTTCGCACCGTAGCTGTTATCTGGTTTCTCTCCAGAATATTTTTGAAATTCTCAATGGCGCTGTTATCCGCCCTCTCGTAATCCCTCTCCTTGATCGGATTTACGGGGATGAGGTTCACATGGCAGTTTCTTCCCCTTATGAGACGCGCCAGCTCGCATGCCTTCTCAGGGCTGTCATTCTGCCCTTTTACAAGAGAATACTCAAATGTTATCCTCCTGCCCGTCCTATCAAAGTAATAATCACAGGCGTCCAGAACCTCTGCAATGCTGTATCTGTTGGCTATCGGCATGAGTGCCCTTCTGTCCTCGTCATTTGGCGCGTGAAGCGACAATGCAAATGTAATGGAAAGCCCCATATCCGCAAGCCTCTTTATCTCAGGCACTAAACCGCAGCTCGACACTGTGACATTTCTCTGGCTTATGTTCAGTCCATTCTCGTCCGTCAGCATCTCTATGAACCTGACAAGATTGTCAAAGTTATCCAGCGGCTCTCCTGTTCCCATCACGACCACATTTGACACACGCTCACCTGTTATCTTCTGGATGCTGTATATCTGTGACAGCATCTCGGACGCTGTGAGATTCCTCACCAGCCCGCCTATGGTCGATGCACAGAACCTGCAGCCCATACGGCAGCCCACCTGGGATGATATGCACACGGAATTGCCATGCTTGTACTTCATGAGCACGCTCTCTATGACATTCCCATCATGGAGTCTGAACAGGAATTTATTTGTGCCGTCATCCTCTGAAATGAGTCTGGTGACAACGCTCACACCATATATTCCATATTCATCCATCTTCTCTCTGAGGCTTTTCGGCAGATTGGTCATCTCCTCCGTTCCGTCCGCAAGCTTCACATGAAACCACTGATATATCTGCTTCGCCCTGAATGCCGGCTGACCGGCACCGGTGACCCAGTTCCTGAGTTCTTCCATATTCATTGATTTCAGATCCGGCTGTCTAATATCCTTATCTTCTCTATCCTTTACTTCCATACTCTGTCCAATCTTTTATACATGTTCTATCTATTTTGTACGCACGAACTTCGATATGAAAAATCCATCACACTCATCGACTCCCTGTAACAGAGTTACATATCCTTTATCGCCGCCGTGCCCCGGTACAATCTCATCTATACTCACAGTCTCAAAATCATGATTTTCCACAAACCACTTAACATTGTTCTGATTCTCCCTGCTGTCTATAGTACATGTCGAATACACCAGTGTTCCACCCGTTTTCACATATCTGGATACAGTGTCAAGAATATCCCTTTGAAGCTGTGCCAGCTCGTCTATGCTGTCACCTGTCACATTGTACTTGATATCGTTCTTCCTGCCCATTATGCCAAGTCCCGAACACGGAAGGTCTGCTATTACCACATCAGCCTTTCCGACAAGGTTCTCATCAAGGTCTCTCGCATCCCATGCCTCGACAGTGACATTTGTCAGTCCAAGTCTGTCCACGTTCTCCTCTATGAGCTCCGTCTTGTTCTCGGTGAGATCCCTTGAGATAACCCTTCCTGTCTGTCCCGCAAGACTTGCGGCATACATGGTTTTGCCGCCCGGTGCTGCACACACATCCACCACCAGATCTCCATTCTGTATACCTGCTGCCCTTACAGCCAGACACGAACTCTGATCCTGTACAACAAATTCTCCATCCATGAATCCTGGGATCCTTCTGACATAATCATATCCCTTTATAAGAAGTGATGTGTCATTCAGGCTTCCTCGCACTGTCTCTATTCCAGCGGCCTCCAGCTTCCTCTCGACTTCATCAACGCTTATCCTGTCTGTATTCACCCTTATGGATGTCGGACGCATTTCGTAGCTGCTTCCGAGTATCCTGTCCACCGTTTCTCTGTCATAGTCCTGCAGCAGTATCTCCACAAGCTCCACAGGAACTGAATATTCAACCGAATAGTATTCCAAAGGTGATGTGTTCTTATCAGGGTATTTTATACCATCCCTGTTTCTTGCGATATTTCTGAGCACTCCGTTGACAAAGCCTCTGAGGCTTCCAAATCCATGATCCACCGCCAGCTTCACCGACAGGTTGCAGGCAGCCGAATCCGGAACAGAGTCCATAAAGAACAGCTCGTAAGTTCCCATCCTGAGGACGCATCTTATGAGCGGCTTGCACTTGTTCACCTTTGTTTTGGAGAACTGGTTTATTATGTAGTCCAGCTTTATCCTCTGCTCTGTGACTCCCTCGACCATTCTCGTGATGTACGCCCTGTCCTGTTTGCTCATGAACTGGTTGGCGCGGAGTGCCGTTCCAAGTGCTATATTTGAAAATGTATGATTTTTCTCTATGTCCAGTAATGTGGTCAGAACCACCTCTCGAGTCTTTGTATCCATTCTACCTCTGTCCATTCTTCATCAGATATATTTGATCAGATGTGCTCTCCGGCTGTGAGTTTATTGCCCGCAAGGAACGCCGCCGCATCCATAGGCTTCTTGCCCTCAGGCTGCAATCTTGTTATCTGGAGTGCATCCTGTCCACACGCTATGGCAAATGTCTTCTTGGTCACCATGGTTATCTCACCCGGTGCAATGCCATCCTCACGGCTCACTACCTTTGCCCCATATATCTTGACATTCTTGCCGCCTATCCTTGTGTATGCACAAGGCCATGGCTGAAGACCTCTCACAAGTCTCTCTATCTTCTCTGCCGGCTCACTGAAATCTATATCTCCCATACCCTTGTTCAACATGGAAGCGTAACAGCTCAGGCTGTCATCCTGAGGGGTCCGGACCGCAGTTCCATTCTCAAGCTTTTCAAGGGTTGACAGTATAAGCTGCGCACCGCTTGCCGCAAGCTTGTCCGTCAATGTCTCTCCAGTGTCATCGTCACCGATAGACACAATCGAATGTTCTATCATATCTCCGGTATCAAGTCCCTTTGCCATGTACATGGTGGTGACTCCGGTCTCCTTCTCGCCGTCAATGATCGCCCACTCGATAGGTGCCGCACCGCGGTACTTCGGGAGCAGCGATGCATGGATATTGACACATCCGTACTTCGGAATATTGAGTATGCTCTCAGGAAGTATCTGGCCATATGCTGCCACAACTATCACATCAGGTGCATACGCTCTGATGATGTCCACGTTCTCCTGCTCACGGAGCTTCACCGGCTGATATACCGGAATATCATATTCCATTGCCTGTACCTTCACCGGTGTCGGTTGAAGCTTTTTGCTCCTTCCCTTTGCCTTGTCCGGCTGCGTAAAGCATGCCACAACGTCATGTCCCGCTTCCACTATGGATACAAGTGCGTGCACAGCAAAATCAGGGGTTCCCATATATATAACTCTCATCTGCATGTCCTCCTTGTTATAGGTTAAGTATCTCTTAATTCTGCTCTACCTCGTGAAGGCCATCCTCGACAAGATCCTTGTAGAGCTTTCCGTCAAGATGATCAAGCTCGTGGCAGATAGCTCTCGCCAGAAGTCCCTCTCCCTCGACTGTAAACTCCTCCATATTCTCGTCAAATGCCTTGCATATTACATGCATAGGTCTTGTAACTGTTCCAAATTTTCCAGGAAGGCTGAGGCATCCCTCCTCACCTGTCTGCTCTCCGTCTGATTCTGTTATCACAGGATTTATAAGACAGAGTGGATTGTCATCGCCGACATCAATAACAACTATCCTCTTGAGGATTCCAACCTGAGGTGCGGCAAGTCCAACTCCATTTGCCTCATACATGGTATCAAACATGTCATCTATGAGTGTAAGTGTTCTGTCATCCATCTTCTCAACCGGTCTGCACACCTTTCTGAGTATGTCATCTCCGTCATATCTTATATTTCTTATCGCCATGTCCACAAATCTCCTTTTCACTAATACATATTTACCGGATTCAGGTCAAAGAATACGCTCACATCGTTCTCTCCGTTCTCCTTAAGCCATTCCTCGACATAATCCTTGACATCCACCAGCATCCTGTAATCCCGGTGTTTTATATACAACACCCGCCTGTACACATCCTTTATCTTTGATATGGCCGGTTCCGAAGGACCGATCACAGACAGATGTCCTGCATTTATATATTTTCCCCTTATAAGAGAATACATCCTATCCATTATATTGGCAAGCTGTTCTTCGTCCATGCCCGTGCCCATTATGACCATCATATTCCACTCCGGCGGATACCTCATGAGTGATCTGTACGCCTCCTCGATATCGTAGAATGCCCTGTAATTCTGGGACGCTGCCGCAGTTATGGCGTAGTTGTCCGGCTTGTAGGTCTGTATCACAACCTTTCCGGGCACATCACCCCTTCCGGCTCTTCCCGCAGCCTGGGTCAGCAGGTCAAATGTCCTCTCACCGGCTCTGTAGTCTCCGCTGAACAGTGTGAGATCCGCCAGCAGCACACCCACAAGTGTCACTCTGGAAAAGTCATGTCCCTTGACTATCATCTGGGTTCCAATGAGTATGTCCGCATCGCCTCTTCCGAAGCTCTCAAGTATCTGCTCATGAGAATTCTTCTTCGAGGTCGTATCCCTGTCCATCCTTAAAGTCCTGGCCTCCGGGAACAACCTGTGTACCTCCTGCTCGACCTTCTCGGTTCCGACTCCATAGCCTCCTATGAGCTTTGAACCGCACGCCGGACATTTGTCCGGCTCCGGCATTCTGAATCCGCAGTAGTGGCACACAAGCACGCCCTTCTGTGTATTATTTCCAGAGTGCAGTGCCATGGACACGTCACAGTGCGGACATTTCACTGCCTCTCCGCAGCTCCTGCAGGATACAAAGCTGTTATATCCCCGCTTGTTGATGAACAGTATGATCTGTTCCCGCTTGCTGAGCCTGTCCGCTATATCATTTGCAAGCTCGTCGCTTATTATGGATCTGTTGCCCCGGTGGAGTTCATCCCTGAGATCTACTATGCTTGTCTCTGCCATGGCTCTGCCCTCAACACGGCTGTCCATGGTCCACAGCCTGTACTCACCCGCCAGTGCACGCTTGTAGCTCTCCACGGAAGGAGTTGCGGAACCGAGTATGACACTCGCCCCCTCAAGCCTTGCACGTTCTATGGCAGTCTCCCTTGCGTGATATTTTGGCGGGCTGTCACTCTTATAGCTGCTCTCATGCTCCTCGTCTATTATTATCAGCCCCAGCTTCTCAAATGGGGTAAACAGCGCAGACCTCGGGCCTATCACCACATCCACATCGCCCTTCCTTGCGCGCTCAAACTGATCATACTTCTCCCCGCTGCTGAGCTTTGAGTTGACCATGGTCACACGGTCACCAAAGTATCTGGAGAAATATGTCAGTGTCTGATACGTGAGTGCTATCTCAGGTATCAGCACGATCGCCTGTCTGCCCGCGCGGACGACTTCACGGATACACCTCACATACACCTCAGTCTTGCCGCTTCCCGTCACGCCATGAAGAAGATAAGTCCTGTGTATACCCTGATCTGCATCACTTACGAAATCATCGACTATCCTCTGCTGGTCACTGTTAAGCTCTATATCAGGAGCCTCAAATGCCTGCTGCCTCACCGCGTCAGACACCACATCCCGGTATCTGCTGTCCTCAACGATACGAACGACACCTTCGTCCTCCATGGCCTTAACCGCCTGATGTGACACATTCAAAGTCCCGGTGGCCTCCGTCATTGGGAGCTCATGTCTCACCATAAGCTCGCGGAGGAGCCTGAGCTTTGCCCTGGCATTCTTCTTCATATATCTGTATTCCCATGTGTCCACATCCTCGCATGAAAGGACAACATATCTGACCACCACGGACTTAACCGTTTTTTTCACCGGCATCACCGTCTGGATGGCATTTATCATGGTGGAGCCGTAGTTCTCCTTTATCCACGCCGCAAGGGCAAGGAGCCTTCCCGGAGCTGCCACGCCGTCCTCGCACAGAGAATCTATAGACTTTATCCTGCTCTCATCATATTCCGTGGAATCCGATATCCCTATGACATAGCCTTTTCTCAGATTATTTCCCTTGCCAAATGGAATGTTGACCTGACTTCCTATCTGTATCCTGCCGGCAATATCGTCAGGAATAGCATATTGAAATGTTCTGTCTATCGCCTCATGGGATATATCAATTATCACATCTGCGTACAATCCCCGCATTTTTCTCCTCCAATATCTGCCGTATCATTTCTCTCTCGTCCATTTGTGTCCTGCGTCCCTCTATATCCTGATATGTCTCATGGCCTTTGCCGGCCAGAAGGACTATATCATCCCTGTCCGAAATCTCCAGAGCGTATCTTATAGCATCCAGACGGCTGCATATCTTTACATATTCTCCTCCGCCCTCGAGAACCCCGGTCTCAATATCCGTCATTATCGCCTCCGGGGATTCAAACCTCGGGTTATCACTTGTTATGACCGTCATATCCGCCAGCCTGCCCGACACAAATCCCATGCCTTTTCTGCGCCCGGCTGATCTGTTGCCGCCGCATCCGAACAGACATATAAGCCTCTTCGGCCTGTACTGTCTGAGGGTGGTCAGTACATTTTCCAGGCTCACGGCATTGTGGGCATAATCGATGAATATCCTTGCGTATCCCGGAATCTCCACCGGCTCGAGTCTGCCCCTCACCTTCATATCCGACTGCGAATCCTGCATTACCTCCATCGGTATCCCGATGATCCCGCAAGTGGTTACCGCAGCAAGAGAATTGTACACATTGAACTCTCCCGGTATGCCAACAGTCATGTAAGTGCTCTCCCCGTCCGTTCTCTCACACTCATAGCCTATCCCCATAACTCTATGGAGAATGAGCCTGTGTATCGCTCCCGCCATACACACATTGCCATCCCCGGCTGCAGTGTGATTCCTCACACCATAATATACCACTTCAGCCCCTGCATTCACAGCCTCGGCAGCAATACACCCAGAATACATGTCATCTGCATTTATCACCGCAGTCTTACACTTTGAGAACAGGCTTCTCTTCCATCTCCCATACTCGGCAAATGTGCGGTGTTCATTCCGCCCAATGTGATCCGGAGCAAGATTTGTATATACGCATATATCAAATTCTATCCCTGACACACGGCCGTGCATAAGCCCCTGTGACGATACCTCCATGACGCAGTATTCCGCACCATTTGCCACCATGTCTGCAAGCTTGCGATGGAGATATATCGTTCCCGGAGTGGTGTTCACAGATGGTATCTTCCGGATACAGTCATCGATCTCTATGGTTCCCACAAGACCGGTTCTACGCCCCCATCTGTCCAGCATAGACTTTATCATACATGCGACCGTGGTCTTTCCCTTTGTCCCGGTCACACCTATAACCTTCATACTTCGTGACGGAAAATTCCAGAAATTATTACATATCATTCCTATACCGTGGCGATAGTCATACAGTCTCACGATCAGTACACAATCGGTATCCCCCCAGCGTCCGGCTGACCGCTCCGCAGGTATGCCGATATCATCTGTCATGACTATACACGCTGCGCCCCTTGCCACGGCATCATCTATATAGCGATGTCCATCTGTTCTCGCACCTCTCCGGCACACAAAAAGAGTTCCCTGTGTGACATCTCTGGAATCATCTGCCAGATCCGTAATCTGACAGTCAATGTCCCCTGCCAGGATCTCATAGACCGTGCCTTTTAGAACATCTGACGCCCTCATGATACACCTCCCGTCGACATATTCCTGTTTATTTAGAATATGCCACATCCGGCACAGTTGTGTATCAGAAAAATAGGAGGCTGTGCTAAAAGCTCCAACCTCCATTCTTCTCACTTACCGCTATATATTCCGGTCTGTTAATCCTCGTCTGCTCCGACGATCTTTACCTTTCCATGGTAAACTTCATCTACAGCGATGGATAATGGCTTCTTCTTTGGGTCTGCTGCCACCATAGGCTCCTGGCCATCAATGATCTCTCTTGCTCTCTTTGCTGTTGCAAGAACGATTGAATATCTGCTGTTTACTACAGGCTGCTCACCTGGCTCAACCTCTGCATTTACTACTGACATTAAGTCTGTGTATGATGGATGTAACATGATATTATATCCCCTTTCTTATATGATTATTGAAATATTCTTCTAAACTGCTGTCCACTGTTATCCAGTCTAATTTATCAGAGTTTCTTTATCTCTGCAAGCTCTTCTTTTATTCCGGCTATATATCCAAGCTGATTATCTCTTCTGCAGCCATAGCTTCTGATGACTGAATCCACGGTGTGTATACACTCGTCCAGATCATCGTTGACTATGATGTAGTCGTACTTGTCCATGTCCTCAGCTTCCTCTGTGGCCTTTCGGAGTCTCTTGATTATGGTCTCCTCCGACTCTGTTCCTCTTCCTGCCAGTCTGCTCTTAAGCTCGCTTATGCTTGGAGCTGATATAAATATGAGAAGCGCATCAGGGAACTGCTTCTTGACATTGAGTGCACCCATGACCTCTATCTCGAGTATGACGTCCTTGCCATCAGCAAGCTTCTCCTCAACATACTTCTTTGGAGTTCCATAATAATTCTCTACATACTGTGTCCACTCGATAAATCCGCCGTAGTCAATGAGATTCTCAAAATCCTTGCGATCCATGAAATAATACTCTCTTCCATCGACCTCACCCTCTCTCGGTGATCTTGTCGTCGCCGACACTGAAAGGTTATATCCAAAATCCGACACAAGTCTCTTGACAACTGTGCCCTTTCCAACTCCTGAAAAACCGGATATGACTATGAGCGATCCACGCTTTGTACTCTTATCTGCCATCATCATTACCTCTAAAAATTATGTATTCTATTCCAGATTCTGTATCTGCTCTCTGACCTTCTCTATGTCAGTCTTGAGCTGTATCGCCTTGTCTGACACATCAAGTGAATTGGCCTTTGAAAGTATCGTGTTCGCCTCTCTGTTCATCTCCTGTGCGATGAAATCCAGCTTCCTGCCGACGCTTCCGCCATCCTCCAGAATCTTCTTCGTGCTGCTGATATGGCTCTTAAGCCTTACAGTCTCCTCGTCCACACATATCTTGTCCGCATATATAACGACCTCTGTGGCGATCCTGTTCTCATCTATAACAGGATTGTCAAGAACCTCTGTGATCTTGTCCGTGAGCTTGCGTCTGTACTCCTCCACAAGTTCAGGTGATATCTCCTCTATATAATCAACGGCAGCTCTCATTCCGTCAAGCTTGTCGATCATGTCCTTCTTAAGGTTCTCTCCCTCTGTTATCCTCGACTGCACGAACACCTTCGCAGCCTCGTCAAGGGATGTCTCTATTATCTTCCACAGCTCATCCTGGTCAACCGCCTGCTCCTCAACCGTGAACACGTCAGGGAAGCCTCCAAGCTGTGCAGGTGTTATGCTGTTCTCAATTCCAAAATCCTTGGACATCTCCTCGAAATATCCCATGTACTTCTCGGCAACGTCCTTGTTGTACTTCAGCTTGACATTGTCATCCGAGAAATCCTCGTATGTGATGAACACGTCAACCTTTCCTCTCTCAATATATTTTTTGAGATATGTTCTTATGTTTGTCTCAAAGAAGCTTATCTTCTTTGGGAGCTTTATATTGATGTCGCAGAATCTGTGATTGACTGACTTCATCTCTACAACTATCTTGTATGCATCAGTCACCCTCTCGCTGCGGCCAAATCCTGTCATGCTTTTTACCATATCTGTCTCCTAATATTCCCAGGTTATATGTTGTTTTCAATTACCTGATAACAGATAATATATTATACTTCACACCTGTTTAAAAATCAAATTATTTATTGTACTTCCTCTATTCCCGCAATCCTCGGCTCTGCGATCATCGAGTAATTCGTATGATATATTACAAATCCAGGCTTTGCCCCCGCAGGCTTTTTGATATTTCTGCGCTCGGTATAGTCTATCTCCACCTTCGGTGCCGTCCTTCCAGACGAATAATACGCTGCAAGTCTTGCCGCCTCCTCATATGTAGAATCAGGAAGTTCTCCCGCACCCTCAAGTCTCACGATGACATGGGAACCCGGCATCTTCTTAGCATGGAACCACATATCCCCACCATTTGCGAATTTAAATGTGAGCTCATCGTTCTGGATATTATTCTTGCCCACATACATATGGAATCCATCGCTGGATATGTAGTGCAGCGGTTTCGACTTTGCCTTTTTCCTGTCGCCCTTGCGTCCGTAATGTCCCTTTACATATCCGCAGGCTACGAGCTCCTCCTTGACCTGTGCCAGTGAATTCTCATCTATCGCCATATCAAGGAACGTCTGTACCGACTGAAGATGCTCCAGCTCACTCTTCGTCTCGACAGTGAGCTGTGTAAGTGCCTCATAAGTCCTCTTGAGCTTGTTGTATCTCGCAAAATATCTCTTGGAGTTATCCATAACAGATATGGTCTTGTCAAGCGGGATCTTTATCATCTCGTTAGTATAGTAGTTGAGAGCCTCAAAACTGTCCGCTCCCTGTTCTATATTGTAACCATATGTGTTGATCAGTTCTCCGTACACACGGTACTTTTCCCTGGATTCAGTGTCCTTTAACTGAGCGAGCTGCAGGTCGTATTTCTTGCTCGTTCTCTCAATGGCATTCGAGACGATCTTTCTGAGATCCGATGACTTCTGTCTTATCCTTGTGACCGCACTCTTTCTGTAGAAATACTCATCAAGCACCTTTGAAATGTCATCCCTTGATTCTATGGTCTTGTCGCTGTACATCGACAGATGCACCGACGAGAACTCCACTGGAGTGTAACCGTCCAGTATGATTTCAGGAGTATAGTTCCCGTTCCTTATATCAGATACTATCCCGGCAAATTCATCATAAAGCCTTGCGACATCCGCCTCGCTCATGCTGTCCACAGGCATGTTGCCGTCAAGTCCTGCCCTGTAGGTTATCTCACTCGCCACAACCGGTGAAAATCCGGTTATGTTCTGGTATATCGCCTTTATGATATTCGTAGGGCTCGAGCTCACACGCTCTATGAAGTCCCCGCGCTCTATCTCAAGCGGGGATACCTTTCCTCCCGCCGGAGGATACTCATAAGTCCTGCCCGGAAGAACCTCCCTCACTGAGCTCACCATATGGGATATATGCTTTATGCTGTCGATGATGACATTCTCATCCGTGGCAAATATGATATTGCTGTGCTTACCCATGATCTCTATGATGAGTTTCTTTCTCTTTAGATCTCCAAGCTCGTCCAGATGCTCGATGACCATGACAACTATTCTCTCAAAGCCCGGCTGATACACATCAACTATCCTTCCGTTGTTGATATGCTTCCTGAGGAGCATACAGAAATTCGGCGCTGTCATAGGATTCTCCTTGGCGGACTGCTGAAAGTATATAAGCGGGAGGCTTGCATCCGCAGACATGAGCAGCCTGTAATTCTCCCTGTTATTCTTTATTACTATGTTGAGCTCGTCCTTCTCCGGCTGATATATCTTATATATCCTTCCGTCGATGAGCTTCTCCTTCATGTCTCTTACCACATTGGATATCACTATTCCGTCAAACGCCATATCTGTCTCTCCTATATCCCTGAAAAAAGGCAGAAAATGCAAATTCATTCTCTGCCTCTTCCATATCTACTACCACATTACTGCTATCCTGATCCTACAGTGAATTGTAGAGATCCTTATATATATTCGCTGAGTTGTACCATGAGTAATCCTGTCTCATGCCACGCTCCTGGATTCCATACCATGCCTCTTTGTTGTTATAGTACACTTCCTTTGCATAGTTTATGGCATTGAGGAGCTCATATGCATCATAATTAGCAAATGAGAATCCTGTTCCTGTACCCTCGAACTGATTATAAGCCTCAACAGTATCTGCAAGACCACCTGTCTCTCTTACTACTGGAACTGTGCCATATCTGAGTGCCATGAGCTGTGTGAGTCCACATGGCTCAAATCTTGAAGGCACGAGCATCACATCGCAGCCTGCATACATCTTATGAGATCTCTCATCTGAATAATAGATGTTCGCTGATACCTTTGCAGGATGTATTCCCTGATAATACTTGAACATGTTCTCGTACTTGCCGTCACCGGTTCCGAGGACGATGAACTGTACTCCGTCACAGCATATATCGTTCATGATCCTGTCAACCAGATCAAGACCCTTCTGGTCTGTGAGTCTGGATATGATTCCTATTACAAACTGATTCTCATCCTGAGGAAGTCCACATTCCTTCTGCAGTTCGATCTTGTTGATCTTCTTGAGCTGTCTGAAGTTATCCACGCTGTAGTTCTTATATACCTGTGGATCTGTTGCAGGATTCCATACCTCGTAATCTATACCGTTGACAATGCCCCAGAGTGACTGCCATCTGGCACTTAAGAGCCCGTCAAGTCCCTCTCCATAATATGGAGTCTGTATCTCCTTGGCATATGTGTTACTTACCGTTGTTATCTTATCTGCATATACAAGTCCGCCCTTGAGCATGGCAGCATCCTTCTGGATCTCCAGCTTGTCCGGTGTAAATACATAATCAGGGAGCCCTGAATACTCCTGAATGGTCTTTATATCCCACTTGCCCTGGAACTGGAGATTATGAATAGTCATAACAGACTTCATGCTTGTATAGAACATATCTCCTGCAAACAGAGTCTTGAGATATACAGGCACAAGTCCTGCCTGCCAGTCATGACAGTGAAGTATATCCGGCTGGAAACCGATCGATGGAAGGATCGAAAGCGCTGCCTTTGAGAAATAACAGAACTTCTCGATATCCCACTTTACATCACCATAAGGTGTAAATCCGTTAAAGTAATACTCGTTATCTATGAAATATACCTTGACACCCTCATACTCCAGATACATAACGCCAACATAATCATTCTTGTAACCGATGTCCATATAAAAATGCGTTATATACTGCATCTTCTCCCTGTACTTGTTCGGAATACAGAGATAATTCGGCATGATGACTCTCACATCATACTCGTTCTTATCAAATATCTTTGGCAGTGTTCCAACTACATCCGCAAGACCACCCGTCTTTATAAATGGCACACACTCTGATGCTATATATGCAACCTTCTTCATCAAATAAACCCTCCATGACATTTAGACATTAAATCCTTGTATATTATATCACACGGGTATCCATAATTCAATAAATCAGTGTATCTATATTGTTGCATTTGCCACATTCCGCTGATATACTTTTAGCATGCAGCCGCACGCAGATACGGCTGCGATCACAATCCAGAAAACAGGAGATTTTCAATGTTAGACATCACCATCACCGAGACCAGGGACTTCGTGAAGAAGCTTCTGATGGACAATACATTTGACCGTTTTCTCGCCATGGAGGCATTTGTAAAAAGCGGGATAACATACAGCTTTGACGGAAGGGTAAACAAGGATTTCTATGACAAGGAGGAGCTGGAGCTCATGGCTTCCACATCCTACGCCTCATGGGAGTCCATAAAACCACATGTATATAATGTTATAAGAGGAAAGAAGCTGCCACTGAGCTTCAAGATAGTGCTCGTGCTCTCCCAGCCGGACATCATGGATATGCTTGAGAAGAACCATCTCACCATACCGGTATCCGATGTGGCAAATCTCACCTTGAACGTCTACTATGACGGCATGAGCATACAACTCACATCCATGGCGACCCAGAACATATTCACCATGGATAAGACCCTTGAGCATGTGTGGGATGCGGAGATCAGGGATTTCCTGAAGACTGCCGGAATATATTTCACCGAAAGCTGATTTTTTGAAGAAATTTAATATGATTTTTGAAGATCCGGCACCTCATCTGATGCCGGATTTTTTTACGCGCCGCCCCTGTTAGCACTCATTTTGTCTGAGTGCTAATTTTTTCTTGACTTTAGTTCCCAGCTGATTTATCATACCTTTTAGCCTGATGTGTCAGTGTACATTTCTATTAAGATTGAACACAGATCGGGGATGACACATCTTTCATTGAAAACCATTATATTTTAAGGAGATGTATACAATTATGAAGAACGGAAATTTATCGATCAACAGTGAAAACATTTTCCCTGTCATCAAGAAGTGGCTGTATTCAGACCACGATATATTTGTCAGGGAGCTTATATCAAACGGCTGTGATGCCGTGACAAAGCTTAAGAAGCTGTCTCTCATGGGCGAATTTGACGAGCCGGATGAGCCATATCGTATAGATGTGACCACAAGTGCCAACGACAAGACCATCACATTTACCGATAACGGTATCGGTATGACTGAGGAGGAGGTTGAGAAATATATCAACCAGATCGCTTTCTCAGGAGCCGAGGCATTCCTTGAGCAGTACAAGGACAAGGCAACAGAGGAACAGATCATCGGCCACTTCGGACTGGGCTTCTACTCCGCATTCATGGTTGCCGACAAGGTCACCATCGAGACAAAGTCATACAAGGACGGCGAGGACGCTGTATACTGGGAGTGCGAGGACGGCCTTGAATACTCCATGAAGAAGTGCATTAAGGCTGACCGAGGTACTACCATCACCCTTTATCTGAACGAGGACAGCTATGAATTTGCAAATGAATACAGGATCAAGGAGGTCATCGACAAGTATTGTTCGTTCATGCCTGTTGAGATCTACTACACCAACGCAGACGAGCCACAGGAAGATCCTAAGGATGCTACTGTAGACGTGGATGCAAAGGAAGTCAGCGACACAGCAGATAATGCTGAGGGCAGCACTGACAGCAAAGGCCCAGACGCAGACGATATAAAGACCGAGGAGAAGAAGCCTGAAGCTCCTAAGCCACTCAACACCACTACCCCACTGTGGGCAAAGCATCCAAACGACTGCACCGACGAGGAATACAAGGAGTTCTACAGAAAGGTATTCCACGACTACAAGGAGCCTCTGTTCTGGATACACCTGAACATGGACTACCCATTCAACCTGAAAGGTATCCTGTACTTCCCTAAGATCAATACACAGTATGACAACCTTGAGGGAACGATCAAGCTGTACAACAACCAGGTATTCGTCGCCGACAATATCAAGGAAGTAATTCCTGAGTTCCTCATGCTCTTAAAGGGATGTATCGACTGTCCTGATCTCCCACTGAACGTATCACGTAGTGCGCTTCAGAATGACGGATTTGTCAAAAAGATCTCAGACTACATCACCAAGAAGGTTGCAGACAAGCTGTCCGGCATGTACAAGACACACAGAGAGGACTACGAGAAGTACTGGGATGACATCAACCCATTTATCAAGTTTGGTTGTCTGAAGGATCTCAAGTTCCTCGACAAGATGAAGGACTTCTGCATCTACAAGAACCTCGAGGGCAAATATATAACTCTCCCTGAGTATCTTGAGGCAGGAAAAGAAAAGTACGAGAACAAGGTATTCTATGTAACCGACGAGCAGGCTCAGTCACAGTACATCAACATGTTCAAGGCTGAGGGCATGGACGCTCTGATCATGACACAGACCATAGACAGCCCATTCATCACTCTGCTTGAGCAGAAGAACGAGAATGTTCACTTCTACAGAATAGACGCTGAGCTCTCTGACAACTTTGTCGGCGAGGAGCTCTCAGAGGAGACTGCAAAGGAATACAAGGATAAGCTCACAGCTACATTTGAGAAGGCTCTCGACATGAAGAACCTGAATGTAAAGGTTGAATCCCTGAAGGACGAGAACACATCTTCTATCCTCACCCAGCCTGAGGAGACAAGACGTATGCAGGAAATGATGAAGATGTACGGCATGGCCGGTATGGATCCATCAATGTTCGGTCAGGGCGAGGGCGAGACACTCATCCTGAACAGCAACAACAAGCTTGTTAAATACGTTCTGGACAACCCTGACAGCGACAACACAGCTACGATCTGCTGCCAGTTATATGATCTGGCCGTACTTGCCAACCGTCCACTGTCAGCAGAGGCAATGACCAAGTTCATCGCAAGAAGCAACGAGATCCTTGGAATACTTACAAAGTAATATAATCTGTCTGCCGGTTTACGGCAGCAGATCCTAATGGATAACTAACACAACAAAAAGCAGCAGCCCGATATGTCTTTGATAGCATATCAGGCTGCTGCTCTTTTATTCTATTCCACTCCCTAGTGGGCAAGTATCTCCACTCCATGTTCTGTCATAACCAGTGTGTACTCCCACTGTGCCGATGGTGAGCCATCCTCCGTGTAGATAGTCCAGCCGTCATCTGCATCCTGATATACATCAGGGCCGCCCATGTTGATCATAGGCTCAATGGTGAACACCATTCCCGGAGCAAGCACATAATCCTTGCCAGGCTGTCCTATATGACTTACATAAGGCTCCTCATGAATTGCAAGACCTACTCCATGGCCGCCTATCTCACGGACAACCGAATAGCCCTGCTCCTGTGCAAATTTGTTGATGGCATATCCTATATCTCCTATGGTCACATATGGCTTGCTGCACACCTCAACACCTATATCAAGAGCCTTCTTTGTATCCTCTACAAGCTTCTTCCATGCAGGATCAACATTTCCCAGCATGAACATTCTTGATGAGTCTCCGAAATATCCCTTGTACTCTGTTGTACAGTCGATATTAACTATATCTCCATCCTGGAGAATAATGTCATCACTTGGAATGCCGTGGCATACCACATCATTTACCGATATACACACACTCTTAGGATATCCCTCATATCCAAGACATGCAGGAATAGCGTCTATGGACTTTGTATAGTTATAGATAAGGTCATCCAGCTCTCTGGTAGACACTCCTATCTTGACAAATGGAGTTATGTAGTCGAGCACAGATGTGTTGACCTTTGAAGCCTCCCTGATTCCCTCGATCTGCTCTGCGTTCTTGATCATCGCATGTGTAGGGATCTTGAATCCTCTGTTCTTCATATCCTCAAGCTTATCGTCAAGAGCCAGGTGACAGGTCTTGTATTTCTTACCACTTCCGCACCAGCACATATCATTTCTACCAAGTTTCATAATTAACCTCTTTCTTTATTGCATAATATTTTCATTACATACCTATGGTATTAGCCACAAATACTATAATACGTTTTTGAGAATAATTCCACATTTTAATATGATAAATATTGTCAATTATCCTCGTCTATCCCCAGATACCTGGCAACATATGTATAATACCCCGACTCCGTTATGTTGTCAGCTGCTGTAAATTTATCCGCGACATATAGCTGCATCGCACTGAAACTGTCATCCGATATCTCCGCACCCGTGTGGGATGTCAGCGTGTCCGTGACTGCGTTATATTCAAATGCATCCGTTATAAAGCTTCTGTCCGGGAACAGCACCAGGCCTGTACTGTCTGACAGGATATCCCTTCCTATGATGAGCCTCGAATCATAATCCGCTTCCATGAGATTGAGCATGGTCGGCAGGATATCTATACTGCTGCACACCTTGTCAACTCTCACCGGCTTCTCCATCGACGCCGACCATATGACAAGTCTGCTCCTGTACGCATCAAGACTGTTTCCAAAGTTCTCCCCTGCCAGTTCGTCCACAACGTCCATATTGTCATACGGTACATGATCCCCCGCCAGGACGATAACAGTATTGTCCAGCAGCCCCTTCTTCTCAAGTCTCTTCATCATATATTCAAGCATCTTTTCCATTTCGTACTGGGATGCCAGATATGCCTTTGTCGTATCCAGGACATAGTTAAGGTTACTGACCACAGCCTTGTTCTTCTCCGCCATGGCATTTGCCGCACCGTATCCATATGGCACATGACCGCTGACCGTCAGGTAGTACAGGTGGAACGGCTGCGTCTCTGTATACTTGTCAAATGTCTCCTCCATCATGACAAGATCCGACTGAGGCCACATGTCCTGCCCGTTCTCGTCAGTCTGGTACTCAAGCCCATTACCGCTGGCTATCCACTCGTATCCCAGCGCCGTATGGGTGATATTCCTGTCATAATATGTATAGTCGTTGTCATGGAATCCGTAACAGCTATAGCCGAGTCTCTTGAGCGTATTCGCCATGGAAAACAGCATGCCATTCTCATTGTCGGCAGCCCTGCACATACTGAGGTATGAACCGTTCTTAGTCGGGCTTCCCATCAGGTTTGCATACTCTCCGCCTAATGTTGAACCATACCATAGCGGCTGATAGTAATTTTCAAAGACAAAGCCCTCGTCCGCAAGTTTTGACAGTGTAGGGAACAGACCGGAATCAAGCGCATAGCCTGAGAACCCCTCCGCAGTTATCCATATGACATTATAGCCCTCGAACATACCTGTATATTCATTCTTATTTGTCGGGGGTATATTTGCAAAATATTCGCTGAGCGATGAAACCGCATCATTTCCCGCAAGGTCATTTATGGCATCAAAATCCAGATCCAGGACATTCGGGGATGTGTCGATCACAACCTCCTCTGTGGTCGCTTCCGCGACATCCACCGTCTCGGTGGTAATCTCCTGCATCGTTGTGCTCTCTGTGGAGGCAAGTGAGTCGATATCGACCTCACCACCCGAGGCAAAGTTTATCCTGCTCTGTGCTGAGCTCTTGCCTGCGATACCCTCTCTGACATCCACCACAAAACTCTCCATGACGCCGAGCTTTTCAACAGAGAGATCAACCGATGTATATTCCTTGTATAAATTGTACGGACTGTACACATCCGAGGCCACAGCCCACATCACAAACAGTGTTGTGGCATACACCAGAGCTGTTCCGGCGGCACCTATGAGGTTCACCCACCACCTTCTCCTGTCAAATGCCATAAATGTCCATATGCACACGATCATTATGAGCACCGGGACAGCCAGAAGAATAACGTCCACTATCTGTGCCTTTATATTGGATATGACCGTGTCCGCATTGTCCACAGCCTGATTTCCGAATTTTATGGTTCCAATAACAGACAGATAGTTGTTGAAGACCGAATGATATACGTACTGGGCGATGAAGATCACACCCGTAAACAACGTGAACAGCGTTGCAAGTATCTTATTGATGACCGGCGGAAAAAATCCTGTCAGCACGCTGAACACGCCTCCAACCACCACCGCAAATGCTATTATAGCGGCTATGTTCCCATCATCCAGGCTGAAATTCATGCCGTGAAACAGCAATTCATAATACAAGATCAACACAGTGAACAGTATCCACCCCGACCATTTTCTGAAATATTCTCTTACATCCCCAAACATCGCCTTAAAAAACTTTATCATACGTTGGAATCTCCCATATAAACAAAAAAATAAAGATATGGCCCTTAACTCCATATCTTTATTTTATATAATATTTTAAGACTTTTTACAATATTTTAAGATATATTATATCTACTTTACACCGTACTGATCGTAGTAAGCGTCGATAGCGGCCTTAAGGGTGTCATCTATGATAACTCTTCCCTTATACTCTCTGTTGTAAAGATGCTCCACTACCTCTGCCATTGTTACGATAGCTGTTGTCTTGATTCCGTAGTTCTCCTCGATCTCTGTCAGCGCACTCTTCTCGCCCTGGCCTCTCTCCATTCTGTCTACTGAAACCACAAGACCCATGACATCCACGTCGCCCTGTGCCTTGATGATAGGAAGTGTCTCCTGAATAGATGTTCCGGCTGTTGTGACATCCTCGATGATGACAACCTTATCGCCATCCTCTATAGGACTTCCAAGGAGTATTCCCTTGTCGCCGTGATCCTTTACCTCTTTTCTGTTTGAGCAATACTTGATGTCCTCATCGTACATCTCTGCTATGGACATAGTTGTCGCAACTGTGAGAGGTATTCCCTTGTATGCAGGACCAAATAACACATCAAAATCCAGACCAAACTCTGCATTTATAGCCTCAGCATAATACTCGCCAAGTCTCTTGAGCTGGGCACCTGTTCTGTAAAAGCCTGTATTGACAAAAAATGGTGTCTTTCTTCCACTCTTTGTAACGAAATCTCCAAACTTGAGTACGTTACAGTCAATCATAAATTCGATAAATTCCTGCTTATATGCTTCCATTTTAATAAAACCTCCTGTATTTACAGGGGTTCCGGGGAACCCCTTATTCTCAAAATAGCCTTACTACACACTTACTACACACTTTTGAGCTTACACAGCCTTTTCCATCTTCATCATCTCTGTAAACAGTGTATCCTCTGTCACATGACAATACAAATCCATTGTCATCTGCAAGGAGCCATGTCCGAGAATCTTCTGTAATGTCTTTGGCTGCATTCCGTTCTCAATTGCTCTGGTTGCAAAAGTATGTCTTAAGCAATGTGGTGAAAACATCTCATAGTCAGGATGCTCTTTTCGAATCCGGTTTACAATGGCACCGATTGCCTCCTGCACTATGAACTGTTGTGTAGGTCTGTTGTTTTTCGTAACAAACACCAAGTCCCTGTACTGTTCCTCTGTTTCGATTCCCTTAAAGAGAATCTTCTGTTTTTGAATGCGCTGTCGTTTCAATGCCTCCAACGCCCTCGTGGTTAATGGAATCGTTCGTCTTCCATTCTTGGTCTTTGCATCATGCATCTCAAAAATGTACTTACCATCTTTTTGAAAATAGCACAATGTGTGACGCACATACAGTACCTTCTTGTCAAAATCAATGTCCTTCCACTGAACACCACAAAGCTCTCCAATACGCATTCCGGTTTCTATGGCAAGCACAAACAGATTATAGTAGAAACTACTCTGTGCCTCACCTAAAAACAACTCTGCTTCACTTACTGTCAGTACACGTCTTTCCTTCTTATCTTCCTTGGAAATCACCGTGTTTAATTGCTTTGCAACATTTTTTGTAAGTAAATCAGAGTCGATTGCTTTTTCCAGCATATCCACCAGAATCTTTTTCGTGTTCTTTCTGGCATTATCAGAAACAAGCTCATTGAGTGCATTCTGCATGATAATCAGGTTCAATGATGTCAGCTTACGCCACCCAAGCTCCTTCTGTATCCGCTTATAATGTGTGGCATAGGATTCCCTAGTGGAATTCCTGCAATTCTTCTTACAGGTATTCATCCAAATCTCATACCACTCATCAAGGGTTACATCCTTGGTGACAACATTCAGTGCCTTCTCATCCTCATACTGTTCCTCACGCATCCTTTTACGAAGTTCATTCAGATTGCTTGCGTATATGGTCTGCGTCTTGCCGAAACGATTCACAAATCGTCCCTGATAAAGTCCATCACTCTTTCTCTGTGTAATGCCTTTACCAAGTTCTTTACCTTTTATGGATTTACCCATATCTGCCTCCTTCCAGCGTGTATATACGTTGAAAGGAACCATCAGTCCACCCAATTGTAGCATATACACACTTAATTTTCAATTAGTTTCATGGTTATTTAATAAATTCATTGTCTTTTTATGAATCAAATTTCCTAGCATCCAATCTGATTCAAAAGCCATTCATCCAGCTTGCCCTTGTGAGCATACAGTCTGTTTCCGATGCGAACCGCGAATACATCAGCATTTTCAGCCAACAACTCACGTGCCTTTGTCTGACCAATCCCCAAATAAGAGCAAAACTCTTTTACAGTCAATAAAGCCTTATCCTTCATTCTTCTACCTCCTCAAAATCCTATTTCTAAGCCAAACACAAATAAATTTCTGTTTTTTCTCCAAAAATATAGAACATTTGTTTGTGTCATGTTATAATGGTTATGCGCATACCATTTCTTTTCAAAAGTAATCGTTTCTTATCAAAAACTATTACTCTCTCACTTATAGGAGATTTAGAAGGGGTTTTGCGGAAGTGTTTTTAAAAAAAGTTGCAAAAAATTTTAAATATGTATATACAAGGCAGGTTTTACGGATAAATGAACATTAGAAAACATCAGGAATTGATGGACTTCTGGGAATATTCTCATAACTTCGACAGCGAAGACGGAGCCTTTTCCATAGATGAGGATATTACCTTTGAGGCATCCCAGCAGGAATTACAAATTGAATTAGAGCATTTTAATGAAATGGATTTGGAACAGGAATTACATCCCATAAAAGATGATAATTTCCAGCCGAAGGATGAGCACCCCAATAAGACCATGTTAAAAAAGGAGCTTCGTGCCATTGCTTTAAAGCGACTGTAGGACGGTGCCCGCACTGTTTCGGATTTTGAGGAAGTGATAAGGGAATGGGACCTATTAGATTCCAACAGAGAACGCAAGGAGCGATATCACGAAATCGGCAGAGAAAACCTAGACAGCAAGAAGGATGTGGCACCACTTGCCATTGTTATCCCGGCTCCCATCAATCATGCTTACTGGCGACAGCTTATGAAAGGGGACTATATAGACATTATCTCTAACTGTCCTTTTGAGATGCACAACTCCCTTTCCGATGAGGACTATTCCAAGATTATTTATGACTTAAAGGACGACCATAAGGAGTTGATATACTTCCTATATCTTAGAGATTTCACTACCAGTCAGCTTGCTGCTTTACGTAATCAGAGCGACAGAAATATCCGTGGTGTCCGCTCTACTATTCTTGGTCAGATTGAGAAAAAGGTTCTTATGATACTGGTGGACAGGCAGGGAGAGGATTTTCCTTCTACCAATGGTAATCTTACCATGGAAGAACTGGACTTCCTATTAAGACATGAAGAAGAGATCCCGGCTACTATGGAAAAACTGGATAAAGAAAAGCTGGCTCTACTAAAGGAAATCGGTGTAGTGGTAAGAAGAATTGCCAGAGAACAGGAAAACCAGGCAAAGGAAGAAACCAAGAAACGCAAGAAAAATAATCGATCGGATCGTAAAAAAAAAGTTTAAATATGCATACAGACGTGCTATGATAGTAATAGTTTTTGCACAGAAAGGAATTACTATGAAGAATATCTTTCAGAAATCCAGTTCCAACTGGGTGAAATATGATAAATACGAATGGCGAACAGCCGCAAACGGAAAGTGTTATATTACACCTTCTGCGGATGCCAAGCCATCCATCTACAATCCTATCAAGGATTATGAGAAGCTGGTGCTGACCGCAATTAACATCGGTACTACTGCCATGAACAAGGCAAGTGAAGTTGAATTAAAAGAAGCCATTATGAGCTTTGTATCCGAATACGGTATGCTGGGACTAATGACTGCCCTGCCTACCACACCGGATTTTATTACATATGAGGCAGTCTATCTGCCAAAGAATCATTTTATCAAGGAAGGAAGCATCTCTACAGAGAAGTATCTGTCCTACTTTTTCCCTTTTGACAAGATTGATTTTCGCAAGAAAAGTGTGGAATCAAGTTGGAGTACTGACTGCGTAGAGATGATTGCTTTAATTATGACCATGAAGAATAAGCCGCAGGCTGTTATGATGAGTTTTCAGAATGAATATGCCGAGCCCTATGAATGGCTTGTGGAAGTATTCCGTGACTGGGCATTTACCTTCTTCTCCAGCTTTCTTTATTATCTGGACTACGACAGACTGGATAAGAATGAACGTAACCTATACCGTCAGGGAATGGCTGCTTTCGGCGGTGTGGCACCTACCTACCGCATAGAATTGCGGGAACGCCCTACCATTGTCTGGGACTTCAATTCCTTATTGTTATGTGTACAGATGATGTTTTCCTTTATGCTGACGGATGAAAACTCCACCATGAAGGTATGTAAGCACTGCGGCAAAGCATTTGTTGCCACCAGACCGAATATGGAATTCTGCTCACCACAGTGTAAAAACCAATACAATGTGTATAAAAGCAGAGCCAAAAAGAACGATACACCAACATAGGAGGACTGCGTATATGAATCATTCCAATATTATTATGTACACAACCGAAGACGGTTTGACGAAAATAGAAACTACCTTTGAGGATGATACTGTGTGGCTTTCCATTGACCAAATGGCAGAGCTGTTTCAGCGTGACAAATCAACGATATCACGTCACATCAAAAATATTTTTGAAGAGGGAGAATTACAGCGCATTTCAGTTGTTGCAAATTTTGCAACAACTGCCGCCGACGGAAAAACCTACAATGTCGATTACTACAATCTCGATGTAATCATCTCCGTAGGCTATCGTGTAAAATCCCACCGTGGTACACAGTTCCGTATCTGGGCTATGAGAATATTAAAAGAATACATGAAAAAAGGATTTGCATTAGATGATGACCGCTTAAAAAGACTTGGCGGCGGCAATTACTTTGACGAATTGCTTGCCCGTATCAGAGACATCCGCTCCTCTGAAAAGGTATTTTGGAGAAAAGTTCTGGAAATCTATGCTACCAGCATCGATTACGATCCTAGTGCAGAAAGCTCCATCCTATTCTTTAAGCAGGTGCAGAATAAGATGCACTGGGCAGCACACAAGCACACAGCTGCAGAAGTTATTTACCAGCGTGCCGATGCTGAAAAAGATAATATGGGACTTACCTCATGGGCTAGTGACACCATCCGTCGCCCCGATGTAGAAATTGCAAAAAACTATCTTACCCAGCAGGAATTGGATGCTTTAAACAAGATAGTTACAGCCTATCTCGATATCGCCGAGGTACACGCTCTCAATCAGGAACCAATGTATATGAAGGACTGGCTGGAAACCATTGACGATTACCTGAAAATGACCCGCCGTGATATTCTTACCAGTAGCGGTCACATCAGCCACAAGCAGGCACTTGATAAGGCTCATGCCGAATACACCAAGTACAAGAACCGCTTGGAAAACACCATTTCCCCAGTTGAACAGGACTTTATCAAAAGCATTGGTACATTGGAAGAGATTGCAGATTCCGACAAGAAATAAATACCCAAAAATACTTCAGGCGGGCCTAAACAGCCCGCTTGCAACAAAATCAACTTCTTGGATTTCCTAAATCAAATTTAGCAATCGCTTCATCCAAGATTCCGCTCCATTCAGCCAATCCGCATTCATTAAATTTCTGAATCTCGGAATTAATCACGTCTAACAACATTTCCAGCTTTATTTGGTTCCGGATTAGGCTTTGAATATAACCAATGGTTTATAAAAACAGATTTTTCACTCATCTTATTTCTCATGCTCCTATGTTTTATCTCATCTCGGCACACACCATTTCACCCTTAGAATTTACATCCACATCTATCTCATGTCCACCAAATACATAACCATCATCGTATCCTACAGTATAAGAGCCATTCTGATTCACAAATATATATTTCATTCGACCCTTTAATGCGTCTGCAAATTCTTCCGGTGTAGAAAAATGAATTTCGCATTCATCTTCATATTCTTCCACGCACTCCAATGCAGCATCATACAGATCCTCATCAGATGCAATATACGATCTAAACACCTCATCCTTTGAAGCAATATGCTCTGCAAAATCTCTGGCAACAGTCAAAGGCTTTTTCCAAGTTGCCTTACTGTCCCACTCTACTTCAATATAAATTGTGATGTCATTACCTGCAAAATCATACTTACCTTCAAACAGACCTTCCGATTTTTCTAACATTAATTTCCCCAGCACCTCATCCTCTAAGACAATTGGTGCCAGATACTTTTCCTGATTTTTATCAAGCTTTGTTCCGGATGCATTTTCTTCCAAAACCTCTCTGATGTACAGAAATGCAAGTTCTCCGAAGTAACTATACTGTAATCTTCCTGCCACCTTATAAATGACACCCTCTTTAAATCTGTTAAAATATCCGCTGTTTTTCTCCTGTGCATCATGTTCCTCGTTAGGTATAGGCCATGTCATAACCTTTATCTTTTTCACCATACTGGCAGCGTTTATATCATAGATTGCAACAGCAGAACGTGTAATAATATAATACTTGTGACTCTTGTCCCATCTTGACGAGTCACCTTTTCCAACAAGAACGTAATATATGCTCTCCTCACCCTCAAATTTATTATCTTCCTGATAGATTTCATGTATATCCATAGTCGCTCCTCCACAATAATCAAATCTATTTATGCCGTTGTACACCAAAATATATAATAAAACATTTCCTTTGTTTCTATAACCCAAGCATTGTCAAAATCTGTTATAGTACCTGTTAAGGTTTTTATGGGTTCTCCTATTTCAAAGGATACTTTTCGATTCATTCCCTCAATAATTTCATGTAGCCATTTTACAACATCGTCTGTAGCATCTACAAAAACACAGTTTTTATATTCTTCAACATCACAAGAAAAATCATTTTTTATCTGATAGTCCAAAGCTTTTTGAATAAATTCATCAATGCTTGATGTTTCATTTTTTCCTGCAACTACTATACACAAAGTCTGTTCTGAAACCTCACAATTAAAGGCGAGATTACCAAATTCTATTCCGAACATTTAATCACTCCAATCCATAAATCACAACACTGCAACATACCCAACCTGTAGTTCCTTACAATAAATCGGAGGCGATATATTTCGAATCGCATAGTGCAGACGTATCAAGCGCTAGCGCTTTTGCAACTGCTGTCAGCACAATATCAGTAGCACCGGTATATGTATATCTGTCTTCCGCTAATGACTCATAATACTTTACAAGCTTTCTGTGATGCTTGTCCTTTACAGTGTTAATATGCCTTAAAAACAAGTCAGTTCTTTCTGCATCAGGAGCATTGTAAACATCTACAATCCCTCCATTTTCTTTACTAAAATCTCCGAAATACCCCTTATCCCTATAATAAAAACCTTTGGAAGAATAACACTTTCCTTCAAAATATAAATTACGGATAATATCCAGACGAATATCTATGTATTTTTCTTCAACCATTTTTGTTTTAATAAAATCCACTTGCTCAGAATCAACATCAAACAAATATGCTAATGAGAGTAAATTAGCCACATCGTCATATGTTAGGTTCCCTTCACAGTACAGAACCTTCTGTTTATCATTTTCTATATATTCCAAAACATCATGCTTTATCTCATCAATTTCATACCCCAATTGATATTTAATCAAAATAACAGATAATAGCTTTAAGCCTATTGCAATATGAAGTCTTGATGCATTCTCTTGGTTAAGATTATCTTTATATCGATTAATTCTTTTTTCAAGATTTTCTAATTCTTTCTGATAGTATTCCTTTGACTTAAAATCATCTTTTATTCTATTCATAATTTTATCCCTTCATTCCGACTAATAAATTTTTCTTAATACTCTCCCGGACATACTTCTATTCCCAACGAATATTTTACCTCATTCAATAGCTCTTCCTCAGTTAAGTTATACGGAAAAGGCTCTGCATCCTCCATAGCATTATTCATAAGTTCATCATATGTTCCATACTCTATCACAATAAATGGTTTATCCGAAAAACAAACTTCATCCACTCTATAATACTGTCCATTATACTCAAAAGTCGGTCTGACAGAACTGTTTTTCACAGCATCATTTCCTCTTCCGTCAAGAAATGACACCACAAACCGTATTGCGGCTCCGTAAAATCATATTGCAATGATTTCTCCCAATCCTTTGCATTCAAAAGCGTTAAAATATTCTTATCTTCTCCATTTGTTCGGTATGTGCTGCAGCGACACTTCATGCCATGAAATTCTACAATCATTTTTTTACATCCTTACTATTTTTTGTTCAACCATATTACTCAATTTTAGCCTCTACCAAAATATAAAACTTATATTCCTCGTTCTCAATCCACATGGAAGTCTTTGTAATTTGCACATTTAAAGGGCACTGGTCATCAAATACCGTATAACATTTCGTTCCCGAGCCCTGATATACAGCCTCTCCGTAATATTCCTTTTTCATATATGTAAGCTTCAGCTTTAATGCTTTATCAAAAGTAGACCATGCATTCGAATCATTTTTCAGATATGACTCCTTGCACCTTTCTGCTTCCATTACCATATCCGAAAAATTCAACAGCTCGATTTCTGTATTTTTATCTATTTTTAATTTTGTCTTCTTAAAGCCATTTATCACCTTTACCTTTGGAACAGATGGCACTTTTGCTTCTACTTCTGCTTCAAAAGAAACGTTTTCTCCACATTCCTCATTCCAAAACACATTCGCCTGACCGGACCATTTTACCTTAATCAAATCCTGCGTAACATCTAAAATATCAATTTTTCCTGATGTGACATCCTCGTGCTCTAGCACATACAAAGTTCCTGCCTCTTCGCCCTTGTTATTATAAGCCTCATTCCATTCAAAGCTTTTTCCTATTAATTTATTTGGTTCTTTTACTCCGATATGAAAACCATTATTATGATACAATCTAATGGTTCTAAGCTCATAATCCAAATCTTCACCCTCATAGCTTCCGTCTATATCCAGAAACATGATTAATGATTTGTTATCTTCTGACATCTCAAAACCTACATTAGCAGCAGTGATTTTATATTCATAATTATTCAGTTTCAAATACATATCGATCCCTCCCGGCATTGTGTTGCTAAATTTCTAATTTTTCATTTTGAGATAAAATGTACTCCACTGGATTTTTGCAAAACCGATTTGCTCTTGATTTTTTCATAACCCCAATTATCTCTTCCATTCGTGGTGAGTAAATCTTATCTCCCACAAGAAACATTGCACCGATTTCTTGTACATATTCAATCACTGAAATTAAGTTGGTTTTCGTAAGACTTCGCAAATCCAATCGACAGCTTATTTCATCTAATATGTTATCAATGTATATGAACTCTATACACGTTTCATCCGATTTTCCATACTGGATAATGTCTTTTGACCAACTATCCTCCTGTTCAAGAAACTTAAGATTATGCGGTGGTTGAGGTATCCCTTTCCACGAAATCATTTCATCATGACTTAATCTATCAAAATTTAATCTTGCCGGTATAATATTGCATTGAAACTGCCATATCGCCATGTTAAGTCCACCCACTATCATCTATGTTATAAACATTTATCATAATCGTCAATGTATTTATATTCATTATAGTTCCATAGTCCCCACATGCCACTGGCTGTATGTAAATTCTCTTTGTACATATTCGAATTTTCCCTTCGTATATAAGTTTTACCTTGTATGATTCATGAAATAATTATCCAATAGCCTTCTAATATAGGATGGTGTCACAGGTACTTCCGAATCAAACGGTGGATATTCCAGATTTATCTTCTTATCTTCTGACAAAATGTGAATTCTTAATCTTCCATTATCATCAGCACGCACAAACCAATAGAATATATTTCCTTCATATTCTATTTTTCTTTTCCCTTTCTTTGCAACCATACTCAAAACCACCAATCCTATTAAACCATTTTTTTAATTTCTCCATACCAGCTCATCAGCTCTGACACAGGTGATATTCCACTCTTGGTATAGTTGTCATAACGATAGGATGCATCGAATTTATGCGTAGCAACATCAAATTCCAGCTTATATTCATTGGGACATTTTTGTTGATAACTATCACACAATTCAACCAGCTTATTAATATCTTTTGTTCCAATTGATAAAAACTCGTCAGAAGCTTCATCATCAGCAAAATTCCCCGCGGGTATAACATCGTTTCCTTTCACGAAAATGGCATTAAACATTTTCTGTGATGTATCTTGGTAAATGTAGATATATATTTTATCAACATTTCCGTTTGTATACTCCATACATAGAGATACAAACTCCGCCTGTAAATCAGTAAACGCGTCTTCAAAACCTTTCATCACAATTTTCTCCTTTATCCACGTATTTTCTCCAGTTCAAATTTTAAAACACAATCTCTCCAAGGTCCGGATAGCCCTTCTTAAGCACATCCATATTCCTTTTTAGCAGCGATAGTTTATCCGGCTGATTACTCTTAAAATAATCCGTAATAACTTGAAGTAGTGAAAGAATTTCCTCTCTTCGGTATGTGGATTGTGATATAGTCGCTATGGCGTAATAATATCCTTCCACCGGCTCCACTTTATTCTTCCCATCAGAGAACGGATACCTATTTTCTTCCAATGCTTTCATAATCACATCTACGATTCCACATCCTCTGAAAAAGGTAACATTCTCTGGTAGTCCTTTAATTTGATTAGCGCATGACTAAAAGAAGCTATCTTCTTACAATACTTCCAGATCTTTTCCTTATTGGTGTCGTCTGTATGAGACATAAGGATATAGGTCATAGGCTTTGTAATTATCATTTTTCTTTTGTCATCAAATATACCCTGTGCCTGTAATTCTTTAAATGATAACATTTCAAATGTATGTATAACCTCTCTCATTTCCTCTATTGTAGGCGCTGTATCCTTCATTGTATTTACCTCCGTTTTAGGCTATTTATAGCACTTTTAAAGCTTCTATCATTAATCACTCAACTTCATGTAATCATCTACCGGAATTCCACCCATGCAGATAATTCGTACATCATCCCATCTTTCTTTTAATGATTTTCCTCTATAAATTGTTGCATTCACTAATTCATCTGCTGTTAAAAATTCCGTTCCATTAGGAATATCACACAATCCAGCCCAGTAGGGTTTATCGTACTGTGGAAGGCAACCTATATAGTGTTCTGGTTCACTTATTTCACCAACAAAATAGAAGGATGTTTCATTCATAATTTCGCCTTTTCTCAATTCTGCCAAGAAATAGTTAAAATCTACTGCATTCAAATTATATTCTGTATGGTCCATATACTATATCCTCATAATAAACAACCATCACCGACGGCAACAAAATCAAAACCAAATCAGATGGATAACAAAAATCCGACCACTTTGTACAAAAAAGATTAATTGGCAATTGCAAGCCATTTTCACAGTCATAATATACCAATATCTTGTCCACATTTAATTCACTAAAAAATGTTTCAAAAGCTTCTCTGGTTTTATCTTCATTCTTTCCCCACTGGCAATCTTTAATTAATACTGGAGCACTATGATGAACGATATCGTTTATGTATGCACTCTCTTGAAATATTTCCTTTTCACAAATCCGAATCCATTCCTTCTCTACTTCATCCTTGGATATAACACTTATTGTAGATAGTTCCTGTTCAGATAGTACTGCATATTTTTCATCGCTAAATCTCCAATAATATTTGAAATCTTCAATACTCAAATAATCACCTGCTTTTTCTGCAATTTCTTTAACTCATCAAAGGTATAATCCCTATAATTTTCACCCGGCTCCAGAATAGAATTTGTCGTTGCCGGAATCACCTTTAGCAATTCATTCACATCAATGTCTTTCGGAAACGAAACAATATCCCCGTGTTCGTTTTCGTCCTTATGTGCACAGAAGATAAATTCTCCCGCTTCCCAGTCGATAGCAAATGTATTCATACATCCAACCGCATCTAAATCCATTAGTTCCTCATGATTTGCTATAAAATTCTCATATATGAATTCAAATAATGCATCCTTTTCAATTTTAATGATTCTACATTCATTGTCCTTCATCTGTCACACCTCACAACAGTTTTTGAAATCTGCATATTATATCCACTCTCCATAAAACCATATATTCGATTTCGTATAATAGTCTTCATCATTGAGTTCTTCTATATATCCAATCTCAGGCAACTTTGTCATGATTCCTCTTTCTTTCGCAAAGGAACGCTTATCATCCACTCTCGTCCATATCTGATAAGGTCCTTTCCTGTCCCAAAAGGAATTATAATACTCCTCATCATAGAAAATAATAATCTGGGATTCCCGTACATCCGGATAGGTTATAGCTGCTACTACCTTACAAAATGGTAAATCCTTCGGCTTGTTACCGATAATTTCCTCGGTCTTTTCAAGCCATTTCTTACAAAATGCAGTCTTAATCTTACCAGAGGTTTTAGGTTTCGAAAGCCATGGTCCGCATGGTACGTGAAAATGCTCGTATGAATCCTCTGTATCTTTGAAGGGCAAATCATTTGCATTTTTAAATGGATCTATTTTATCCATCCATCTTAACAGTCTTTTAAATTTTCTCTGATGTCCTCTGGATTTGCTTCGAATCATATATATTGACATTTTGCTTTCCCTTCTGTATCTTATCTGGCGCCATCCATCCACGAACCATATGCCTGACTTTCAATGTATTTTAAATTCAGCTTTTCATATTCCTCTATGGCATCACACAATCCCCTGTCGTAAGATTTACACAGCATCATTACATTATCATTTTGATAATAATCTGTATTTATGCGTACTTTCTGCCTGGTTTCCTTGGGATTATAATAGATGACATATTTCTTATCGCAATACTCCGGTGCAATGGTTTGACCTTCTGTAAGTATATTTTCCAGCTGTAACTTAATATAATTTCCCATATCAATCCCCCTAAGGCCGTCCCTGCTCCACAATCATCTCTACATTTTCAAACACATCCACAAACACCTGCTTTGCTCTTTCCAAAAGCTTATGACATACCTCCGGTTCCTGAAACAAAAAGCTTACACGCAACTCTATTCTTTTTACATCAGGATATTTTTCTTCATATTGTTTGGAATCTATGTACCAAATATAATTATTGAGTTTCTCCTGCAACAACAATAAATGTCGATTCATATCTGACCAGTCCATTCCATCTGCAAGAAGAAGTATCAAACTTGAAGTTTCCTGTTCATACGCCAAGCCATCTATGGTATCTGTATTTTCAACGTTCAGCTTATTATTGTTATTCTCTAACTCCATATCATCACCTATTCCATTATTTTCCGTATTTCCTCTGCATTTTCTTTCAAATAGCGATATTCACTTTTATCCGCCAAATCCAAATATTTTTCAAGTTCAGCCGAATGAATAATATGCAACACATGAAGTACCACAATCTTTTGGTACTCTGATGCATAAGCATCATCCTTATATTTATCTCTCCACCAAAAATCTATTGCATACTCCTCGGCTTTGTCCGGGTAAATATAAGCTAAGGATTGCAAAGCAAGACGCTGTGTATACTCATTATCAACCTGCAAAAAATCGAATATCAGCTCCCTTATTTCATCCTTACCATTACAATCCTTCAGACTCTCTGCGAATTGCCACTTTGCATTTATGTAATCAGTAGACAACACTTTCTTGCATAATAATTCGTACCACTCAGGATAATCTAATAACATTGCTACAATACGGCTACATTCGTTATCCCTTGCAATCCCAAATAAAATATCATCAAGCATCTGCTTCGAAGCTTCATCACAGGACGTGGTCTTAATTATATCAAATATAACATCACACATATCGTCAAATTCATTTAAGTCAATCTCCCATTCCCCATTGTCGCGACTTTCGCTCCAATCCGGATAGTCTTTATTCGCTCTTTTTATAAATTTGGCAATACACTTATGCAATTTTCTTTCATAATTATCAAACATATCTTACCTACCAATCAATAGCTTTATAACACATACAACTACGCTACTTGTACAACCTACATTTTACCATGTTCAGGAGGTTCATTCCATTTATATTTTCTATATTTTTTATTAAAGGGCGAACTGTAAATTACAACAATTCGCCCACAACATAACAATATAGCAAATATTACGTTTTAATAATTACTACCTTGTTTCTCTACTCTTCTGTACGCTGATACTTCTCGAATCATCTCTTACACCATAGTATTTCTTACGATACTGATATTCAGCCATAAATTCATCATACACAGTCATCTTATAACGGATACTATTCATCTTCTCTCTCGTATATCCCATACGCTGACAGTAAGCATTATATTCTGCTGTATAATCATCTGTAGGCACAGGTAGAAGCGAAGCACGTTCTTCCATAGACAGCTTAGTATAATCAATCGTTTCCGGAAAAACCTCTGTATCTTCTGATACTTTTTCTTCTGTCTCAGGAATTTCAACATCTGCTTCCTCTGATACTACAATAGCCAGTAGCTCGTCTATTGAAGCAGTCTGAATAGCTGCGATCTTAGAATCCTCTACAGTCTCAGAAATCTGCTCTTGTATTGCTTTCTCTGCGTCCTTCACTTCCGCAAATTCCTCATAAGACATAATATCTTCCTTTGCCATCTCCAAAGTCACATCTGCTGTATCTTGGTATTTGATATCTTCCAAATAATCCATATACTCCCACTTCCACTTATGGGTAGAACTGGAAAGCTGGCTTAACACCATATCCCAAAGTTCTACTGCTCTGGCAGCTTTTTCATGATACAGTTCTACTGCCTGCTGTCGCTCAAACTCATCTTTGGTCATAACCGGTGCTGTAAGCTCCCCTTCCATGAATCCGGCTGCATCATTTACATTTATAAACTGTGATTGCAGATAATCCACATAGTCTTTATTCCAGTCCTCTCTTGCAAGCTCTTCACTACAATAATCCTGACAAATACGATTTCTGTCAAATGCCAGTTTTCTTTTCCGCGCAAGAAGCTCTCTCTGCTTCTGCTCCTCCTGTAGCTGTTTCTCCTTCCTTGCAGCCTCTTCTCTGGCAAGTGCCTCTGCTTTTACCCTTGCTACTTCCTCAGCAATGCGACGGGCTTCTTTTTCCGCATTACGCTCTGCCACAACCTTTGCAATTCTTTCTACAAGGTCAGCTTTGCCATAACCTTCTCCCAGCTTATTTCCTCGAATACCCTGCTTCATACCCGACGTGGAAAATGTCACTGTTTTATTCGTAACACGAATCTTCCAGTTATACATAAATTGCAGACATTCAACCATTTGCTCAAAGGAATCCACGAAAGGCAACAGCTTGTCTATGGTATCCCGAATCAATTCTCTGTTAGAAGTGACACCAACACCGTCCTTGGCATTCTGATTCATCAGATTCTTTTCCACCCAGTAGTTGTCCGTGTGCTTCTTAGCAAGCAAATCTACCTGTCCTAAACCCAGTCGGATACACTTCTCCATTACCCACTTTTTTGCATGGAACATCATCTTCCCGGTGCTTTTGTGCTTACAGCCCAGCTTCCATTCACAGGGTTTCTCATGCCACCTGCTCTGCTTTCCGGCATACTTTCTGACAGAATTGATAACCATGTGAACGTGCATATTCTGACTGCCATTGTGACCATCCGGATGAACTGCCACCACTGCCTGATGCCCCGGTGCGAATACCGAAAGCCATTGCTTGCCAAATTCCAACGCCTGCTCTATGGTAATGGGATCATTTGGCTCAAAGCTGATGATATAGTGATGCGCCTTTACATCCTTTACGGAATTATTCTTGCCATACAGACGATTGACCTCGATACATTCTGCACCAAAGCTGTCCACATCACAGTTCACACCTACAATCAGATAATTCTCACGCTCTTGTATTCTGCCTTTTTCATCCAACACAGGCTTGTTGGTATATTCATCAAACTGGCAGGTAAGATACTCCACCGCCGAAGAATAAAATCGGTTCTTTACTGAGATATGCTTCAAAATCGCCATTAACCTTCACCATCCTCTCCACTTTTGCGCCTACGCTTCTTTCCACAGGCAACATCCTCCAATGCAGGAAGTATTTTAAATTTCAAATCCAACAGCTCCCTTATGGCTTCCTTCAGTTCATAATAAATGCTGTAAAAATCTCCGCCACCATTTAAGTGCTTTGCTATCTGGTTCAGGTTGGAACCAATCTTGCCCAGCTGCATGGAATACTCCTTCAGCAGACTGGTATCACCATAACAAGGAAGCTTTCTTCCTAATGCACACCGTCTGATATATTCCGAGGTGCTAAGCCCGGTCTTTCTTGCCTTCGCTTCAATCTCTTCCTTATCCTCTGCCGAAATACGCATGGACATCAGAACCATATTCTCTTTCTTTTTATCTGTATTTCTCATAAATTCCTCCATTCCGATACACAAAAAAGCAGGTAAATAAATACCTGCTCCCTCGTACCTACAAAATATAAATTTTTAATTGCTACTCCAATAGAATAATTAAACTGCCGGATACGTCAGAAGATTTTCCCCGATGCAGATTCTGCATCTCCCCTCCCGTGCATAGCCTCGCTCCCCTAAGGTCGCTCACCAATGCGCTCGTTGCACTCACGGATATTTCCTTTAGCAGTCTGTTGCGGCTCGTTATAATTCGCTCGCCGAATATATGGAAATGTGTCATACACCTGTCTTACAGAAATCTGCTAATCACATTTCTCATAAGAAATCCTGCTATAGCCTCCGCATCATTTTCCTTAAGAAATCCTTCTTTCGCTGATGCGTGCCGACCTAAGTCGGCATGGGCTCCGGATACGTCGCATAAGGTAGAGCAAGTTCCGCCCTGTATATACACGGGCAGGAACTTGTTGGGGATTTGACATCCCCAAGCCCTAGCTTTTTCGCCTTATGGACATAAAAATAAAGCCTGCAAGCAGACTTTATTTTTTGCCAAAGGCTTGGCTGGCTTCGTAAGAATTTCGTATCACAGCTTTTCCCATAGAAAAAGAACTGTCTTACAGATAAGGTCATTTCCTCATACAAGGCACCTTTTTGTAAGACAGTCCGTCATACTGTGATTTTTCATTTTCTTACTCATCATCCATATCAAACAGACTTCCAAGCATATCTTTTGTGGCACTATCCATAGCATTGGAAGTATCTGCGGCAAGTTCATTATCGGGAACCGTTGGCTCCGGCACATTAGCTGCTACAGCAGAAGGCATTACATTCGGTACAGCAACTGTCATACCATTAGGAACTGCACCAGACATCGGCAACGTAGCCATAGGAACAACTCCCATATTCATCTGCTGAGCCATTGCTCCCAGAACTCCGGCAAACATATTGTTAGCCATATTCTGTGAGGACTCCTGCACCACCTTGGTAAATTCCTCTGCCATGCTTTTGATTGCCTGCTCCATCCATTCTGTGGTTTCCTTTTCCCGAATGCCCCTTTGCTCACTTTCCATAGCAGAAAACAATGCCTGCTTGATAAGCTCTGTCTGATTCAGATATCCCGGCTGGCTGGATTTTGCCTCCAGCCACGCAAGGATTTTTCTGTCACTTTCACATTTCGGATTCAACCGAAAAGATATTGCATTTCCCATAAAAGCCTCCTATCCCAGATTTTCTGCAAGATAACGGTAGCCGATGGCATTGGCTTTCACATCCGTTACATACTGGATGTTTCTGCCCTGCGCTCTGCCAAAACGCTTCATCACACAGGTGCCACCGCCCACATACACAATATTCTCATGCATTAAATCCACCTTAATCTCCCGAAGCTTCGCTTCCACCTCGTCTGCATACTGCTGTAAGCCCTTCTCAATAAAAGGGATAAAGTCAGCATTTACATTGGACTGCTTTCCACGGATAACATCAACAATGTCATCCTCCGGCATTTCACACTTTAACTTGGGAAGGGCTTCCTTTTTGATACGCTCAATGGTGGTAATCAGTCCAAGCTCATAAGTACAGGCATCCTTATCCATAGGGATTCTGTCACGGACGCTTAATATATCCAAGGTCCAGGAGCCCAAGTCCACACATCTGAGTCTGTCCATATCTCCCATACGGTTCGCAATAGCTGCATAACACTGGGCATAAATCTTTACCTTATCCATGAAGAAAGAATAATGCACTCCCTCAAAGGTAAAAGAAATACGCTCCTTATGCCACAGATAATCACGAAACTCCTTACGCTCCGCACCAAACAAGGTCAGAGGCACACCTGCATATAATTCCACATGAGAAGCCGCTGTCTTACCCTGATACTGCAATTCCTTGGCAATCCCTGCAAGGGTCAGCAGAAAATAGTTCTCATTCTCTGTCTTGGTTGCCTGCTTTCCAAGTCTGCCCTGTCCTACGATATACTTTTTCCCTTTATACTCCAAAAGTCCGTTCTTGGTAAGAGGCTCATAATCCACCGGAACTATAGAAGTCTCCATAAAAGTATGCTCGCCCTTAATGGAACTCCAGCCATGATCCAGTGCAATTTTAACAGGTGCCATAGTTGTTTCAGTCATAAATAAATTTTCTCTCATAAAATCCTCTCTTTCTCCGGCATAATAACCGGTCTGCATAATATTTTTGTTTTGTGTTGCAGTCGCTCCTGCATTAGTGATACTTGTAAACAATCTCTCCATAAATAACCTCCTCCGCAAGCTGTTTTGCCTGCTCTCTTATTTTCCACATTTCCATAGTGGAATGTGCATCCTTTGGCTTATGCTTCACCAGATACTTCTCTACAATCCTATCTAACATCTCATAAGCCTCCTCATTTACTTCCTTTGCCCTAATCAGAAGCTGACCCAGCCTAATATGATGACGATACCTGTCAGGGTGGTTTTCCTTCATATAACAAATCCACAGATGACCGTATTTTCCGATATCGGCGGCTGCTACAACCGAAGCCGTATCGGATTTCGTATCAGTATCATCCATACCGATATTCGGATACAAAATACCATCCACCTCTGTATAAGTACCTCCCAGCTTCTCAAACAATGAAATTTCATTACTCATAATCTTAACTCTCCTTCCATAATCCATTTGAATTTTTGATAATAAAAAAAGCCCACATACCTGCATTTCTACAAGTACATGGACTTATACTTTTATCATCCTCATCTGATGATTCCTATTCGTTTGTACTACACACTTTACTACACACTTTTTATGATAAACTACACACTTTTACGATAAGTTACGATACTTTTGCGATTTCTGTAAAAGTGCTGTAAGCCTTGTAAATACGGCGTTTTTCGAGGTTTGGGAGAGTCTTCAAAACAGGACAGCCAAGAATTCTATAAATTCCTTCTTGTACTGTTCCATGTCTCTGCGAATCCTCCTGTTTTCAGGCTTTTTTGCCCTTTTTCCTACACATACTACCATAATCCATATAAAGATTCAATTATTTATTGGTGTACGGCTGTGATATGCCTCTTTCCCTGCATATCTCCACATACTTTTCTTTCTCCAGCGGCCTGCTGCACAGATACCCCTGTATACAAGCCAGTCCCATGCTGCTGAGCGCATCCGCCTGATCCTCGGTCTCCACACCCTCAGCTATACAGAACATTCCCAGTTCATTGCACATGTTTATGAGATGACACATAACCGTGCGATCCACCGGATTGACAGTTACGTCATTTATCATGCTCTTGTCGAACTTGATAATGTCAAATCCCATATGGGCAAGCATGGCGACATTTGAGTATTTTGTTCCAAAATCGTCCATCGCTATGCGGAATCCAAGCTCATGTATATTGTTTGATATGTTCACCAGTGTATCATGCTCCTGCTCGCTGACCGATTCGGTTATCTCTATCTCGACCACATCATGCGGTATTCCGTACCTGTCAACCACTGCTGCTATCTGCTTGGCCACATTGCTCTCTATAAGCGACATTCTGGAAAAGTTACAGGATACCGGGATGTATGGCATTCCCTCTTCATGCCATTTTGCCAGATCTCTGCACACATTCTCAAGCACGTAAAAATCCACATATTTTACAGTCCTGCTCTTCTCAAGCCTGTCGATAACATCCGCTAAGTCATCATTTCCGGAATATCTTACAAGGGCCTCTGCCCCACATATCTTTCCTGACGGATACAGCATCTTCGGCTGATAAAGGACATAGAACAGTCCTTCCTCAAGTTCCTTCTTCACCATATCCTTTTTCAGCGTATTCCACTTCACCGAATGACAGTCCTGCTGTTCATACCAACGCTGTTTCTCAGAATACAGGAGATTTGCCGCATGATCCTCCATCCTGCGGACGTCAATGTTATAATCTGTCCAGACATACCCGCAACATGCCGTGAACTCACCGTAGAGCAGGTTTTCCCGCAGTCTTGATGCATATACGTTAAACTTCAACTGCTCAATGTTCTCGCATATGATGATAAAGCTGTCATAACCCATGCGGAACACCCTTTCGTCCGGAAACGTCTTCCTTATCCTGCCGACAAGCTGCAGGATCACATCGTCCGCATAATCCGGACCGAACATCTCCGCGATGCCCCTTATCTCATTGATATCCACAGCCACAAGTCCAATACTGCTCAGATTCTTTCTGCCTCTTATATAGTCTATGTAACTGTTCCTGTTAAAGCATTTTGTCTGCTTATCGTGGGTGAACTCAAACTGCTGGTCCTCCTTCAGATGTCTCTGATATATCTCACTTCCGATAAAAGCAGCGAAGTTCTTCATGAGTCTTATGTTTCCATTGTGCTTCTCCGGATTGAACACAAATACCCTGCCGAGCAGTTCATCGTCCACTATGATCGGGACCGCATACAGTGACCATATCCTGCTGTCACTCAGCATCCGTGCAAATTCTGTTTCAGGATTCCTTAATGGATGGGAACGGTCCACTATGAGAACCTCGTCCCTGAGGACTTCCTTCTCCAGTTCATCCCTCATTTTCTGTGTGACAAGAGCCTTCAGACCATCCTCTATCGACTCCTCATCTGATGATTTCCAGTAATAAAGCTCCCCTGTGCCATCCTGTCCATACTCCACAAGGCAGGCGTTCTTGGAATTGTAGAAAGTTCCCATCACCTCGAGCAGACTGGTATATTTCTCCTCACTGCTCTGCTTTGAAGTTATATTCGCCATGAAATTGACAAGGGCATCCTCTATGTCATAGCTGTCCGCCAGAACCTGTGTTGTCTTATCTATGTCAGACACGTCAACTGCAATCTCAAGCCGGCTCTTTCTTCCGTGCCAGTCAACTATCTTATCCTTCACCACATACAGTCCCTTTGCCTTGCTGTTGTAGTGATTCCATACATAACTCTGTCCGGGAACCAGTATCTCATTAGAACAAAATGGGCACTGGTCATCACCGCCCTGGGTTATCTCAAAGCACTTTTTACCCTTGTAAGAATCGTCGTTCTCCGCAATTCCAAGACTTCTCTTCGCCGCCTTGTTGAGGAAATACATCTCGTGGGTCTTCATGTCAGCAACATATGCTATATCAGATATCTCATCCAGCATAAGACCTTCGTCATCATTGTATGTATATCCGCTGTGATGCGAATCACATGAATGCATATCCGCTGAGTCGGCATAGTCACAGTAACGGTTCTTGCCGCCCCTCTTTGCTGCGTACAACGCCTGATCCGACTCACTGTATAGAAGGTCAAAATCTATACCACCCTCTATCCTGTGGATACTTATTCCCATCGACATAGTATGCGGCAGACTGCAATTGATCGTGGTGAGTCTGGTCTGTATATTCTCAGCCAGCTTATACACGTCCTCTCTTCTGTCGACTATCGGGATAAACAGTGCAAATTCATCGCCGCCCAGTCGTCCTGAGAATCCTCCGGCTGCCGACGCAACCTCCTCCAGCGTCACTGCAACATCACACAGAAGATCATCTCCCGCATAATGTCCAAATGCGTCATTTATATGCTTAAAGTCATCTATATCCATGATATAAAAAGCGCACAGTTCACCCGGGAAAGACTCTAGCATATCCGTAATCTTGTGCTGAAATGTGACATGATTGTAAAGTCCCGTCAGAGAATCCCTCTCCGCCCTGAGCTGAAGCTCCTGACTTTTTATCTTCTCATCGTTTATGGAGTAATATTTGCCGAATATCTTGCGAACCTTTTTCTTGGAGTCCCTGAGAGGAACAAAGAGCACTCTGTACCACTCACATTTGCCTCCGCCATCCAGATCAAGGCGCAGATCACCCATCAGCCTGTCACAGCTATCCGCATCCGCATCAAGGATCTTTCTGAACATGCCGGTCACGGCGTCTCTGTCGTCAGCGTGGACTATCCTGTTAGTGTCGATACCCTTATAGAAATTCTCATATTTCATGGTGGTGACCATCTCACCATCCACGACCTTCTCATTTATCAGAGTATCCGTCGGGACATCGTACACGATTATGGATTCTCCGCTTCCCTGAAGTATCAGCCTGAGCATCTCAGACTGCGCCTTGTTCTCCAGCTCCGCTTCCATCTTGCTTGTCACATCGATAAACACCGCACACAGTGCGATGATTCCCTTTTTTATGGACATGACAGAAAGGCAGACCTGTATCCAGAAATATCCCCCGGTATTCACATCCGTAAAGCGGATGTCACGCACCGTGGTCTTGTTACTCGTTATGGTCTCCAGGATCTGCTTCTTAAGGGCAGACCGATCCTCTGGAATGGCCAACATCACGTAGTCACTGGCATATCCACTCATCTGATCCTCGGTCACATTGAACAGCTTATAAAAGCTTTTGCTCATGTACCTGACAGCCGGCTTATTCCCGTGAAGTTCAAATATACCCACACCGCCTGCCAGATTGTCAAGAGTCTTCTCCAGCATCCTTGCGTGATCAGATATCTCCTCGCTGAGCTCCTCATTTCTGCCAAGCGCCTCATCCAGTTCCATGCGGAGTTTTTGTGCATATTTTTCAATATCTATGTTATCTTCCATAACCCAACACCCCTTAAAACTCTTACAGAAGACTTATATCGTTCTATTTTACACAGCCTATCAGCTCATGGATATCGCTGATGGAATTCTTCTTCATATACTCCTCAATACCCTTTATGATCTCCACTGTTGCATAAGGATTGTGGAAGTTGGCCGTTCCAACTGCCACCGCACTTGCGCCGACCATAATCATCTCAAGGGCATCTTCTGTGGTAGCCACGCCGCCCATTCCGATGATAGGAAGCTTTATTGCATTTGCCACCTGGTATACCATTCTGACTGCTATCGGATGGATCGCAGGGCCTGACACACCTGCAGTCTTATTTGCCACTGCAAATGTTCTTCTGTTCACATCTATCTTCATACCTGTCAGTGTATTGATGAGTGATACCGCATCAGCACCACCAGCCTCTGCAGCTCTGGCCATCTCTGTTATGTCTGTGACATTCGGACTCAGCTTCATGATGATAGGCTGCTTTGCCGCTGCCTTGACTGCCTTTGTTATATCGTAGAGCGCATCCGGCTGCTGGCCAAATGCGATTCCGCCCTCTTTTACATTCGGACATGACACGTTGATCTCAAGCAGATCCACATCACAATCGCCAAGCTTCTCAACGCAGTCAACATAGTCCTCCTTGGACTTTCCACACACATTTACGATGATCTTTGTATCATAATCTCTGAGGAATGGTATATCTCTCTTCTTGAACACATCGATTCCAGGATTCTGAAGTCCTATGGCATTCATCATGCCGCCGTAAGTCTCAGCTATACGTGGTGTCGGATTGCCCGGCCATGGCACATTTGCCACGCCCTTGGTGGTTACTGCACCGAGCTGTGAAAGATCCACGAACTCGCTGTACTCCATGCCTGAGCCAAATGTTCCTGAAGCTACTGTTATTGGATTCTTGAGAGTCACACCCGCTATATCCACTGACATATTGATCTTATCTGACATTACAGCTCCACCTCCTCAGCGTAGAATACAGGTCCATCCTTACAGATCCTTCTGTTGTGCACCTGTGAGTGCTCATCTATATCCTTTGTCTTGCATACGCAGGCGAGACATGCGCCCACGCCGCACGCCATCTTCTCCTCCATGGATATCTGGCACTCGATGCCCTTCTCCATGGCGTATGCCTTGATTCCCCGAAGCATAGGAGTAGGGCCACATGCATATATGACAGCACCGTCCACGCCGTATTCCTTCATGGCATCTATTACGTTGCCCTTCACACCGTGCTGTCCATCCTCAGATGACATATACACCTGTGCGTATGGCTCAAATTCCTCGTTCAGGAATATCTCATCCCTGTAGCCGAGCACGACTGACTTCTCACAGTCAAGCTCTTTTGCAAGCTGTAACATAGGTGGGATTCCTATACCTCCGCCTATCAGGATCGCCTTCTTGTCCGACTTCATGAAGCCGTTGCCGAGAGGTCCCAATATATCGACCGTATCTCCAGCCGCAAGCTGTGAAAATTCCTTTGTTCCAAATCCAACCACTCTGTATACAAGGCGGAGTGTTCCCGCCTCCCTGTCTATTCCGCAGAGGCTGATAGGTCTCGGGAGCATCTTGCTGCCATCGTGAGTATATACAGACACGAACTGTCCTGCTATAGCCTGTGAAGCTATCTCTGGAGCTTCAAGCACCAGACTGTATACATCAGTGGCAAGAGTCTCCTGGCTGACCACCTTTGCTGTCATCTTAAGTTTGCCCATAGTCTTCCTCCATCATCATTCTATTATCAGTGTACGGCGGACAAGCCCGGCTCGCCGCACACATTCCGGCTTAATTACGCATCAAGTGCGCCGTTGATATCCTCGATCATGTCAACTACTGCCTGTCTTGAGGCATCTGCATAGTTCTCAGCACCAAACTGTGCATACTTGTCCTGCTTGTAAGCAGCTATGATTCCTCTTGATGAGTTGACGATCGCACCGAGTCTGTCCTCATTGAAGTAGTGTACAAGGTCTGCAGCCTTACCCCCCTGTGCTCCGTAACCCGGAACAAGGATAAATGACTTTGGCATAACCTTTCTCAGCACCTTTCCCATCTCAGGGTATGTGGCACCGACAACAGCTCCAACCGCTGAATATCCTGATTCACCTACAACATCGCTGCCCCATTTGTCAACCATATCTCCGACTATCTCATAGAGTGGACGTCCATCCACAAGTCTGTCCTGGAACTCACCTGATGATGGATTGGATGTCTTGACGAGAACGAATATACCCTTGTTCTCCTCCTTGCACACATCCACAAATGGCTTGATTCCGTCTGTTCCAAGATACGGGTTTACTGTGATGAAATCCTCATCAAATCCAGCATATGTCTTGCTTCCCACCTGTACCTTTCCGATATGACCAACCGCATATGCTGTTGATGTTGAACCTATATCGCCTCTTTTTATATCTCCGATAACGACAAGTCCCTTCTCCTTGCAATAGTCAACTGTCTTCTTGAATGCCTTGAGTCCCTCGATTCCGAACTGCTCATACATGGCTATCTGTGGCTTAACTGCAGGTATAAGATCATATGTAGCGTCAACTATTCCCTTGTTGAACTGCCATATAGCCTCACCAGCGCCCTCAAGTGTCTCGCCATACTCTGCAAATGCAGCTTTCTGGATATGCTCCGGTACATAGTTGAGCATTGGATCAAGTCCAACTACTATAGGTGCATTTGTCTTCTGGATATTCTTTACTAACTTGTCTATCATGATATTTTCTCCTTAAAAATTATTTTTTCTCTAAAACTGTTTCTCGTCACAGGCATAGCTCCCGATGATCGTAAACTCCTCCGTCTCGTTCATGAGCTGGAACACTAAAGCCTGTATATCCTTCTTCAGTAAATTGGCAGACAGCTCCACATAGAATCTGTAATTCCAATGCTCCTGCCTGTTTGGCGCCGAGTGTATCTCTGTGAGGTTCACCCCGTAATCAGAGATCATGGACAGTACGCTGCTGAGACTTCCGCTCTTATTCTTACATACGAACATCACCTTCAGCCTGTTGTGGTTCTCCTCCACTATGAGGTGGTCTGCAAATGTGACAACCTTCTTGTTGTGTCCATTCTCATTTACAATGTTACATCTGTATATATACAGCTTGTTGTTGGTGAGCACCTCGTGAAGCGCATCCGAAACTCCGTAGCTTATGTCCTCAAGTATTCCCATTCCGGCGTCTACCTTGCCAGTCTTTATGAGCTCATACACCTCATCGTATGAGTCCACCGCAATGACCTTGTCCCTCGAGCATCCCTGACAAATGTACAGCTCCGGCTTTATCATCGCCACCGCATCTATGTCAGGCTCCTTCACATCATACTCCACATCTAGGCAGTTCCTGAGCTCCAGAGTCCTTCCATACTGGTACTTTCTGCTTATCTCCATGATTCTCTTGATAAGCGCCGTGTACTCCATCTTGATGTTATCATCCACATCCCCTGTGAGATTGGATATGATGGCCTCCTCGCGGTCTGGCTTATATATGTCATCCTCGGTCTCTGCCTTGACCTGAGCAACATTGTCCGCAAGAACCATTCTCTCCTTGAAGAGCTGCTTGATCTCCTTGTCGACCCGGTCTATGTTCTTTCTAACATCTGCTAATGTCATTCTGCATCCTCCAGTCAGCATCGGTAATGTGATGCTCATAGTCTTTTTTAATATACCATCTGCCCCACTCTAATTCAAGGCTGCCAATACTAAATGCGCTCTAAAAAGGCCACAGGAAAAGGAACATAACCGCTGCCACCAGCACTATCCCTATCACAAAGCCCATTATTATCCTTCCCCTTGTGCTCTTTGATCCCCATATAATAAGAAGAGCTGCCAGTGCGCCGCACATATCTATAAGCACATCCGTGCCCCTGCCTGCCCTGTCAGCGACAAAGAGCTGATGAATCTCATCGGAGCACGCATAGACAAATGTTATCACAACTGACCATATATACACGCCAGCCGAAGTCATCCTTCCGCCGGCCTTTCTGACCGCCAGGGCCAGCAGAGCCAGAAGGATTCCATATTCCGTCATGTGTGCACCCTTTCTGACCATGATCTCCACCACTCCCGTCATCCTGTCAACCACGGGCGCGGAATCATTTCTCACCTTCTGGAACAACCCCACTATAAAGTCTGTCATGGGGTTGCTCACCGCCGACGAGTCATCTCCTGTTCTGGACGACATGTAAAATATGAATATCATCCACAGCACTGCCGGAATTATATATATGTACTTTTTCTCATTCTTTTTTGTTTTCTTTGCCATAAAATCACCACCATGAATGAGTATACCATAAAAAATGTCTAATTTTTTTTGATTTTGCCTTTTTTACTTGAAATATTTGTTTTTTACCTGTACTGTAGAAAAGTGAGGTATTGAAGTGGTTATGTATAATTCATAACAAATAAAAAAAGTGAGGTAACATTATGGCAAGAACAAGGAAAAAGGGGAATCCCATCGTATCAGCAGTTGTTTTCGGTATATTCGGAATAGTTCTTTTATTCCTGGGTATACGAACATTTATCGGTTTACACGGAAAGCTTCTAAACGTTACTACATGTGACGAATCGGAAGTTAAACCAGGAGTGTATGTGGAGGGAACACTCACCTACGGATACGGAGCTTACATTGAGAAGACTACAACGTACAATCACGTGGTCACCAAGACCGACGGATACTACTATCTCGTTGATATCTGCGACAAGAATGAAGACGGCTCAAAAAGAGACACATCCAAGTGGATCGGAATATCGATCTCCAAGAGTGATGACGCCAAATTTGACGCGATCTCATCTGCTGACGATGCAGAACCAGTCTACATAACAGGAGTCATCCGCAAGAACAGCGACAAGGTGCAGGGCTTCCTTGACGACTACATCACCAAGTATGTCGACGCATACGCACAATATTATGGATACACTCCTACAAGTGAGGACTATGCGACCGCAAAGGCAGAAGCTTTTCCTTACTATATAGAGATGGTTGACTCTTCAGATTACATATTCAAGCTTGTCCTCGGAGCTGTATTCCTACTGGCAGCAGTGATCATGATCCTGAAGGCAACAAGAAGCAAGAACACCATCAGCGCATCTGCACAGCCAGCAGGCACAGGTTACTATGACGGTACAGGCGATTTCAACGGCGTGTACACTCCGGGCAGCACAGGCAGCCCAAATAACGGCAGCTATACACAGCAGTACGGCACTACAAACAGTGGCAGCTACGGCACTGCAGAACAGACACAGGCACCGCAGACGTCTTACAGTGATCCGTTCTACTCACAGCAGCCGGCAGCTTCAGAGCAGGATGCCCACGCATCTAATCCTTATACAACAACAAGCTCAACTACATCTTCCTCTTCCTTCAGTCTCAAGAAAGATGAGTAACAATTAAATAGCACACATAAATCTAAAAAAGGTATATACGGATCGCAGCCTGACTGCTTTCCGCATATACCTTTTTTAGATTTATGTGTAAGACTGACTATCCTTATGAATAATCTTTACCTTCTTCTTACTTACCGAAGTATCTGTCAAGAAGTCCCTTGAGAGCCTTGCCGTGTCTTGCCTCGTCTCTTGCCATCTCATGAACTGAATCATGGATCGCATCCAGATTGTTCTTCTTAGCGCACTTTGCAAGATCTACCTTTCCTGCTGTTGCACCGAACTCGCAGTCAACTCTCCATGCAAGATTCTTCTCTGTTGAAGCTGTCATGTTCTGCTCAAGGTCTGATCCAAGCATCTCTGCGAACTTAGCTGCATGCTCAGCCTCCTCGTACGCTGCCTTCTCCCAGTAGAGACCGATCTCAGGATAGCCCTCGCGATGTGCTACACGAGCCATGCAGAGATACATTCCAACCTCTGAGCACTCTCCCTCGAAGTTAGCCTTGAGCTGCTCGTAGATATACTTCTTGTCCTCATCGCTGATCTCTGGATTGTTCTTAACTGTCTCAGCATATACACCAAACTCATGCTCTGCTGCAAGTGTGAGCTCTCCCTCTACCTTCTTGAACTTATCTGCTCCTGCGTGACAGATAGGACACTCTGCTGGTGCCTGCTCTCCCTCATAGATATAACCGCATACTGTACATACAAACTTTGCCATAACTTAATTCTCCTTTTCTCTTTTAAATAATCTAATCAATATCCATCATTGATCGTTAAAATATATTCTGTCTTCTTTGTTGATGTTTATTTATCAACTATATCTTATTATACCTATTTTTTGATCAAAGTCAACCCCTATTGGGAATGATTCTTAATTATTTTTTTAGTAGGTTGTTGATTATATATACAAGACTTGTAAATTATATACATTACATTATTGGGATTACATCCTGTTAAGGTCCAATATAAATAGAAAAAGAGGATCGATACATTCATATATCAATCCTTCTTATACTCTTCTGTATATTCTCTATATGTCGCTATATAGCATCATTATCCGGCTAGCTCTGTCCCAGCATTATCTTCTTGAGAAGATATTCATATCCCGTGATAGGTATAGGCTTGCTGTAGTAATAACCCTGAATGTAGTGGCATCCCCACTCTCTCAGGTATTCCTTCTGCTCAAATGTCTCAACACCCTCCGCAAGACTTCTGATTCCCAGATGCCTTGACATGGCAAGGATATCCTGTGTCATGAGCATGTCCTTGTTGTTCGGCTCGCCGGTGGCTATTCCGTCAATAAAGCTCTTGTCTATCTTGATTATATCCAGCGGCATATCCTTAAGAAGTGCCATACTGGAGTATCCTGTTCCAAAATCGTCCATGGATATCTTGAAGCCCTCAGCCTTCAGATCCTTGAGCACCTTTATCAGATACTGCACGTCAGCGAAATCTGCACTCTCAGTTATCTCAAAGTCTATAAGCGAGTGATCCACTCCGTATTCATCGACTATATCACACAGTATATATATAAGATCCGGTCTCGATATCTGGTGTCTCGAGAGGTTACAGGATATCGGGTAGAGCGGGTAGCCAAGCTCCTTCCACTCCTTGAACTTCTTGCACACCTGTCTCAGCACATATCTGTCTATGATGTCTATAGTTCCGTCAGTCTCAAACTGCGGCACGAAATACTTCGGCGAGAGAATATCTCCGCCCTTGTAGAACCATCTTATCAGAGCCTCAGCACCGGTCAGGGTGTCGTTCTGTGGATTGTACTTCGGCTGAAGATATACCATGAGATCCTCATTCTCTATGGCATCCGGGAGCTCCAGCTTGTACTGCTGTGCCATGATGTATTCCTTCTTCATCTCCGATGTGTATATCTTTATCTCATTTACATTGGTCTTGATACACTGGAGGTGTGCCATCTGCGCCATGTCCTCAACGCGCATTGACATGTTGAGTTTCTCGAATTCATCATAGAATACGATACCACAGCTATAGAATATCTTATACTTCCTGTTCGACGGAAGCTGTCCTATCTCCTCAAAGAATGTATATAGCCGGTTCATTATCTCATCCTCCGGCATATACTTTATAATCATGGCAAAATCGTCACTCTCACACTTTGCAGAGTACAATATCCAGTCCTGCTTGGTCATAGCGTCACATATATATCTGAACAGATCCTTCGCCACCTCACGGCCCATAACGTTGTTGATGAGCCTGAAGCCCTTTATGTCGAATCTGGCAAATATAAACTGATCCAGTCCTATATATTCACACTGCTCAAGCTTCTCCTTGAGCCATGTCCAGTTGTAATGTCCGGTGGCAGGCTCCCTGTATGCTATCTCATAGAGATCTCTCTTACTCATGTTGTCAAGAGTCAGCATCTCCTCCGTCTTGGTCTTCTTGGACCATACCGGAATCTCCACGCACAGACTGTCTGCGCTCTCCATGTAACATATATATGGAAGCTTGTGGTTAGAAACAATGTGCAGCTTCTCCGTCTCTATATACAACTTGGCATATGAATACGCCATGGTCATGAGTCTCGGTATATCCTCTATCAGAGATATATCAAATCCCTTTATATCCACAACGTCGAATCCCGGAACCGTGATGCTCACACAGTTCTGAGGAACCACCTCCATATCACTGTATCCTATCTCCACTCCTCCACACAAACGCGAATATCCGGCGTCCATCATCTTCTCAGGCATATAAAACAAAGCCCTGTTTGCCAGCGGCCTGTATATGTTGCTAAAGCACTTGTACCAGTCATAGCCATTCTCCTGACAAAAATCGTCAAACCCCTCTGACTCTCTGGACCTCAGCACGTAAAGTTTTCTCTTTGGTTTGTATGCCTTTGACCATTGATGTTCCATAATATATCAATTACCTCTGTTCTGCCCTAAGGCCATAATATTGCATTTTTCAACCTTTTTCATTCTATCACAGATCCATCATTTGGGCTATACTTATTATTTTTTTGTTCTGGAAAATAAATGGTTAAGTTTCGATTTTTTTCGTTGAATTTTTACCATATTTTTGTTAGCATAGATAAGGTTTTTCAATTATAATTAATAGGAGGCAAAAACGATGAAAAACAGGTTATTTCTAGGTCTCGGCACAGTCATCTCAGTTCTTGGGCTGTCACAGGTAAGTGCCCTGGCGGCAGACAGCGAATCCGGTACTGAAACACTCGGTGCTACGCTTCCACTTACATGGTGTATACCATTTGTGTGTATGCTTCTGTGCATAGCTGTTATGCCCCTTATCGCCGGTGAGTGGTGGGAAAAACACAAACAGTGGGCTGTTGCAGGCTGGTCTCTTTTATTTTTAATTCCATTTGCCATATTCCATGGCTTTGGTACGATGGGCGAACAATTGCTCGAGGTAATGATCGGTGACTATCTCACTTTCATTGTATTGCTTTTTGCCCTGTTCTGTGTGGCAGGCAATATATCTCTTGAAGGCGACCTGGTGGGAACACCGAAGCTCAATGTTCTGCTTCTACTGATAGGTACTCTGCTGTCAAGCTGGATCGGTACTACCGGTGCAAGTATGCTGATGATCAGACCTATCATAAAGGCAAATAAATGGAGACGAAGAAAGGTTCAGATCATTGTATTCTTCATCTTCCTCGTTTCAAATATTGGTGGCTGTCTCACCCCTGTCGGTGATCCTCCACTTCTGATGGGATTCATGAATGGTGTTGACTTCTTCTGGAGCCTCAGACTTGCAAAGGTCATGGTTGTCAATCTCATCATCCTGCTGACTGTATTCTTCTTTCTCGACACAAGAGCGTACAAGAAGGATATCGCAGACGGCAGACAGAAGCCGGTATTCGATACGGATACCAAAAAGCCAATCAGACTTAAGGGCGCTCACAACATTATATTTCTTGTAATGATCGTAGGCGCAGTTATCCTCAGCGGTGTTCTTCCTATGAAGTTCCCTGCATTTGCAAAGGGTATCAATTTCTGTGAGGGCGTAACACTCTCATGGGCTGCTATCATCGAGATTGTGATCATGCTAGCAGCGGCTTTCCTCTCATTCAAGACAACGAGCAAGAAAGTCCGTAAGGCCAACAACTTTACATGGGATGCTATACAGGAGGTTGCCATACTGTTCATAGGTATCTTCATCACTATGATCCCAGCACTCCTGATCCTCAAGGCACGTGGTTCTGAGCTCGGACTTACACATCCGGCACAGTTCTTCTGGATGACAGGACTTTTATCAAGTTTCCTTGACAATACACCTACCTACCTTGTATTCTTCACCACCGCTGCTTCAAGTGGATTTACAGAGGGTATAAGCACTGCTATGGGTGTAGTTCCTCAGGTCATGCTGATGGCTATCTCCTGCGGTGCCGTATTCATGGGAGCCAACACTTATATAGGAAACGCACCTAACTTTATGGTACGTTCAATAGCCGAAGAAAATGGTATCAAGATGCCTTCATTTGTAGGCTACCTCGTATGGTCAGTTGCTATTCTTGTACCAACATTCTTCATAGACACATTATTATTCTTCTTGTAATCTAAGGGGGTTTTTGTATGAACGAATATGTTGTAAAAGGTGATAATAAACTTACGGTCGGCATTGGCTGGGATGCCAAGAAGGTCGACCTCAAGAAAAAGATTAAGATTGCCATAGACAATATCATGAGCGCTACATCCGAGGACACATATGACCTCAACCTTGCAGCGATCGTTGAGCACAATGACGGCTCTGATCCCGAACTGGTATTCTGGGGTCACAAGTACAGCAGAAGCGATTCTGTAGTCCTGAAGGGCGATGACAGAACAGGACAGAAGGAAGGTATCGACGAGGAGATGCGCATCTACCTCGACAGAGGTGAGAACGTTGGAAGGATCATCCTCTTCCTCTACATCTACAACGGCAACCTTCACAAGCAATGCCTGGCAGAGGTGGACAACGTATTTGCACTGGTCAAATGCAAGCACACCGAGAAGGTCTATGTTCGTGAGGATGCCATCTTCAAGGCATGTGAGGATGCAAAGCACAATAACTGCTATGTATTCGGCGAGATTCTCCACAATGGAGATGAGTGGGTTGTAAGGGAGAGATCCCAGTTCCTGCCATACGACAAGTCCGAGGATATATTTGAGTATTACACATCAAGACATTATGTTCCTGAAGATGACGACTAATATTTAACATGGCGAAAAGCCCCAGTCTCCGGTTTATTTTCACCGGAGACTGGGGCTTTCTTTATTATGATCTATAATTCTATATTACACTACTTTATATAATCCTCTATAGTCTTTGAAGCTCTGTATCTGGAGAAGTTAAAGCTTCTGATATAGCCCTTGTCATCATTCTCCTCAAGCATCTTCTCAAGCCTCTCTCCCACCGTGTCGTCTCTCCAGTAGTAGGTGTCCTCGCTATATTTCGACATCACTTCCTCCATGACCATTTCGGGCGTAATGTCTTTTGCCCTGAAATAATCGATCAGATATGGAACTCCGTCATTACCTATATCCATCACATACTCAAGATCCACTTTCTTGCCATCGTGTGCCTGACTGATATTGTACCTCGTTATCACTGCGCCAGGTCTGATAAATGCATACAGCGTGAACATCACAAGAACCGTCATAAATATGTATCTGAACAGCGGCATATTTCTCCAGAACAGGCTTATGATAACACCGAGCATCACTATAGACGTGACTATCAGCGCCCATATGGTATTTATTCTGAGGTATGTCAGATCATATTCCGCAATGTACATGGACAGCCTCACAGCTGATGAGGCAATCATTATATATGTACATATGCACATCATGAGCAGTGACACGTTGAGCACCAGACTCTTTCTGAATATAGCACTAAATATCAGCACCATACACACATTTACAACCGCTACAAAGAGCAGCTGGAAGAAGCCCTGTCTTGCATACTCTGCGTATGTCATATCGTCCGGAAGTCCTGCGCTGTTCATGAACAGATACACTATCTGAACAACGGCAAATATCAGATAGAACGCTGTGAGCACTATCGTTATAGTTATACCTGTCACTGCATTGTACTGCCCCTCCTTCGGAGCATTTGCACCAAGATCTCTGCGGCCCGCCTTGACAATAAATCCATATACAAACAGGAATATCACAGCGGCAAACAGAACTATCTTCACTATATCCCACGAGAAGAACAGTTTGCCAAATATGTCCTTTATGACCTTTGCAAACACAGGATCTGCCGAAGACAGCAGATTGAGCACGATCACCAGTATCGGAAGTGCTATCACACATCCAAGAAGTATGTACATCAGCTTGGAATTTCTCTTTTTGCCGGTTATCTCACGCTCCGCCTTTCTGTCGGCAAATGGCATGTTTACATACCCTATCGATCCAAAGAACATCTCGAAAAATGAGAATATTCCCTTGAATATCCCCTGCTTTTCAGTGTCATTGAAGTATGTCATAACCGCATACATCTCTGTAGCGATTATTCCCACATTACATCCAAATATGATATATCCCTCGTCTGTGAGACTCAGGGCAACCGACATCATGAACACAAGAATATAATATGGGATCAGTATACTCTGTTTCGACAACGCAGCTCCAGTGGTCATGGCCTCACGGTCTGCACCGATGTTCTTCTCATATCGTACCATGCATGTACTGATAAACACTATTGATACTATCGAAAGCACAGCCGACAATATACTCGACCAGTTGCTGTACAGACATGCCGCACATATGATCGCATATACCAGTACCGGAATACCAAACATCCTGAATCTGTTCGGAGACACCGCAGGATTTCTCCTCTGCGGCGGTCTGGCATTCATGTTCATATAACCCTGAGGTGGCGGCGGGGGCATCCCCGGGCCTCCATTCATGTTCATATACCCTTGCGGTGGCGGCGGGGGCATCCCCGGGCCTCCATTCATTCCATTGTTAAAATTCTGTTCGTTCATCCCAAACCCTCCATTTTTTCACCTTGAACCACTTTTAGCTACTCTACAAGTGCCATCTCATCAAGCCCCACGATCCTGTCCATACACACCGGTGCTGTCAGCCTGTAGGCAAAACTTGCAGACTCGAACAGGCAGTATAATTTGCCATTATACGAATATATCTGCTCCAGCTTCTGCGGGAGCTTAACCACCTGTCTCGGTGTCTCTGTGCCGTAATTCACACTGGACAGCTTACCTATATCTGTATCGTATACCTCTATCCTGGATTCATCTATACCATATGATATAGAGAATATTATCTCATTTTTGTACACCTGAAGCCCCTGCACCCTTCCTGGTATATAGAAAGCCTCGTCCTCCTCCGAGGATATGGCGGTGCCGCCATTTACGATCTCGTAGCTGGCTGCCATGCTGTAGCTGTTCTTATCCTTTCGCCAGTAGCCCGCATATATATGTCCGTCATATATCGTGATAAATGACGTTGCAGGGAACATGACGCTACATGTGTTCCTGTATTTTATTGGCTTTCCCTGAGCCACATCGTATTTCTCTATGGAGTCCAGCGTAAGACATGATATGGATGCCTTCCTGCTCCTGTCCTCATCCTCATCGATCATATACGAGGAAACCCACAGCACATTATTCTTCGTATCATACGCAAGTCCTCCGGCATGTGTCGTGTCCTTGAGAACCAGTGTTTTAATATATTGCCCGGTCTGTGTATCAAGAACAAATATCACAGATTTGTGTTTCTTCGTCTTGCAATATGCACTGACAAATGTATACTTCTTCGTCACCGCCAGCCCCTGTGGCGTCATGGACGTGCAGTTCTCTATCTCCCTCGACTCACTGCCTATCGTATCAGCATACGCAAGTCCCGGAATGATCATCATGCCATAATCGGTATCCCTGTTCTGGGCATACATACCCATATGATAGAATTCCGGTTCAGTCGACATCTCCCATATCTGCGAGAAATTCGACTTGTTGTCAACCGCATAGGTGCTGGTTCCGGAATCATTTCCCGATATCTCGAAGTTTCTGCAGTACACTCCGCCATACAGCCATATCACACAGATTCCCCCGACATAGCACCATGCAAATATCTTCACAAGTATCCTTCTCGACTGGACCGTCGACAAAAGTGCCGCCATGACCATCTGACTGATAATCGTTATAAGCATCATGGCATTCGTCAGCATATCTCCATGGCTGACTATCTGAAGCGGTACGCCTATCATCATAATCCAGTAGGCCTTCTGTTTCACCTTAATTCTTATTACACCATTCCAGCCTTCCCGCTTCATGCCCCACACCTGCAGTGACTGCCATACAACCACAAGGCCATATACGATGCACGCCACAAGCAGGAGCTGCCTGAGCACAGCAACAGCAGTTATCTCAAGGGCCTCACCATTTCTGTAAAATGCCATATAGTACACACCCTGTGCAAGCTGCCATATCCTCCACGCCATCATGGCGAACATCGCAAGCGCTGCAACAAATGCAAATGTGTTGGTAACAGTTCTTCGTCTAACACCCTCACGATGTTCCTTCATCTGTTTGCGCAGACGTTTCTTTGCCCTTCCCAGCTCCTTTATGTGCTTTTTACACTTTCTGATCCTTCTGCGTTTATAGAACAGCACCTTGTACGGTGCGCGTCTGTTCTTCAGCTCTTCATATTCTTCCCTAAGTCTGTCATACCGTTCCGACTCCTCATGAAGATCCGTTCTGGTCGCCCTGAGTGCAGAACGGCACATAACGTATCCCTCAAGATCTATCTGTGCCTGTTCTTTCAGCTTTTCAGCCTGAAGTTGAAGCTTCTCTTCTCTGTTCAATTTCTTAGCCCTGTCTGTCATGAAAATCCGCTCCTGTCCATCAGCCTCTTTACTCAAAGTACCGTTTTATTTTGTCCTCCACCAAATTCGAGCCGATCACAATTATGATCTCCTGCCCGTTCTCTATAGGTCTCACCTCGGTCTTTTTTGCCGTGGCGTTGAGCTCTATCCATCCGGTGTCATTTACAGGGAGAAAACCCTTGATTCTAAAGACATCTCCGCATTCCTTATCCGCAAATATATCCCTGACTATCGTCTCAAGCCGCTCCTGAGGCATGACCTTATTCATGATATATACCGAGTTAAACACATCACTTTGTTTGAACCATAATTTTACATAGTCGTTTAATTTGTATCCGGTTGACATAAAACCTTCAAAGTCATCGTCCGTGAAATCATCCCAGTTCTTCTCCAGAACATCATCGCCGAACTGACGCTTACACTGGAATTCGGTGAGCACTTCATTGATATATTCTATTGTGCTCCTCTTCTCATCCTCCGATGCATCCTGAACCTTGCTCATCACCAGAGTTCCACAGTTCGCAACCTCAGACGCAAGCACATATCTGGACTGTCTGCTCATATCCCGGTCAAGTCCGGCATCGACTATGGAAATGATGCTTCCCACCTCATACCATCTGTCAAGTGGCTCCTCGTGGAGGACGTCAAAGAATTCATCCACATCAAATATTCCGGACGGCTCAACAATGACTCTGTCATAGCCGCTCATCCCCATCGCTATGAGCTTTGTCTTGAACCTTCTCTTGTGACAGTCCTCGCCGCAGCCACCTGCCACCATCTCAGCATGACAGTTCTCGCCCATCACATCCTGAAGAAGCATCATGTCCACGTTGACTGCACCATAATCATTTTCAAGGATTCCGACATTATATCCTTTGCCAACAAGGTAGCTCACATACTTCTTAATAAATGTCGTCTTGCCTGAGCCCAGAAAGCCCGTTATCAAATCTATCTTTACCATATGTCCACTCTCCTTATTATCTACGCGCGTTACCAGCTTGATCTCACATGAAATCCGCTGTCATTCTCCAGAGGTATCTCCCTGACATCCATATCCTCTATAAATATATATCTGTCATTTCTGAGAACTGCTATCACCTTGTCTATAGCCTCAGACAGCCCCTCAGCCTCCATCTCAACAGAATCATCATATCTGTTGCACACCCAGCCGGTGACTCCGTACATGGATGCAGCATAGCTCGCCCTGTATCTGAAGCCAACTCCCTGCACTCTTCCTCTGAATGTATAATGTCGTCTTATCTTGTCCATATCTATATGTCCCATCTCTGTTATGATCTTCTCATATCTTACATTTTATATCCTGCTGCCCGCATCTTACACATCATGTTCAGAATCGTACTTTTCTGCGTCATACACGATATTTCCACCACAGATTGTATAGTGAACCCTTCCCGGGAGAGTCCATCCGGCAAATGGACTGTTGGATGCCTTTGACGCAAAGCTGTTCACTGTCCACTGCTCATTCTCGCCAAATATGACTATATCCGCAGGAGCTCCCTCTGCTATCTTGCCCGGTTCCATGCGGTAAAATTCTGCAGGATTCCTGCTCATTAGTTCCATGAGCTTCATGAGTGAGATATATCCAGGCTGTACAAGGGAATATATTCCAAGGGCAAGAGATGTCTCAAGCCCTGTTATTCCACTTGGCGCCTTGTCAAGCGGTCTCGCCTTCTCCTCACTGCTGTGCGGGGCGTGATCCGTCACTATCATATCTATTGTGCCATCCTGTATTCCCTCTATAATCTGTCTTCTGTCTTTCTCGGTTCTGAGTGGAGGATTCATACGCGCCATGGTTCCGTACTTCAGCACAGCATCCTCTATAAGGGTGAAATGATGTGGAGTTGCCTCCGCATGTACGTCCGCTCCAAGCTTCTTTGCAGTTCTCACTATATCCACGGAATTGCCTGAGCTTATATGCTGTATGCACACTGATGCACCTGTGTGAAGTGCAAGGACGCAGTCCCTTGCAACCATAATATCCTCCGCTGTGCGGGATGCACCGCCGTATCCAAGCTTTTCTGATACTTTTCCCTGATTCACTCCCGGCTGTACAATGAACAGCGGATCCTCTTCATGAAGACTCACCGGAAGATCAAGATCCCTTGCCTTCTCCATAGCCTCAAGAAGAAGCTTCTCATCCATGACTGGGATTCCGTCATCGGTAAATCCTGCTGCACCTGCAGCCGCAAGACTGTCCATGTCCACGAGTTCCTTGCCAGCAAGGCCCTTTGTGACTGTGGCTGTCTGAACTACATGTATTCCGGTCTTTGCACCTTTATCCTGTATATACTTGAGAGTCTCAAGGTTATCCACCGCCGGCTTTGTATTCGCCATACATACCACCATCGTGAAGCCTCCTCTTGCAGCGGCGGCGGCACCTGTCTCGATGTCTTCCTTGTACGTAAATCCCGGATCGCGGAAGTGTACATGAGTGTCTACCAGTCCCGGTGCAACTACAAGTCCATCTGCATCGATGACCTCCGCACCCTCTGCCTCCAGATCGTATCCTGTCTTAACTATGTGATTGCCGTCGATGAGCACATCCATGACCTCGTCTGTATGGGTGACCGGATCAATGACTCTTCCATTCTTTATCAATAACATTTGCCTGTTCTCCTCTATATAAATATTTTATTACTGTCTGTATGTGTTCTGCGGATCATACTGTGATGACTGACCGTAATGTGGCTGCTGACCGTAGCCGCTATACTGATTATTCTGCTGTGACTGCCAGCCATACTGGGTCTGCTGGCTGTAGCCATTCTGCTGATCGTACCGCTGTGGCTGACTGTAGCCACTTGACGGCTGATTGTACTGTCCTGGCTGTTGAGTATAGCTGCCTGGCTGATTGTACTGCCCCGGCTGCTGGCCATAGCCACTCTGCTGACCATACCGAGGCTGCCGGCCATAGCCACTCTGCTGATTATTGTACTGATTCGTCTGGCCGTATGCATTTGGCTGGAAGGTATTCTGCCACTTGCCATATACATTTGGCTGATTGTACTGCATGTTCTGTCCGTACATATTTGGCTGATTATATCCACACATAGGTATATATCTGAAGTTATACGGATTCACCCATATAGGATTTACCGCTATGATATGATCGTTCTTTGCCGCATGGGATATGAGCAGGAACATCAAAACCACAGACAGGATCAGAACCAGTATGCACAGGATCACGCTGGTGTCATCAATCGACAACACAAAATCATACAGTCCGTGTATTCCCATGGTGCTAAAATACGCTATCAGCATATTGCCTGCGGCACCCTCGCCCTTGTTCGCATTCTCTCTCGCCTTTGAGTAGAAATATCCCATGATAACGCCGCATGAGCAGTGAAGTGGGATTGCTGTCACAGCCCTCAGGATTCCGAGTCCTATTCCACCCTGGAATACATACAGGATATTCTCCAGTGTTGCAAATCCGAGCGACGAGCACACGCCATATATAACGCCGTCATAGCTGTGGTCAAAGTTCTTATTTTTCCATGTAAGTATTAACATTCCAAGGAATTTGCCCAGTTCCTCGATCATCGCCACTATAAAGAAGCAGTTGACCAGCTCATAAACCGCCGTTCCGGATTCCAATCCCATATAGTATAACAATACGCCCCCAACCAGCTCCACGACTACTGCCGGTATCGTGCTGACAGCTCCCAGAACCGCAAGCCATACTAGCAGGCTCATTGGATCCCTGCTATTCTTATTTCTTCTGACTACAAATAACAGCAGTAACACCGAAGGTAATACTGCAAGTCTCAATGCAAATGCACTCATCCTTTACTCTCCCTGATATTTTCTTCCGTATAAATATATATACATATTAAAGATACCATTTTTAGCGTGAATCCACAATAAGCAGAGGCCTTTACCGACATTTTATTTCATTAATTAACTTTAATTTAGCCTAAATACAACTCAAGGCAGGTCATTCCATTTCAGAAGACCTGCCTTGAACCAATTTTCAAATGTATTCAGTTACGACTTACTGTGTGACATCAATATCTCCGCTACTAGTCTCAATATTGCACTTTCCATCTGCTCCCTCAACCGAGTCCGGTACATTTACATCACCGCTGGATGTCTTTGTATTGTATTCATACTTCATTTCTGAGCCAATACCGATCGATACATCACCACTGGTTGTCACGACATTGATCTCAGAAGCATCACAGTCTCTAATCATTACGTCACCACTTGACGCACGACCGTTTATACGTTTTGTCTTTATACTGCCAGATGTGATATTGCCACTGGCGGTCTTCAGATCAATATTATCCATCACCACATCACCAAGACTGACGTCACCACTGTTTGCTGATATTCTTGTATCCTTTGACGATACACTGTCAAGCTTAATGTCACCACTGCTGGTCGCCACTGTCAGAGCATCTGCATTTACCCCCTTTACGATCACATCGCCGCTGGCGGCCTCTATATCGATATTGCCTATTGCCAGATAATATTCCATATCCACGTCACCGCTGCTGGTCACGATCTTCAAATCATCGTACTCCGTGCCGGCCAGATACACCGTCACGGACGGCCATGCTCCAGAGTACATACCAATGGAAATGTTAAATGCCGCGTTTCTACTGTCATCTGCGGTTATCCTGAGCACGCCATCTAATATATCTACATGATGTGTCAGATTCTCGCAGTCATAATACTCCACATAACTTGTATCTCCACTCGCCTTCTTCACGGCAACATCCACATCTGATGCGCTTTTTACATCAATTGCAGTGAATTTATCTTTTATATCAACAGTCTTCTTTACGTAGTTCACCGGCTCCGATGTCATGTGGGCCAGATTAACTGTCACATTCGGCCATCTGAATCCATTTACAACAAGTGCTGAGATCACAGTGATAATTCCAGCCACGATCATGATCGATGCAGCTATAACAGCTTTCTTTGTTCTACTCATGCCTATTTCTCCTTTACAAACATTCTCTTTATACCATTCACACTGGCCTTGCAGACCTTAAATATACCAACCGTAACAGGTTTGACGGATACAACAAACAGTATCGCTATACCTATTCCAATGAGTGCTGCTCCAAGCATGAGAACTGCTGTGTATGGGCTGTTGGCTATGAACAGCGGTATGGCACATATCAGTCCGCCTATTCCCGCTGCCACAAAGCTGAGCACAACTGCGTAGAATGAAATAAGAAGTGCAAATGCAACTATCCACAACGTGAGCAGCAATACCAACGCCGTAATAAGAAGTGGAATCCACACCGGAGAACCAAGTACTATGAGTACGACCTCCCATGCCTTGAGCTCGTGCTTTGGCTTGATCTTCTCCTTCACAAGCTTCGTGAGCGGCATCTCCTCAAGTATCTGCTCCACAGCAGCCTCCGGAGATCCCATATCCGCCACAGCCTCCTCCTCGGAAAGGCCGTCTTCCACACGGTCATCTATCATCTCACTGTAATAATCCATAAACCTGTTCACATCATCGGCCGGCATCGCACTGATCCTGCTTCTTATTGCCTCCAGATATTCCTGTTTATTCATCTCTGACTTCCTCCTTCACAATAAATCTGTATATGGATTCCAGTTCTTTCCACTCTTCCTTGAACTCTTCTATCCTGGCTCTTCCGGCATCCGTAATATGATAATACTTTCTGAGTCTTCCGTTATGCTCCACGGAATGAACCGTGAGCAGTGCTCCCGCCTCAAGTCTTCTGAGGATAGGATAGAGTGTGGACTCTGATATCGTCACATACGGCTTCATATCTTTGATGATCTGATATCCATAGGAATCCTCGTCCTTGATGGCCGCAAGCACACACACGTCGAGCATCCCTCTCTTCAATTGTATATCCATCGCTATACCTCCTTACGCAGTATACTATACGTCGCATAGTATCATATGTCAAGTAGTATTTTCAGCACTCTACAAAAAGGAACAACAATGGGGTCAGGCACCTTTTACATAGATTCTACATTAATGTATATGAAACATAACAAACAGGGCGGGACATCCCACCAATGGGATGTCCCGCCCTGCTTACAAATTATATTCTGCTATATCTTAATCTGACACATGATATGTTTTCCATTATAGTATGTCGATGACATACTCCTTGCTGAACGAATGGCCAGCCTCAAGACTGTTTGAATACTCACGGTCCGCCAGATCTCCGTCATATCCCTCGCGGTCACACCTGCCAAACCAAGGCTCTATGCAGACAAATGGCGCATGTTTCTTTGCAGGAGACCATATGCCTATCTGCGGCACATCAAATCTCAACTGCAAAACCGGCGCATCAGATGAGTTCCTTAATGTAATCGTATTTATACCCTTACCATCCATGATCAGGGCATCCTCATCAAACATCTCATCACGCAGCTTTAAGACTCCATCTGTCAGTCTGTGCGTAACTGTTCTATCTCCAAGAACTCCATTTGCTGTCAAAAGACCACATTCAATCTCGTTCTTACCTGTGTGCATATCCAGAGAATAACCGCCGATGCCTCCCTCACATGCAAATGCAGGATGAGCACCGATAGAAAAATGAATCGTGTCAGTTTCCTCATTCACAACGGTCCACATAACATGTACAGATGAACCTTCAAGTCTGTATCCTATACAAAGACTGAAATCAAACGGATAGCTCTTCTGCCATGTATCATTCTTCTCAAGCACAAACAGCAGTGTATCACCAGTCTGGCCAGCCACTACAAACTCGCTGTCCCTTGCAAATCCGTGCTGAGGTATATTCTCATAAACCACCCCGTTATGTCTGTAACGCTGTCCTTCAAGCTTTCCCACAAATGGAAACAGCACAGGAGAAACTCTTCCCCAATACTCAGCATCACCGCACCACATGTATTCTCTGTCTGTCTCGATACTCTTCAGGCTCACAAGCTCAGCGCCGTGAGTATTCACCTTTATAGCGATCTTATCATTTTTTAATTCAACAATACCCATCATGTCCTCCTATACTCCAGCCAGTCTGGCTGATCATAATTTGCAAATAATATTATACGCCTTTACAACATTATAACACAGGTACAAAAAATACGGTCGCTTAATGAACTAATAAGCAACCGTATTTTATATACTGTTTCTCGGCATCCACACCTCGTTATCCAAGCGCGATCATTCTGTTGATGCAACGGAAAGCCCCCTCCATCACCTCATCAGAAAGGACTATCTCTTCGCCACCTGTGCCCTTTAATACATTCAATATGTCAACCAGGGTAGTAAGCTTCATATTATGGCACATCAGCTTTGAAGAAATTGGATAGAACATTTTGTCAGGGCACTCATACTGAAGATGCTCCACAATACTGTGCTCTGTACCGATGATGAATTCTTTTTTCTCTGACTTTCTGGCATATGCCATAATTCCTGTGGTTGAACCTACATAATCAGCCTCTGCAACTACATCCGGCCTGCACTCAGGATGGACAAGAAGTTCCGCATGTGGATGTAACTCTTTTGCCTTCAAAGCATCATCTAGGGTAACCGCAAGATGTCTGGGACATCCGCCGTTGAAAAATACAAATTCCTTTTCCGGCATCTGCTTTTGAACATAGTTCCCAAGATTCGGATCTGGAATAAAAAGAATCTTGTCATTATCAAGCTTGCTGCATATCTGCACTGCAGATGAAGATGTCACACATACATCACAGGCAGTTTTCAATTCAGATGTCGTATTTATATAGGCGACAACCGCATATCCCGGATACCTCTTCTTCATCTCATTCAGCGTTTCAAGGTTCATCTGCTCAGCCATCGGACATCCGGCTTCAGGATTAGGCAGGTACACATTCTTATCAGGGGACAATATCTTACATGTCTCCGCCATAAAACGCACACCACACATTATTATATTTTTGCGGGAATCCTTGCTCGCCTCCACGCTAAGTCCATATGAATCTCCCATATAATCTGCGACTTCAAGAATCTCATGTCCCTGATAAGCATGTGCCAGTATGCAGAAATCTTTCTCTTTCTTCAGTCTGATTATCTCTTCCTGTATCTCTTTTATCGTCATTTTATTCTCTCCAAATCATTTTGTATTATTTCTCCCACTCCTGCCACGGAACAAGGAAACCTGTCTCATCAAGTTTCTGCTCTATGTTGTCCAGGATCTCTTCACTTGGAGCCTCTATCAGATGGTAATGATATCCGTTCGTAGCATTTCCAAGCAGGGACGACTGGCTATTTTCCAATTTTTTCATAAATTTTGCCACGTCGTATCTGGAAGCAATATTCATCTTTGCAGTAACACGATTGTACACTGTATGACTTATACTTACATTCTTTACAACACCGCCATAATCAACTATGATCGTAAGTTCTTCCTCAGTCCTGTCATAACCGTGTTTTACTTTAAACTCTCTTTGACATTTTGATTCATTCTTGTATATATAACCCCTGTTAGTTGCAATTATGCCATCATCAGCCGCCCTGATCACTGCAATGTCCTGCACTATTATCTGTCTGCTGACATCAAATTCTGACGCAAGCTTATTTGCCGGAACAGGAACATCTGAATTCTTCACAATGTCAAGTATCCTTTCCCTTCTCTCTTTTGCCTTCACTTTATTCCTCCGCATGAAGATTTTTCATCGATATATCCATTATAGGTGAGCTGTGTGTAAGCGCACCGCTTGATATATAATCTACTCCCAATGATATCAGTCTCTCTATATTCTCTTTTGTAACATTGCCTGAACATTCTGTCTCCGCACGTCCATCGATCAAATCGATCGCAGCCCTCATCTGATCCGTTGTCATATTGTCAAGCATAATGATATCGGCTCCCGCTTCAACAGCCTCTTTTACCTGATCCAGTGTCTCAACTTCAACTTCTATCTTGCGGACAAATGGTGCATACTCCTTTGCCATTCTCACTGCATTGGTTATACTTCCCGCAGCGCCTATATGATTATCCTTAAGTAATACTCCATCCGACAAATTGTATCTGTGATTGCTGCCTCCGCCGACTCTGACTGCATACTTCTCAAATATACGGCAATTAGGCGTGGTCTTTCTGGTATCCAGCAGAGTAGTATTGCTTCCTTTAAGAAGTTCTGCAACCTCATGGGTATATGTAGCTATACCACTCATACGCTGCAGGTAATTAAGCGCAACCCTCTCTCCAGAGAGAAGAACCCTGATATCGCCAGTCACAACTCCCATAAGCTGGCCAGCCTTCACCTCATCGCCATCTTTGCAGAAGAACTCAACCTCAGTGCTGTCATCTAAAAGTGTAAATACTCTTGCATATACATCAAGTCCTGCAATGATTCCATCCTGTTTGCATATCAGGTCGACTTTTCCTTTCTGTGCCTTTGGCATCACCGCATTTGTGGATACATCCTCACTTGTGATATCCTCCTGTAAAGCCATCATTATAAGCTTGTCCGCATTCAATTTCATTGTTATCTGATTCATTCTCAGCCTCTTCTTTCCGTTTCTGTCAAAACTATATTCTTATATTCTCTAAACAAACCATCTATATCTTCATATTCAGACAGATCTATGTTGTCTTCTCCACAGCCTCTATGCTCTCTACTGAACATTATATCATCTGCCGCCCTCTGTGCAAATACAAGCGACTCAAGTAACGAATTGCTTGCCAGTCTGTTTCTGCCATGCACTCCATTACATCCGGCTTCTCCTACCGCGTACAATCCTTCCATGGATGTCCTTCCGGCGAGATCTGCCTTCACTCCGCCCATGTGGTAATGCTGAGCCGGCACAACCGGTATCGGTTCAACAAGCACATCATATCCCTCATCCTTACACTGCTTGTATATATGTGGAAAATGCTGCAAGATCACATCTCTTCCAAGCGGTCTAAGATCTTCCCACACATGCTCCGTTCCATCTATCTCCATCTGTTTCCATATTGCATGGCTGACTACATCACGAGGCTGCAGTTCATCTGTAAACCTTTCTCCCGCCTTGTTAAGAAGCCATGCGCCTTCGCCTCTCACAGATTCAGATATCAGAAATCTTCTTCCTTTATTCCGGCTAAACAGTGTCGTCGGGTGAATCTGCACATAATTCAGATTCTCTACCTCTACACCATGTTTTAAGGCAATTGCTATGGCATCACCTGTTATATGGGCAAAATTCGTTGAGTTCTTATATATGCCTCCGATTCCACCACACGCCAATACAACGTTGTTGGATCTAAGTATGCTTATATTCTTCGCCTCATCAGCTATAACCACGCCACCACAGGCATTGTCATTGCAGACGATGTCGAGCATAGTCGTATACTCATATATCTCGATATTTGATTTCTTCTTTGCGCATTCCAGCAAAGTGGATGTAATCTCTTTGCCGGTAATGTCCTCATGAAACAATATTCTAGGCTGGCTGTGAGCTCCCTCCTTGGTGAAGGCAAGCTTACCGCTCTCATCTCTCTCGAATCTGACTCCAAGCCTTACCAATTCTCTGATAACAAGATTAGATGATCTGATCATCAGATCGACGGTCTTTTTATTGTTCTCATAATGGCCGGCTCTCATGGTGTCTTCAAAATAATCTTCGTAATCTTCCTCACCCCGCAGCATACATATGCCGCCCTGGGCCAAAAAAGAGTCGGACTCATCAGCCCGCCTTTTTGTGATAATACAGACTTTTTTTGTCTCTGGAAAATTCAACGCACAGAACAAACCTGCAGCGCCAGTTCCCACAATAATAACATCATATACAGTGTTCATCATTTCTCCTCTTCAAGTAGGCATCATATTATTCTTTATAACCTGACTTGCATATAAACATAACATATGTAAACACATATGTAAACACATATGTAAAGATATATGTAATGTTATGTGTAAACTTTTGATGTAAACCTTTTTTTGATGTGAGTTTTCGAAATAATGCACACCATAAGTCTCTACTTTAAGACTTTCTTTATCTGTTTCTCTGTGGCAATCGGGTAGATATCATCCATATGCTTCACTATCCTCTCCCATGACTCCTCCGGGCTCCCACCATATGCAGACGTCACGTGGTCATATCCCCACAGCTTCTCCGGCATGGAATACACAGCCACATTCCAGCCGTATTCCGCGCCCTTCTTGTTCAACCGTTTTCTGAAGTCACATGCACACAGATAGGTCTGCATCTGGAGCTGTGTCATCGTACCCTCAAAGCCTTTCTCTCCGCCCTTGCCAAATCCGGCAAGCTTCTTTATATCGAATGAAAAAAGTTCTGTATTGTACATACTATCCAGCTTTTCTGCCGCAAATTCCTCATCGCTCTCCTCGTCTATCCGGTCATCCATAAACAGGTCCATGATCTTCTTCTGCCTGAATGATGCAAGCTCATCATCCCATCTGGCATCGAAATCATATCCAGCTCTTCTATAATTTGCAAAATACGGGAACCATTTCTTTGAGATAAATCCCGCCTTATTGTGGAAAAATTTGCCGTATGCGATGTCGCCTCTTCTGGCTATGATCTCGCGCCACACCCAAGGATCCCTCTGCGGGTCTTCACTCCACCAATACTTCTCCGTGGTTCGCTCTTCCACCGAAAATCCAGGTATCTCATTGCGGAAAAGAGGCAGGAATCCCACTTCCTCTATATATCCGATAAGTTCGTCCACCGTGTGCAGGCACTCCGGATCATCCTCCGAAACTCCATACATGATCCATGTTCCGTCTTTTGATTCCATAAACTCTCCTAAATTATTCGCCCCTCAAGGTGATCCATCTCATGGAGCACTATCTGGGCTATATATCCGTTGAACTTCATACGCTTTTTTGCAAATGATGCATCCTGAAACTCTACTTCTATGTCTCTATACCTTGTCACCTTTCTCGTGCCGTCCAGAGACAGACATCCCTCCTCTGTCTCGTAAGCCCCCGACTTTGACAGGAGTACCGGATTCAGCATGACAACATTGGCAAATCCCATACTGACGATGATTATCCTCTTCTTATATCCGATCATGTTGCCCGCCATGCCGACGCACCTCGCCTGATTTGCCGCTAATGTGTCCTGCATATCTGCTATGATCCCCGCATCCATAGTCGTCATCGGAGATGACTTCTGGCTGAGAAACATCTGATCTCTTACTATCTGTTTTACCATGGTCTATTACCTTTCCTTATCTACTCACCATTCTTCACGTACAGGAATAATTTCGACTTGAGCAGCTTCTTCGGCGTCGCCGAGATCTCGCATATCTCCTCGTATATGCGGTTGCACACGATAAAATACGCAGCCAGGGCAGTCAGCACATTCTTCTGATTTGCGCTCTGGAAATTGTACTTTCCCGTCTTCTCATTCTTCTCGCTTCTGGCATGTTTTACCAGGTTATAGTCATTCCACCAATCCGCGATCCTGCCATCCACAAATGCGCTGAACGGCTTCAACTCGATATCTTCAAATGTGTCTATCGTCCTCACTGCGTCAAGCCTAATAGCCGGGAATTTCCTAAGCACAGGAGTAAGCCTGTCATGTATATTGTACTTCTTCCTGTAATCGTCCTCCTCTACCATCTTGCAATATATCTCAATCAGAGAATCAATATTGCTGCAGATGTTCAGAAACATATTTATGTATCTGCTTGAAAATGTCGGGAAGTTGCTCTTGTGAATGTCCACATACTCCGAACTGATCCTGACATCCTTCTCAATGATCTGGTATTGCTTCCAGAAAATGTTCAGAAATTCCTTCTCAGTTATGACAACTCTGGTCTTCTTCACCAGAACATTTACCCACAAGTGTCCCTGACCTATCCTGTCAAGCCTGACGTCCTGACTCGTCCACACATCCTCCAGCGATGCGCCTGAAACCAACGCCACCATATCGCAGACCCGGGCCTCCGTATAATTGGCAAATGTCCTTCCATCATCCCGCGTCCGTTCACTCTTGCCGTACTTCCACGAAGCATACAATACCCCGCCGACCTTAAGCGACTTCACAGCCTTCTCGAGGATCTTGTGCATATCACTCTTTGCAACATGAAGCAACGAAGCACACGCCCACACAGCGTCAAATTCATTCTCATAATTCATGTCCTCAATGCGCATATGCACAGCCGCTTTTCCCGTCAGCTCCTGAGTTTTCCTGCACATAGCCTCAGACGCATCCAGAGATACAACCTTGTATCCCTTGTCCAGAAAATATTTGCTGTCACGACCACTGCCGCAGCCAAGATCAAGGATCCTGCTGCCCGGCTTGAGATGTTCCTCAAAGCGCTTGTAAATGTCCGACATGTCTGCATTTCTGGTTACCTCTGAATATCTGTCAGCATGTGTGTTGTAGTATTCTATTGTTCTATTTGTGTTTTTATCATCCATTAAAATCTGACCTCTTCCGGTTCATTGGTGGTGAGGGTTCGAATCCCCCTCCATCTTCATATGTATCTACAGATTATTTGCCTTCCGCAGCAGCTTCTCAAATGACTCCGCAAATCTCTGGTCATCCTCATCGGTTCTCTTCCTCGGCCCCTTGATATGATTCCGACTTGACGCCCTCCGCGCCTTCTTGTTCAGGTGTCTCTCCATAAGCATCTGATCGATATTCTCATCCGTATACCATTTGCCCGACTGATGGATCGCATACGCACCTTTGCCAAGCGCCATTGCAGCCACGCCATAGTCCTGAGTAACCACTATGTCTCCCCTGTGACAAATGCTTATCAACTTGTAATCCACGGCATCCGCCCCGGCACCAACCACGATAACCTCACTGTAGTCAGATGTGAGGACATGGTTCGTATCGCAAAGAAGCGTTACGGGGATGTTGTATTTTGTTGCTATGTCTTCTGCTATGCCTACTACGGGGCAGGCGTCGGCGTCTATGTATATGTGCATGGGGAAGTCCTCCTACAACAGGTCTCAATCGTTATCTTTTTCACTTTTTATTACGTCAATATAACCACCAGTTATAACTCCTGCCGGCAACGCCACTACTGCTATACCGACTATAGATGATACCATACTTACCAGCTTTCCAAATACAGTAACCGGGTATATATCACCGTAGCCTACAGTAGTAAGTGCAGTGGTCGACCAATATAATGCATCAAACAGCGAATTAAAACTTTCTGGCTCGACCTGAAACATAATAAGTCCTGATACTATTATGTACCCAAATGCCAAATAACACACAGCCATCAAAATGCTCTTTTCTTTCTTCAGGACTTCAACTATTATTCTAATACTTTTGGAATATCTCACAAACCTCAATATACGGAAGGTTCGTATCAACCTAAATAATTTGAATAGTCTAAACCCAGAGTTCAGAATAGTTACAGATGGCAAAATAGATAACAAATCAATAATCGCCATAGGTGAAAACGGATAAATAACAAAGGCTCGATACTTATACTTCGAAAGTTTAAAGTCTGCTGTAAACCATCTCAAAAGATAATCAATAACAAATATAGTAACTGTAACCTTATCAATTATGTTCAAATAATTATTCTGTTCTTTAAAACACAGAGGGATGATACTTGCACATATCACAATCATCATAAACATATCGTATAGTGCGCTTAACTTGTCATCATCATTTGCAATCTCTATTATCTCATAAATTCGCTTTCTCATTAAAATCTTACCTTTCCAGGCTTCAACATATCAGTATCATTCTTCATTACATTTTTAGTTATTTTCTTACATCGTCTTATACCAACTTATCTATACGAAATAACTAATGCTATAATTGCTAATATAAAACTCAATAAAGCAATTATGCTTGACGTATAAGCATATATATCTGTACTATCAGTCTCTTCTTCAAATTTTCTACCAGCAAAAATTGTACTTCCTCCTATTACAAGCAAGACTATTCCCATAAATACAAATATTATCGTACGGAATAGTCCTATATTATTTATATTTACAGAACTGGCTATAATCACCAGTATACCTGCAAGCCAAATTATCCATCCAAGTAAGCTAATTACAATAGAGACAATACAACCAAGTAATTCTATATATATTTTCCCCTGTGTTATTATTTTTTTATTACTCAAGAATGGCAGAAAAACTATTCTTAACGCGGTTCTTACTTGTCTAGACTTTTCTTTTTCGTCTGTATCTTTAATGATATTATATGAATTTGCTTTACTTTCTTCATCATATTTTTTCAAAGCCAAATATAGTGCTTCAGCGTAAAGTTCAATGTCTTTTTCCCTATCCTTCTTGACATCACTTTGCTTGTTGCCATACTTTCTATTTTTTCTTTTGCCCATCGCTTCCCCTATATAAATTTATTTACATTTAAGATCAATTACTTCTCCTTGTTATGCAGCAATATTATTCATTAACGCTTTATTATAACTTGTGAAATCTATTGTTTTATTCCCCAACGATTCCACTATATATCCATATCTACTAATAGTAGAAATTACTATAGGTTACTTAACGGCTGTTTCACCCTTCTTTGGATCAAATCTACAATAGTAGAAATTACTATAGGTTACTTAACCAAATGCAGCATCAGTAGCTGAACCCATCTACAACAGTAGAAATTACTATAGATTACTTAACGCTATGTCTTTGCTGGCTGATTTTCCATCTACAACAGTAGAAATTACTATAGGTTACTTAACTAGGTGATATAATCAATGGCGGCATCGAATCTACAACAGTAGAAATTACTATAGGTTACTTAACTCTATTTGCCTTAGGACTTCCTTTTTAATCTACAACAGTAGAAATTACTATAGGTTACTTAACAAACGAAATAAAACTAGACAAACAAAATCTACAACAGTAGAAATTACTATAGGTTACTTAACACACTGACAGATGGTATTTTTGTCTATATCTACAACAGTAGAAATTACTATAGGTTACTTAACTAAGACCTCTTCTAACCCTGGTATAGATCTACAACAGTAGAAATTACTATAGGTTACTTAACGATGACAAATCGGGCAAAATGGGCTTTATCTACAACAGTAGAAATTACTATAGGTTACTTAACGTAGATTGTGGCGTTGCTTTAGTGGGATCTACAACAGTAGAAATTACTATAGGTTACTTAACAGCCTCTAATCTCATACAATATATCTCTATCTACAACAGTAGAAATTACTATAGGTTACTTAACGATTAATACAAGAGTCATTCATAGACGATCTACAACAGTAGAAATTACTATAGGTTACTTAACGTTGACAGGAGAATAGTTCCGGCTCACTTATCTACAACAGTAGAAATTACTATAGGTTACTTAACCTTGGCAGTGTAGCAAAGGGTGCAATATCTACAACAGTAGAAATTACTATAGGTTACTTAACTTGACGGAGGATATATCGTCCCACTTAATCTACAACAGTAGAAATTACTATAGGTTACTTAACCATATCGTTCATGCGGTTAAGGTTTTATCTACAACAGTAGAAATTACTATAGGTTACTTAACAATGATAGAGGCATTGCTTGCGTTTTATATCTACAACAGTAGAAATTACTATAGGTTACTTAACATATCAACGATGAATTTTATAATTGTATCTACAACAGTAGAAATTACTATAGGTTACTTAACGATACGGAGAGTGCGGCGCTGGACTACTATCTACAACAGTAGAAATTACTATAGGTTACTTAACAATGGCTGAATATGAGTACATAAGATATCTACAACAGTAGAAATTACTATAGGTTACTTAACACTACACCCGTCATTTGAAGCATTCGGAATCTACAACAGTAGAAATTACTATAGGTTACTTAACGTTATAGATGGGATCCATGGGGCGTCTATCTACAACAGTAGAAATTACTATAGGTTACTTAACCTGCTGGCGCTGTTGCTACAGTGGCAGTATCTACAACAGTAGAAATTACTATAGGTTACTTAACGATAAACCGCATAAAGGACGAACATCTATCTACAACAGTAGAAATTACTATAGGTTACTTAACCCATTTTTGTGTTTTTACACAATTTTCTGTCTTGCAACCATCATATTTGATTATTTTTTTATTTATTTTACCCATATATATTAAGTAACCTATTTATTATTGATTATAAAGACCAAGGTTTGCATTATTGAATAACAATAAAATCCTTTTCGTCATTTTTGGCATACCCAAATCTTAACACCTCACAATTTGAGGACATTTTAAATATCATAACACTATCCTCCTGAGTAAAACTTTTTTCAAACTTATTGCTTATATCTGTAACTATATTCTCTATTATTCTCTGACTATTGTCAATTTCAAATACCGAATACTGCAATCTATGTCCAAATCGTGATAAATACTTTGAAAACTTTGTCCTAAGTTTATCATCTGATATATCATAACTAACTATAACCATATTCGCTCCCATCTAATGTAACTCGAAACTAGGAAACTGTTCTACACTTTTCATTTTCATAAAAAATCTATAATATTTTTGTATGTATAAGAATATATCGTCCTTGTAATCGAGTATCGCTGCCATAATAAACTGTATATATGTAGCATTATATTTCATCTGCAAATACCATCTACTGCCATATAAATCGAAATCTTCTTTTTTGCACTGTCCTAAATTAATTGCTTTTCGTATTGCATAATCCACTATAGGCCTCATCGGCTCCATCAGATCACATACAAGAGATTTCCTCATATAAAAGCATTTATGGAATACCCCATAATAAGTGTCAAATCCATACACTTGCAACATCGCATCAACGATATTGAATAACATAGTATATGCTATATCCAGTGTAACATTTATGTAATCATTCTTTATTCGGGGTTTTCTACCATTCCAATTAACATTATCAAACATTCTTGGGAAATACACTTTTGCTGCATTCCCTTCTATCCCCATCACTGTCAAATAATCCATATTTTCGCACAAAGAGTCCGACAAACTATCCAATAAAGCAATTCCTTCTTTAATATATTGATTCTTTACTCTTATTTTTCTCAACGCCTCTGATTGATTAATTATTTTGTTTTTCTCAATTCTTATACCTATCTCAGTACCTTCATAAGTATATTGATGCTTTCTTAATAAGGTATTTCCCTCCATTCTTGCACCTATAACCTCATACACCTTAAATGTCATACTCATTAAGCAAATCGAAAATCCAAACTTCTTACTCCGTTGTATAAGCCCACTTGTTATTGATATATTTCCTACTATACACAACATAAACAATCTATAACATGTTGATTGATATTTAGTCTTCCCTGCTTTGTCCTTTACTACAATATTGTCATTAGAAAACGTAAGTTTATCGCCTTCCTTGGGAAACATAAAAATAATTTGTTTCTTGCTGAAATCATTAGCACTTAACATACTTAGTCACCTCTACTTGCCGACCTGTCACAAGCATCTTCATATATACAATTAGAGCATTTCTGAGCATTGTCTTGAACAAATCCATTCATATCAAAAGTTCTCATAGTACATATCAAATTTTCAAATTTCTGCTTCATCTCTAAATCATTCTCTGGCAAAGCAATATTATAATTCTTATTATCATCTATGCTGTGAATTTTTAAAAAATCCACAGTATACCCCATCTCCACCATTGAATAGTACTGCCCATATAATTGAAATACATATCCGTCATAAATCTTATTCACATGCTTTTTTCTCTCTATCAGCATTCTTTTTCTTGAATCATATACATCAATTTTACCAATTATACGATATTTCTCCGAATATACATCTATTCCTGTTAGTATTTCTTTTCTTGTTGAATAATTACCATGATCAACAGTTTCATGAGCCTTAGTGCCATTCAGTTGTGATTTCGACTGATACGTCAGTATATCTGAATAACCATAAAGCCCATGAAAGTATATTGACACCGGACAAAATATAAAATCATTTAGAGTTGATATTAATATGATATCATCCATTCTTAAAACCTTCTATTTTGTATAAAATCGAACCAGTTATAATTATTTAGACTTAACAATTTTCTGTTGAATTTCTCTCCTTCTTTCCAGTTATTCTTTATGGCTATGACATTGTACAGACCTTTTAATGCAATGCAATATGCACCATTAGCATCTGCATCCTTTGGTAACTCTGTTTCTTCATTGAAAATATAATTTTCCGAATCATAAAACCGTCCATTTTCATCCATAACTGGCGATACTATTCTGTCGTATTCAGCTTCTGTCCTATCGTATCTCTCTGACTTACTGTTACGAAGTTGAACAGTCAACCTTATTATTTCTATCAATTCATTGATCAGCTTCTTCTGTACACTCGATTCTAATTCAAGAATATCTTCAATTAAATTATGTCCATCATCGTATTTCATATGTGAACTGTCAAACAAGTCTTTAATTCTACTTTCCACATTCCAAACATCATCCTTCCACCCGTAAGATGTATGTTCCTTTTTTATACGCTCGCCTCGTAAATATATAACCCACTTCGTTTTTGCCAGAGTGGTATTATGTGTTTTAAAGTTGTCATAATCAAATGATATTGAAAACAATCTCTTCTCTGTATCATATCGTATACTGTCTAATGATCTAACAAAATCCAATTTTGTTTCAAAATTAGAATATTCTCTAAAATTGAATACATTTACAAAGCCTGTTAACGGATCAATCTTAGATGTATACGCAGCAGGTACATAGAATATGATTCCACACTGGCTACCAAGTTTCTCTAAAGAATCTGGAATATACGTAAGCTGATACCCTCTTAGTACACCTCCTGGTTCATCGGCTTTTCGACTTTTATCTACCAAGTATGCCAATTTAGATATCAACATATTCTCAAATTTCTGGTATACCTGACGTTCAACCCTAAACCTACCTCGTTTAAATCCATAATTTAGATCTTCCATAACAATGATTGCATTATATTTCAACACCATCTTCGATATTTCATGAATTACCTGTGACAAGTATCCCTCTTTTATTTCTTTTATCTTTCCAATTTCTTTCCAATTTTTTCTCGCATCTGTCCGGGCACTTTCTTTGTTGACCAGTTTGTCTTTATAATTATATCTTCTAACTATATTTGTTACAGTTTCATAGCTTTCTATCATATTGAAAGACTTCTGCTCAACAATCTTTCCCTTTTTATTAATTACTGACACATAAAGGAGATTTCTTTCTCCTCTATCAATTCCAATCACATGAAGCTCATCATTTTCCGCTATATACTTGAGTACCTTTTCATTTATATTAATTCTTCCATCTGCTTTGAAATTGATAGTTATAGGCAAATGTATAAAAAACTTATCTACTGTATACCTACGATCCTTGACTATATCCATAGTAGCTTCATAATGAGATACTTTGTCCTTATATTGAACAGCTTTGTCTGAAAGAATTCCGATACCACCATTTCTCCAATAATCAACAAGTTCCATATAGCAATCATCTGGTACTGATTCAATAATAACTCTTTTTTCTTTACTGTTTTCAGTGTTATCCTCAACCTTATATGTTTTATTGACTAAAATCGTACCCTTTTTATGTTCTACTTTTTTCTTGACACTTGATTTTCTATAAAATAATTCTGCCTCTCCGTTCAATTTTATAACTATGTTTTTAAGATTGTCTTCGCTAAATATATTTTTGAGGTACTTCGTATGAAGATTATCCATTCCTTTACTATTCGGTGCAAAGTCTTTATTATAGATTTGAAACAGATATATTTGACCATCACGATCAAGTTGTTCTACATCTTCTGAACTTATATATGTCCAGTCAATCTTATATCCCTGACACTCCACTTCTCTATAGAATTCTGATATATCATTGTACGATTCTGTATCAGCAAATTTAAAATTATACGCCTTATAATTTGGATAACAGCTTATACATTCTTTATAATAATCAATTAGCTTCCAGCAGAATTCTACATCAAAATTTACCGATGATTTCAAGTGTTTACCCAACTCATATCCCCGCAGTATTTCATCAGGTATTCCATGTGATTCATTCCACAATCTAGACTTAATAAACACATGTGGTAAAGTCTTACTTGCCCCAGGGAGCAAATAATAATTCATTTTCTTATAATCTGTTTCAGAATTGCAAACATCGTGTCCTGATATAACAGTCTTAGCAGGTTTATTTCTTGGGTTGAATATTGCCAAATATATTTTTTCATCACGAATCAATATAATAGCATTGTTATCAAATTCCTTTGATTTCGACCATCCATCGGCAAGAGTCGGTGATCCGAAGTTCAATTTTATCTTTTCCTGACTATAAGGCTTCTGTGTAACATAGTTACGCACTTTGTTATATAAATTCACAATTTCCGACATATCCTCATTAAGTTCATCAAGTTCTGAATAAAACTCCATATCCTTATCAACTAGCTCATCAATCACAAACGATTTCATCCAATGATAAATACTCATATATTTATCAAGATATGTTTTTATATCCATGACAATCTGTTCATTTTGAATCAAGCTAATTTTGTCGTTAAATTTAAAATCCGTAATTTGAAAGTTATCTATCTCATCTATTATTTTAGTAACAAATTCAGTTACTTCATGCTCCAAACATGTGCTATCTATTTTATAATATGAATTAACCAGTCTCTGCAAATCACCCAGACTACAGCTCTTTACTTTCTTAATTTCCTTCTGAATCTTTTCTTCCCTGTTGTCTTTATTTCCTTTGACAATTTTCGAGAAATACTTATACAAGCTTGAAGCTATCACATCCCATTTATGATCAATGTATACAGAGACATTCTCGAACGCTTTAGATGAAATATATATCTTATTTACGTCATATAAAGATATGCTTTTCCCTATAGTTCTGAGACGTGATATAATATTTTTTTCTTTTATTAGAGCATTAAATGAATTAATCGCATTTATCACTTGTGCATCATCTTGAAAGCCTAATGGAATTTCAAACCCGGTTTCTGCTTTACATAAAATCTGTTTATGTAATTTTTGCATTTTAAACTTTGATCTGGAGCATTTTTTGCTCTGGCAATATAAATTCATATGAGCATTAATAACCCCACATATATTATTATATAAATCTATTCCACTCTGGGATATAAATCGTCCATATGCTTCTTCGGTATATACCACATCTAACTGGTCACCTTGCAGAAAAACATATGCCTCTTCTTCAATCTTCTCAATTTCTTCACAAGCAATCTGTTTTATTCTATTATAAGCATCCAGGTTATCCATATATATTTTGGCATTCTCGTGTATGATTCTATATGATATAGATGACGCTATTGCCTTATCAGAAAATACATTTTGTCTACTTGCCCAAAATTCTTTAAAATAAACTGTGAATCCGTAAAATCTTTTTATTGCTTCTAATCTGTCTTCTCTATCAGTTTCATATTTCTCCAATATATATTTTGGTAAAATCTTTGTTATCATACCAGCACTGAGCATGACTTTATATTCAGGATCTTGAGAGAATTTTTTTCCTATTTTTTTACGAAGCATATCCTGAATTTTTATCAACTCTTTTGAAGTTGCATCACTTTTATCTATTTTCACTTTATGCATTAATTCAAACAAATTTTTCCATTCTATATCATGTAAATTATCTAGAACCTTACTTATAAAATCGCGATAATAATCATCCATCATTTCTTTTGCTACATACTGATCTTCATTTTTGTTTGTATCAGCCGCAATAAAATCACTCTCAGCAATATGTCTCTTAGTATAATCTGATGGAATTAACTCATTTCTTAACGTTTTACTTAATGCGTTGATTCCAGTAAACGAATCAAACGAATTTGATATTTTATTACCTACCATATAACTCCTCCCTTAAAATCAATCTATATAATATGATAACATAATAACATACATCAACGAGTTTGTCACTAATTTTATTAGTTAATGTAATTTTGAATTTAATCTGAGCAAAAAAGAATAACGCCATATTCAGCGTTAAACTTTTTACATTAACTAAATCTACCACAGTAGAAATTTATTTCAAGGCACTTAACATACCTCTACTCTTTTTTTTATATACACATACTATAACTCACACTTGGATACTCATCTAAGTGCAAGACGGATTGTACTAATGAATCTACAACAGTAGAAATTTCTATAGGTTACTTAACGCATGACGTCAATCCTTATACATGCGAATCTACAACAGTAGAAATTTCTATAGGTTATTTAACCCGCACAGCTAACATTTATATGCCAAATCTACAGTATTATATTACTTTTCTACCTCTGATTGTGTCAAGTATTACTTTCTATATTTACACTAGTATTCTTCATACTATACTCGTCTCACCATCAAAATCTTTATAGATTTCCAATCTTCTCCAGCCCCACCCCAATCTTCAAGTTTCTCTCCGTCTCCACCATATCAAACTTGACCACATAGCACCCTATATCTCCCCTGATACCGGTTATAGTGCCCTCGCCGAACACCTTATGTCTCACCCGGTCGCCGGGCTTTAGCTCGGTGTCCAGCGGCATATAGCGGCTTTCATTTGCGGCTATGTAGCTCTTCGTGTCGTCGACAAGGCGCTGCGGGAGCTCGTTCACGTAGTCGATTGCTTCCCGGTCTATGTTGAAGATGAACCGGGACGGGTATCTGAAAGAATCATCGTAGTTCAGCCCCTCGGCATCGCTGATGTACAGGCCGCGCTCCGCTCTGGTGCACGCCACGTATGCCATGCGTCGTTCCTCCTCGAGCATTGCCTCAGTGTCCACGTGCTTGCTTGGGAATATACCTTCATTTACACCACACACGAACACATATGGGAACTCCAGGCCCTTTGCGGTGTGTATGGTCATCATCGTCACAGAATCCTTGTCCTTCTCCCTGTCATTGTTCGTGTAGAGAGCTATGCTCTGCAGATATTCCTCCAGCGTATTCTCCTCACCGGAGGTCTTCTCATATTCGTCTATCGACTGCTTCAGCTCTGCCAGGTTGTCCAGCCTTTCCTGTTCGCCTGCCTGTCTGAGCATCGCCTCGTAGCCCGTGGCTGCCATGAGCTCTGTCACAAGGTCTGACAGACTTTTCTCCTTGTATGTCTTCCTGAAATTTTCTATGATCTCGACAAAGGCTGAAACACCTGTCGACTTAACAGTCTTCTCCTCCAGAAGATCCTGAAGACCGCTGTACAGTGAGCATCTGTGAGTCTCACAGTACGACTTCAGCATCGACATTCTTTTTTTGCCAAAGTTCCGCTTTGGTTCATTTATCACCCTGCGAAATGACAGATCATCCGCGTATGCCACCATCCTGAGATATGCCAGCACATCCTTTATCTCCTTGCGTTTGTAGAACTCCGTTCCGCTGTAGAGGATATACGGGATCTTTGTCTTGATAAATGCTTCCTCTATGCTTCTCGACACGAAATGTGACCTATACAAAACGGCTATGTCACTGTACTTTGTGCCCGCCTCAACCAGTCTTTTTATCTCATTTGTCACCCACTGGGCTTCATCCCCGGTGGTCCTGGAATGTACGTACAGAGGGCGTGCCTCAGACGGCTTCACAGCCACAAGCCTGTGGGGCAGTCTGTTCCTGTTCTTCTCGATCAGTGAGTTGGACACCGCCAGTATGTCAGGAGTTGAACGATAATTCGTGTCGAGGAATATGGTCTGTGTATTCTCATGGTTCTTGTCGAATTCCAGTATGTACTCTATCCTTGCCCCGCGCCACGTATATATAGTCTGATCCGGATCGCCCACTATGAACAGGTTCCTGTGATATCCGCTGAGTATTTCTGCCAGCTCGTATTGATTGCCGCTCACATCCTGAAACTCGTCCACCATGACATACATCATGCGTTCCTGCCATTTACGGCATTTCTCCGCATCGGTTCTGAGGATGTGGAGCGCAATGGTTATGAGATCATCATAGTCAAGTCCATACACCTTCTTCTGTTCGTACAGGTATCCCAGAAATACTTTTTCAGGAATGTCTGAGGCGTTCTCATAATCCGCCAGCAGTCTGTCGTTGCTTATGTCCGCCAGATATGCAATGTGCTGCATCTCGTTCTTCATCGCCGATATGTGATCCCTCGCCATGTCAAATGTATATGTTCTCGACTGTATATGGGCATTCTCGTACACCGTCTTGAGTATATCCTCCGTGTCCTCGCTGTCCATCACCACAAAGTTCTGGGGATAATTGATGGCATGGATATCCTCCCTCAGAAGCTTCACACAGAAGCCGTGAAATGTGCAGATGTATCCCATATCACTGTCCCCGATCATCTGTCTGATACGTTTGCTCATCTCCCTCGCCGCTTTATTTGTAAATGTGACACACAGTATATTCGATGTGGATATTCCAAGCTCGTCCACCAGATACGCATACCTGTATGTGAGCGCCTTTGTCTTGCCGGTTCCCGCTCCCGCAATTATGCGCACATACCCTTCTGTGGTGGTCACTGCCTCCTTTTGCTGTTCATTCAGTTCATCTATAAAATTATCCATACAGTCCTCCATATATTCACAAACATATGTTCAGTATAGCAGATTATATCTTTCCTGTCACTACACTCATGGTTTTACACCAGAACGATCTTCACATAAAAAACAGGACAGCCACATCATCTGTGACTGTCCCGCCAACACATCAACGCATTTCATTTATTTTGACTTTTTGTATACCGCTTTCTTAGGAGTGTTCATTCCCTTCGCCTTGAGCTTCTTTGCATATGCGTCATATTTCTTCTTAGGAAGATATATCTTCACATTGCTCTTGACACCCTGGAAAGCATTCTTACCGATAGTCGTTATCCTTGTAGACTTTATGGTAACTTTTCCAAGCTTTCCACACTTACTGAATGCTGCACCGCCTATGGTCTTAACGTTTCCTCCGATCACAACCGTGGTGAGATATTTGCGTCCTGTAAATGCTTTCGCTCCTACAGCCGTAACATTGAAGTTCACTCCACCGATCTTGACACTGGATGCAACCGTGAGTGACTTGAACTTCTTGTCGTTCTTCTTGCTTGTACTTCCAACAAGTGTCACTGTTCCCTTGCCATTTGAAGCGGCATTTGTCACCTTATATTTCAGATAGCCAGGCACGCCCTTCTGCGCAACTTTATATATCTTGCCCTTGCCAGCCTTGATAGCAAATGTCTTGCTGACGGAGCCTCTGTAATTACCCTTACCAGTGATCTTTACTATCGCTGTACCGATATTCTTGTTGTTCTTGTACTGTACGGTGTAATCCACACCATTCTTCAGTGTTGTTTTGCCTCTCCTCAGCGCAAGCGATTTAACAGTGATAGATGATCCTGTGTATGTATATCCATTCTTTTCTATACCGCTTACGACCACATTGTTCTTGGAATTTCCTATGTCTATTCCAAGGGCAGCTACTGAGTCATAACGCTTGTATCCACACTTGGTACAGGTAAATGTCTTCTTACCTGCCGCTGTGTCTGTAGGCTTGGTCGTTATCGCGCCCTTGTCCCATGTGTGATTTGCCAGGCCTGACTTCTCTCCACATGAGCACTGATACCAGTGAGATCTGCTGTCGCTCTTGTACTTATTGCCGTAATCGTGTACATGCTGCTCCGGCTCTTTCTCGACGGTAATCTTTACATTGAATACAACTCCATTGTAAGCCCTGTTCCATCCTGTAACTGATGTCCAGTCATAATTTGCTGTGTCCGCAGGCTTGAAACAAAGCTTGTATGTATTGCCATCCTCAACCTTTGTCGTTCTGTCTGTATACCATGTGTATACTCCATCCTCGCGCTCTGGAAGCTCTATGTCTGCAAGAGTCATATTCTCCTTAGCACTCAGTGAATCTATCGCCTGAGTAAATACTGCATTTGCAGGAAGAATCTGAACAGTTATCTCCACATGCTCTGCTCTCTCGTATACATCCTCATCTTCAGGTACAAATGTTGCAAGGAAAGTCTTTGTTCCAACCTCTCCTACAGATTCATCTGCATTCTCCCAGATGAACATTCCACCTGCTGTCTCAGGCAGGAGTATCTTGCCAACAGTGTCTCCGTATGTAGCTGTGACATTCTCCGGAACTGTAAATACAGGATCCTGCTTTCTCACATACACTGAAAGCTTCACTGCAATTCTCACACTTCCGTCTTCCAGTTCCTCATATGTTCCCTCTGCTGCATCGATCTTGCTCCAGTCATAGTTTGCTGTGTCGTCTGGAACAAAGTATGCATCGTAGGTCTCGCTTGTTCCGGCCTTTCCTACCTGCTGTGTTCCATCTGCCCACATGTACTTTCCTGCTGCCGATGTTGGAAGCTCCACATCCGCAAGGGTCTTGCCGGCATATGCGTCGCCCGCCTTTCCGGCAGTGAATGAAGGTATTCCCTTCTCCACGCTGGATATGATCAGTGTGAACTCAGCCACTGTCTGATTCTGTCCTCTCACCGTGAACTTGACTGTCTGTGCCTCAGCACTTGCAGTCTTCGGCGTTCCATATACCTTTCCATCGTATATCACAAGTCCTGCCGGAAGTGTCTGTCCCTTTGCAAGGGAGTATAACACATATCCGTTGTCCACAGCTTCATCATTCTGGATCTCTATGGCTGTCAGATCATATAATGGCTCATCCTTTGTGGTTGTCTTTCCAACCTGCGCCTTAACTGTATCCTCTGTCTTTGCGAGAGTTATATTTACGGCCTCCTGCTTTGCCATATTTACCGTAACAGTTGCCGGCTCATATGTCATGACGCCGCTCCAGAGACGGTTGTTGCTTGTAGTCATGGCTGTGTCATCCGGTCCAAATACAACTGAATCCACCGCCATTCCATCTATCGGCTCACCGTCTATTGTGATGTAGAACGACTTGCCACCCTGTATATAGAGTGCATCGTCACCGTCAACACCTGACTTCTTCTGACATCTTGTTGCCGATGAACTCTTCTCTATCTTTGCATCGCCATCCTTGAAGCAATATGCAGGATAATCCACATCAAGCTTGTAGAAAATAACGCTGTAATTTTTCAGTGCGTACACCATATCCGGGATTACTGTGGTAAGTATGCTTCCGCTTCCAAGACTTGACGTATATGCAAGCTGCTTCATATTACCATAGTTTACGATCATTGCACTGTTTGTGAGGTTGCCAAATGTAAACTGTGCATCAGCTCTGTTGATGAGCTTTGCATTTGTATTCAAGGTGATCCTCTCACTATTTGCTGCTGTGATATCCCCGTAGTTATCTACTGTTGCTGAAGCCTGAACATTTCCTTTCAGATTCCATGCACCTCTGTTGACCAGTGATCCTGTAATAGTCAGAGCGCCGTCCACATTCCATGTGCCAAGGTTCTCAACATCACCGGTAACTGTCGCTGTCGATGTATTTGTAAGAACTGCGCCCTCGGCGATGGTCAGCTTTGAATCTTTGAGGATCTCAAGCTGTTTTACCTCCACCTCTCTGTCAAGTGTGTAGTCTCCGCCTATAGTTAATTTGCCGGCGAGAGACATATACAGTGAACCCAGACTCTCAACCCGGTAATTGTCAGCGGTGCCCTTTACAGTAGCTGTGGACTTTGCATTCTCGTCTACATACTCTACCCTGCCAACCTTACCGCCTGCCGCAAGTACAAAGTCACCTGTGACAGCGCCCTCTGTTCCTGCCTTGACGTATATATTTCCAATGCTGTGACCATAGTTAAATACCAATGCCTTGCTATGCTCATTGTTGACGTCATTTTTTCTGAGTTCTCCTGACTTTATCTCGGCATACAGATCTCCCTTCACATCTGACTGCTGGACAAAGTTGTTGCACTTCTCAGCGCACCATCTTCCATCAACCACACAGTTCACATTGCCAGATACGGCTGTTCCCGACACTCCGTTGAAGTAGGAGCGCTTGTTCATGTAATCCGCACCGTATATAAATGTATTGTAATGATCAGTTATACCAACTCTTATATCCACATCACCGGATACTGATCCACCCGATGTAACATACATATTCTCAGACTTTGTTGATTCCGGTGTGTACATCTGTGCAGACTTTGCAAATGTGAAGTCTACCTTCTCCGCATTTGTATTGTACGCACCGTATACCACGCTTCCTGCTCTTCCGTCCTCTGCCGTGAATGTCACTGTCTTGACATCAGCGTTTCCTGCCGCAGCTACAGTGCCTGACACATAACCGCTCATGATCGTCATGGTTACATTTCCATCTATCGTCACTCGGTCTGCCTTGCTGTCAGTTGAACCCGCAGCACATATATTGCCGACATTTCCGCTTCTGAGTGTCACCGATATGTCACCAGTGTATTTATTTGCTGTGTCCGTATAGCCTGATATGCTGTAGCCTGACAGATCATATGTAACCTCTCCATCTATTCTAAGTGGTCTGTTGTCGTCTGCCACTCCGTTGTGATCAGCATCCAGATATACTGAGCTCTTGCTGCTGTCCGATGGATCAACTATTATCACTGCTGAATTTCCACCGAGATCAATGGTCTTATCCTCTGTGTTCACAGATACACCAAGCTTGTTGATATCAGGTATCTCCGTGCCCGCCGGCAGTACCTTGAATACCACTGGGAAATCAACCGATGTTCCATTTCGTCCTGTTATGACAAATGTTACTGTGCTTTCACCTGCATTCTTGGCTGTTCCTGTTATCTTACCCGACTCAAGCACAAGTCCTGATGGAAGTGTCGAACCGCTCTTCAGTCTGTACTGCATGTCAGTTCCATAATCCTTTGTGGTATCTCCTGTAACCTTGAGGATCGTGAGATCGTACGCTGGTGAATCCGCTGTGTACTTGGTCTCCGCCGCCAGAATCGGATCTGCGTATTCCTTACTGATGTCTATCTGGTCTGCCACATAATCCACTACAATAGACATAGATGAATCCGGGCCTGTCACCTTTGCACTTCCGTTGCTTCCCTGTACCGGCTCGCCGCCATTTGCCGACACATAGGCTGTGTAACCCGGCACATCGGTATAGCTAACTGTGATCGCCTGTTTGCAGGCAACATATTTGACATTCTCATATTCAACTACATATGACTGTGCAGCCAATTTTGCTGATGTGTTGTCCATGTTTGTTGAGCCGCCTGCATAGCTGTAATACACTCCTGTCCAGCCGCTGGCATCTATATCATCTGCAAATTTTCCTGCTGCCACCCACACACCTTTGTTGCTGAACCGGTCTGAAGGACACTTGAGCGTACCCTTCTGATATACTCTTGCCCAGCCTGATGTCATGTTGACCTTGCCCACATCAAACAGCGCATCCTCGCCTATTGTGAGTCTCGTGTCATACTGTGTCATATTGAGAGCCGCAAGCTTCGTATCTCCATTCACAACTGCCTTGGCATACATTGAATAACCAAGCCGGTCAGCGGTCAGCGTATCGTTAAATACTGCGGATGATCTCTCGTTCAGTGACACATAATCCGTTACCTCAACCGGAGCATTTACATCAACTGCCGCACTGTCATAGATTATCAGAGCCGTTGCCGTGAGCTTCTTATTCACAACATAGGTTCCTCTGATAGTTACGATATCCTTGCTGCTTCTCATGAATGCACCGGTATATTTTGATGTTGTATCCGCTGCAAATCCGCCCTTATCTACAGTGTTCTCTGCGATCTCATATGCTACGGTTCCATCCACGGTTGAATTCGACAGGACATACATAGTTGCTGCCTTACCACCACGGATATTTATACTCACCGCATCGCCGCCTTTATATGAAAGCTCTGAATCCTTTGCGCCGTATATTGCTTTTACATTTCCCCCCGTCATGGTGATCCTGATGCTTCGTCTTATGGCGTTGTCCTCGACACCTGTTATCGTGTACTCCGACAGATTTCCGGTGTACAGAGGTGTCTTGCCATCTGCCTGTCCATCCTGATTGTCGTCCACGTATATCTCTGTCTCTGTGTCGTCCTTTGCCTGGATGACCACTGATGTTCCGTTGAGACATATAGTCTTCTCATCCTCGTCAACTACGATTCGGCCATCCTGGTTGTCCTGCTTCTTCTCCTCATTTGAGACGATCACATTCAGTGAGAGCTGTGCCTTTGAACCATTTCTTCCTGTCACATGTACTATGACATTCTTTCCATCTTCATAAAGCTTGCTTGCCGTTCCGACAACCTTGCCATCGATCAATGAGAGTCCCTCAGGAAGTCCATTTGTCTCGTCGATCTCGTATGTGACCTCGCCCTCTCTTGCGTCGTTTGATATGACAAGATCTGCCATGTCATAGAGAGGTGAAGTTGCTGTGTATTCTTTTCCAAGCAGTGCCGATGGATCAACAGTTGTCTTGGATACCACGATCTGCTTTCCTGTCGTTGCGATCGTCACTGTACAAGGCTCGTTCGGCATGCTGAACGTGTACACGCCATTTGCTTCAACCGCTGAATTTTCCGCTGTGTCGCTCTGACCTCTGAAGGTCACCTTGTCAAGAATATATCCCTTGTTCACGGTCGGTGTTATCTTGACATCTGCGCCGCCCTTGACATATGTACCATCAGGATCAATATACTGTGACGTCTTGCCTGTCATGGTGTACGTTGCGGCCTTCTCGTTGGACACAACATCTAATGAATAATTTACATTTGCAACATCCCCTACAGCCGAGTCCTCTATTACGCCCCCCTTTGAGAATATATTTGGCAGATACCCATCAGTCGCCTTAAATGTTCCCTTGAGGATTCCACTGTGGAGTATGTTTGAACCGCCTGCTGCATATATACCCTCATTTGCAGTTACCGTTACCCCCTTGTTGATAACGATCACGGCATTGCCCTGGCTTCCGTTCTCTGTGAAGTTACCAAAGTAAATATTATCAGCAGTTACATCCTTGTCTATCACAAGATTCTGTCCGCCATAATATATATTCTGTCCATAGGTTATAACAGATGAGCCGGTGGTATTCATGCTTGGAGCCATATAATACTTCTCCGGCATACTGCACTTGTCATCAAATGTAACTTTTGCATCCTTGTTATTACCTATATACATCTGGAAGCTTATTCCGTCTGCATTTGTAAAATCTGTGTTGTTGATCTTTATATCAACAGGAACTGTATTCTCGGTTGAACCGGAATAGCTCTCATTTGCCAGATAGAAAATATTATTTCCCGCCAGTCCATTTATACTGCTGTCTGACAACGTTATGTCAACCTTTGTTCCGATATTTCCGCAACTGTAATCACCTCCGGCGAGTCCACATTTTGCAAAATGTATCTTTGCTATATCCGCCTTGAGTTCCCCTGCCAGTGCAAAGTTGCCCATCATGGTAAACATGTCGCTGCCCGCGTATTCATACGAGTTCACAAGCGGATCGCCATTTTCGTCTACTATGGATTCATCATTCATGCCATCCACATTGACCGTCATATTCCCCAGACAGCTACCGCCGTATACAAACCGTGCTGAACTGCTGATAACGTTGCTGACGCTTATGTTAAGATCCTTACTGATGCTTCCGCCCTGCTCTACATTCAGAGATCTCGTAATGCTGCAGCCCGAAACTATGGCATCTACAGAACCATTTACCGTCACATTTGACAGCTCCAGAGCATTTACATAGGCTGCATTACAGTTGTAAAGCTCTGCCTTTATATCACCTTTTACACCTGTGCTCAGATACATGCCATTTAATGTATCTGTTGTTGCCACAGCCTTCATTACAACGCTGGCAGAAGTGATACCGGAACAATTTGAAATTCCATATACCCTGCCGCTGGCGCCAGTGATATTCCCCATGTTCACAGTATACGTATATGTTCCTTCTTCCTCCGGCTGAGTCTGACTGAACGAAACCGAATTCATGCCACATGTTGTGTAACCGGCAGCGCAGTTCTTTATATCTATATCAGCCCTTCCGCCCAGCATACCGCCATACATTCCATATATGGTGTTGAACTTTGCTCCTGAGCCATCAATGCTGACATTTACATTTCCCTTTATATTTGTATTATTGGTGCCATACACAGACATCTCTGATCCAGACTGGCTTTTCAGCTTAAGGTCCAGATTTCCAAGGATAGTCGCACTTGACGCACCATATAAACTGGCACTTCTTCCATCCTTTATGGCTGATATTCCGTCAAATGTAAGGCTCACGTCACCATCAACCTTTGCCCCCTGGGAAACTCCGTTCAGGCTGTCTACCTTGGAATCAGTCACCTTGGCCGTCAGTGTCTTACTGAGCACAGCTCCATTCTGCACGAGATACACTGAATTGGCGCTGGCTCCTTTCATATTGAACACTGCATCGCCATTAATAGTGTATGCCTTTCCTGTGTAATATCCATCTGTAGCCAGTGTGACAAATGTGTTGCCGTCACAGCTATAATTGATATTCTCCGTGATGTCTCCATCTATGGTCGATGTGCTGAGACCATAGAGCGTCTTTATCTTAACTGACTTCTCCGTGTCTATCAGTACACCACCAGTACAATATGTCCTGAAAAGTCCATACAGACTTTCAACTGCCGCGTCGCCCTTCACACTGATAGTTACCGCAGTCATGTTCTCCGGAGTCTCAACAGTGCTCTCAAATGCTCCATATACAACAGGCAGTTCAGCACCGTCTATGGTTATGGAGATCGGCGAACTGCCATTACCATGATAGATTCCATATATATTGCCATATTGTATGTCCGTGCTTCCATCCAATGCGAAAGCTTCCTCGCCCTCATCAAGGATTCCATCCCTGTCTTTGTCATTGTAAATATTTAATAACTGCTCGCTGTCAGTGGAATTCGGCGACTGCTTTATGATTACCGAATTGCCGTTGAGCGTGACACCTGATGGTGTAGAGCCTGACGACTCATATACATACTCCAGCCCCTTTCCCGTATTCGCAGCTTCAGACTGTGTTCCGTCCGCCGCAAATGCCGTTATTCCCGATGCCATACCTATAGCCGCAAGCACCGACAAGGCCGTTATACCTCCTCGTAGCCTTCTCTTTCTCATCAATTACCCTCCCTTAATTAATTGTTTCGCAGACCATCCCCGCTATAATTGTGCACTATAGCAGAAAAAGTCTTGCAAATATGTAGATTTTTGCCACTTTAACCATTTTACCATAGCAAAGTTGCAAATACTATCAACAAATTCACAAGACTTTTTTATGCATTTTTATATTTTCTGTTATAATTCCGCTATCTTCTCCTGTTGCCAAACAATAATACAAGTCTGAGCAACTGAAGTGATGCTGATACCATGGCTGCCACATATGTCATAGCTGCCGCTGTGAGTACACTTCTTGCACCCTTGAGTTCATCCGGATAGAGATACCCGCTGCCCTCCAGTATCGCCATGGCTCTTCTCGATGCATTGAACTCCACCGGAAGTGTCACAAACTGTAGGACAACAACCAGTGAGAACAATATGATTCCGAGTGTTATAAGGTAATCAACCCTCGGAATGAGAAGTCCTATAAGTATGAGCGGCCATGATATGGCTGAGCCTATATTTGCCGCTGGAATGATGGCTGACCTTATGGTGAGCGGTGCATATGCATTTGCATGCTGTATGGCATGTCCGCACTCATGGGCTGCCACGCCTATCGCTGCGATGGATCTGGAACCATACACGCTGTCCGACAGATTGAGCGTATGCTCCTTAGGATTGTAATTATCAGTCAGATCTCCTGAGATGTGATGTATTGACACATCCGTTATCCCCGCATTCCTGAGTATCATGTATGCGACCTGGTCCGCTGTGTAGCCTGACCGCGATCCCACCTTCTCATACTTCTTGTATGTGGTCTTGACTCTTGCCGACGCTATCATGCAGAGTACCACGCCTATGAGAACCAACAGATATGTTGGGTCAAAATAAAATCCATAATATGGCATATATATCACCTTTTCCTTTCATGTATCCCTGACGGGGGCTTTTGTTTTCCACTATCCTATAGTATATATTGCGCTTCGTCAACAGGTGTGGATGATTCTTCATATAAATTTCATTTTTGCCGGAACTAATTTTATACTTCGTTTTCCTGCCATTTTTCTTATGTCATTTACCTGCAGCTATCTGCCAAGCATCTCATTTACCTTATTCTGCACCTTGACATGATCATACCCTGCCTTCTTCAGCCTGTTCTTTCTGTCATCGCCATTTCCCCAGTCGCCGGCTATGACCTCTCTGGCTATCACATCTATCGATTTCTTCTGTGAACTGCCAGTCTTTTTTGCGGCATATTTTTTCCATGTCGTCTTATCTATATATGACTTGTTAAGATCGAGATTGCCATCGTAACCCGGAAGTCTTCCAACGGATGTGTACTGTCTGATATCACATTCGTATTGACCTTCATTCCATGGATGCTCCTGATATCCCGTCCGCTCGTAATCAGGATACTGTGCAACCCACAGCCTGTATCCCAGGCCCTTTACATTGTCCATGGCGCTCTTCTGGATATAGATCAGGGGCTTAACACCGGTCTTACTGTACACATGATCACACCACTCTTTGCACCATGCCCTGTCACTTCTGCCAAACTGCGGATTATTCTGCCCCTCCCAGTCAAGGACAAGTATCGCCTTGCCCACATATTTCTTACTGTATGCTATGAAATACTCAGCCTCACTGTGGGGATCGCCACCATTTGCATAATGGAATGCCCCCAGGAGTTTTCCCGCTTTCATCGCCTGGTCACAGTGCTTTGCAAAATACCTGTTCTTGTAGTCCGTGCCCTCCGTAGCTTTCACTATCACAAAGTCACAAGGCACCTTGGTTATATCTATAGTATCCTGCCACGCTGATATATCTATACCATCCATGTAGCCCTTTAATGGAACCTTATTAGAAGCCATAAAATTGTCTCCTGAATTCTTTTGTCTGTATATAATATTCCAGACATTGAATCAGGAGACAATCTTAGGATCATTATTCCGAACTTATACTTATCTGTCTCGTATTACATGTGTCACTGTCATAACACCCTTATTCATGCCACCTTTCCTTATCTCCGCCCTTGTAAAACCGCTTGAATATCGATATCAGGTAGTCCCATCCCCGGGTACATATAATCGCAATGACAAATGCCCCGAAAAACGCAGCCACAGGATAATACCACACAAATGCTATGTGATAAAATGATAGTCCAACAAAAAGTCCCACCTCACACACAATGACACTGGTGATCAGAACCTGAAAAGAGGTGGGGATCTTCTTCAGCACTCCTACCTCTTTCGTAAATTCCGTTATTACCGATATCAAAGTGCAAAGAACCGCAACAACTACAAGATATACTGCGAATCTGTCCATGCGTATTCACCTCCTTGTCCATGATATAGTTTAATGTATTCCGGAAGGTGGTATGTGGTTATAAAATATTATTGTGTTCTTAAATCACATTGACTATAATTTTGATATAACTTATACTGTAATTACAATTTTATACATACAATTTGTAATTCTTTTTAAATCCAACCTCGCATTAATGCGGGGTGTTTTACGTTATATGGGAATCTCCAAAATGTATATATATATCAAAATTACTTCTGTATGAAAATAGAATAATGTATTTAACCGGGCAGCCGAGGGGTGTTACACCATATCCGTTCGAGTCTTGGAAGGGAGTGGTGCCTTATGAGTACATATGAGGAATTCATGGTTATATTAACCGTTGCGATACTTATTGTGACAATTCTGAATCATAGAAAATAAGAAAAACACCTCAGCCGACTAAGCTATGAGGTGTTTCATCTTAAAATGGTTTTTGCCGGACGGATAGGACGTATCTATCGCTCGGCTGTCTTGTTAAGTATATTATACAATATTTTTGACGTTTGTCAAAAATAAAATTCTGAAGTGCAAGATCAAATGCCGCATGGGACTTACCAAATCGTCTGGCATGACTGACACTGATACAATTAGCATTTGTACATATAACTCTGTTCAGATATTCAAGCAGACCTGTCTTATCAAGATACAATCCACTATTCTTGTCCTTCGTAAAACTGTCATTACTTGGATTAAAATAAATGCCCATCTCATGCCCTCCTTGTTTATTTCAAATGTCTTATATATAATTCTCAGAATTCATTGATATAGGCCTTTTCTCTGAAATCGGGATATTAATTCAACCTCTTTCCGAGTTGCCATAAAGCTGTGTCCATCCTCAAGTGTTATATTTCCAAGTTCAATGTTCTTATCTATGCTACCCATTATATCTGTTTTTATAAGGCTTTTCAACGATGCTATATTTTCTGGAGTGCGATATTTTTTGTTTCTTAATCTCTCCCTGAGTTTAAGTAAAAAGAATGGAACCAAAATGACCATCTTTCTATTGTTTATGTCCTCTGTTGAACAATTCATAAGTTTTACGACCGGAACTCTATAGATTATCGGCGCATCCAATCCAAGATCTACTGACAAAGAATATGTATCTGGAACAGATTCAGATACATTGTTCAGATATATTATACAAGGATTCGGAAAATGTATCTGGTATATGCATGTCCTTCCTCGTCCTGCGTTTCTTCCGATCGGTAGACCCACTTTAGACCGAAATCGGATGCATGTCAATAGATTTTCGTAAATGCGCTAATAAAGCGAATTTGCGCTAAATACGCGCATTTTCGCGCGGTCCATTGGCATATCAACTGTCGTCCAGTTCTCGTATAAGCATAGTATTTTGCCAATCGTTCACATAAAAAAATCCACATCCTGCCCACGTATATTTACGTGGACAAAATGTGGACAAAAACACATTTTATACTGAATGCGAACAAGTTTTTAGAAAATTCTGAATTATCTCACAATTCCCAAAAGCCTTGATTTTACTTAGAACTTGCCAGCGTTAGCTGCTTCCTCAACAGAATCAATGCACCTAGTAAATTCAAGATAAATCAAGCATGTGTGGCTTTCGGTGTGGCTTTTCGTTCAATAGCTACAGCAAGGCTAAACAATTTTCCTTCTATAATAAATGTGATACTATCCAGTCTACAATGATGAATTTTTCCCACTATAGCATCTAATATGACCAAATGCAAGCAAGTCACTTATACAACAATTTCATTATGCTAATTTACTTAGCTTCTCTATCTTTTCCTCAATTTCCTCTTGTAACTCTTTGTTATTAACAGAATTTCTGAATGCCTTCCTACACCACTCCAAACTTCTATTAATATCTTTTTCTTTTTCATAAATCTCTGCTATTCTTGCTATAATATTTGATATAATTGTCTCCACATCTGTTAAACTAACGTTAGCATCTTTTATGGTTGCATCCAAATCCATAGTAGCTCTGGCATCCAGACCAACCATTGCTGCCACCAGCATTCCATCTTTTAATATAAATTTGTCTTTATACTCTGATAAAGAAATTCGTTTCAAAAATCGTTCCATCATATAATTCCGCATCAAAATTTGCGCATCAGCAGATTTTTTCTTTGACAGATTCCGAATCAGATCTTTTAATTGCCTTGCTGTTGTTATCATCTAAAGTAGCACCTCCAAATATGGTCTTAAGACCGAATGGAAGTCTGGAACTGCCAAGTACATTAGGAATTGTTTGCAGGAAGATTGCACAGAAGCTGGATGGATTTGAAGGCTTTCACTTTCACCAGTTGCGTCACACCTACACAAGTAACCTTCTGGCAAACGGAGCAGCACCAAAGGATGTGCAGGAACTGTTAGGGCACTCAGATGTCAGTACCACAATGAATGTCTATGCTCACTCCACAAGAAAAGCCAAGCGGTAATCCGCAATGGTTGCTTTAATTATTCACCCTATCATACACCTTAATCATTTTCCCTGATCGTTCACCTTAATTGTTCACCTTTTTGTCCGAATGGAATAATTGGGGTTGTTCGGAGTTGTCCATTTGATAAAATCAATTTACTTTCCAATAACCTTTTCTCGAAGATCCAACTCTTTCAATATATCCTTTATCCTTCAGTTTTTTCAATCTCGCTGCTATTGTTTTTCTGCTTACCTCAAAATGTTCTGCGAATTGAGTAACCGTATAATCAGGATGCAGTTTTAAATAATTCAGCAGTTTGTTCACCTCATCATTCACCCCATCATTCACCTGTTGGCATGTTTGATCACCTGTTTTTGTATTAGTATCTCTTTTACGATACATATTAACTCTGAAATCACCATCAAAATCAATCAGCTCCGGCTTAGGTAATCCATACTCCTCACAGGCTGCGAATAACCTCGGTATTCCGGTTCCCCATTTTTCAATAATTTTCATGTACGCAAAGGCTCTTGCGATTGCAGGATTTCTCGGTCTTGAGTAACCTTCTATCATTTTTTCGATCGTAACATTATTCAGCAGCATGCCCGGCGAAGTAATCTCTAGCCTGTCATCATACAATGCCACTTGTATATTCCCCGGCTCAAGATAACTACGATGAGCCACTGCATTTGCAATCAACTCTCTTATGCTGTCTGTAGGAAGTTCATATACATCTTGTCTGTACATTCCCTTTATTGTCATTCCCATGTTAATTTTTTCAAGAACATACTGGTATGCAGCATCCATTTGTTCCTGAATGGAACCCTCAAACTCTCTCCGGTCAACAAAATGCGCCCGATTGGTTCCCTTGAACACACCGCACTGAATAACCGGCTGCCCCACCATCCGTCCGGTCAAAAGTGCATATGCATTGGTCGGATATACCTTTCCGCATTCCTCCTTCAGAACGCCCCATGAAATCAGTATATTTCTGGTGACATCCTTAATCTTCGCTTTTTCACTATCCTGCCATGTATTTCGCATAGCTGTCTCCTTCAAGCTCTTGCAAAGCTCCTCAATCTCACTGTCTGATATATCCATATTCTGACATATTTCACTGTCAAAATAACGGTTCTTCCCCTCCAGCATCAACTCTCTTAACATGTAATCCTCAACATGCCTAGTCGTACCTGCAACACGCACATAAGTACCATCAAACACACCTTGTGATTTTATATAGTATGGACGCTCTGCCCCCGGAAATATCTCTATCACAATCACTGTCTTATCCTTAATTGTCTGCATCGCCACATCCGGCCTGATTACAGGTTCGCAAGAATCTGAAATAGCATTGGTAATGTCATCCATTGTCTTATAGATACTATCTTCATCCATTCCCACAACTTCTAAGGTCTTGTCCTCTATTCCGAAAACAATTTTTCCTCCCCTACCATTGGCAAAAGCTACAACAGTTTTCATATATTTTTCGCTTTTATCCGGTACTGCAACCTTATATTCAATATTTTTTGATTCGCCGGAAAACAGTGTCTCCTCTGCCATATTACTACCTCCAATATCAAAAATCTCGTTTCATCTCATTATTCATTTGCCAATACCTTATACATCTCCAGAATCCCAAATATTATTATAACATTTCATAGATATATGTGCCAGAAATGCCATGCATATTCTAATCTCCTTCGTATTTATTATTGAAGTTGTAATATACTTTCTCATTTGGAAGCACTGCCTTAATCGGATAAACTGACATCCCAAAAGAATCTGTAAAAATAACATCTTCTCCAATATGTTTTTCAAGAAACTCATCAGAAAAATCAGCTATTAAACCAATGCTAATAGCTCCATTCCTTGTAAAATTCAATCCTTCAATTTGTATACTCTTTTCAATCAAAGAACAATCTGAAGTGTGAAAAAAATTCAACAGCATTTTTTTAATATCTCGTTCGATTTGAATCTGATTATCAAGATAATATCTGATTGCTTTTTCTTGTTCAAATGAAATTACAGCATCTTTTTGATTTGAGTATATACACAGATACAAGTCAAAAGTTTTATCCCATAATGTAATGATAAAACTCTTCTTTGTGTACCAATCTGTTTTTTTAATCAAAGTTCCTAATACAGGATGCTCAATTATAGTTGGTTTATTTTTTTCTTTGTCTTTCCAAAAAAACATAATCTCTCCTTTAATGTGCCCAAGCGTAGAATTGATTACCAAGATTCCATACAATGTCTGGAACAATCCTAGTAAATCCTTCTATAGCAAGGCGTTTTTCTGTTTGAGCAAATGTACCTGAATTTATCGTATTAATTATATTTGCCGCATGGCTTACACCGCCATTATGTCCAAATACGCGTCTACTATGAAGAACTTCATCCATAATCGTAACGGTGATTTTTTGCTTTCTTGGTCTGTTCCTGCTAGGTTTCAACCTTAGCAGCAACTGTAGCTATATCAATTTTGGGCTTTAGCGTTCCAAGTGCTTCACTAAGCCCTTTTGAAGATTGTGTCACAAATTCATTTTAACCATTTTGAAAGGATTTTATAATCTTCTTCAAAACTAACCCTGTCTCAATTATAGCAAGACAGGATTAATCACTCAATTACTTTTTCCAAAAAGTTCCTTGGCTTTCTGCATTTCAATCTTCTCATGCAAGTTGGTGTTATACGACTTCACCTACCCTCACAAATTTACGTTGAATTAATTCTTCCTTTTCTCCCTGTGTACGAATCGAATGATCGAAAGGATCCACCACAAAAGTTTCCGTAATCCTAACTCTATAAGGATTGTTTCTCTTTCCTGACATTTTGGTGATACCCCCTGTGCCGTTCTTTCTTCGATAACTCATATGAATTACCTCCTATTCATAATTAATATTATTTCGCATAAAAAATTTGCGATATCCAATACAATCTGCCTTGCTGTTTATCTGATTTCTAACATTTTTTACATGTCTCACCAAAACAACTCAGACATTTATTCATTTCAGACACTGCAAATAAATTTTGCGATATTAAGAATTCATCAACTGAGTAATCACCTTATACTGAACATAACAACACAGGAACTACCCCCCAACTCACACAGTCTACAGGGTTTGTGACTTGTGTGACTTGTTGCTTGTGACTTGCTTGCGACTTTTACGTGTCTTATGGACATAAAAATAGGGCTATCCAGACCGAATTATCTAGTCTGAATAGCCCAAAAAGTCTAGCTTTTAAGCCTTTTATTTAGAATTTACCAGCGTTTGCTGCTTCCTCAACAGAAACAGCTACAGCAACTGTAGCACCAACCATAGGGTTGTTACCCATTCCGATAAGTCCCATCATCTCTACGTGTGCAGGAACTGATGATGAACCAGCGAACTGTGCATCACTATGCATACGTCCCATTGTATCTGTCATACCGTATGAAGCTGGTCCTGCTGCCATG